>Ga0180017_100497_pt1 | contig 12957 bp, 10 predicted proteins | sample KR46_S_MetaG_FD_129674 | JGI IMG/M metagenome (GOLD analysis project Ga0180017, IMG submission 129674) | Groundwater microbial communities from the Olkiluoto Island deep subsurface site, Finland - KR46_S_MetaG | ecosystem: Environmental > Aquatic > Deep subsurface > Groundwater | place: Finland...
CAGCTTGTTTGTTTGTTTTTAGCAACTCAATTATAACAAATCTGGTGTTCTCATGCTATTTTTATGTTTGCAACATCGGATTTACGATGATTTTGCTCGATTATTATGTGCGAAGTTTGAGTTATCAATAATATTATTTTGAAAAGCTTTTGTCAAGCGTTTTCATTTTATTACGGGTAACTTTGAATAAAGGATAGGAATTTGGATATAAAAAGCTTATAATGATGATATAAAATATTCAAGTGCAATGGTTTGTAAAAAATTCGTCAAGTGAAGAAAATAATTTAAACCTTTATATAAGGTGGAAAAGAGGGTAGTATAATGGGTGAAAAAATAACAACCGTTCAGTACAAAGGCAATTTAAATGAGGTCTATCGGGTCGCTGAAAAGGCCGTTGGTAACGCCTATCGCGAATACATCATTCGCACCAAAGAAGACGATCCACTTGAACTGGCGAGAATTAAGTTTCAAAAGGGAGGCAGAAACGAACCGGGATCGGAAGTTGGCGTAATTGATTCTGATTTGCTGGAAATTGTCAGAGATCGCTTAAAGCTATACCAGGAAGGTGAGTTTGAATGTACCGAAAACGCCATGGCCTTAGTTCATATTGAAACGGCGATCATGTGGCTTAACCGTCGGGTTGAAGATCGCATCAAGCGTGATGTCATCGGAACCCATAAGAAATAATTTAGCAGGGATTTAATGAAGCAAAATCGGGAATATGATATTGTGTTGGGGATAAGATCATCCTAACTTTGGTTCTGCTCAGCACTTAAATCAGTAGTTCGATCACTATTTAAGAATAAAAGATCAGGGAAGCTTTCCCTGATCTTTTCACTTTTTTGATTTCAGTTGAACTGACCATTTAATCAGCGGTTTGGGATTTCAGCTTTTTGTGTCATTCATAAAGTTTTCCATTTTCATCCCAGTAAGTCCAGTTTCCTGATGGTACACCCATGTCATAGTATCCTTCAGTTCTTTGTACGCCATTTTTATGCCATGCTTTATATATGCCATTGGGGACACCATCGATATTATTAACTTCCATTTGCAGTTGTCCGTTATCCCACCAAACTTTTGAATTACCGCTAGGCAAGTCATGCTGATACTCCGTCCGTGATTTCATCGTACCATTTTCGTACCAATAGGTTAAAATCCCATGGTATAATCCTTCGTAGTACGGCACAGCGTATTCCGGTTTGGTCATGGCCGGATCATAATAAGAACGCGATAAACCATGTTTTCTTCCTTTGGCGTCATAATGCGCATAACCATATTTATAGAAATTCGTTTCGGTATAAGGCTTTTTAATCAGCTGTGAATAATCTGGTTCCCAGCCACAATCGTAATCATCTGGTGCCTGATTATCAAAAACAATTGCGACATCCAAGACACATTTTTTTGTGTCATTAAATCCCATCGCCGTCGGTTGCCATTTTGTCGCGATTACCAGGCTTAAAGACTGCTTACCTTGTTTGGCTAAATCTTTTAGGAGATAGGGGGTATCGGTATCAATGGTAGCAATCAGTTCAGCCCCGCCGTCCGCTTTTTGTCGATACAGGTAGGCGATTACATCCGCGCTATTCTGATTGGTGATTTTTAGATCGGCGGTTTCACCGGCATTAAAATCTTTGTCAGCATAACGTAAATTAATCAGATGACTTTGCGCCGACAGGACATAAACATCCGAACTAAACTGATATTTTGTTTCCGTATAGGGATCATCGACCTTATACATTTTACCGGTGTCATAGATGGCGTTGTTGTGAATCGACCAGGTTGTGCCCGGCATCGCCTTGGTATAGTCGCCGGAAAACAGTTTTTTAACAAAGTCCGGCCAGTTAGTATACCAGTTGGGATCGTCAAAGCCATCGGCGATCGCTTTATCGAGTTCATCATGCGATTTAACCGATTGCCAGAGCTTGCCCATTGCCGGGGTGCCCTTCTTGTCGCTCATGTATTGCAGAAAGAGCGATGCCGCATAGGCGTGGGCCTCGGGATTATGACATCTGGTATTACTAACCCGCAACAAACCTTTCATCGGGAACCATCCAACATTTTCAGCATCGACGACCTTTGGCCAAAAGTCAGGATATTTTTTATTGATTTGAAATTCCATCCAGACCGCTGATGCTTCCTGAAGAAAGCCTTGTGAGGCGCCATCATTGGGCAAATACAATTGCTGATAATAATGGAAGAGCTCATGGGCAACCGTCGCCCGGATTTGCTGCGTTGCGTTGGCGTCTTTAAATTTACTTGAATTGAGGGCAAGCCAGGCGTTGGAAATCGCTGTGGTGCGTGTATACTTTGCGTAGCCTGGTACTTCGAGATAGCCCCAGGCATCGGCCGCTCGATTACTGAGCGCCCGTTCAACTAGCGAGCTAAAATCAATAATTTCCACCGGGAATGGTTTTTGGCCACCGGTATAGGACAGGTTCACACCACTGGGATCTTGCAAAAAGGCTGAGGTTTCAATCAAGACATTTTTGATTTCCGTGATCAAAGCGGGATTGGCCTTTTTAACCGAGTCTGGAAACCTGAGTTTAAAATCATTAAAGGTTTCACTGGTCATACCAAAAACTTCATCAATCATCATCAATTGCACCGAGATAAAGATCTTGTTAAAAATAATATCGGTCTCAATATTACCATCTTCTGCTAAAATCGTGACAATATCTGGATTGAGTGACGGTAATAGAATTTTAGCCTTGCCATCGACAATCTCAGCCTTAAAGAGTTTTCGATTGAGTCCCATCTGATCGCCTGACGGCCTAAAGCTATTATCATAATAAATCGCAATGTAGGTATTGTCAGGATTTGCCGGGATTTCATTAAGCGGCACTGTAATCTCCATCGGCACCTGCCAGAATTCAGGGAGACCATCCAGTTCATAAAAAGACTCCGATCCACCTGCTTCAACCAGACGGCTAAAGTCAAAAGTGGTATTTTCACTAAGGGCACCGGCGGGAACAATCACGCTCGCCCCATCGCTTAGGTCAACACTACCACCAGCCGGTGACATATCAGACTGTCCGGTCAAATCGGTTACCACTGCGGCACTCTCTTTGACTAAGCGGATCTCAATTCCTTCTAGTCTCAGCCCCTGTCCCTGGCTGCCAGCGGTCTCGCCGTCTTTTGCCCAGGTCGTTTCCCAGCCAACATTTTGAACGTGGGTGCGGTATTCAATCGAATACCCAGGGAGATCAACCAGTTGGATCTGAATCCCTTCCAGCCTTAAGCCCAGGCCTTCAGAACCCGAGGGAGTGCCGTCAAATGACCAGTAATCCTCCCAACCGATATTTTGGATATGGGTTCGATACTCAACCGTGGCACCGGCTGGCACATTGCCAGTCAGCTCGATTTCAATTCCTTCAAGCCGCAGGCCTTGACCCTGGCTACCGGCGGTTTCACCATTTTTTGCCCAGTTGGTCTCCCAACCGATGTTCTGGACATGGGTATGGTAGCGCACCCCCAGGGCTTCACTGGTTTCGATCGTGGTATTGCTCATGGTATCGTTTACATCAACATCCTCGGCATTTGCTGTCCATGTCGTTTGGGCACTAACATGACTGCATAGCAGGATGGTTACAAAAAACAGGATCATGACCATTTTTGATGCCAATTTTTTCATTTCAAACCTCTCTTTCTATTTTCTTATTTCACCGTTTCATCTTTATAGCTATCATTATACCCATCTTGATACCCCGCAACAAGGCTTTTAATTGCGTTTTTAATTGCTTTTTTAAAATAAATTATCGCCGTGGGGAAGGCGGTATTGAGCATTCGCAATGATGGGCGGCGGAAATTATAAAATGCTGATAAATAATGCTGATAAATAATCCTAAAATGAATCGAAAATCAGAACCGATTGTAGTATAATAGGCAGATAGTGTCAGTTTAGATCCAAATGCAGCAAAGCAGCGCTTAAGCTGTCAGCAACTCGGATCGATCATAAAAAGACTTCCGATGCTCCGAAGTCTTTTTGATCTTGGGTCTTTTATGCTGTTTTATTATTTTGAGCGTCTGCAATCAGGTTAAAATTTTAAGCACTGAGGAATAAAGCTCCTGGGTATTTTCTTTCCAGCGATTACAGATATCCAGCGCCAACTTTAATGTCGGCGCATTTAGTGATATTTCTATTAAAACCATGTTGTTTTCTTGCAATTTTAAGTCGATCAGATAATCGGTTTCGCTTAATTTCTGGTAGTTGGCCGTAATTTTTACTTCCTTGAAGATCTTTTCGCGGTTTTCCTTAAGATAAAGATCGATCATATCGGTAATATAAGTCGGAATTTTATCACAGAAGAGCTTTAGTGCTTCTTTACCAATCGCTGATATGGTAAGCACGGTCTTCTCGTCATAATCCAACACTGAAAGAAATTCATCTTTAATCAGATCATCAATATATAATTGAATATCGAAATAACCAATTTGTAAATTTTCAATAACGATCAAGGCGATCTGTTCGCGAGTTAATGAGGTTTTGATTTTTTTTAAGACATAGAGGATGATCAGTTTATCCTCAGCCTGCTGTTCAGAATTAAAGAGCATGAATCCCACCACCTTTGTTTTGCTACTAATATTGTATCATATCACTGATTTAATATCCCTATTTCTAACCAAAAAAGAGGAAAAAATGAAAAAAGAAGTCACCCGCAATCACGCCCAGTCAAAAAACCATTTTAACCTGATGATTCGCAATTTAGGCCATTCATTAGGCGCTAGCGAAATCGGTTTCTCCGATTTAAGCCGATTGCCAGCCCAAAAACGGATGCACTATAATCACGCCATCACGGTGATGATCAAGCTTTCTGATGGTATTCTAAATCAAATCGAGTCCGCGCCAACACATACCTATTTCAGCCATTACCGCAGTGTTAACCGGCTGCTTGATGACATCAGTCTGCGAATTTTATTGGCGCTTGAAGCCCAGAATTACGCTAGTGTCGCGATTCCTGCTTCGCAATCTGTCGCTGACCCTGACGATCCATTTGCCGGGGCATTTGCCCACAAAACCGCTGCCGTGCTGGCGGGGATGGGATGGATCGGCTGCTCTGCCTTATTCATTCATCAGCGTTACGGCCCGCGGGTGCGGCTCGCGACCATCTTAACCAATGCCCCAGTCGCTGCGGGCGAGCCAGTTACCCAAAGCGGTTGTGGTTCCTGCCGCGCCTGTGTCAGTGCCTGCCCGGCGCTGGCCATCGAGGGACAGCTGTGGACACCAGGGCTGGCGCGCAATGCCCTTTATGATGCCAATGCCTGCAGCCAGCATATGAAAGATGCCTTCCATCATATCGGACGGGGAGCGGTCTGCGGCCTCTGTGTGGTCGCCTGTCCGATCGGCAAATAGATTGTTTTTAAGCGTCGCCGTGATCCAAATCTTTAAGCCGCATCACGGCAATACTGTTTAACTGATGAAAAATTCTTAAATAGGTTTTTTTTTCTCCAAAAATATTATATAATAGATGAGGAGAACTGCCGGCTGGTTTTGCTGGCAGTTTTTAAATTGCAAAGAAACAGAGAGATACCTTGAAAAAATTTATTATAAAGGGCGTCGAGGATGATAGCATTCTCGATCAAATGGAAATCACGGCGGGGGATATCCTCCTATCGATCAATGGCCTGCCGGTAACGGATATCCTTGATTATCGCTATCTGATTGCTGACGACAGCTTAGAAGTAGAAATAGAAAAAGCAGATGGCGAGATCTGGCTACTCGATATTGAAAAAGAATACGAGGATGATCTGGGTGTCATCTTTCCCGAAGCGATGATTGGCACCAAAACCTGCAAGAACAATTGCGTTTTTTGTTTTATCGATCAGCTGCCGACGGGCATGCGCGACAGCCTGTATGTTAAAGATGATGATGAACGCTTGTCGTTTTTAACTGGCAATTATATTACCATGACCAATCTGACGCCCGATGAACTCAATCGGATTATTCGCTACCGCATTATGCCGATGAATTTATCGATCCATACCACCAATCCCGAGTTACGGATCAAAATGCTTAAAAACCGTTTTGCCGGCGATGTGATGTCCTATTTAGAAAGCTTTTACGATAATGGCATTGTCATGAACGGACAAATCGTCCTGGTGCCGGATTATAATGACGGCCTTGAACTGGCACAGACCCTCAACGATTTAAAAGCCTTTTATCCGGTTTTGCAGTCCCTTTCAGTCGTCCCGGTCGGTCTTTCTGAGCATCGCCAGGGTCTTGAAAGCTTGCGTCTTTTTAATCAGGAGGATGCCTTAAAAACGCTCGAAATGATTAATGCCGTCCACGATGAAATGGCAGCAAAACACGGCGAAGGCTTTGTCTATCCCAGCGACGAGTTTTTTTTACTGGCCGGAATACCCATTCCCGACAGCGACTATTATAGCGGCTTTCCGCAAATTGAAAATGGGGTAGGGATGATCGCCGATTTTAAAGCCTCGGTCACAGAAAGCTTAGCACAAAGAAAAATAAGCGCTGCTATGTCGCCAGTCAAGACCACTAGCAAAAGAATTGGGCTCCTAACCGGAAGGGCGGCGGAACCTTTTCTTAACAATCTGCTTGCTGAGATTAAGGCGCATTATCCGCGCTTAGATCTTAGCCTTTTCCCGATTACTAACCATTTCTTTGGCGAAGCCATTACCGTCTCCGGGCTGCTCACCGGTTGTGACATCCTGGCGCAAGTAAAACCGCAGCTTGAAAAAAATCCCATTGATTTGCTGCTGCTGCCGGAAAACGCCCTACGCAGCGGTACCGATACCTTACTCGACGACTGGACCCTGGAAACCTTAGGCGACGCCCTTGGTGTGACCATCGCGGGCGTTGCGGTTTCGGGTGAAGCCCTGCTGCAAGCCTTATTAGAGGCTTAGAAATGAATTATATATATCGTATTAAAGATTTAATGTAGGGGCGATCCGTGATCGCCCGCACACGGGGCAATTGCCAGTTCGATTTGCAAAATTCTTTAATTCAACTTAATATAGCAAGACAATTAAAAAATTAACAAATTGCAATTAGAAAGCTACTATTAAAAAGCACAATTATAAAATACAATTATAAATTACCATTATAAAATACTATTACAAATTACTATTACAAATTACTATTACAAATTAATCAATATAGATGAAGTGAGGAAATTACATGCCAAAGCCTATCGTAGCAGTGGTTGGCCGCCCGAATGTGGGCAAGTCAACCCTGTTTAATAAATTAGTTGGAGAACGAATCGCCATTGTTGAAGATACCCCCGGGGTGACCCGTGATCGGATCATTGCCGATGCCGAATGGCAAAACCACCATTTTACCCTGATCGACACCGGCGGGATTGAGCCCCATACCAAGGATGACATTCTTTTGCAGATGCGGGTTCAGGCAGAAATCGCCATTGATATGGCCGATCTGATTGTCCTGATGGTTGACGGTCGCGAAGGCATGACCGCCTCGGATTTAGAAGTTGCCAATATGATTCGTAAACATGAAAAAGATGTTTTATTGGCCGTTAATAAGGTCGACAGCCAAAGCCTGGAAAACAATGTTTTTGAATTTTATAACTTGGGAATCGGGGAGCCACTGGCCATTTCTGCCGAGCAGGGTTTAGGCTTGGGGGATTTTCTTGACGAAATCATCAACCATGTTAAGCGCTACTACGACGAAGAAGAGTGCCAGGATGATCGGCTCCGGGTAGCCGTAATCGGCAAACCAAATGTCGGCAAGTCGACCCTGATTAATAAGGTACTCGGTGAAGAACGGCTGATTGTCAGCGATATCCCTGGTACCACCCGCGACGCCGTTGATACCAGTGTCCGATACGACGGGGAAGACTATGTCTTAATTGATACCGCCGGCCTGCGCCGCAAGAAGAAAATCTATGAAGACATTGAACGTTATAGTATTGTTCGCGCGATTGCCGCGGTTGAACGCAGTCAGGTGGTGTTGGTTTTAATTGACGGATCCCAGGGCGTCACCGAACAGGATGCCAAAATTGCCGGAATTGCCCATAATCGCTCCAAACCATCGATCATTATTGTCAATAAATGGGACGCCGTTGAAAAAGACAATAAAACCATGAAGAAGATGGAAGATGATATCCGTGATGCGCTGTCATTTATGGATTATGCGCCGATCATCTTTATCTCGGCCAAAACCGGACAGCGACTCGGTAAAATATTTGAAACCATTGAATATGTCAAAGCCCAGAGCGCCAAACGGATCACTACCGGTAAGGTCAATGAAGCACTGGCCGAATTTGTGATGATGAAACAGCCGCCATCCAAACATGGCCGACGCCTAAAACTCTATTATGCATCCCAGGTGGCCATTAATCCGCCAACATTTGTGGTCTTTGTCAATGATATGACCTTGGTGCATTTTTCATATCAGCGTTACCTGGAAAACAAGATCCGCGAAACCTTTGATTTCTTTGGCACCCCAATTCGCTTTTTTATCCGGGAACGTAGCGAGTAAGATTTAAGTCGTTTGATGCACATTTAGTTTGACGAACTTTAAGACGAACATTTAAGACGAGCATTTAATTAAAACCGAATTTAAGAGCGAGAATTTTGCAGCAAGGCGAGCAGAATTTTCGTTCTTTTTGAATATCGAATTTTAGTCAGATTAGCTAAGCCATTTGAACGATTAGAATGAAAATTATTAGAATATAGATTAAAACAAATTGAAAAAGAAATTATAATTCAATTAAATTAGAAATTAAGATTAGAGTAGAAATAAAAATAGCAATCAAAATTAAAATAAAGACTAAAATCTTTTGTCGCGAAATGTAAGTTTCGTGACAAAAGCCCTAAAATGTGATAAACTATGATTGTCATCCTTGCATAACCAGATTATCTGTTCTAATGGCTTTCTCAGCGGATCAGGCTCTCCAATTCGAGTTCGCCATTTAACAGCTGATCTGCCAAATAAAATTTAGGAGGATTGTCATGCCAACCGCAACCAATCAAACTGATAAAATGATACCCAATAACACCATCATCGATGAATTCCTCAATTATGTCTTGACCATCAAGGGTTATTCCGAAAAATCGGCCCAGGCCTACCGCTATGACCTGATTATCTTTTTTCGCTTTATCAAGCGCTATTTTGCCATGGTTCCCCAATCGCTCGACTTTGATGCGATTGCGATCGATGATATCTCACTTGATGATTTAAAAGCTGTCAATTTAGGGATTCTCTATGCCTTTCTTTCCTATTCCAGTAAGGAACGTCATAATTCAGATGCCGCCCGCAGCCGCAAGGTCTCATCGTTGCGTTCCTTTTTTAATTATCTCTGTAACAAACAAAAATACTTTCTGCCCAACCCGGTGACCGAACTCGAAATGCCCAAACTACCAGCCCGTCACGCCCGTTATTTAGAGTGGGATGAAGCCGTCGATCTTTTAAAAGGGATAACCGGCCGTCATAAAGAACGGGACTTTGCCATTGTCACCCTGTTTCTAAATTGCGGGATGCGGCTTTCGGAGCTCACCCAAATCAAAATAACCGATATCAAAAACGATGCCCTGCGGATCATCGGCAAAGGCAATAAGGAACGGACGGTCTTTTTAAACCATGCCTGTTTAAAAGCAATCAATCGTTATCTGGCGGTGCGCCAGGAATCCGACTCTCCCTATCTGTTTCTTAGCCAACAAAATACCCCAATCAGCAATCGTGCGGTTCAGCACCTGGTCAAAAAACACCTGGCCAGTTGTGGCCTCAATACCGACGAAATCAGCGTTCATAAGCTCAGGCACACTGCCGCAACCCTGATGTTTCGCTATGGCAATGCCGATCTTCGGTCAGTGCAGGAAATACTGGGCCATCAGAATGTTTCGACCACCCAGATCTATACCCATATTAATGAAGAAACCCTAAGGGACACCATGAATCAAAACCCCTTGTCGCAATTCGTTAGCGATGATGACTAAATTTATCATTAAAATATATATATAATAAGCATACGCAGAAAAACAGCGTCTACATTTTGATTTTATTATCTAAACTGATCACCTAAACTAATTATTCAAAAATAGAACTTACGTTTGTTTTTCTGTTTTAATTATGTTATAATGAATTATAAAATTTTGGAGGAACTCTTATGTATGAGGATTTGAACAGCAAACAGATTGATATATTAAAATTTATTGATAGCCAAATGCGTGATAAGCGTTATCCCCCGTCGGTGCGCGAAATTTGTGCTGCCGTTAGTTTGAAATCGACTTCCACTGCCCATAGCTATTTAAAAAAGCTCGAGGAACTGGGCTATATTAAACGGGACTCGACAAAAACCCGCGCCATTGAAGTCCTGCGTCACGATCCCAACGAAACAATATCAAATTACTTTGACGAAAAAATAATCGTCTCGCTGCCAATTCTTGGTTGCGTAACAGCCGGTGCACCAATTCTGGCGATTGAAAACATCACTGATATTTTCCCGCTGCCGCTCGATTTTGCCGGCACCGAGGCTGCCTTTATTCTTGAAGTCAAGGGAACCAGCATGATTGATGCCGGTATTCTCGATGGCGATAAGATTATCGTCAAAAAACAGGAATCGGCAAACAATAATGACATTGTTGTGGTGCTGCTGCTTGAAGATAATGAAGCCACGGTCAAACGGATCTTTTATGAAGAGCCCAATAAAGTCAGGCTCCAACCGGATAATAAAAGCATGGATCCGATTATCTGCAAGGAGCAAGATATCAAAATTCTCGGCAAGGTAACCGGTTTAATGCGTAAATACTAAACAAAAAAAAGATGTGCAAACATCTTTTTTTGTTTTTGTTCGTTTGTTTTTGTTCGTTAAATTGAAGAAAATTTGTCTAGTCCAGTTTCATTTTTTCTTCAATATTTTTAAAGACATCTTTTTCAATATGATTCTTGTTTGCTTTTACCAGTTCAATCTGGCTTTCAAATAGTTGATTCTGCAAGTCTAAGATTGTTTTGCGGCTGGTTTCGCTTTCGATCTTGCTTTGTCGTAAATGCTCACGATATTGAGCCAGCAAATCATTCTTTTCTTCTAATTCTTTTTGCAGCAATTCTTTTTCTTCTGCCAGCGTCTCAAATTTCTCTAGTTCTTCGGCTAATCGCTGGTTTGTTTGTTTAAGCTCTTCTTTGACTTGATTAATCTCGCCAGCTTCTTTGGCTTTGACTTCTTCACTGCTGCGAACTTCTTCTTCTGCAATAAAAAGCCGCTCAGTAATATTCATACAGCCTAGAATCGCAATCCGAATATGATTGGTAAAAGGATTAGCCGTCTTGACGCGTTCTAGCTCAGCATTGACGTAATCAGCAACATGTTTTATATGCTCTTCGTTTCCCTTTGCCTTCAAATTAAATTCGGTATCTAATATGCGTAATTCCATTATTGTTTGTTCAGGCATTTTTTCCTCCTGTGAAATAAATTTAATTCTCTAAATGTTTAAGGATGTTCTACTCTATTATATGTAATAACCTAAAGAATTACAAATGATTTATCAATTAATAATTTTCGATCAGACAATTAAGGTCTGTGTTTTCCTTGATTTGAAAGTCGATATTTTTTTGACTGATGTGATTAAAGCCATCCCGTGATTGGTCATAAATGACCGGGATCGAGTAAATCGGTTTATTGTATTTGCTGGCATAACGAAGGGTATGGATGGTTCCGCTTCCCGGTGAAAAACTTGATACGATCACAAACCCACTCGCGCCGCTTTGCAGCCGGTCGCGTTCGATAAACTTATAGGGTTGCACGGTTTCAAGATGACTGTACTCCGAGACTAAGGCGCCCCCCGAAGTACAAATTTTTTCGGCCAGCCGGCAATTTGAACTGGGATAGACCGAGCTTAAACCCGATGGCAAAAAAGCGACGGTTTTTCCGCCAGCTTCCAGACAACCGCGGTGACCGCAATCATCAGCCCCGACAGCCAATCCGCTGATCACCACAAAATTATTTTCGGCAAGAATTTTACCAGCCTGAAAGGCAAAATCACAGCCTAGTTGTGACGGACTGCGGCTGCCGATAACCGCCGCCCGTTTCGAATGATTTAAAATTTTTAGATCGCCCTTATAATAGAGTAAGATGGGCTGATCATCAAATTTAAGACTCTCTGGAAAAGGCTCATCGAAATAGCTAACCGCTTGAATTCCTAACTGATCACACTCATCAATTACCCGCCTGGCATAAGCCAGGGCTTGGGCAATGTCTGCTTGACAAATTTGACTTGAAATTAAATGAAAGGTTTGGCCAATTTCAATGATCTCGTTAAATGAAAGCGCTTGGGGTGCAATAATCATGTCCAGCAATTGTTTAATTTTCTGACGTCCGACCCCTTTTAATTGCCTCAGCCCGATAATAAGTTCAGATAAACGATTCATGCTTTTTATCCATACTTTTGTTTATACCCCAAATTACAGCGATTACTCGCGCAGCTGGGCATCAAAGGATTGTTTTAATTGGCAAAGGATTTGATCAATCACCGGACTGATATCATTGTCGTTAAGGGTACGTTCGCGATGTCTAAAGTTTAGGGCATAGGCCAGACTCTTGTAACCGTCGGGTATTTGCGCCCCGGTATAGACATCAAACAATTCGATGCTTTCAAGAATTTCACCGCTATTATTGCGAATCGTTGTCTCAATGACTGCAGCTGGAATTTCTGATTTTAAGACAATTGCCAAATCTCTGTTTGATGCCGGGAATTTCGGCAGATCGGTAAATTTATTATCCGTTTTTGCACAGTCAAAAATCGCTTCAAACGACAATTGGCAGACATAACAACGTTTTGGCAGCTGATAATGCTTGACCACGATTGGATGAATCTCACCAATTTCGCCCAGTCGTCTGCCGTTAACAAAAATTTCTGCCTTACGACCGGGATGAAGAAAGTCTGATCCACCGGCAATAAATTGTGGATATTGAATGCCGCAATGCGTCAGTAACAGCTCAACCATCCCTTTTAGTTCAAAATAATCGCCACTACCATAGCTAG
>Ga0180017_100498_pt1 | contig 12919 bp, 14 predicted proteins | sample KR46_S_MetaG_FD_129674 | JGI IMG/M metagenome (GOLD analysis project Ga0180017, IMG submission 129674) | Groundwater microbial communities from the Olkiluoto Island deep subsurface site, Finland - KR46_S_MetaG | ecosystem: Environmental > Aquatic > Deep subsurface > Groundwater | place: Finland...
GAAAAATTAATTCAATGGATAATAAAAAACGAAAAAGTTGAAGTATGTGATTTAACCCGTTTAAATGATATAGAAAAGTTTTTAAAAAATTAAGTAATGTATTGCAGAGCCAACATCCATTGTAAATTTCCATACTGTAACTATTATATTAATTTATATTAGGTGAAACAAAGGTAATGTTATGGATATAAAAGACATCCTGCTACATGATGAAACCATTTTTAAGGATATTAATGCCTTTAATCCAGATTATGTTCCTAAAAATTATAATTATCGGGATTCACAGATGGAAGCTCTTGCTATTTGCATCCGCCCTGCTTTAAAAGAAGGAAGGCCAGTTAATTCTGTTATACTTGGTTCGTGTGCCACTGGTAAAACCACTGCTATTAAAAAAATCTTTGAAATGGTTGAAAGCAGTTCTGAACAGATTGTTTGTTGTTATATAAATTGTCAGTTGCATACCACCCGTTTTGGAATTTTTTCCCAGATTTACAATAAGATTTTCGGACATTATCCTCCTGAAACAGGGGTTCCATTTTCCAGGATCTATCAGAGTATTATGCAGAAACTGGCATCTGATAAAAAAGCCCTGGTAATTGCTTTAGATGATGTGAATTATCTATTCCACAGTAAAAATGCCAATAAAATATTTTATGATATTTTAAGAGCATATGAAGTATTTCCCGGAGTTAGAACTGGAGTTTTTGCCATCTTATCAGATATAGAGTTCAGATATGCTCTGGACAAAAATGTTAACTCGGTTTTTATTCCCCAGGAAATTGTTTTTTCGCCTTATACTCACCGGGAAATGTTCAACATTTTAATGGATAGGGTGAAAATAGGTTTCTATCCAGATGTGGTTTCAGATGAAATTCTGGAAGAAGTAGCAAACTATGCTTCAGAAAATGGAGATTTAAGAGTAGGTATTGATCTTTTAAGAGTATGTGGTAATCTTGCAGAGGCTGAAGCTTCACGTACTATAGAAAAAAAACATTTAGACCAGGCAGTAAAAAGCAGCGGGCCGGTGAATCTTATGCATACCCTTAAATCACTATCCTCTGCAGAATCAGATCTTCTTAAAATTATAAGTAAATTTAATGATGAAAACTTAACTGCAGGAGATTTGTATAAGCTTTTTAAGGAAAAAGGAGGAAGTAGTTATTCTTCATTCAATAGGATACTGGATAAATTAGAGTTTTTAAGATTGATAGATACCAAATTCACAGGAAAAGGAATGAGGGGGAACTCCCGGCTGATTATTTTAAGATTCAACCAGGAGGGAATCAATAAATGCATGGCTACCCTCTAAATCATAAATTAATATGGGGGCTTGGCAGGAAATTTTTAGGAGGTCTTGTAAATTTATACTCCTGCCGGGAAATTCGAGTTAGGGATAGCAGTCGCATAAACTATGCTTGCCAGAATTAATATAGTGATAAAGAGTATCACCATGCATGATTGAATGTCAATGGGGCCTAAATCAATTAAAGACCTTTTTTTTCTTAAATTTGGAATTGAATCCGATTTGCTAAGTTTAAACATTAAAATCACTTCCAGATAAGCATAGTTGTTTAAAGAACTATTTAAAAAAAGAGATAGAGAGCGTGTGAAAAGTAATCAGTAGTATTTACATAGGCATATAAATAGGATTAATACTGGATTCAATAAATATCCATTTAATCAACATTCATACATTAAATAGAGTTAATAACCACCCCCGACCCTATAAAATTATCCCATAATGTTAAAATACCCTTAATTAAGGAGAGTTATATTTTGAATAATAATTTTGATTCAAGTAATGGATCCCAGCTTAAATTCGAATTTTTTGATGTGACTGCAGATGCAGGTTACTGGGCTTATGGATCTACCTTAGAAGAGTCATTTGAAAATGCTGGTCTGGCTATGTTCGAAGTAATGACCAGTACCTCCCAGATCCAGAAAGTGGAAAAAAGAGAAATTGAAGTTAAATCAGAAGATAAGGTATCTCTTCTTTATGATTACCTGGAAGAACTCATATTTTTACATGATGTGGAATTTCTGGTGTTTTCAGATTTTAAGGTGAATATTGAAAAACAGGGGGAAGATTATGTTCTCCATGGTTTTCTCATTGGTGAAGAATTCAACCCTAAAATTCATGAAAGAAGGGATGAAGTAAAAGCGGTTACATTCCATATGATGGAAGTTATAGAGGAAAATGGATATAAGGTGAGGGTCATATTAGATTTATAAAATAGTGTCTTCTCCAATGATTGAGAAGAATAGAAAGTTAAGAGGGTTTATTATTGATTTTATATTGATGATTATATTTTATTAAATATGATTTCCAGTGGATTATTTCCATCAGGAAGTAGTTAAATTTAAAAAAATTTATAGAGGGTTATTATGAGTATGGAAGAAGTTCTAAACAAAGTGAGAGAATGTGTTTGGGAAGTTCCCAGCGACTATAAAAAAGGTATGAGGGTTCCTGGACGAATTTTTCTGGATGATAGTTCATTAAAAGATCTGGAAAAAGGTGCTGTGGATCAGGTGGCCAATGTGGCATCTTTACCCGGAATTCAAAAGTTTTCCATTGGATTACCTGATATCCACTTTGGATATGGTTTCAGTATTGGGGGAGTAGGTGCATTCAGTGCCAGGACAGGAGTTATAAGTCCCGGGGGAGTTGGATTCGATATAAATTGTGGGGTCAGAATGGTAAGAACAAATCTCACCCAGGAAGAAATCCAGCCAAAAATCAAAGAACTCATAAATACTCTTTTTAAAAATGTTCCATCTGGAGTGGGAAGTAAGGGGAAAGTAAGACTCGCTGGAGGCCAGATAGATGAAGTACTTAACCAGGGTGCAGAATGGGCTGTGGAAAATGGTTATGGCTGGGAAGAAGACTTAAAATATCTGGAAGAAAATGGGAAAATGGAAGACGCCGACTCAGAAAAAGTCAGTGAAAAGGCTAAAAAAAGAGGTATCCCCCAATTAGGTTCATTAGGTTCGGGGAATCATTTTTTAGAGGTTCAAAAAGTTGAAAGCATTTTTGAGCCCTCTGCTGCTGAAAAATTTGGAATCAGAGAAGGTGAAATAGCCGTGCTTATTCATTCTGGATCCCGGGGTTGTGGCCATCAGGTCTGCTCAGATTATCTCCGGATAATGGATAAAGCTTATAAACGGCACAAAATAAATATTCCTGATCGGCAACTTGCCTGTGCACCTGTAGATTCTGATGAAGCCCAGGATTATTTTAAGGCCATGGCAGCAGCAGCTAATTACGGTTGGGCTAATCGACAAATGATCTTGCACTGGGTAAGGGAATCTTTTGAAGATATTTTCCAAAAAAGTGCAGAAGATATGGGGATGAGCGTACTCTATGATGTGGCCCATAACATTGCCAAAAAAGAAGTCCATGAAATAAAGGGTAAGCCCACCAAGTTATATGTGCATCGTAAGGGAGCTACCCGTGCATTTGGACCAGGTAGAAAAGAAATACCCTCTGATTATAGAGAAACTGGCCAGCCAGTATTGATTCCCGGTACCATGGGTACTGCTTCTTACCTACTCCATGGTACCCAGACCGCTATGGAAGAAACATTCGGTTCAACCGCTCATGGAGCCGGTCGAAAGATGAGTAGGGCTGGTGCCAAAAGAGAGTATAAGGGAGAAGAAGTTCAAAAATACCTGGAAAGTAAAGGCATTGTCATAAAGGCAACTTCCATGCCAGTGGTGGCTGAAGAAGCACCAGGTGCCTATAAAGACGTTGATGAAGTTGTAGAGACTGTTCATAAGACAGGTATTTCTAAGCTAGTTGCTAAAATGGTTCCTTTAGGTGTAGCCAAGGGTTAATTCCCTTAATTTATTTTTTAAATCTGCATAAATTTAGAAACATACATGCTTAATTTATATAATATCCAGTTCATAGTGGATTTTTTATTAATTCAGGGTTTAGATATAATTATAATCAAATTGGTGGTGAATTAATGATAGGGATTATTGGCGGTACTGGAGTTTATGAAATTACAAAACAGGGACAGGACATAAAAAAAAAAGTAATTGAAACACCTTATGGTAATTCTCCCGAGATATCATTATTTAGATTCCATGAAAAGGACATAGCTTTCATTCCTCGCCACGCATCTGATCATGATTATCCACCTCATATGATTAATTACCGGGCCAATCTGTGGGCCTTGAAGAAGATAGGGGTAACTCAAATTTTAGCAACCAATGCAGTGGGATCACTTAAAAAATCAGTTGCACCAGGCGATTTTGTTATACCTCACGATTTTCTGGATTTTACTAAAATGCGTCCGGGGACTTTCTATGATGAACGAACCGTTCACATAGACATTACCTCCCCTTACTGTAGTAATTTAAGATCGGTTTTAATATCTTCCAGCAGGGTAGTAGATCAAGGAGTATACGTATGTACGGAAGGGCCTCGTTTTGAAACTGCTGCTGAAATTAAGATGTTTCAAATTCTGGGCGGAACCCTGGTAGGCATGACAGGAATACCGGAAGTTATACTGGCCAGAGAATTGGAAATGTGCTATTCAAGTATCTGCCTGGTTTCCAATTATGCGGCATCAATCTCCCCCCACAAATTAACCATAGATGAAGTATTTGAAATAATGGAAAAAAGAAAAAGCGACCTGGTTAATCTTATAGAATCCACAATTAAGTCCCTGAGTTATGAAGAAGATTGTCCCTGCCAAAATGCTTTAGCAGGGGCCGAAGTGGATGAGTTATGATATTACTTTGAATATTATTAAGGAGAAGCATAATACTTAAAAGAGACTATTATGCCGGATCTGGACATATAATCATTTCTGGATTAATTTTTGCAGTTTGAAATAGCAATAAGTACCTATGATAATACCCTGGCTAAAAGAGTATTATAATTATTAAGTTTAAAATGCACTTCTTATTGATTCACATTTATTTAATCTATTTTTAAACTACTCTCCACCCGGTATTCTCTAAGTATTTCTAGAAAATCATAAACTATTAAACACCATATCCTAACCATGACATCTGTTCCAAAGAATTTCACCATATATTTGGAAAATAAATAATAATCGGCAGGATATTTCTTAAGTTTAGATTATTTTTAATCTCTGTTCCTGAGCATAGTCCGTAATAATATATTTAAAATCCTTAAAATAGGTTTAAAAATACAAATTAGGAATATAGTAACTACTAAAGATGAAAATATTATTTTAAAGATTTTTAGTTAAGTTATATAAATAAAATAGATAAAATAATTTTAAAGGAGTGATTTTATGCAAAAAGTACTTTTGGTATGTGCCAGCCCCCGAAAAAAAAGTAATACCATGCAGGTTCTTGAAGAATGTGCTAAAGAAATAGAGCAAAATGGTCTGGAAGCAGAGATCGTATCACTTAGAAAGATGAATATTGATTCCTGTCATGCCTGTCTTAAATGTGCTAAAATAAAAAAGTGTAAAATTGATGACGGGCTAAATGAAATCATAGAAAAAATCAGGGAATCTGAAGGATTCATTGTGGGAAGTCCTGTTTATTTTGGGACAGCCCGGGGATCCCTTATGGCCGCACTACAGAGAATTGGAATGGTATCTAGAGCCACTGATAAATTTTTAAGCTGGAAAGTAGGGGGCCCTATTGCTGTAGCCCGAAGAGGGGGTCATACTGCCACCATTCAGGAAATGCTAATGTTCTTTTTTATTAATGACATGATTGTTCCCGGATCCACCTACTGGAACATGGTATTTGGTTGGGCTCCTGGAGAAGTAGAAGAGGATGAAGAGGGTAGAGATACTATAAGGCATTTTGGAAATAATGTGGCCTCTCTTATTAAGAAAATAAAAGATTAATTTTTGATATCAGCCAGGTGTGGAAATGTCCAGCCGGGAGTTATATGAAAATTTAACCAAATATTATGATAAAATATACTCTAAAAAGGATTATTGGAGAGAATACGAATTTATTGAAGTTGTTATCCCGCATCATCAGATATCAAGAAATGTTCTTTTAGATGGGGCATGTGAAACTGGAGGTCATGTGTAATTACTCAAAAATAAATTTAAAGTCATGGGAGCGGATATTAACAAAGAAATGATTAATCATTGCCCGGGACAAAGTTCCTGAAGTGAAATTTATTGAAGTAGACATTAAGAATCCTAATTCTATGGAAACCCCGGTTTTTATAGGTTTAAAATAATTTTTAATGATTTAAAGGTGATTTGATGAAAATTGCAATTACTACCTCTGATGGAGATAATGTATCCCATTTTGGAAAGGCTAAAATTTTACCAGTATATGAGTTTGATGAAAAAAGTCTTAAATTAACTTTTTTAGAAAATAGAAAATCTCAGATAGATCTCTCTAGGAAACATCAATGGAACATGCTTTTGGACATGATAAAAGATTGTGATGTACTAATCAGTGCTCAGGCAGGTATGAATGCTAAATTTGGTCTGGAAAATGCCAGTATAAAGGTAGTTCTGGATGAAGGAATTGTGGAAGAAGTACTGGAAAGATATAAAAAACATGTAGAATTCCTGAATAAACCATTATTCTAATTGATTATTACATTAAACTGTATCCAATAATATATTTTAAGATTTAATCAATCATGATATTTAAATAAAAAAATTAAGAGTTTATAAGAAGATTATGCCAGAATTTATAATTTTTTATTTTTAAAAGAGTGATGAATAACTAAAAGCCAGTACCACACTTTTAAATACTAGAAATAAAAAAAGTTAAGGTACCCCTTGGGCGGGTCTTTAATTAATTCTCAATTTTAATAGGGATATAATGCCTGAAAATTAAAACTATAAATATAGGTTTATTTTGATAGGTGTTTAACACAGGCATCTGAAGGTTGAAAATATAAGAGGCACTTGAATAAATTTATAAGCTATAAATAAAGATTTATGTAAACGAATTTTGAATATTGCTAATAATACAATTTTAAGTGTTCTTTATAAGAATTTAAAATTCTTTTTACCTACATATTTCACAAATTAAAGGTGATTAATAATGGCTAAAGCTAGACGAAGAAGAGTAAGAGATACATGGAAAGAAAAACAGTGGTACAGGATAATTAGTCCAGAAGGATTTGGAGAAGATGAAATAGGAATTACTCCTTCAAGAGACCCTGATTTTCTAGTAAAAAGAAAAGTAGAAGCCACCATGAGAGAGTTAGCTGGTGACTTTTCCAAGCAATATGTAAAATTAAAGTTCCAGGTCAAAAATGTGGTGGGAGATACCGCACATACCAAATTTATAGGGCATGAAGTGACCACTGATTATGTAAGAAGCATGATTAGGCGTGGAAGCAGTCGAATAGATGCTCCTGTTATTGTGGAAACCAAAGAAGGATATAACATTAAATTGCATGTGCTGGCTATTACCACTCGCCGGGCCAAGTCCTCCCAGCAAAAGTTCATGCGAGAAACTATAGACGAACTCTTAAAGAAAATTGTTGCGGATAAAAGTTTCACTGAACTGGTAGAAGCTGTGGTAACTGGTAAAATAGCATCTGAAATTTATCACCGTGCTAAAAAGATTTATCCACTCAAAAGAGTTGAAATTATAAAAACCAAGGTTTTAGAAGAACCACAATAAATTTTTTTTTTTGGTATTTTCAATATTAAAACCGGAAAACTGGGACCAATATGATAAGCTCATTATATGTGATCCTCTGTCTGATAATAGGGCTCTTGACTTACATTCGAGGCGCCCTTGATCTATGGGGATCTATTTTTATGGTTGTCATGGGCATCATAATTATTTTTTCTGCCGGTTTTAACTGGCTTGTTTTAATCTTAATTTTTCTTATTCTGGGTTTTGTATCAACCAAATATCGCCATGATTATAAAAAAGAAATTGGTGTTTACGAAGGAAAAAGAAGTGCCAAGAATGTTATTTCAAATGGGATTGTTCCCTTTGTAATGGCTGCATTTGGTTCCTATGATGGTTTTGTAGGGGGATTTATTGGTTCTGTAGCCACCGCCACAGCCGACACCCTGGCCAGTGAAGTTGGTGTGGTACAAACCCCTCGCTTGATTACCACTCTAAAAAAAGTTGATCCAGGTACTGATGGAGGAATATCAGTTTTAGGAACCGTTGCAGGAATTGTAGGAGCGGGAATTATTGGATTTTTTGCTTATATTTTAGGAATTTACCCGGACCCCCTGGTTTCATTGAAGATATCCATAATTGCAGGTACCGTCGGTTGTTTTATGGATAGCATTCTGGGAGCAGTTTTAGAGCGAAGAAATTATCTGAATAATGAACATGTAAATTTATTAGCCACACTTACCGGTGCTTTTCTGGGAATTTTACTGGTTTGATGCCATGAAAAGGTGAAAACATGACAGGGATAATAATGATAATTGATGGGATGGCAGATCGTCCCCTGAAAGAAATTGATTATAAAACTCCATTGGAAGCAGCCAATATTCCCCATATGGATAAAATGGCTAAATCCGGTATAAATGGAATCATGGATCCTATAAAACCAGGTATCCGGGCCGGGAGTGATACTTCCCACATTTCCATATTAGGATATGATCCTTATGAGGTTTATACTGGAAGAGGTCCTTTTGAAGCTGTCGGTGTTGGCCTGGATGTCATGCCTGGAGATATTGCATTCCGGTGTAATTTTTCCACCTCCAATGAAGAAGGAATAATAACTGATAGAAGGGCAGGTAGAATAAGGGAAAAAACAGATGAAATTGCATCCACTCTAAATTCTATGCAGATAGAAGGTTTTGAAGACGTGGAAATAATTTTTAAAGAATCAACCGGTCACCGGGCCGTGCTTCTATTGAGAGGGAAAGGTTTATCTGATCAGGTATCTGATTCCGACCCCAAATATGATGGTAAATCTCCTAAAGAAGTTTTAGCTCTGGATTCTTCTCCAGAAGCTATTAAAACTGCTGCTATTTTGAATAAGATAGTGAAAAAATCATATGACCTGCTAAAAGACCATCCGGTTAATATGAAACGCAGGGAAAATGGGGAAAATCCGGCCAATATAATACTTCCACGTGGTGCTGGAGCTGTGCCAGATGTAATGCCATTTAATGAAAAATATGGGCTTAAATCAGCTTGTATTGCAGAAACTGGATTGATAAAAGGAATTGCTCGATTAGCTGGAATGGATGTGGTTGAGGTAGATGGTGCCACCGGTGGAATAGACACTAATTTAAATAATATCGCCAAAAGCATCCTTGAACATGCTCAAAAAGATTATGAATTCATTCTTATAAATATTGACGGGGCAGATGAAGCCGGCCATGATGGAGATCTTCAGGAAAAAATAAAATTTATTGAAAAGGTAGATGCAGTGGTGGAAAAGGTTAAGCAAATACCTGAAACCTATTTCATACTCACTGCCGATCATTCCACCCCCATATCTGTTATGGACCACACCGGCGACCCGGTCCCGATAGTAATTAATGGCCCTGAAATAAGGGTGGATGATGTGGAACAATTTAATGAAAATGCTGCCACTAAGGGAGGATTGTGTCGCATCAGGGGATCGGATGTGATGAACATCCTGCTGGATTTAATGAACAAATCTGAAAAATTTGGGGCATAAAAATGTCATATCAATCTGCAGAAAAACAAGAAGCTATACCCCGTCTTTTTGGTACTTCTGGAATAAGGGGAAAAATAGGATCTGATATAACCACCCCACTGGCTTTAGATGTTGGAAAAGCTTTAGGTACTTATTTAGGTGGAAAAGGAAAAGTTGTGGTGGGTTATGATACCCGAACATCAAACCACATGCTGGAAAAAGCTTTATGTGCGGGTTTAATGGAATGTGGATGTAATGTATTGGAATTAGGAATGGTACCTACTCCTGTAGTTGGATTTTCCGCTTCCCGTTTAAATGCAGATGCCGGAGTAATGATTACTGCTTCCCACAACCCCTCCCCCGATAATGGAATTAAATTGTGGAATAGGGATGGGATGGCTTATACCAGCAAACAGGAACGAGAAATAGAGTACCTACTTCACCAACAAAAGTTCCTGAATATGAGCTGGGATCATCTTGGTTCAATAGAAAAAGAAGATGAAATCATAAACCAGTACATTAAAGAAGTTCAGGGAATGGTAAATATCCTGCCAGGATTAAAGGTAGTGGTGGACTGTGGTTCCGGTGCTGCTTCTTATTTATCCCCCATTATTTTAAGAAAGGTAGGATGTGAAGTTATTTCATTGAATTGTCAACCTGATGGATTCTTTCCAGGGCGTAAAGTTGAACCTAATGAAGAAAACCTTGATGTCCTTATGAAAACTGTTAAAATGACTAAATCTGATTTGGGAATAGCCCATGATGGAGACGGGGATCGAATGGTTGCAGTTGACGAAAAAGGGAATATGGCGAACTTCGATAAGTTACTGGCCTTAATCTCACAGGCTATTGGTGGAAAAATAATTACTACCGTGGATGCTTCGCTGTGTATGGATGAGTGTTTAGCTACTGTAGGCGGGGAAATAATCAGAACCAGAGTGGGAGATGTGCATGTAGCCCAGTCTATTATGGAAAATCATGCTTCTTTTGGAGGAGAACCCTCAGGTACCTGGATACATCCTGATTTTTGCATGTGCCCTGATGGAATATTATCTGCACTAAAAGTTGTAGAACTTGTTTCCACAAAAGGACGTTTATCTGAATTATTACAGTCCATCCCAGATTATCCCAGTATCCGGGAAAAAATACCCTGTTCTGGTGAGGATAAAAATAAGGTGATGGAAATGGTAAATTCTTCTCTGGAAAATCAATTTAAGAATGTGGTGGATGTTAATAATATTGACGGGGTCAGGATTTCTTTTGAAGATGGTAGCTGGGTTCTGGTGAGACCTTCTGGAACTGAAGCATATATTCGCATAACTCTGGAAGCCAAGACAAAAAAAATGGCCGAGGACATCAAACAGATCTCAACCGAGTTTATTAAAGCTGCACTTGAATGAATTTTATAATTTATTAAAAGAATCCCCTACGAAATAAATTATTATGTAATGAAAATTTATTTTATTATTCAAATCCAGTTCAAAGTAAGGAGGAAATATTTTGAAAGCGGTGATTTTAACTGCGGGAGAGGGTACCCGGATGCGACCTTTGACTCTCACCCGCCCTAAAACGATGCTTCCAGTTGCAGGAAAACCTATAATTCAATACAATATTGAAGCACTTCGAGATGCAGGAATCAAGGAAATTCTAATGATAGTGGGTTATCAGGAAAACATGGTGCGGGATTATTTTAAAGATGGAAAGGACCTGGGAGTTAAAATTAGTTACATAACTCAACAAAGCCGTTTAGGTACGGCACATGCCATAGGGTTTGCCCGTGAATTTATTAAGGAGCAATTCATAGTCCTTAATGGAGATATTATCATTGATCCCTTACTTTTAAATGACTTAATTCAAAAGTATTCTGATTTTAATGCTAAATCAATGATGGTGCTTACTGAAGTAGAAGACCCCTGTTCCTTTGGTGTAGTGATGCTAAACGGAAATAAAGTAACAGAGATTATTGAAAAACCAGAAGCGGGAGAAGCCCCAAGTAATTTGATTAATACCGGTATATACGTTTTTGATCCTGATATTTTTTCCTGTATTGAAAAAACCCCTGAATCAAGCCGGGGAGAGTATGAAATAACAGATTCTTTAAAGATACAAATGGAAGAAGGTAAAAAAGTAGCAGGGGTGGTTTCCAATAAAAAATGGATAGATATAGGCAAACCATGGGAACTTCTAAAAATCAATGAAGATTTTTTAAATAATATGGAAAGTAAAATAGAGGGCGATGTAGAAAAAGGAGCTACCCTGGAAGGGATGGTAGTTTTAGGTAAGGGTAGTATAATTAGGGCTGGTTCTTATATTCAGGGCCCGGTACATATTGGTGAAAACTGCGATGTAGGTCCCAACTGTTATTTAAGAAAGTATACATTCCTTGGAAAAAATGTAAGGGTTGGAAATGCAGTTGAAATTAAAAATTCAATTATAATGGACCATACCAACGTTAATCACCTTTCATATATAGGTGATTCTATTATAGGATCCCGATGTAATATTGCTGCCGGAACCAATATTGCTAATCTTCGTTTTGATGATAAAAAAATTAAATTAAATATAAAAGGCGAAAAGGTGGATAGTGGCAGAAGGAAATTTGGAGTGGTGTTTGCTGATGGGGTAAAGACCGGTATAAACTCCAGTTTTAACCCCGGCGTGACAGTAGGCTGCAACTCATCTATTGGGGCGGGAGCAGTTATACACCAGGATATTGATTCAGAAAAGATGGTCATGGTAAAACAGGAACATATTATAATTGATAAAAATAAAAAATAATTATAATTACCCTGATATCCCCCAGCCACTATAAATGATTTTAATGGTGTTAAGTTAATTAAATAGGGTGTTTTAATGAAAAAAATTCATTCCAGTGTACGTCTATTTCCCGGTGCCCATGTCCAGGGAAAAGTTGAAATTGATGAAAATTCTTCCGTTTGGTACAATGCCGTTGTAAGAGGAGATATAGAACCTATAAAAATTGGAAAATACTCCAATATTCAGGATAACTGCGTGGTACATTCTTCAACAGATTATCCGGTCAAAATAGGAGATTACGTTTCAGTGGGACATGCTGCAGTATTGCATGGATGCAGCATAGAGGAAAATGTGCTGATTGGCATGAATGCCACTGTTTTGAATGGTGCCCATATAGGGAAAGATTCCGTGGTGGGGGCCGGTGCCGTAGTCACTGAAGGAAAAAAATTCCCTGCCAAAAGTTTGATTATAGGGATGCCTGCCAGGTTAATTAAAGAGCTTAATGAGGAAGAAATTGAATCTATTAAAAAAAATGCTTTAAGATATAGTGCTCTTTCCCATGAAAATCCATGATTTAATGGGATATATGGATTTTATGATGAA
>Ga0180017_100500_pt1 | contig 12893 bp, 13 predicted proteins | sample KR46_S_MetaG_FD_129674 | JGI IMG/M metagenome (GOLD analysis project Ga0180017, IMG submission 129674) | Groundwater microbial communities from the Olkiluoto Island deep subsurface site, Finland - KR46_S_MetaG | ecosystem: Environmental > Aquatic > Deep subsurface > Groundwater | place: Finland...
CGATGACCTCGCGCGCCAGCGCTTCGAGCGCCACCGGTTCGCGCTGCAGCGCGGCGTGCTTCGTGGCCAGGCGCTCGCTCTCCAGCAGGTCGGTGATGAGGCGGGCCATTTCCTGCAGGTCGCGCAACAGGGCTTCGCGCTGCGGGTTGACCTCGGCCGTTTCAGGCAGCAGTTCGGTGTTGAGCCGCGCGCGGGTGAGCGGACTGCGCAGCTCGTGGCTGATGGCGAGCAGCAGCGCGCGCTTGGCATCGAGCATCTGCTGGATGTCCTGGCCCATGGTGTTGATGGTGGCGGCAAGCTCGCCCAGCTCGTCGGGGCCGTGCAGGCATCGCTCGGGAATGGGCTGGCTGAAATCACCGGCGCCAAAGCGGCGCGCGCCGGCCTGGATCGCGTCCAGCGGGCGCAACAGGCGGCGCACGTAGAGAAACGCCAGCAGCGTGAGCACCAGCAGCGAGGTGAGCGCGTAGCCCACCATGCGCGGGCGGCGCTCGAAAGCCTCGCCGTTGATGCCGAACTCGATGCTGTGGCCGTCGGCGGTGCTGCGCTTCAGGATGCGCTGCCAGTCCTTGCCGCCACCCCCGTCTTCGCGGTCGCGCCGGTCCGCGTCGTCGGGGTTGTCGCGCAGCCAGTCGGGCGGGCTCTGGTCGGGATGCGAGGCCCAGTTCACCTGCGGGCCGGCGATGCGCACGGTCAGCGGCAGGCGCGCGGTGATGGCACGGGCGCGCTCCAGGTCTGGCGCGCCACCGCCCACGGTGATGTCGGCCACCAGGTGGTCCACATAGTCCATGAGCAGCGGGCGCGCGGCTTCACGCCAGCCAATGGAAAAAGCCTTCTGCGCACCGGTGATGAAGACAAAGGTCATCGCTGCGGCCAGCAGCAGGAAGACCAGCACCATGCGCAGCTTGATGGAGTGCGCCAGCCGGTGCTTGGCGCGCTTCCACGATGAGCGATGGGCTGGGGGCGTGGTGGCGCTCACTGGACGACCCTCCGTGCTGCGCACTGCGGGGCTGAGCGCTTTCGGCGCGACCGGGCGGCGCTCATGGCTGAACGCGGCGCAGCGCGAGCGAGTAGCCGGCGTTGCGCAGGGTCTTGATGCAGTCCAGCGGCTCCAGCTTCTTGCGCAGGCGGCTGACCACGATGTCCACCGCGCGGGTGTACAGCTCGGCCTCGTGGCCGCGCAGCTGGTTGAGGATGTCGTCGCGGCTGAACACCTTGCCCGGTTCCCGTGCGAGCAACAGCAGCAGTTCGAATTCGGTGCCGGTGAGTTCGATGTCTTGCCCTTCGCGCACGACGCTGCGGCGCGCGGGGTCGAGCGTGAGGCCCTCGAAGCGGAGTTCACCGTTGGTGGGGTCCGGCGCGGTGTGCAGCGGCGCCAGGCTGGCCCGGCGGCGGCGCAGCACGGTCTGCAGGCGCGCCACGAGTTCACGCGGCTCGAAGGGTTTGGGCAGGTAGTCGTCGGCGCCGATTTCCAGGCCGACCACGCGGTCCATCACCTCGCCGCGCGCGGTGAGCATGACGATGGGGATGTCGCTCTCCTTGCGGATGGTGCGGCAGAGTTCGAAGCCGTCCATCTCGGGCAACATCACGTCGAGGATGGCGGCATCGAAGCCCCCCGCGCGCAAACGGGCCAATCCATCACTGGGTCGAAAAGCGTGGGTGAGTTGCAACTCGAAACGCTGGAAGTACGTCGCCAGCGGAGGGCCGAGCTGTTCGTCGTCGTCGATGAGCAGGATGCGGTGCATGAACTCATTCTGACAGGGCACGGTGTCGCACGATCAGGCGGCGCAGCCGGTGCTGCACCGGAACACCCAGGGTGTCGAAGCGGTCGGCCGCCGAGATCAGCGCGGGCAGCAGCGGCAAGGCCTCGGCGGGTTGTTGCTGCGAGAGCCGGGCCCAGAGATCAAGCGCGTGCTGGCGGTCGAAACGCGGGCCCCAGACCATGGCCAGCAGCTCGGCGTGCGGGTCGTCGGCCCCGGCCAGCAAGGCCGGGGCATGGGCCCGGCTCTGCTGAGCCAGGTGGTGGATGGGTTCGAAAGCGGGCGACATGGTCCGTGCATTCAGAACGTGTGCTTCGCTCGCCCGATCAGCTCCGGCCCCACCGGCCGTGGCCGCGCTTGTCCAGCTTTTCGCGCACCTGGCGTTGCTGCTCGGGGTTGAGGCTGTCGTAGAAGTCGGCCAGTGCGGTCAGCACCTTGGGCGCGTTGCCTTGCACGGCGGCGGTTTTCTGGTCGAGCAGGCTCTGCGCCTTGGCGCGGTCAAACTTCTCGCCCGCGACCAGGGCCTTGAAGTCGGCGCGTGGATCGGCCCCTTCACCCCGGAAGGCCTTGCGCGAGGCGATCATCTGATCGGCCAGAACACCGAGCTTCTGCTTCTGTTCGGCGTTGAGTTCGAGCTTGCTGCTGATGCGTTCGATCGCCTTGCCGCGCATTTCGGTGACGCGCTCTTCGCTCCAGCCACGGGCGTGGTCGCCACGGCTGCCGCAGGCGGTGAGGCCGCCCAGCACCACGGTGGCGGTGGTCAGACCGATGAGTGTGCGTTTGATCCAGGTTTTCATGACGGTGGTCCTTTCAGAACCTTGTTGAACATGTCCGTCATGGTGCCGGCGGGCGTCGCCTGGGGGGTGTCAGCGCGGTTTCGGTTCTTTTCGTTTTGTATCGGCGTTGGGGGGAGATCCCTGCCGGCTTGCGTCACCGCATCTCGAACAGTTCCTGGTGGAAGCGTGTCTCGTCCAGCCCCAGGGCCACGAAATCCTTCTTCAGCGTGCGCCCGAACGCGGCCGGTCCGCAGAACCAGAAGTCCGCATCGCGCCATTCGGGAACCTGCTCCGCGATGCGTGCCGCGGTCAGCCAGCCGTCGCGTTCGTCCCACGACACGTGCAGGCAGACACCCGCGGCTTTCGCGTCCGCCTCGATCAGACCGATGGCATGGTCATCGTAGACGGCTGTGGTGTGGAACAGGTCGATGGTCTTGCCATCGGGCGCCTGGGCCAGGGCCTTCATGCGCCCGATGAAGGGCGTGATGCCAATGCCCGCGCCCACCCAGATCTGGCGCGGCTGCTGGCCCGCGAAATTGAAGCGCCCGTAGGGCCCCTCCACCTTGACCACGTCCCCGACCTTGACCGTTTCGGCCAGGGTGCTGGTGTAGTCGCCCAGGGCCTTGATGATGAAGGTCAGGCGGCCATCGTCGGCCCACGCGGACGTGATGGTGTAGGGATGCGCGCCCTCCTTTTCGTGCAAGGTCACAAAGGCGAACTGGCCCGCCTCGTGGCCCGCCCAGCGGCCCTGGAACCCGATATTGACCTCGATGACATTCAGCGCGGGGTGAAGCCGCACGGCCGTCACCTCACCCACCAGTTGCCGATGAACGGCCACGCGGCCGAACAGCACCATCACGGCAGCAACGCTGCCCGCAGCCATCAGCAGCGCCATCACCGGCCCCAGCACGCCGCTCCAGTAGTCGAACTGCAGCAGCACCACCGAGTGCCACACCAGCACCAGATAGGCCACGGCGAGCAGGCGGTGGGTGCGGAAGAAATACCGGTACGGGAAGCGTTTGATCAGTGCCAGCGCCATCAGCGCCACGGCCGCATAAAACGCCCACTCACCCAGGCCCTCGGCCAGTCCGCGCTGGTTCATGAAAAACTGCCGGACCGGTTCATCCACCAGGGTCGGGCGGGGTCCGCGCTCGGGGCGGGTCAGCCAGCCCAGGCCGACCATCCATTTGGCCGCCTCGGACAACAGCCAGTGGCCGATGGACAGCACCAGGCCCGAGATGCCCAGCCACTTGTGCAGCCGGTACATCTTGTCCAGCCCACCCAGCCAGGGCTCGAACACCACGGGCCGCACGGCCAGCACCATCGCCGCACTCATCACCCCGATGGCCAGCACGCCGCTGCCCTGCATCAGGACGCTGCGCCAGGCAAAAAAGTGGGGAAGCTCGGCCCAGACGGTCTGATCGGTGAACCACCAGAGACCCGCCAGGACCAGCAGATAGGCCCAGAAAAACCGCTTGATGTGCTGCATGGCGCTCCCTATCCCGTTGCTCTGGTTGTTGTGTCCGTGCCCAGCTTACACCGTGGCGACCGGGGTTTCCCCGCTGCACCACCGCGCCTCAGAACACCTCGGTGTCCACCTCGCTGTTGCCCTGCGCGTTGTAGCGATCGCCCTTCACGGTGTGCTGGTTGATGTGGTCGCCGAGCCGCGCCATCACGGAAGCGTCGAGCTTGACGTTCACCGCACCCAGATCGTCCTGCAGGTGCTCCACGCTGGTGGTGCCGGGGATGGGCAGGATGTCATCGCCCTGGTGCAGCAGCCAGGCGATGGCGAGCTGCGCCGGGGTGCACCCCACCTCGGCGGCGATCTGGTTGTAAGCCGGCAGCAGGGCCACATTGGCAGCGTAGTTGTCGGGCAGGAAGCGCGGCATCGTGCGCCGGATGTCTTTCGCATCGAAGGCCTTCACGTCCAGCTCGCCACACAGGAAGCCGCGCGCCACCGGGCTGAAGGCCACAAAGCTGACGCCCAGTTCGCGACAGGCCTGCAGCACGGCGATCTCGGGGTTTCGCGTCCACAGCGAGTACTCGGTCTGCAGCGCGGCGACGGGGTGTTCGGCGTGGGCCTTGCGCAAGGTGGGGGCCGAAACCTCGGAGAGGCCGATGCTTCGGATCTTTCCGGCGCGCACCAGGTCACCCAGCGCGCCCACGCTCTCTTCGATGGGCACCTGCTTGTCCCAGCGGTGCAGGTAGTAGAGATCGATCACATCGGTCTGCAGGCGCTTGAGTGCTGCTTCGCAGGTGGCCTTGATGGTCTCGGGCCGTCCGTCGATCACGCGCACCTTCACGCCATCGGCATTGGGCACGCCCTGCATGCCGCATTTGCTGGCAAGCGTGAATTTCGCGCGGTGCTTTGACAACACCTTGCCCACCAGCGTCTCGCTGGCGCCAAAGCCGTAGAGCGCCGCGGTGTCGAAGTGGGTCACACCCGCTTCCAGCGCGCCGAGCAGCACACGCTCGGCCTGATGCTCGGAAACGGGTGCGCCGTAGGCGTGGCAGATGTTCATGCAGCCCAGGCCGATGGCTGAGACTTTGAAGGGGCCGAGTTGGCGTTGTTGCATGCTGGGTTCCTCGCATCAAGAAAAAAAGGCCAGACCGTTCAACGCTGTGCGGAGAATGGTCTGACCCCATTGTGCTTGGGGCGCACAGAGCCCTCACCCCTGCCCTCCCCCAGAGGGAGAGGGAGGAAGGCACTTCAGTTCGCGTTGAGTTGCTGTTCCAGGTTGTGCAGCACCTGGTAGCAGTTGAACACCTTGCCCACGCTGGAGTTCGGCTCGCGGCCTTCCTGGATCGCAGCGAAGAACTCGCGGTCCTGCAGCTCGATGCCGTTCATGGACACCGCCACCTGGCTCACGTCGATCTTTTCTTCCTTGCCGGTGAACAGGTCGTCGTAGCGCGCGATGTAGGTCGCGGTGTCGCCGATGTAGCGGAAGAAGGTGCCCAGCGGGCCGTCGTTGTTGAACGAGAGGCTCAGCGTGCAGATGGCGCCGTTGGCGGCTTTGAGCTGGATGCTCATGTCCATGGCGATGCCCAGCACCGGGTGGATCGGGCCCTGAATGGCGTTGGCCTGCACGATGGGGCTGTTGCACTGGTAGGCAAACAGGTCCACCGTGTGGGCGGCGTGGTGCCACAGCAGGTGGTCGGTCCAGCTGCGCGCCTGGCCCAGCGCGTTGGTGTTGGTGCGGCGGAAGAAGTAGGTCTGCACATCCATCTGCTGGATGTTGAACCGGCCCGCCGTGATTTCCTGGTTCACGTACTGGTGGCTGGGGTTGAAGCGGCGGGTGTGGCCGCACATCGCCACCAGGCCGGTCTGCTTCTGCAGCGCCACGACTTCTTCGGCGCCCTTCAGGTTGTCGGCCAGGGGAATCTCCACCTGCACGTGTTTGCCGGCCTTCAGGCAGGCCAGCGTCTGCTCTGCGTGCATCTGCGTCGGGGTGCAGAGGATCACGGCGTCCACTTCCTTCATCGCCAGGCTGTCGGCGAGGTCGGTGGTGACGTGACCGATACCGTACTTGTCGGCGACTTCCTGGGTTTTTCCGAGGTCGCGGCTGATCAGCGAAACCACTTCAACGCCGTCGATGTTCTGGATGCCGTCCAGGTGTTTGATACCGAAGGCGCCGGCGCCGGCGAGGGCTACTTTGATGGTCATGTCAGTTGTTCTCCAGGATGAGGTGGCCCACGGCCGTGTTGGATGCGGGCACATGGTAGAAGCGGTGTTTCACGGTCGGGGCCGGACCCTGCACCTTGCCATCGACGATGTCGGACATGGCGCCGCGGGCGATCAGCCACATCACGAGTTCAATGCCTTCGCTGCCGGCCTCGCGCACGTAGTCGATGTGCGGCGTGTTGGCGCAGCCCACCGGGTCGTTGATCATCTGGTCGAGCCAGGCGTTGTCCCACTCGCGGTTGATCAGGCCGGCGCGTGCGCCCTGCAGCTGGTGGCTCATGCCGCCCGTGCCCCAGATGTGCACGTTCAAATCTTCGTCGTAACTTTCCACCGCCTTGCGGATGGCCTGGCCGAGCATGAAGCAGCGCTTGCCCGAGGGCACCGGGTACTGCACCACGTTGACTGCGAACGGGATCACCGGGCAGGGCCAGGCGTCCTTCTTCGGGTCCAGCTCGCCGCACATCAGCGACAGCGGCACGGTGAGGCCGTGGTCCACGTCCATCTTGTTGACGATGGTGAGGTCGAAGTCCTGCTGGATCACGCTCTGCGCGATGTGCGAGGCCAGGTCCGGGTGGCCGATGACCTTGGGTACGGGGCGCGGGCCCCAGCCTTCGTCGGCCGGCTGGAACTCGGCCGCCGTGCCGATGGCGAAGGTGGGAATCATCTCCAGGCTGAACGCCGTGGCGTGGTCGTTGAAGACGAGGAAGATGACGTCGGGCTTGTTGTCCTTCATCCATTGTTTGGAGAAGTCGTAGCCCGCGAACACGGGCTTCCAGTAGTCCTCCTGGGTCTTGCCCAGGTCCAGGGCCGCGCCGATGGCGGGCACGTGCGAGGTGAAAACGGATGCGGTGATCTTGGCCATGGTCAAACTTTCTTTCCTGCGGCGCCCTGGGGCTGGCGATGTGCCTGCGCGTCGCCGTCTTCGCCGACGTAGCGGTTGCCTTCGGCGCTGCGGCCGCCCTTGATCATCATGTCGCGGTATTCGGCTTCGGTCATGCCGGTCATGGAACCCGCCATCTGCTGGAAGCTCTTGCCGTCGGTGGCGCCGATCTTGGCCAGGAAGTAGATGTTGCCGCCGGTGCGCATGCACCAGTTGAGGTCGCGCGCCAGCACGGCCTGCTTCTGCTCTTCGGTCATGGCCCACTGATCGAGGTAGGCGCGCTCGTCGGCCTTGAACTTCTCGCGGTTCTCGGCTTTCATGAGCGACATGCAGAACTGGTTGAGCCAGAAGCCTTTGCGAGACTGCTCGGCGTCGAAGATGATCGTGCCGGGCACGTCTTTGTAGGGCTTGTCGAGTGCCATGTTCAAACCTCCTCGGGCCAATAGAGGCGCATCGGGTTGTCGACCAGCAGCTTCTTCTGCAGCTCGGCGTTCGGCGCGATGTGCGGGATGAAGTCCACCAGCAGGCCGTCGTCGGGCATGTGGTCCTTCAGGTTCGGGTGCGGCCAGTCGGTGCCCCAGAGCACGCGATCCGGGAACTGCTCGACGATGCGCCTGGCAAAAGGGATCACGTCCTGGTAAGCATTCTGCTCGCCGTTCAGGGCCTTGGGGCCGGTGACGGACAGGCGCTCCGGGCAGCTCACCTTGCTCCACACGTTGCTGTGCTCGCGCATGAACTTCTCGAACAGCGCGAACTGCGGGCCGTCCACCGGCAGCGACACATCGGGCCGACCCATGTGGTCCACCACCACGGTGGTGGGCAGCGCGGTGAAGAAGTCCCACAGCTCGGGCAGGTCCACCGCCTCGAAGTAAATCACCACATGCCAGCCCCACTTCGCGATGCGGCCGGCGATCTCCAGCAGCTCGTCCTTGGGCGTGAAGTCCACCAGGCGTTTGACGAAGTTGAAGCGCACGCCGCGCACACCGGCGTCGTGCATGGCCTGGATCTCGGCATCGCTCACGCTGCGCTTGACCGTGGCCACGCCACGCGCCTTGCCGCCGCTGTTCACCAGTGCGTCCACCATGGCGCGGTTGTCCGCCCCGTGGCAGGTGGCCTGCACCACCACGTTGCGGGCAAAGCCCAGGTGGTCGCGCAGCGCGTACAGCTCGTGCTTGCTGGCGTCGCAGGGTGTGTACTTGCGCTCGGGCGCGTAGGGGAACTCGGCGCCCGGGCCGAACACGTGGCAGTGCGCGTCCACCGCGCCGGCTGGCAGCTGGAATTTCGGCCTGGACGGACCTGTGTACCAGTCCATCCAGCCAGCGGTTTTGGTGAAGTCACCCGAAGTCGGTTTGCTCATGGGGACTTCCTCAATCGATATATTTCAGACCGGCAGCGGCCAGCGGCTCGCGCATCTTGTACATGTCCAGCCCCAGCACACCCGAGGCCAGCTTGTCGCGCTTCTCGCCTTCGAAGCTCTCGCGCTTGATCGCCGCAGCCAGCGTTTCCGCCGCACGCGCCGCCGGCACGCAGACCACGCCGTCGTCGTCGGCCACGACCACATCGCCGGGCGTGACCAGCATGCCGGCGCACACGATGGGAATGTTCACCGAGCCCAGCGTGGCCTTGATGGTTCCCTTGGAAGAGATGGCCTTGGACCAGACCGGGAAGTTCATATCCTTGAGCGTCTTCACATCGCGCACGCCGGCGTCGATGATCAGGCCGCGGGCGCCGCGCGCCTGGAAACTGGTGGCCAGCAGGTCGCCGAAGTAACCGTCGCTGCACTCGGCCGTGACGGCCGCGACCACGATGTCGCCGGGCTGGATCTGCTCGGCGGCCACGTGCATCATCCAGTTGTCACCGGGTTGCAGCAGCACGGTGATCGCCGTGCCCGAGACCTGCACACCGGTCTGGATCGGGCGCATGTAGGGCTTGAGCAGGCCGACGCGGCCCATGGCTTCGTGCACGGTGGCCGAGCCCAGCGCGGCCAGGCCGTCGGCCGCAGCGCGGTCGGCACGGGTGATGTTGCGGTAAACGACGCCGAGTTGATACATGGTCAGATTCCTTTCTGTTTCAAAGCCGCGTCCAGGCGCGGGAACACGCGCCGCGCATTGCCTTCGTAGACCTTGTAGCGGTCGTCGCCCACGACAATGGTCGAGGCTTCGATGTAGCGCTTGGTGTCGTCGTAGTAATAACCGGTCTCGGGGTCGATGCCGCGCACGGCGCCAATCATTTCCGAGGCAAACAGGATGTTGTCCACCGGGATCACCTTGGTCAGCAGATCGATGCCGGGCTGGTGGTAGACGCAGGTGTCGAAGAACACGTTGTTCAGCAGGTGGTCCTTGAGCAATGGCTTCTTCAGTTCCTGCGCCAGACCCCGGTATCGGCCCCAGTGGTAAGGCGCCGCGCCGCCGCCGTGCGGGATGACGAACTTGAGCGTGGGGAAGTCCTTGAACAAGTCGCCCTGGATCAGCTGCATGAAGGCCGTGGTGTCGGCGTTGATGTAGTGCGCACCGGTGGTGTGGAAGCAGGCGTTGCAGCTGGTGCTGACGTGGATCATCGCGGGGATGTCGTGCTCGACCATCTTTTCGTAGATGGGGTACCAGGCCTTGTCGGTCAGCGGCGGGCTGGTCCAGTGGCCGCCCGACGGATCGGGGTTGAGGTTGATGCCGACGTTGCCGTATTCCTTGACGCACTTCTCCAGCTCGGGGATGCAGGTCGCAGGGTCCACGCCAGGGCTCTGCGGCAGCATGGCGGCGGGAATGAAGTGGTCCGGAAACAACTGGCTCACGCGGTAGCAGAGTTCGTTGCAGATCGCGGCCCAGGTGGCGCTGATGTTGAAATCGCCGATGTGGTGCGCCATGAAGCTGGCGCGTGGCGAGAAGATGGTGAGGTCTGAGCCCCGCTCTTTCATCAGGCGCAGCTGGTTGGCCTCGATGGTCTCGATCAGTTCGTCGTCGCTGATCTTCAGGTCACTCACTTTCGGCATCGAAGCCGGGTCCTTGATGCCGGCGATCTGCGCGTTGCGCCAGTTCTCCAGCGCCTTGGGGGCCGTGGTGTAGTGGCCGTGGCAGTCGATGATGAGGGGTTTTTGCTGGCTCATGCGGAAGATCTCCTGGTGCGGTTGCGGCCCTTGCCGAACAGGGGCTGTCGATGGCGGATTGTGAACTTCACCACACCGTCAAACCAGTCCCCCGGCGCGCTAACAGCTAGAACAAAAAACTATACCTATGATGGAGCTATTCCCCAAAATCGCAGGCCATGGACCTCAAACAACTCGAATACTTTGTGCGCGTCGCCGAGCTGGGCAGTTTCACCAAGGCCTCGCTCGCGCTGGACGTGGCCCAGCCCGCGCTGTCGCGCCAGGTGCGGCTGCTCGAGGTGGAGCTGCGCCAGAACCTGCTGGTGCGCAACGGCCGCGGCGCCACACCCACCGAAGCCGGCAAGCTGTTGCTGGAGCACGGCCGCGGCATCCTGCACCAGGTGGAGCGGGCTCGCGAGGAGCTCGGCCGGGTGCGCGGTGCGCTCGCCGGGCGGGTCGCGATCGGTCTGCCGCCCAGCCTGGCGCGCGTGCTCACCGTGCCGCTCACGCGCGCTTTTCGCGCCCAGTTGCCGGAGGCCAGCCTGTCCGTCAGCGAAGGCCTGTCGGCCACCATGCAGGAATGGCTGATCACCGGCCGGCTGGACATCGCCGTGCTCTACAACGCCCAGCCCGCGCCGGACATCGACATCTCGCCACTGCAGGACGAAGAGTTGCTGCTGGTGCAGCTGCGCCCGGCCGGACTGGCCGAAGATCCGCCGCCCCCGCCCGTTCCACTGGCCGAGGTGGCACAACTGCCGCTGGTGATCCCGAGCCGGCCCAACGCGTTGCGCATGCATGTGGAAACCGAGATGGCCAACATCGGCTGCAGGCCACGGGTGGCGCTGGAAATCGACGGGGTTTCGGCCATCCTGGACCTCGTGGCCGACGGCGCGGGCGCCGCCCTGCTTTCACGCAACGCGGTGGCCAGCTCGATCCGGCCGTCGGCCTACCGCACGCGCTCCATCCAGCCACCGCTGCGCACCCGCCTGTGCCTGGCCACCAGCTCGTTGCGCCCCGCCACGCTCACGCAACAGACCACACTGGCCCTGATCCGCCAGACGCTGGACGCCATCAACGCATCAAGCTAGCCAGCCAGCGCTGTGGCGCATCAACCAGAGGATCGCGCTGAGGGTGAAAAACGATGCCGCCGTGGTCGCCAGCAGCGCCGCCGCCGTGAAGCCCTCAAAGCCGTGGCGCTGAGCGAGGATGGAATAGATGCCCAGCATGGGCATGGCGGCCGAGAGCACCGCCGCGGTGCGCAGATCGCCGTCAACGGATGGCAGCCCCAGCAGCGGCAACAGCGAGACGGCGGCGAACACCGCCAGCGGGTGCAGCAGCAGCTTGCCCACCGCGATCAGCGACACCTGGCGGCGCATGCCCTTGACCTGCAAGCCCACCAGCGTGCCGCCGATGATGAACAGCGCCATGCCGCTGCTCGCGGCGGAAAACAGGGTCACGGTGCGCGTGATCACCGCGGGCAGCTGCCAGCCCAGCAGGGCCACCACGAAGCCGGCAAAGATGGCCACGATCATCGGGTTGCGCACCAGGCGCTCGCCGGTCTGTTTCAGCGCCTGCAACAGCGAAGGCCGCTCGCCTTCGTGCGCGCCCGCGTCGGCCAGCGTGAACAGCAGCGGCAGCTTGATGAGGTTTTCCACGATCAGGTTGAGCGCCAGGATCACACCGCCCAGGGGCCCGAACAGCAGCAGCATCACGGGGTAGCCCACATAGCCGCTGTTGGAACAGGTCATGCCCATGGCCACATAGGCGCTCTCGGTCAGGCTCTTGCGTTGCACACTGCGCGCGAACCACAGCGCGCCCCCGATCAGCGCCAGCGACCCGGCGGTGAACGCCAGCAGGTACCCCGTGTGCACCACCTCGCCGAGCGGGCGTGAAGCCAGCGCGTTGAACAGCAGCGCGGGCAGCGCGATCTGGATCACGAACTTGCCGAACACGCGCATGTCGGCCTTGGTGAACAGGTTCCAGCGCACGCTGGCGTAACCGGCCGCGATGCAGAGGTAGATCGGGCCGGTGATGGCCAGGATGTCGAGCATGTGTGAAAGCGGCCTTATGCGTCGTTGGCGGCGGGACGCGCCGCCAGCAGGCGGTCGGCAAAGGCCTGCCACGGTGGGTTCTGGCCCAGGTCGGCGAAATGCCCGGCGCGCGACTGCGCGGCCATCCAGTCGTGTTTCTCGGCGATGGCCGCGGCCATGAAGGGCTCGAAGCCGGCCTCGCGCACGGTGTTCGCCACCTCTCGCATCTCTTCGGCGCGGCGCTTGCCGTGCTGCGCCACGCGGCTGAAGAAATAGCTGCCCTGCTTTTGCCAGTCGATCGAAGGAAAGGTCTCCTGCAGCGTGGCGATCATGGCGTCTTCGACGCCGTGGTGCCGCGCCGTGGTGTAGCTCTCGATCACCAGCGCCTCCAGGCCCTTGATCATCACGCTGCGACACATCTTGGTGGCCGAAGCGATGCCCAGTTTTTCACTGGCCACCTTGGCGTCCATGCCCAGCGCGGCCAGCACCGGCTGCAGGCGCGCCGCGTGCGGCCCCCCCAGCAACATGGGCACGCGGATACCGTAGGGCGGCACCGAGGTCATGACGCCGGCTTCGACGTAGAACCCACCCGCAGCCTCGATCAACGCGGCTGCCCGCTGCTTGGTGCCGGGCGAGGCGGAGTTGAGATCGAGGAAAAAACTGCCGGGACGGATGTGGGCGGCTGCGGC
>Ga0180017_100501_pt1 | contig 12888 bp, 8 predicted proteins | sample KR46_S_MetaG_FD_129674 | JGI IMG/M metagenome (GOLD analysis project Ga0180017, IMG submission 129674) | Groundwater microbial communities from the Olkiluoto Island deep subsurface site, Finland - KR46_S_MetaG | ecosystem: Environmental > Aquatic > Deep subsurface > Groundwater | place: Finland...
AAAACTGTGAAAAGCGCTAAAATAATATTTAAAAGATTATTTAATAGCAGGGGGCATATACCTCCTTTGATAGGAGATTTCATCAAAAAATTAAGCAAAGTATTTGATAAAACCATCAACCACCTAGCCAATAACCGCATACCATCAACAAACAATAAAAAAGAAAGACATTTCGGCATCACACTGCCAGGATACCTAAAAAGAAGATTCAAAACAGACCTAGGACTAGAAAATGCACTTAAAATTCGCAGAATACCGATGGATCCAAAGAAACAAAAAAAAAATCAGTAACATTTTAGACAGAACCATAAAACTTAGGCTTAGGCCACATACACGCATATACCAAACGATCAGTCTATAAAAAAGCCTATCTAAACGTACTTTTACTAGGACTACTAATCTCCCACGGCCAAAATGAAATCCAAGAAATCTACAAGCTCAAAAAATTCACCTAAAACAGACACCCTGTTATTTAATTAAACATTAATTTATTTCTATATTCCTTCCACAAGAAAAATCTAAAAAAACTAAAATAAAATAAAAAATAAGGAAAATTTAAGCTTTTTTTATTGAAACCGAAAGATTTTCATCTTCTATTTTCCATTCTTTACTATATTCTCGTTTATTTTCTCCAAAAGTAATTATTTGTGCCCTTACTTCATGGGCCATGAAATCATGGTGCGGTTGTACCAGGTCCTGCAGTAGGGTACTGCAGTTAACTTCCACCTCAATATTAGACTCCACATCCAGATCCATGTCTTTTCTCATGTCCTGGATTCTTCTTATTAATTCCCGGGCCATGGATTCAGATAGTATCTCTGGTGTGATTTGAGTGTTTATAAATACACTCCCCCCATTGAATTCAGCACTTACCACATCTTCAGGTAGCTCAGTTTCATATACCACATCTTCTGGATTTAATTCTATGATTTTATCTTCCAGGTCTATTTTTAAGATGCCCTGAGTTTCCATTTCCTGTTTAATAGTTGATCCATCCTGTTTTCTTAGTTCAACAGCTACTCGTGGCACATCCTGACGCAGTTTAGGGCCCAGTATTTTCATGTTAGGCAGGACATTAATTTTCAATTCTGGAAATTCCTGTTGAGTTAATACTTTTTTAGTATTAGCCTGCTCCATAATTACCTTTTGAAGTGATTGAGCAGCTTTTAGAACATTTTCATCTTCAGATACCACTATAATTTCGCTTACTGGCCATCTGAGTTTGTATCGAGCCACATCCCTTCCTCGAGCACCTGCCTCAATTATATCCCTTACTACATCCATTTGGGACTCTAATTTCTCATCAATAAGTTCTTCTGAATAATTCCAGTCCAGCATGTGCACGCTTTCTTTGGATTGAGGGTTCACCTCTTTAATGAGATTGTGATACATTTCTTCACTTATGTGAGGAGCTATAGGTGCCATCATAGTAATCAACATTTCCAGGACAGTGTAGAGAGTATGATAAGCCCCTAACTTATCAGGGTCATCTTTTTCCACCCAGGTACGTCCCCTGATTAGCCTTACATACCAGCGACTTAAATCCTCCAGTATGAAATGATTGAGGCTTCGGGTGGCCTTATGGAAGAAAAGATTATTTAGGGCTTCTGTAACTTCTTTCGCCACTGAATTAATTCTGGAAAGAATCCAGCGGTCTTCATCCCTCAATTGAATATTTTCAGGAGTGCATTGAAGTGGATTAAAATTATCTAGGGCCATATAAGTGGTGGAAAATACATAAACATTCCACCAGATATTGAACATTTTACTTACATTCTTAAGCTCATCCCAGACAAATTTAAGATCTTCCCATGGTTTATTAGCCCATAAAAGGTAAAACCTGAGGATGTCTGCACCGTAATTTTCAATAACCTCCTCTGGCTCCACCACATTACCCCTGGATTTACTCATCTTCCTACCGTCCTCATCCAGGGTAAATCCATGCATCAGTACTTTCTGGTAAGGTGTTTTATCCAGGGCAATTACCCCGGTTCCCAGTTGAGAATAGAACCATCCCCTGGTCTGGTCATGTCCTTCAGTAATAAAGTCGTAAGGGAACCATTTTTCAAACAAATCCTTTTTTTGAGGATAATGAAGTGATGCCCATCCCGCCACACCTGAATCTATCCATACATCCAGTACGTCAGGGGTACGTTTCATTATTCCCCCACATGCACAGGGTAGGGTAATATCGTCCACATGGGGCCGATGAATAAAGTCTCCCTGTAGATTGTTTTCATTGGCTTTTTCTTTAAGCTCGCTTACCGAACCCAGCACGGTTATTTCATCACAGCCATCACAGGACCAGATAGGGATGGGTATTCCCCAGTACCTTTGTCGGGATATGGTCCAGTCCCGGGCATTCTCAATCCAGTTACGGAATCTGCTTTCTCCAGCCCAGGATGGTACCCATTCCACTTTATCCAGTTCACTGAGCATCTGATCCTTGATCTGGGTTATCTTTAAAAACCATTGCTGAGTAGCCAGGTAAATGATGGGAGTTTTACATCTCCAGCAAAATCCATAGCGGTGATTAATAGTGCCTTCTTTAAATAAAAATCCATGCACATCCAGATCAGCAATTATAAAAGGGTCCGCATCTTTAACAAATTGTCCTGCATATTTTCCTGCTTCTTCTTTAAATAAGCCGGCATCATCCACCGGGCAGAAAATAGGTAGTCCATACTCTTTCCCAATTTCAAAATCCTCTGGTCCGTGTCCAGGCGCAGTATGTACACACCCTGTCCCTTCAGTGAGGGTTACGTGTTCTCCTGGAAGAATTAAATGTTTAAATTCTTTTTGTTTGGCTATTTCCTGATTTAAAGGGTGTAAATATTCTTTTCCTTCCAGATATGATCCTTTTACTATCTTCAGGATTTCATAGTTTTCTTCGCCAAAGAGGGAGTCCACCAGTGCTTCGGCCATTACATATACCTCGTCCTTTATTCTTACATAAGCATAATCGAATTCAGGATGCACACATACTGCCATATTAGCGGGAAGAGTCCAGGGAGTTGTGGTCCATATCATGACAAATTCTTTGCCATTTTCAGCAATTTCAGGATTTTTAAAGGGGAATTTAACGTAAATTGAAGGGTCATCCTTATTTTCATAGTCAATTTCCGCTAGGGCCAGGGCCGTTTCGCAGCGAGGACACCAGGTTATAACCCGCAGGTCATTTACCAGTAAATCCTTTTTATGGGCCTGTTTAAGGGTCCACCAGCAGGATTCCATGTACTTGGGATCGAAAGTTACGTAGGGGTCGTCCCAATCCATCCATATACCTATTTTCTGGAATTGTTCTGTCATCATGGCCTTATTTTCAATAGCGAATTCCCTGCATTTGCTGATGAAGTTTTCAATCCCTATTTTAGTTTCAATTTCCTTCTTACTTTTAAGGCCCAGCAGCCCTTCCACTTTGTGTTCTATAGGAAGGCCGTGGGTATCCCAACCTGCCTGGCGCCTGATATTGAACCTATTCATACTTTTAAAACGAAGATGGGTGTCCTTAATAATTTTATTCCAGGCTGTTCCCAGGTGTATTCGCCCACTACAATAGGGAGGACCATCTAAAAATGAATAAGTCGGCTGGTCTTCTCTTAGTAGTTTGGTTTTATTATAAATTTGATTTTCAATCCAGAAGCTCTGGATTTTCTCCTCTATAATTTGAGGTTGATATGATTTTTCTGCCTCCTGGATGGGCATATAAACTCTCCTATGATTTTGATGAAATTAATTAGATTACTAATATTGTATGGGGGTGATGATATAAAACAATTTAAAAATATGTGGAAATAATTTTCAGTTATCATCTGTCAAGTAAATAATTAAAAATATTATTCCTGATGCAGGGTAGGGATATAATAAAAAAGTAAAGGGGTTAGATCCCCGCAGTATTCTGTTTTAAGAAAATCTAACTTTATATTAAAGGAAGGTCTTATTAAAATAAAGTTAGCAGGGTCAACTTTTAATTTTAAGTGGGTTACCTATCAAAAGGTTCGAAGCTTTCCTTTTACCAGCATTTCAGTGATGCTGGATGTATCTTCCAACCAGTTATCCATCACACTTTCCACTTTTTTCTCTACATCTTCCATACGGTATCCCTGTTGAAGAATTATCTGGGAATTGGCGGCCTTGGGCTGGTCAATAGGTTTACCTATCTGAGATAAAATCATTATATGTACCTGTTGAACCCCTTCCACCGCTTCTACAACATCTGCTGCCATCTGAGTGGATAAAAGGTTATATAATTTACCCACGTGATTTATAGGGTTTTTACCAGATGTAGCTTCCAGGGACATGGGTCTGTTTGGTGTAATAAGGCCATTAGCCCGGTTACCCCTTCCTGCTGAACCATCATCTCCCATTTCAGCAGAAGTACCGGTGACGGTAATGTAAACAGAAGGTGTTCCATCTTCCTCGCAGCGGTCGGCAGTATTTACAACCACTTCTAAGTCCCGTGGGGTGAACTGGCGGGCGAGCTGTAAAACCTCTTCTTTAACCACAGATACCATTTCCAGGTAAGCTTGCAGATCATCCACATATTTATCCACCATGGCCACTGCCACAGTAAGAATAATTTTATCTCTTTCCCGAAGACCCATGACTTTAATATCCTCCCCTACAGCAGGATATTTCTTTTTAAACTGAGGAGAATTTAAAAGGTATGCTGCTTCCATTACAATGGTTTCAGTTTCAGAAAAAGGAGCAAAACCAACTCCAAAGGAGGTGTCATTGGAAAGTGGGGCTTTTCCCTTCCTGGCAAATACGTCTCTTAAATCCCCAGACCCATGTCCAATTTTACATTCCACTACAGCGCAGCTTTCCACATCCAGATTAATAATATTCTGTTTTAGATATTCTTTTGCCGCAGTGATGGCTATTCTATCCAGACCTATTTTTTCACCATCTATTTCAGATATTCCCCGACCGGTTAAAAGAATGTCCATGGGTTTAATTACTTCGCCCCCACCAAACATAGGGTTAGATTCCCCGGCGGTAATCTGAATTTCATCAGTATTATGGTGCATTATGGTTCCAAACCTCTCCAGGTAAGCATTGCAAAGAGCCCTGCTTACTGATTCTGCAATCCCGTCACTTATACTATCTGGATGACCTATACCTTTTCGCTCCACTATTTCTATGTCCTGCTCCTCAATGGGAGTTTGATTAAGTTTTTCTACGATAATATTCCTCATAAAGATAACCTCCCAATTAATAAATAACTGTGGATAAATGTTAACTATCAGGCCTAGCTCCCTTCATATAATAGTAGGTAGTAGAAATAAGTGTTAACTAATTTACAGTCAAATTGATAATTGGTATTATAGTAGATAGTGATTGGAACTGATAATATAAATAAATTTTCTTATTAAGTATAGTACTATTAAATGGATATTTTAAATAGGTCACCCACTCAACCAATAAGTATGAAACCCATTTTAAAGATAAATAATTAATTTTAAGGTGTTTAAATGTCTTCAAAGATGAATCTAATTAACCAAACCCAGGGAAAAACAATTGGTCCAGTTGAATTTGCAGACAGCTTTTTTTCTCGTTTTCGAGGTCTGATGTTAAAAACTAAAATAGAATCAGGTTTGGTACTTAAAATTCCTGCCGGAAGGGGGAAACGAGGTTCTGCCATACACATGTTTTTTATGCGCATGCCTCTGGATGTGATTTTTGCTGATGAAAATAAAAAAGTAGTGGATATAGTCTCTTTAGAACCCTGGAATACTTATACCCCACAAGCTCCAGCCAGATATGTTATTGAACTGGAAAAAGGAAATCTGCAAAAAGCCAATATATCCATAGGAGACCATCTTGAATTTAAAAAAATTGATTATCCTTAAGCCCGGGCAAATATAATAACCCCTGTATTTGAATATAACTTAAAGTGCAAATTTATGTTCGGTTTTTTATTTCACTGAGGGCCATATTAGCTGCTTTTTTTACCATTTTGTTTTCATCTTCGGTGGCCTTCTCCAATGGTTTTATCGCCCTTTTATCCCCTAAAATTGATAAAGCCAGAGCAGAGCCATATCTTACCCCTGATTTTTCATCATCCAGTAATTTAATAAGAGGATCTATTGCCTCTTTACTGTCAAAGGTAGCCAGTGCCAATACAGCTGCTTCCCTAACATGATAGTCATCATCCTCCAGGGCTTTTATCAGGTGTTCAACTGCCCTTGGATCACCAACCTCTGCTAAAAGTTCAGCTGCGTCTTCTCTTACCACCCAATCTTCATCTTCCAGTTGCTTAATAAGAAAATCTATCCGTTTTGTTTGTTCTGCCATTAATACCACCCTTACTATAATTCTGTAGGATGATGATAATAATTATTGGCATTTTTTAGAGGAAAAAATATGATAATACAGGTTTACCTTTATCCTTGAAACCCTGTGAAAAATAAGTATATGGTTTAAAAAGTCCCCAACACAGATTATAAGTTATCCTCTATATGGGAGGGGTTTCTTAAAATGGAAACCCATTCTAAATGAGTAAGTTTGTGGGTATTTTCAACGTCAAGTTGCCTCATATGGATGGTAATAATTTTACCTCCAGATACCGCTCCAAAGGGGCATGCCCTTTGACAGGCTCCGCAGCCAGAACATTTCAAAAGATCAATCTCCAGTCCAGGGATTATGGCTTCTTTAGTGCAGGCTGCGGCGGATTTACATGTTTGGCAATCCTCGCATTTATCACGTTCTAATTTAAAAGGTAATACTGTTTCCACATCTCCTGCTTCTAAATCTACAGGTACAATCAGGGTTTTAATTTTTCCTTTTTCGGCCTGGGCCACGGCATTGGTAACCAGTGTGTCAGCTATACCATGCACTATTTTGGCGATGGTGTTGGAGGTGGTAGGGGATACTATGAGCAGGTCGTAGCGACCCATGGATAATCGTCCAGTTATGGGAAAACTGAATTCCTGATCTTTTTCCAAGGCCAGTTCCCTGTAATATCCGCCTGTGACATTTTTAACCCGATCATAAAGACCATACATTTTTAATACTTCTTCACCAGCTCTAGATAGCAGCACGGTGATGTCATGGTTTAAGGCCAGTTTTTCCAGTTCTTCCACACTCTCCAGAAGGAGATGACCTGCTCCGGTAAATGCCCATCCCACACGCATATTAATTCCTCAATATGGAAAAAATTTATTATAACTCCACGTATTTATACGCCTCATCACGGGTAAATGCGTAGTGAACCTGAGTATACTGACCCATAAACTCGGAAATTTCTTCTCTAAGGTTAAGTCCGTCTACCGCTACTTTTTTGATGTATTGGGCGACTTCACTCATGTGAGATTCTTTGAGGCCCCTGCGGGTAATTTCCTGAGTACCCACCCTTATACCGGAAGGATCATCGGAACGATTTACATCATCCCAGGGAAGTAAATTTTTATTTAAAATAATGTTGTTAGATTCCAGAATTTTAGATAGTTCTGATGCCCTTCCCACATCCGAAACATCCATTACTACTTGATGAGACTGGGTGAATCCTAAATCTTCACAGAGCACATTGAATCCCAGTTCATAAAGACTCTGGGCCAGTGCCTGAGCATTTTTGACTATTTGGCGGGAATAATCTTCACCAAATTCCAGCATTTCCGCAGTGGCGATTCCCAGCCCCGCCATGTGATGGAGGTGGTGGTTACTTACCACTCCCGGGAATACAGCTTCATCGATTTTTTCACTTATTTCATCTTTGCAGAGGATTATGCCCCCTTGTGGTCCGGGAAATGTCTTATGAGTACTTCCCACCAGTAAGTCCGCCCCTTCTTTAAGTGGGTCCTGGAAGTGCTTACCTGCTATGAGTCCCAATACATGGGCCCCGTCATACATTACTTTGGCCCCTACTTCATCTGCAGCTTCACGAGCCTCTTCTACTGGATGGGGGAATAGAAATAGACTACCACCTAAAAGAACAATTTTTGGCTTAATTTCCAGTATCGTCTTTTTCATGGCTTCGGCATCTATATTCATTTTATCAAAATCAAAAGGATGGGTGTAAACCTTTAATCCTCTTATACCTGCAGCACTAACATTGGCATGAGAAATATGGCCCCCGTAAGGTACTTCCATGGCCATGATAGAATCTCCCGGTTTAGTAAATGCAAAAAAAGATGCTAAATTGGCTACTACTCCAGAAGTAGGCTGTACATTAGCATGTTCTGCATTAAACAGTTTTTTGGATAAGTGTACCGTCATATCCTCGATACCGTCTATACACTCACATCCCTCATATAAACGACACCCGGATACGCCTTCAGCGTATCTATGAGATAGGTCAGATATAGTGGCCTCTTTTACCAGCGAGCTGGTAATGTTTTCGCTGGCAATAAGGTTAATACTATTTTCCATCCACTGATTGTGCTCTTTCATGAGATTTTTAATTTCCTGAGCATAAATTTGATTTTCAGACATTTGTTATCAGCATCCATATAATAAATTAATCAAGTGTTTCTCCATAGATGATATGAATGTAAGGAATATAAATATTCAGTATAAAAATTTAATTTTATTCTAAAAAAAAAATTAAGAAACCTGAAAAAATTACGCTTAAATTAGTTTTCAACCCCGGAGGATGTTGAAAGATATAAAATAAATACGTTTTAATTATATAATTCAAAAAAAAAAGGGAGATTGTGAATCCCGCGCTTATTTTGAGTTTTGTTCCATGGCTGCTTCAATTTGGGCCATGATCTGATCGGTTTTGAAGTGTTGCTGGTCCATAGCTCCAGATGGACAGGCACCTACACAGGTTCCGCATCCTTTACATAGAGCCATATTAATGGCAGCCTGTTCATCTTCAATTTGTAGTGCACCATATGGGCATAGCTCAATACAGACTTCACATCCACCACAAACATCCAGATCGATAGTGGCCACAATAGGTTCAATGGAAACTTCACCTTTGACCATAGGGATAGCTGCTCGAGCAGCTGCACCAGATGCTTGTGCTACAGCGTCAGGAATATCTTTAGGACCTTGTGATGTACCAGCGAGATATACTCCATCAGTTAAAGTGTCTACAGGTCTCAGTTTAGGGTGAGCTTCCATCAGAAATCCATCTGCAGATTTAGATAGACCAATTGTCTGTCTTAGTTCTTCAGATCCTTCAGGAGGTGTTAAACCTACACCTAAAACCACCATATCATATGCGTATTCAGTTATTTTTCCAATTAAAGTATCTTCTCCCCTTACAGTTAAGGTAAGGTCAGGGTTTTCAAGTACTTCAGCTGGTCGTCCTCGGATGAACTTGATTCCGTATTTTTCCTGGGATCGTTTGTAGAACTCTTCGAATCCTTTACCAAATGCTCGAATATCCATGTAGTAAAGAGCCACATCAGTATCTGGCATTTTATCCTTGATTAACTGAGCATTTTTCATAGCATACATACAGCACACACGGGAACAGTATGGTTTACCCACCTGCTCATCCCGGGATCCTACACAATGGATGAAAGCTACGCTTTTTGGTTTCTCACCATCAGAAGGCTTAACTACTTTACCTTCAGTTGGACCTGATGCATTGATCTGCCTTTCCAGTTCCATACCAGTAATCACATTGGTGTGGTTTCCGTAACCGTATTCCAGTTTTTCAGTAGGGTCGTAAGGGTCGTAACCAGTGGCCACAATAATGGTACCTATATCCATTTCAATTTCTTCTGGTTCCTGGTCGTGCTTAACTGCTCCCCGTTCACAAATCTGGTCACAGAGTTTACATTCGATACAGTAATCCTTATCAATAGTTGCGCATAGTGGTACTGCTTGAGGGAATGGTATATAAGCCGCTTTAACCATACCAATACCTTCATCGAAGTAGTTTGGCATTTCAATTGGGCATACTTCCACACATGATCCGCAACCCACACATACTTCTTCGTCTATGAATCGTGGTTTTTTCTCTACTTTTACTTTGAAGTTACCAATGTAACCATCCACTTGTTTTACTTCAGCATAGGTTATGAGCTCGATGTTTTCGTGCTTTCCTACATCCACCATCTTAGGAGCAAGGATACACATGGAACAATCCAGGGTAGGGAACGTTTTATCCAGCTGCCCCATTCTTCCACCAATGGTAGGTTGTTTTTCTACCATGTAGGTCTTGAATCCCATATCTGCTAAATCAAGTGCAGCCTGAATACCAGCTACTCCTCCTCCAATAACCATAGCTTTATTAGTTACACTTACTATGGAAGATTCTAGAGGTTCCAGTAATCTTGCCTTGGCTACTGCCATTCTAACTAAATCTTTAGCCTTTTCAGTAGCAGCTTCTGGTTCATTCATATGTACCCAGGAATCATGTTCCCGGATGTTAGCAAATTCAAAGAGATAAGGGTTCAGTCCAGCTTCTTCCACACATCTTCGGAAAGTTGGTTCGTGAAGACGAGGGGAACAAGCAGCAACTACAACTCGGTTTATGCCCTTTTCTTTTATGTCTTTTTGAATTTCCATTTGTCCTGGGTCAGAACAGTAGTATTTGTTTTCATTAGCTAGAACCACATTTGGTAGAGACTTAGCGTATTCTTCAACTGCGGCAATATCTACAACACCACCGATGTTTATACCACAGTGACACACGTAAACTCCAATTTTTGGTTCTTCCATGGTTTCTTCTTTCTTTTCTTCTGCCATTAGATCACCTTGTACAAGTTGATAAAATCTAATTTAAACTATAATAGTTTAGATGATTAAGGTGTATCACACACACATATAAAGATTTCTATCAAAAATTTTGAGTAAAGTATATATATTAGAAATTTTTTTAAAAAATCAAGCGATATATAATGCTCTAAAAAATTTTTAAAATGATTATGGACGGTCAGATTAATTTTAAATAATTATAATTATTATTATTCGTATTTAAAGCATTAAGAAAAGGTTATATTTAGATAAATATGGAATTTTTTTAATTATAATTTCCCCCATAAAATACATATAATGATATAAAATAGAAATTTGTTTATGATTACTGCTTATGGTTATAGTGAATTAAATGATCATCTCACTACCTGGTTATGAAAATCATTCCAGATGATTAAAAAGAAGTTATACATAGCCCTGCGCTGGTTTATACCACCATTATAATAATCGAAAACCGATTTTCAGTGCAGTTAATAAGTAGAATGAAAAAATGAAAATTATTTTGATTTTTTTGGGGCAATTATACTAAAAAGGATTTTAGTCAGTAGTGGCCGTTCATGTTGCAGCTAGAATACTTTAATTTTTTAGAAATTGCGGAGAGAATTTTTTAAAATTTCACTAAATCAAAGCTAAAACTAAGGGTAGAGTTAATAAACTCAGAATTGTACTTAAAAACACACAGGCTGCGGTCAATTTTAAATCAAGATCATAATTTATGGCCAGTACCATGGATAACATGGCAGAAGGCATAGCGGCCTGTATTATAGTAACATTCCGTTCTAATCCAGTCATTCCTACTATTAAAACAATTATGAATGCTATAACAGGGGATATGATTAATCGAATAAAACTGGCCATGGCGGCAGATTCAAAATGTTCTTTTATTCCTTTAAATTCTAAAGATAAGCCAAGAGAAATCATTATTAATGGTATGGCTGCTCCAGAAAGATATTTAAGGACATCATCTGCCATAAAGCCCAGAGAAATTGCAAAATAATTGGCTACTATACCCAGAATTATCCCCCATAGAGGAGGGAAGATCAGGGCCCTTTTGAGAATGTCCTGATATCTTCCTCCAAAAATGAAAAGTAGTATTATCCCAAATCCAATAAAAACCAGTATGGAACCCATGTCATAAAATATGGCCCTTACCAGTCCATCCCCTCCAAAGACCCCCAAAGCAATAGGATATCCTAAGAAACCTGAATTAAGCATGGCAGAAGGTATTATAATACTCCATCTGGTTTTTTCAGGAAATCTTTTTATTTTGGTCCAGAAATAGGCCAGACCACCGGTAATTGCAGCTACCATGATGCACACCAGTGGTATGGGGGTAAGTGATGGCAGTACAGATAAGTCAGCATGGTACATGGCCAGGAAAATCATAGAGGGAATGGCCACATTTACCACTATTTTATTTAAGGATTGGGCATCTCCTGCCTTTAAAATACCCCAACGCCTCATTAAATATCCCATGATTACCATTACTATTATGGAAAGTATGGTTTCTACTGAACTCAGATTCATTAAGTTCCCTCAAAAATACTATAGATTTAACATCTTTAACTGCACATGGAAATATTTTATCAAACATAGTAAATCTGAAAAATTAGTGTTTAATTTAAATTACATCTGGAAATTAGCCGGTTTTTTAACAGGTTTAATCCTTAAAAAATCCTATATTCAAAAAATAGCTGGAAAAAATGAGTTGGAGAGTATTAGTCAATAATACCCTCAGTAGTAATTTTGAATACACTTTCACCTTCTGGAAGGTGAGGACTGTCCACCAGTCGGGCAATTCTCTTTCCAGCTAATCCTTTTTTGAGCCATATCCTGTAAGTAGCTGCGTGACCCAATACATGACCTCCAATAGCCTTGGTAGGGCTTCCGAAGAAAGCATCAGGACGTGCCTGTACCTGATTGGTAACAAAAACCGCAGTGTTATAAGTATTGGCAATATTCTGTAAAGTGTGTAAATGCTGGTTTAATTTTTGCTGACGATTAGCCAGTGATTCCCGACCTACATATTCTGCCCGGAAATGAGCAGTTAAAGAATCAACTATGAGTAAGCGAATATTAACTCCGCTTTGAATCAGTTCATTTACTTTTTCCGCCATTAATATTTGATGGTTGGAGTTAAAAGCCCGGGCAATGTGTATTTTTTTTAGAACCTCTTCGATATCCAGTTCAAATCCGTTGGCAATTTGTTCTATTCTTTCTGGACGGAAGGTA
>Ga0180017_100502_pt1 | contig 12876 bp, 11 predicted proteins | sample KR46_S_MetaG_FD_129674 | JGI IMG/M metagenome (GOLD analysis project Ga0180017, IMG submission 129674) | Groundwater microbial communities from the Olkiluoto Island deep subsurface site, Finland - KR46_S_MetaG | ecosystem: Environmental > Aquatic > Deep subsurface > Groundwater | place: Finland...
CCGCCGGGAGAAAACGGCCTTGCGGGGCGCGGCGCGTTCTCGGCAGCGACCTTGGCCGCCTCGCGAGCCCTGACCTCGACCGGGTCGGGCATGGAAATAATCTTGACCCTGGGAGCTTCAGGCTCCTTCTTTTTCTTCTTTTTCTTCTTTTTCGGCTCGTCGGAATCGGCCTGTGCCTCGTCGTCGGCTTCGGCATCCTCGGACGGCTTCGGCTCGGTCGTCTGCGCGGGGGAGGGCGTCTCAGACTTGGCGCTTTCGGACACGGCTTTCTCGGATGCGGTCGCAACGGTCGCGGCTTCTTTGGGCGCGGGTTCGGGGGCGGCCTCTTCTGCCACGGTTTTCACGTCGGGAACGGTCGTGATTTCCGGTTCCGCTTTCGGGGCGGGAGTCGCCTCAGTCGCGGGCCGGATGATCCTGACCTGCGGTTCGGCCTTCTTGGGCTTTCTGGCAGGCTTTTCGACCGGTTCCTCGGCGGACTTCGCGGCTGCGTCGGCAGGGGGGGTCACTTTGGACTCGACCGGCGTGGCGGAAGCCTCTCCAGTCGCCTCGGCGGCCAGGATGCCCGCGGCATTGATCGTGTCGTCGGCCATCTCGACGGAAGGAGGTTCGGCGTCGGCATCCGAGGCCTTGGTGCGCCTGCGCCGGACGATGACGCCGGAGTCGGTCACGCGGCGCATTTCCTCGCGCGCGGTCCCGCTTTTCTTCAGTGCCGCCTTGAGGCGGTCCACATCCTCGGCATCGACAGCGGTCATCTGGCTTTTGGCCTGGACGCCGATCTCGCGGAGGTGTTGTATGGTCTCCTTGGTGCTGAGTCCAAGCTCCGCAGCCAAGTCTTCTACCCGAACCTGTGCCGTCATCTACTTTCCCCCTTGCGTTTCTTCATCAGGCCCCTGATCATTTTTGGGAAAACTTCCCTGCACCGGGCCTGGACGCATACGTAAAAACCACGTCCCGGCTTGATCTTCTCCGGGTCCGGAACCGGACCGTCCGTTTCCAGTTCCAGCATGGTGTCCGGGCAGATGTACCGTGCCAGCTCCCCCTTGGGGAACCGCTCACGGCACACGACGCACATGCGGATGGGTTCCATGTCGGTCACCATCATGCCTGCGCGTCCGTGCCGCCCGGTCTCTATTGCAACTCCTCGCCGTTGGCGGGAGTCTTGGTGTCGTCGTCTGCATCGGCCTCGCCGATGTCCTCGCCGTCCGTTGCCTCGACAGCCTTGGCGTCGGCTGCCGCTGCGGTCGCCGCGTCTTCAAGCGCATTGGCCTCTTCTTCCATGATCGCAGCGGCTGCCGCTGCGATCTCCGGAGAGATCATGTTGATGGCGAAGCGGATGTCCCCGATCTTGCTCTTGGTCAGGCCGTTGATGGCCAGCAGTTCCTCGTTGGTGGCCCGGACGATGGATTCCAGGGATTCAAAGCCCGCGTTGAAGAAGCTCTCCATGGGGATTTCGGCCACGCTGGCAACTTGGTCCATGCCCTTGCGCGAGGCGTTGAGTTCGCCGTAGCGGGATTCCGTGAAGATGTCTATCTTCCAGCCCAGAAGCTTGGCGGCCAGCTTGACGTTCTGTCCCTTGCGCCCGATGGCCAGGGTGAGCTGGTCGTCGGGGCAGACCACTTCGAGTGCCTCTTCCTCGTCGTCCACGGTGATCCGGGTGATGACGGCAGGGGAGAGGGCGTGCTGGGCATACATGGCGATGTCCGGGCTCCAGACCACGATGTCGATGCGCTCGCCCTTCATCTCCTGGACCACGTTCTGGATGCGCGAGCCGCGGATGCCGACGCAGGCGCCCACCGGATCCACATCGCGATCGCGGGACATGACGGCCACCTTGGCGCGCAGGCCTGGATCACGGGCGACGCCCATGATCTTGACCGTGCCGTCGGCCACCTCGGGCACTTCGCGCTTGAAGAGCTCGATCATGTAGTCCGGGTGGGAGCGCGACACGACCACCTGCGGGCCGCGGGATTCCTTGAGCACGTCGATGATGTAGGCCTGGACGCGATCGCCGCGCTTATAGCGCTCGCGGGGGATCTGCTCATCCTTGGGCAGGAGCGCCTCGGTGCGGCCAAGGTTGATGATCCAGCCGGTGCGGTCGCGCCGCTGGACGATGCCGCTGGTGATCTCGCCCAAGCGGTCCTTGTATTCCTCGAAAATGATCTCCTGCTCGGCGTCGCGCATGCGCTGGATGATGACCTGCTTGGCGGACTGGGCGGCGATGCGGCCCAGGTCCTCGATCCTGACGGGAAATCCCATCTCGTCGTCAAGCTGGGCGTTGGGGTCGTGCTCGCGCGCGTTTTCCAGGGATATCTCGCTGATGGGGTCATGGACTTCGGCCACGACAACCTTGAACTCGAAGACCTCGATTTCTCCGCTGTCCTCGTTGAAGGCGACCTCGATGTCCATGGTCTCACCGTGCTTGCGCGCAACGGCGGAGCGCACGGCCTCTTCAAGGGTGTCGATAAGCAGGTCGCGGTCGATGCCCCTGTCCTTGCTTATCTGGTCGATGGCTTTTTTCAGCTCCGACATGATGAAACCTCCGCTTCGTCCGGATTCAGGCCCGTTGCCGTCCCGGTGAAGATTGCTGCTATGGTCATGGTCTGTCGTCTGACAGACCTTAAAATTCGTGCACGAGCCTGACTTCTTTCAGGTCGTTCCAGGCCAGGGTGACATCCTGTCCGCCCTCGTCGAGGGTGAACGACTCCTGGCCCGCGTCCGCGCCGATGCTCTTGAGCACGCCCGTCACCTTGCGCCTGCCGTCACGCGCCTCGTAGAGCAGGGCGGTGACCTGCTTGCCCACAAAGTCGGCCATCTGGGCGGTGGAGAAGAACCTCCGGTCCAGGCCGGGCGACGAGACCTCAAGGATGTAGGCGCCCGGAATGGTGTCCTCCACTTCGAGCAGCAGGCTCACCTGGCGGCTGACCTTGGCGCATTGGTCGATGGTCACGCCGTCCGGGCCGTCGATGTATATCCTTATGATACGGCGCTCCCCCTTGGACGGGGAGGCGAGTCCCCACAGGGTGCAGCCGAGGCCTTCCACCTCGGGGCGGATAATATCCGCGAGCGTATCCTCGAACGTCGGACGCATGGTCTCTCCTGCTGCCAATAAAAAAGGTGAGCCCGAGCTCACCCAGTTGTGCGAACCCCGCAGGGTCCGGCAATGGACCCTGCGAAAGGCGTTGGAGCGGGTGACGGGGGTCGAACCCGCGACACCAAGCTTGGGAAGCTTGTACTCTACCAACTGAGCTACACCCGCTTGGAAACGAGCCTATTTATACACAACACATGCGAATGTCAACAGGGGGCGAGCAGGGCGTGAAAATTGGCCGCGCGCCGAGCCCAATCGTTGGCATGCATAGTGCAACCGACCCGGCAGACAGGAGGATCGCAGCATGCGAGACAGTAGTTTGAGCGCCTTGTTCGGGGCTTTGTCCAATGAAATGAGGATGTCATCCATCGCCAATAATTTGGCTAACGTGAACACCACGGCCTTCAAGAAGGACCACATGGCGTTCCACGACGTGTTCACGCGTTTTGCCCACGATTACGTGGTGACCACGAAATCCTTTCTTCGCGACCAGGACCTGTTCCCGGACCCCAAGATCATGGCCAAGGCGCGCCTCTCGGACCAGACCGTGGACTTCTCCCAGGGGGGGATGCATCAGACGGGCAACCAGCTCGATTTTGCCCTGTCCGGGGAGGGGTTCTTCAAGGCCCAGGTGGGCGGCGACGAACTGTACACGAGGGCGGGCAACTTCCTGGTGGACGTTGACGGCACCCTGGTCACCCAGGACGGCCATCCTGTCATGGTGGAGGGCGGGCCGCTGTCAGTGCCGCCCGGAGCTGTCATGACTGTGGAGAGCGACGGCATGATCTCCATTAACGGCGAGCCTGCCGGGGCGTTCGACCTTGTTACCTTCGAGGATCTCGGAGGCATGGAGCGGGTGGGCAGCAACTTCTACCGCGCTCCCGGCGATGCCGCCGAGGCCGAGCCAGAAGACCTGACCGTGCAGCAGGGATTCCTTGAGAAGGGCAATGTCGAGGTGGTCACGGAAATGGTGCAGATGATCGAGACCCAGCGGGCTTTCGACATGTACGCCAAGGTCTTGCAGGGCACGGACAGTCTTGACAGGAACATGATCACCAAGGTCGGAAAAATTTCATGACAACCAGGAGGTTATAGCCAATGATGCGCTCCCTTTGGACTGCCGCGACCGGCATGGTCGCCATGCAGACACATATAGACACCCTCTCCAACAACCTGGCCAACGTGAACACCACGGGTTTCAAGAAAAGCCGCGCCGAGTTCGAGGATCTCATGTACCAGACGCTCCAGATCGCCGGGACAGAGACCCAATCCGGCGGCAGGCTGCCGGTGGGCATGCAGGTCGGCATGGGCGTCCGTCCGGTTTCGGTCCACAAGTTCTTCACCCAGGGCGACTTCAAGAACACGGGCAACCCGCTCGACATTGCCATTGAGGGCGAGGGGTTCTTTCTCGTGGATATGAACGGCGAGGATGTCTACACCCGCGACGGCTCGTTCAAGCTCGACAACGAGGGCCGGGTGGTCACCGCCGGGGGCCATGTGCTCCAGCCCGAGTTCACGATCCCGCCCGAGACCGTCAGCGTCGTGATCACCGAGACCGGGCACATATCCGCCCTGGACAAGGACGGCGCGGCCCTGGCCGAGACGGATATTGATATCTACCGCTTTCAGAACCCGGCTGGCCTGACCGCCATCGGGCGCAACTTCTACCGCGGAAGCGAGGCGTCTGGTGACGCGGTGGCAGGCACGCCGGGCGACGAGAACTTCGGCACCCTGGCCCAGGCATTCCTGGAAGGGTCCAACGTCGAGATGGTGGACGAGATGGTCGGCCTCATCGTGGGCCAGCGCGCCTACGAGATCAACTCCAAGGCCATCACCACCTCGGACGGCATGCTTCAGACGGCCATCAATATCAAGCGCTAACCTGGGTGCGGCTCCCGGCAGGAAAGGAAGGAATCATGGCAGGCACGACACGGACATGGATCAATCGCTTCGGACGAATCGTCCGCGCACTGGCGCTGGCGGTTGCTCTGGTCGCAGGTGCGGCCACCATGCCCGGCGCGGGCACGGGTCCGGTTCAGGACGGCAACTGGAAAATGCTCGTCAGGAGCGCGGCCTGCGTGCAGGGGCCGGACGTTCTGCTGGGCGAGATCGCCGACCCTGTAGGCTCTGTGGACCCGCGCACCTTGCAGGCCCTCAAGGGGGTCAAATTGTGGAAGGCCTCGGACCGGCGCGGACGCCCGGTGACCATAGATCGCGACAAGCTGCTCAGCGTGCTGCGCTACTACATGGGCGACAAGGTGCGCAATCTGGTGCTGCCCAGCCAGCTCACGGTGCAGACCGGGGGCCGGGTGGTCACGGGCGAGGAGCTGGAGGGTGCTGTCGTCGCCTTTTTGACGCCCAGGGCCAGGGATCTGAGCGAGGATTTCGAGTTCAGGAATCTCAGGCTGCCCATGCACTATTTTTTCCCCAACGCCTACGACACCCTGGCGGTGGAGATCGACGGCGACATCAAGCCCGGCAGCAACGTGATCCGGCTCAAGGGCGTCTCGCCCGACGGGCGGGCCCTGTCGACCAAGGCGGGTACGGTCTTTGTCGATATCTGGAAGGCCGTGCCCGTGGCCGCAAAGCCGCTCAACCGTTTTGAGCGGGTGACCACCGACAACGTGACCTTCATGCGGATGAATCTGGCCTACAATCCGGACCTGTGGGACGGGGTCGGCGGCCCGTGGCGCATGGCCCGCACCCTGGGCCGCAACCAGCCGTTCTCCATGTCGCACCTGGAGCGGGTGCCGCTGATCGAGAAGGGCGACCGGGTCAACCTGGTTTTTCAGAGCCAGAGGGTGCAACTCTCCATGAAGGCCGAGGCGCTGGGAGAGGCTGACATGGGCCAGCAGGTGTCGGTGCGCAACTTGCAAAGCAACAAGGTGATTCTGGCGACTGTCGTGGGCAACAACACGGTCATGGTCAGGTAGCCAAGGAGAAAGTCATGAGACGGTATTTTTTGATCGCGGTGGCGGCTGTCATGCTGGCCTCGCTCGTACTGACCGCAGGATGTGCGAACAAATACGAGGAGATGCCCATGCCCGTCCTGACGCCGCCTGTCTATGAGGAGCAGAACCCCGCCGCCAACCCCGGCTCGCTGTTCGATTCCAACAGGTCCGAGTTCCTCTATGACGACAACAGGGCCAGCCGGGTGGGCGACATCGTGCTCGTCCAGGTGGCCGAGGAATCCAACTCGCGCATCAAGTCCGAGACCAAGGCCAAGAGGGACAACTCCAACACCCTGTCCGTGTCGGCCATGCCCGAGACCGGCCTCATCGGCAACCTCCCGCTGGCGGGCACCCTGGGTGCCAAGGTGGGCACGTCTCTCGACACCTCCACCGTGAGTGACCTCAAGTCCAACGGCGAGACCAAGCAGGAGTCGGAATTCGAGGCCATCGTGGCCACGCGCATCGTGCGCAAGCTCCCTGGCAATCTCCTGCAGGTGGAAGGCGCGCGGCGCATCCGGGTCAACAACGAGACCCAGTTCCTGGTGGTGCGCGGCCTGATCAGGCAGCGCGACATCTCGTCGAGCAACACCATCCCCTCCACCAGTCTGGCAGAGGCGCAGATCGAAATCTTCGGGCAGGGCGTCCTGGCCGACAAGCAGCGTCCGGGCTGGCTGTCGCGCATCATTGACAACATTTATCCCTTCTAGGGCGTACTTCCGGACCATGACAATGCATACCAACAGCACGAGGGCGGGAACCATGGCAACGAGAATCCGGCATTCACACACGATGTGCTTCGCAGTCAGGACGACGGCGCTCACCCTCGTCGTCGCGTTCGTCCTGGCGGTTTCCCTGGTGGCCGCGCCGGGCGAGGCTTCGGCGGCCCGGCTCAAGGACATCGCCAGCTTCAGCGGCGTGCGCACCAACGACCTGGTGGGCTACGGCCTTGTGGTCGGCCTCTCCGGGACCGGCGACGGCACCTCCTCGACCTTCACCCTCCAGTCCATGTCCAACATGCTGCAGAAGATGGGTGTCGAGGCCGACCCCAGCAAGCTCAAGCCCAAGAATGTGGCGGCGGCCATGGTCACGGCGCGGCTGCCCGTTTCGGCCAAGCCCGGCTCGACCATCGATGTCACGGTCTCCTCCCTGGGCGACGCCAAGAGCCTGCTGGGCGGCGTTCTGCTCCTCACGCCTCTCAAGGGGCTTGATGGTCAGGTCTATGCCGTGTCGCAGGGGCCGCTGACCATCGGCGGTTTCACCGTGGCGGGCGAGGCGGCCACGGCCCAGAAGAACATCCCCACCGTGGGCCGGATTCCCAACGGCGCGGTGGTGGAGCGCGACGTGCCCTTCAAGTTCAACAACCAGGACTCCATGACCCTCAACCTCTCGGTGCATGATTTCAGCACCACCATGCAGGTGGTCAACAAGATCAACGCCACCATGGGCGGCAGCTTTGCCTCGGCCAGGGACATCTCCACTGTGGAGCTGGCCCTGCCCGAAAGATACCTTGGCAACATGGTCCCGCTCATGGCCTCGCTGGAGAATCTCGACATCTCGCCGGATGGCAGGGCCCGCGTGGTGGTGGACGAAAAGACCGGCACCGTGGTCCTGGGCCACGACGTGCGCCTGAGCCGTGTGGCCGTGGCCCACGGCAACCTGCAGATCGTCATTTCCGAATCCCAGGACGTGAGCCAGCCCGGTCCCTTCTCCGACGGCCAAACCGTGGTCACGCCCAGAACGGACATGGCCATCGAGGAGCAGAACAACCCGCTCATGCTCATGGAGGGCGCGACTCTGCATGAACTGGTGGACGGTCTCAACTCCATCGGAGCCACCCCGCGCGACCTGATATCCATCATTCGCGCACTCAAGGCCGCGGGCTCGCTGCACGCGGACGTGGAGGTCATCTAACATGCTGGGTTCAGGGATTGATCCGCAACTTCTGGCCAAGCAGGCCGACACCTCGGACCTGGTCCGCTTCAAGCAGGAGATGGACGGGCTCAAGGAGCGCATGGCCGGCGACGCGACCGACCAGTCCAAGCAGCTGCGCAAGGCGTGCGAGAACTTCGAGGCCGTGTTCATCAGCAAGCTCTGGCAGGAGATGAAGAACACCGTGCCCAAGGGCGGCTATACCAACAACAAGCAGGAAGACATGTACATGTCCATGTTCGACAAGGACTTCGCCGAGAAGATGGCGCAGTCCGGCGGCATCGGACTGGCCGACATGATCTTCGAGCAGCTCAGTGAGAAGCTCAAGGAAACCAGCCGCGACGCGCTCCACGGTTCCGTGGAGATCAAGCCCCTGGCCGGGCAGCCCATCGCCCTGAACTCGCCGGAGGCCATCGCCCTGCCGGGCAGGAGCGTCGGCAAGACCCTGGAGGACTGGGGCGGGGCGCAGTCGGTCCTGGACGCGTCTGCCACTGAAGAGCAGGGGGCCCAGGCGCAGGGGAGCCAGGCCGTGGGCTACGCGCCCATGACGGATGTGGATGTCAAGGCGCGGCTCGAAACCCTGACCAGACGCCTGGATGCCGAGCGCATCCGCGAGGGTCTCCTGGGTGCCAGCGCCCAGGGCAAGGCCCGTGACTATGGCCGCGAATCCGAAGCCGGGAACCAGGACCAAGTTGGCCGGGGTTTTGCAAGGAACGGCTGAGCAAAAGCGTTCGCGTGTCTGGGGAGATTAACATTTTGTTAACATTCTTAGCGGTATAAAAAGATAGGTGGCGAGCATGATTTGTCTGATAGAGGAAAACTTGGTCCGGCAGAACAAGGCAATGATGCTCCTCTATGTCCTGTTGGAGGAAGAATTTTCCCGCCTCAACCAGGGCAATCCCCAGGGGGTTTCCCAGGTGGAGTTGTCCATTCAGGAGCTGATGCGTCAGGTGGCTGCCGAGCGGCGGTCGCTGCGCGCCATGATCGGCACCCTGATGCCGGGCGCGGTCCGGGTGCGCGAGCTGTACCCGACCCTTGACCAGGAGACCAGGGGTGCCTTTGACCGGATGCTCGAAATGCTTGACGTCACCGAGCAGAAGTGCGGCGTGCAGGCGGCCAAGAACAACGAGATGGCCATGGCCCTCTTTGACCAGAGCAGCAAGCTGCTGACCTTCATGCACAACCAGATCAAGCCCAAGAATACCGGAGCCTACGCCTCTTCGGGACGACTGGCCCGGGCCCCGAACTCGGCCCGGCTGCTGACTGGGAGACTCTAGATGTCTTTTGGCGCCAATTCCATTCTCGACATGGGCCGCTGGGCCCTGTTCGCATCGCAGGTGCAGCTCCAGGTCACCGGTGAGAACATCGCCAATGTCAACACAGAGGGATATTCGCGCCGGTCCGCCATTCTGGAGGAAGGTCCGTACATCGACTATTCGCCGGGCCAGCTCGGCACCGGGGTCAAGGCCAAGGAAGTGGTGCGCAACTTCGACGAGATGGTCGAGTCCATGTATGTCGGGCAGGCGTCCATGCGCGACAAGTGGGGCGCCCTCTGGGAGCAGCTCAAGGGTGTTGAGAACCTGCTCAACGAATCGACCGGCACCGGCATCAGCAATTCATTGTCCCAGTATTTCAACTCCTGGAACGAAGTCAGCCAGCGCCCTAACAACTACGGCGCGCGCCAGGGCGTGCTCAACGACGCGGCCACGCTGATCTCGACCCTGGCCCAGGTGGACCAGGATCTCTCGCTCATGCAGCAGCGCATCAACACCACCGTTGCCGCGCAGGTGACCGAAGCCAACACCCTGATGGAGGAGATCGCGGATCTGAACAAGGAGATCCAGGTCCACAACATCGAAGGCTCGAACAACGCCAACGCCCTGTTCGACGAGCGGGCGCGCAAGATCCGCGAGTTGTCGGAGCTGCTGGACATCACCACCATCGACAGCGGTGGCGGCAAGTTCACTGTCCTGACCAAGGCCGGGCATACGCTGGTGGACGGCGCGAACCACTACAGCCTCGAATTTCTCGCCCCGCAGAAGAGCGCGGATCTGCAGAACACCTCCACCTTTGCCGGGAACATCTACTTCGACGGTAATGACGACTTTGAATACACCATCGAGTTCGTGTCGCCGGGCGGCGGTTCTGCCGTGGCCGGTGAAGTGGGTTCGGACTCCTCTGCGGCGCAGTACCGCGTTTCCCTGGACGGCGGCAAGACGTGGGTCGCCGATGAAGACGGCAATGAGAAGCTGTTCTACGCCCGCGACTACGACTCGCGTGTCAATGTCGAGGGGCTCCAGCTCTGGTTCGGTTCGACCACCGACTCGAAGGGAGATCCGATCGGCCAGTTCGCCGTGGGCGATCGTTTCATCATCAGCCCGCATCAGGGGCTCTACTGGGTCGAGAACACGTCGAGCAAGCAGGAGATCACCCCCCAGACGCATTTCAACGGCGAAGAGAACACCAGCCGCCTGACCGGCGGCAGTCTGGCCGCGCTGCTCACCTTCCGCGACAACTACATCGGCAAGTACCGGGAGAAGCTCGAAAACCTGACCGAGACGCTGGTCTGGGAAACCAACCGCAGGCACAGCCAGGGCGCGGGCCTCCAGGCCTTTTCCGTGGTCGAGGGCACCTACGGCGTGTCTGATCCGACCAAGGCGCTCGGCTCGGATTCCACGGGTCTGGTCTTTGGCAGCCGTCTGCAGTCAGGCACGGCCTTCATGTACGTCTATAATACCAGCACCGGGCTTCTCGCCTCCTCGGCCTCCCTGGATTTCGGCGGTGGGGCGACCTTCAACCCTGAAATCCATTCGCTTGAAGACGTGCAGGCTGCCATCAACACCACCTTTGCCGGGTCCATTTCCGCCAGCATCGTCAATAACAAGCTGATCCTCGAAGCCGAGGAGGGACGCACCTTTGCCTTTGGCACCGACAGCTCCGGGCTCATGGCCGCCCTGGGCATCAACACGTTTTTCCAGGGATCAACGCCCATGGACATCCAGATCAACGCGAAACTGTCGGGCGATCTCGACTATCTTGCCACCGGGCATGTCAACGGCGCGGGTGAGATGAACGCGGGCGACAACACCACGGCCCTGTCCATGTACGCCCTGCGCGAGGCCCAGGTGACCATCTCGTCCGTGGTCGAGGGCACGACCAAGACGAGCCTGCTCGATTACTACAACGGGCTGGTGGGCAATGTCGGCACGGACACGAACCGGGCGAAATTCAATTTCAATTTCTACAACACATTGGCCACCGATCTCAATGAGCGGCAGCAGCAGGTGGCCGGCGTCAACCTCGACGAGGAGATGAGCAACCTGATCAGGTATCAGGCGTCGTACACCGCGGCGGCCAAGCTCATCACCACGGCGGACCAGATGCTTCAGACCATCCTGTCACTGAAGTCCTAGGAAAAGGTGGGACCATGCGCGTATCGCAGCAGATGCTTTTCAGCAGGTACATCCACAATCTCAACACCTCGCTGACCTCGCTCCTGGATTTGAATACCCAGGCCCAGACGCAGAAGAAGATCAACAAGCCGAGCGACGATCCCACAGGCATGACTCGGATTCTCGATCATCGCGACACCTTGCGCTCGCTGGAGCAGTACTCCGAGAACATCTCCACGGCCAAGGGGTGGCTCGGCGCGTCCGACGAAGCGTTGCGGCAGATATCGACCCTCATCACCCGCGCCAAGGAGCTGGCCGGACAGGCTGCCACGGGCACGGTGAGCGGCGACAACCGTGAGCAGGTCAGCTACGAACTGCGCAGCATCTTCGAGCAGATGGTCGGGTTGGCCAACAGCGAGTTCGAGGGCAAGAGCCTGTACGCGGGCCAGAAGGTGGACGGCAACGCCTATGAGCAGATCATGTGGCTGACCACCAACGACACGAGTTTCGGCAATACGGATTTCACCGTGCTGGGCTCGTCGGACACCACCGTGCTGGTCCAGTTCTACGACACCACGGGCGCGACGGCGGTGGGCGGCAACATGGACCTTTCCGACCCCAACCTCGGCGTGCGCTACAGCATCGACGGCGGCCGTTCCTGGCAGTCTGACGGGGCCGTGAGCTTTGCGGGCGGGCAGGCCAACCTGAGTCTGCCCTCAAGCGGCACGAGCGTGATCTTTCACTCCGACGCCACGGTCAAGGTCAACGACCCGGACGATCCCTCGGTGGCCGACGGCACCTGGCTGTGGGTGCGCCCCTCGGCCAGATACATCGGCGACGACAAGGACGCCCCGCCCAAGGTGGACAAGATCGGCGTGGGCAGCTCTACGACCTTGGCCTCGGCCTCGGGTTCGTTCCTGAGCACCAACGTCGTGGTGCGCATCGACAACGAGGCTGCGGTGGCCATGAACGGCGACATCCAGTACTCGTACAGCCTCAACGGCGGCGTCAGCTGGGTGACGGGCAACGTGGCCCAGGCAGACACTTCAAGCAACGCCTCGGTCCTGAGCATCGCCAACGGCGGCATCCTGACCATCACCTCCAACGGCGGCAACACGCTCCAGCCGGGACAGCAGTTCGTCATCAGGCCGAGGTCTGCGGACATCAATCTCGACATCTCGGCCAGCCAGCAGGTGCGCGTCAACGACGTGGGCAAGGATATCTTCGGGGGCATCTACATGGACCCCGATGCGGTCCTGTCCGCAGGAGGCTCCATCGTCACCCTGGGCAGCCTGAGCGCCAGCCGCGTGTTCAGCTCCAACGGCGCGCCCACCATGTCCATCACGGTCCAGGGCAGCGACGAGTTTTCCAAGAACCTCTTCGAGGTCATGGGCAATCTGGTGGCCTTTGCCGAGACCAACAACCAGACCGGCGTCCAGCAGATGCTGGAAAACCTGACCAACGCCCAGTCCCATATCATGAACAAGCTGGCCGATGTCGGCGGGCGGGAAAACCG
>Ga0180017_100503_pt1 | contig 12842 bp, 11 predicted proteins | sample KR46_S_MetaG_FD_129674 | JGI IMG/M metagenome (GOLD analysis project Ga0180017, IMG submission 129674) | Groundwater microbial communities from the Olkiluoto Island deep subsurface site, Finland - KR46_S_MetaG | ecosystem: Environmental > Aquatic > Deep subsurface > Groundwater | place: Finland...
AGACTTTCGGGGTACGAATCATTCTATAAGATTTAAACAAATATTACTTGACGAAGGCTAAGGATAACAATTAGAATTAAGAAACAGGAATTTTTCGATTCGATTAAAAAGGCGGTGGATTTATGGAAAATATTAGAGTGATGATAGTAGACGATTCAACTTTTTCAATCGCAGTCCTAAAACGGATGCTTCAAAAAGATGGGATAGAGATTGTTGCAACGGCACTGAACGTGAAGGAAGCGATCCAGAAAGCCCAGGAGACCAAACCAGACCTGATTACAATGGATATGACCTTGCCAGATGGTGATGGAATCGCGTGTACAAAAGAAATTCTAAAACATTTGCATGATACTAAAATCATTGCCATCAGCGCAATGATGGACGAAGAAATTATTCAACGCGCCAGAAAAGTTGGCATCAAAGGTTATTTGCAAAAACCAGTCGATCAGACCGATCTTGATGCGGCCATTGAACGACTCTTTGAAGGCGAAGAACTTTATGGAGTTTTAAAGAATAATTTTGAAGAAGCCTTTAAAGAATCGATCTTCAGTTTTTTGAAACGGGAAATCGGCGGTCAGGTTGTCATTGAAAAGGTAGTCGAACATGCGATGACTACCGTTTCTTCGGGGGTTTCGGTAGCGATTGGAATCATTGGCCGCCATGACGGCCGCTTAATTATGGATATGTCCGAAAGCACTGCCTTGGGTATGACCCGAAAAATCCTCCAGGATGAAGGCCAGCAGATTGATGATGCCATTAATTTCTTAAGTGAGTTTACTAATGTGATCGGTGGTAACGCCTGTTCGCTGTTAAATGGGCTTAATCGTTCCTTAGGTCTGCGGGTTTCACCGCCGACGGTTTTCCGGGGAAAAGATATTACCATTTCGATTGGCGATATTATGAGCGAGTCTTTTGTAATCAAAACCGATCTGGGTGATGTCTTTATGAATGTTGGATTTCAAAAGGGGGATGTCGAATGGATGTAGCAATTATCAATCCTTTCATTGCGTCAGTTACCGATATAATGCCGCAGTTGGGCTTTGAAAATATTATTTTGAAAGAACAAAGTGAAAAGTCAAAGAAAATTGTAGCCAGCGGAATTGTCTTGACATTGGGGATCGTTGGCGATAAAAAGGGCAATGTTGCCTACGCCATCGATACCGAGGGCGCCAAGCAGATTGCCTCAATCATGATGATGGGGATGCCGGTCGAAGAACTCGATGATATGGCCAAGAGTGCGATCTCCGAGCTGTCCAACATGTTAACCGCCAATGCCGCCATCAATTTTTCAAACGATAATATCACGGTTGATATTTCGCCGCCAACGATGTTGACAGGAGAAAGTATTGAACTGAGCATGAGTCGGGAACAGGTGATGTGTGTCGAGTTTGATGTCGATGGCATTAAAATTGAAATAAATGTAGCGTTGGATTAGAGCGGTTACCAATAAATTTGCCTACCGATACTAAAAAGGACATCGTTTTTAACGGTGTTTTTTTTAGTGTACGATAAATAATAAAGATAAATGATAAGCGACCCCTGCAATACCGGTTTTTAGGCGGTGCTGCCGGGGTCGTTTTGGTGATTGTGGCTGTTTAGTGGGTCAATTCAAATTTACTGACCATGTTTTTAAGCAGTTCCGCCTGGCTGTACAGTTCTTGACTGGCGGCGGCGCTTTCTTCGGCGGTCGCCGAGTTAGTCTGGACAACCTGAGCGACTTGGTCAATGCCGACGTTGATCTGGTTGATTGATGCAGTTTGCTCATTGGAAGCGGTATCAATTTTGCTAACCAGGGCAGCAACCTTGGCGACACCAGCAACAATTTCAGTGAGCGAATCGGCGGTACTATTAGCAATCACGGTGCCTTCGGAAACCTTGGATATTGAACCTTCAATTAGTTCGGTAGTTTCTTTAGCCGCTTCGGCACTGCGTCCAGCCAGGGTTCGAACCTCTTCGGCGACGACCGCAAAGCCCTTGCCTTGTTGGCCGGCACGGGCAGCTTCGACGGCTGCATTTAAGGCCAGAATATTGGTCTGGAAGGCGATGTCATCGATGACCTTGATGATATTTGAAATCTTTGCCGAGGAAGCATTGATTTCTGTCATCGAGCGGAGCATTTGCTGCATTTGGGTATTGCCGTTTTCAGCGTTTTGCTGGGCGATCCGGGTCAGTTGATTGGCCTGGTCGGCGTTGACGGCATTTTCACGGGTTTGCTCAGCGACTTCATCAATCGAAGCGTTGAGCTCTTCCATCGAGCTGGCCTGTTCGGTGGCCCCCTGGGCGAGTGCCTGACTGCCATCCGATACTTGTCTGGAACCAGAAGCGACCTGATCGGCTGAATCGTTGATACTGCCGAGGATCCCATTGAGTGAGTTCATGGTATCATTTAGAGAGTTCTTAATAATGGCATAGCTACCCAGATAATCACCCTTCATTTTGTGGGTTAGATTGCCGTTGGCCAGCTGTGCAAGAACGATGGCGGCCTCATTGATGGGCTGTTCGATGGCATCTAGGGTCTGATTAAAACCATTAACGATATCCCGATAACCACCCTCAAAGCGGGACGCATCACTGCGGATTTCGAGCTTACCGTTGATCCCGGCCTGAGCCAGATTGCGGGCTTCTTCAATCAGATTATCGATCGTTGACAGGGTCGCAATGATTGATGGGATCAGTTTATCATTGTCAGAACGCTTGCCAATCGCAACGAAATCATTGATTCTGCTGGTATCGCCTTTTGAAATTTCAATAAAAGCTTGCTGAATATTGAGTAGTCGGGTGTGAACCAGGTTGATTTCATCTGCGAATTCTGCCATATTTCCCTGATAGTCACCAGCCATTGAAAGGGTATAGTCATTGGTGGCCATTTTAGTCATTACTTGACGGGCTTCATTAATAGGAGCCAGCAGCGAGTTTAAGGTATTGTTAAAGCCCTCGATAATTTTTCTAAAATCACCGCTGTGCTTGGTGGCATCAGCCTGAATTTCTAGCTGGCCGGCGGTGGCTGCCTGAGCCAGCATATCAACATCGGACACCAGCGCATTGATATTATCGATACAAGCATTCAGATTTTCTTTGATGGTATTAAAGTCGCCACGATAGATGGCGGTGATTTTTTCAGGAATTTGACCGCGGCTGATTTTATCGACATAGTCAGCTGACATATTGAGCGGCTCGACGACAGCGTTTAGGGTATTATTGATACCGACGACAATATCACGGTACTTGCCCTGGAACTTGTTGGCATCGCCGCGAACCGACAAATGACCATCGGTGGCCGATTGGGTCAGCATTTCGACCTCGGATTCGAGGTTCTTGAGGTTTTCAACTACTTCGATCAAACTCTTAGACTGAATATCCTGATCGGATTTGACATCGACCGCTACTTCGAGATTACCCAAAGAAATTTGTTCCAGGGTAGCGATATTTTCTTGAATATTCTCAGATAGTTTCTGGAAGGAGAGACCCAGTTGACCCAGCTCATCCTCTCGACTGATGATCGTTTCAGGAATTTGACTGTTAAAATCTCCCAATTCAGCCTTGTGGAAGAGTTCGGTAATTAGCACAATCGGGTTAACGACACCCTTGACCTGTCTGACAATGATAAAGCTCAGGACGACCAGGGTTAATAAAAATAAGCCGACCAGCTGAAAAATCAAAGCCATAATCGGGGCATTGAGCTCGCTTTGGGGCTGCATTATCGCCAGCGTCCAACCGGTTTCCGGGATCGGGGCATAGTAGATTTTATTCTTCCCAGCGTCATTGCTAAATTCCCCCGATCCGGTTCCGCCGCTGAGCATATTATCGCCCAGAGCGGCCAGGCTGGCATTGGGATCTTCGAGCAGATTGACACGCATCGCCTTGTCAGCATCGGCATCAGCAATGTAGAGGCCGTCTTGATCGACCAGAAAAGCGTGACCGGTTTCGCCGACCTTGATTTCGCTGATCAGTTGCTGGAGATTGGAAAGATCGATATCGCCAGTGACCACGCCGCGGAAGTTTTTGCCGGTGTCGTAGGTGGCTGCGGCAGCTGTAACCATCGAAATCCCGAGGGCCTCATCTTCAAATGGTGCTGACCAAGCTATTTCACCACCAGCATTTTTACCAACCGTGTACCATTCCTGATTAGGATAATCATAATCGTCAGTACTAAAAAGCGCTTCTGCATAGGCGATACTCGAATTCTCCCGGTAGGCATAGGGGCCAAAATACTTAAGTTCGGGCTGGTAGGCATTGTAGTCGTAAAAGACTCCCATGCCGTAGGTATCGTCGGTTAGACCGACATATTGGGTTAGCAGATCGCTGTATTCCGGGGCTGTCATTTGAGTACCAGTAACGCCGATGGTTGCGCTTAAACTGCTGACCGCCTTGCTATGGTTACTGAGAACCTGTTCTATCTCGTTAATGGTGTTACTGAGCTGAAGACTCATCTTTTCTTCGATGCTCCGGTTTTCATTGTTAATGCTTAAAACCGTAACAGTGAGACCAATTACCAACAATGCCAGGGCTACAAAAATGATCACCATCGAGGTGATTTTATTGCCGATTGAGTTCTTGTTAAAGATTTTCATGTTGATTTCCGCCTTTGCTTTTTTTAGGTGATTGAGATTTGCTCGGGTGCTGCTGTTTTTGGAATCATTCGTTTATTAACTTATATACCACATTCTACAGTGTTTAAACCGACAACACCATAAGGTTATTGTAAATAATACGTTAAATGAAGCACCACGTTGATTATCCAGTTTAGCCTATTCTAAGAAAAGCGATGGAATATCGGGTTTAAATGTAACTTAATGCGATTGTGTCTGCAGCTGTAAAAAATTTTGACTCGGGGTATTGCCAATGTTAGGCAGCCCGATGCCGGTAAACAGGTCCATCAGAGCCACCCAGTAGGGTGGGTAAAGATCTCGACCCAGGGAAATCACCGTGTCCTGATTATTAATCATGATTTTTACATCCCAGCCAAAGATACTTTCAAAATTTTCTGGGGAAACCGCGATTTGATACTCCGCCTTCCAATCCAGGACATAAAGCTTATAAAAATCTGCTAGTAACTGCTGCCACTGTTGCTGATTGATGTAAATCTCTGGCAGATCGGGATAATAACAGAGAAAGGGCCCTTCGATAGTGGCCCCGGAAGCGGTTTTGGTAAAGGTCAGGTTTTGACTGGCGGCTCCCTTTTGATAGGTGTTTAGGACGATCTTGTTGGTGTTTGCGATCAGTTCATGGTGATCGCCACCAAACTTACACTGGCAGTCACGGCAATCAATTTGGGAAAATGTCGCCGGGCTGGTATTGGCGCCACCACATTTTGGGCAAATAGCTAGGCTCATATGGGCCTCCTTGTATGAAAAATTTAAACTTAGTACCGACAATTGTTACATCATGTTGTGACCAAGGGGTCAGACCCTACGCATCGGAGCGAACAGGTTGGTAAACCTGTACGATTCCGCAGCGAACAACAGATTAACAAGGGTCTGACCCCTCGGTCATTGGTCGGTACGATAGCGGAGCGAAAACTTTAAGCTTGCAGCAATCAATAGATGCGGGTGTCGGTGGTTACTTCTTCAATGCACTCATTGAGCCATTCAAGGTACGATTTTTCGCGTTTAATGGCAGATTTCAGGACGATGTAGTCGCCGTATTCGGGGCTCTGGATTTTTGAAATATCCTTGCTGGCCAGCAACAGCTCCATATTATTTTGCAGTTTTGCCAATTTTTGCTGGCGCTGCGAAAGCTGATAATTAAAGTGAGCCAGAATTTCTTGATTGGTCAGCGACTCGATAAAATAAGCTTTAAGTCTAAAAATGTCTTTCGGCGTTGGTTCCAGCAAATCCTGCTGTAAGATCCAGTTGTGAAAATCTTGCTTTCCTTTTTCAGTGATCGAATAGCTTTTTTTGCGGAGTTTGTCACCTTCGGGCAAGATTTGATAGGTGATCATCCCTTCATCGGTGAGTTTTTTAAGCTCTGGATAGATCTGGCTGTGCTTGGCATACCAGAAATTGACCAGCTCCATATTAAATACCTTCATTAGATCGTATCCGGTCATCGTTTCCCGGTTGATTAATCCCAGGATAGCATATTTTAATGTTCTCATAGTGTCTAAGCCTTTCCTTATAGTCAAATAGTTATACCTCTCTATTTTATCTGATTTTTGACCAGATTGCATGGGTTTTCTTTGTTAGTTTGAAATATTAACATAAACAGGCAATTTATTTGCCTTGACGAGAATAAAAAGAATCATTTACAATACAGTAATACAACAAAAAAGGAGAAATATAATGAAGCAACGAGATCTGCCGGAAGCTTACAGCAAACAGGACGCCATTTTAATGGCTGGTTTTTGTTATCAGACCTACCCGTTTTTTGATCAGCAACAGCTGGCTCTGCCGGCCGGTTTTGAGCTGAAACTGTCATTTAATGGTAAGGCCGGAGTAACCGAAAAAATGGAAGAAAATTTCGGCTTTATCGCCGAGTCAGCAGACTGCATTGTCCTGGCTTTTCGAGGCTCCGATTCAACCCCCAATTTGGATTCGGATTTGGATCTTTTTCAGATTCCCTTTCCTTATGTAAAAAACGCCGGAGCCAGCCATCGCGGCGTCACCCGGGTTTATCAGTCGCTTCGCGAAGAAGTAATGGGGTGCATCCGTCAACAGCCCCTTAATAAAAAGCTTTATATCACTGGCCACAGTCTGGGCGGCGATCTGGCGATTATGGCGGCGCTCGATGTTGCTGTTAATATCGGCCGAAAAGATGTGCTTGTTTACACCTATGCCGCTGGCCGACCCGGTGATCGGGATTTTGTCGGACTTTATAATGCCCAGGTCAAAAATAGTTTCCGGATTTTTAATGTCCATGATTTTATCCCAACCCTGCCGGCGGCCGAATATCCAGCTCCATTTACTGAAACTGGCTTGGTCTATCAACACGTCGACGCTTCGGTGCCGATTGGTTTTCAGATGAACAATTTGTTCTTAAATCACCGGATCAATTGTTATTTCCAAAAACTGGGGGAGCAGGATATCAATTATATGAATGGCCTGCGGAGCAGCAGCCCGGGCTTTTGTCCGGAGCCGATAAACTTGCAGAAAATGGCTGATTCAATGCAAAGCAACTAGCGATTTGAGCGTCAAGCCTGATTGACATCGAAGGGGAGGTTCACATGATTAAGAAAATTGACAATACCGATTTAGCAGCTGCAGTGGAGCTGGCCAATCAGGTTTTTTACGAATTTATTGCCGATGGCTACACCGATGAAGGCCGCCAGACTTTTACCGATTATTTGGATTTTAAGCTCGAAGAAATGGCCGAGGATTTAGAAACTGGCCACAAGACATTGTGGGGTTATTATAAAGACGACCGGATTGTCGGGGTCATTGGTACCCGCGATTGCTTTCATGTCTCGCTGATGTTTGTCGATAAAAAGTATCACCAGCAGGGCATCGCCCGAGCCTTGTTTGAGATGGTACTGGCGGATTTAAAGCGTCAGCAGCCTAAACCTTTTGAATTGACGGTCAATTCGTCCCCTTATGCAGTCGCAGTTTACCAACGCTTTGGCTTTGTGGCAACCGCTACGGAACAAGTTAACAAGGGGATTCGCTTTGTGCCGATGAAGCTGAAGGTGGGATAAGCGATTCTTGAAATTCGATAATGATTGCGTTATCAGCAAAAAATAATTTGACAAAAACGCCAATATCGATTAAGCTTTATCTAATTTAATCGTTCAATCAAACCGTTGACGTGGAGATAACGGTGTATCGTGCAGTTACAGAGAGCGGGGAAGGCTGAGAGCCTCGCACGACGCAGAGCATCAAATGGACCACTGAGGGCGCAGTCAAAGGAAAGTAATCTTTCTGAGTATGCTGCGACGTGACGCATACGTCAGTTGCGAGGGATATGTTTGTATCCTGCAGAGTGTACAGGGGTTTTTCTCTGTAAATTAAGGTGGTACCGCGGGCTTGTAATTTTTGCGCTCGTCCTTGATTAATTTTTATTAATCAGGGGCGGGCGTTTTTTTATTACTTAAAAAGCGCATAAATTAACAACGACAAAACCAACCAAGGAAAGGATACGATTATGATTAAACCATCAATGGAAGACGCCAGAGGGTATTGCCGGGATTATCAGAGCATCCCGATTAGTCTGGAGCTGTTTTCAGATATTAAGACACCGATTGAGGTGCTTAAAGTTTTAAAAGGAACTGGCAAAAAGTGTTATTTACTGGAAAGTGTCGAAGGCGGCGAAAAGTGGGGACGGTATTCGTTTCTGGGTTTTGACCCGACCCTGGAAGTGAGTTGTCTGGACGGTGAGGTGGTGGTAAAAAACGGTAAGACCAAAGACATTCTGACCGATGATCCGCGGACGGTGTTGCGGGAAATTCTGGCGCAGTGGAAAAGTCCCAAGCTGGATTTTTTGCCAGTCTTTACCGGTGGCTTTGTCGGCTACATTTCCTACGATTTTGTTAAATACACCGAAACCAATCTGGTGCTTACAAATGAAAATGCTGAAAACTTTGATGACATGAATCTGATGCTTTTTGACAAGGTCATCGCCTATGATCATCTGCGTCAGAAAATTGTCGTGATTGTCAATATTAAAACCGATAACTTTGAGAAAAACTATATCGACGGGGTGATCGCGCTTAAGGAAATTGAAGCGCTGATTAAAAACGGCAGCAGCACCCTGGCTTTTCGGGGTCAGTTGACCTCGGAATATCGTTCGTTGTTTAGCAAAGCATATTATTGTGAGATGGTCGAAAAAACCCGCGACCATATTGTTCAGGGCGATATTTTCCAGGCGGTGATTTCTAATCGACTGGAAGCTGACTTTGAGGGCGACCTGCTGTCTGCTTATCGGGTGCTGCGAACGGTTAATCCCTCGCCCTACATGTTCTATATTGATTTTGACGCGATTCAGGTGGCCGGAGCCTCGCCGGAAACCCTGGTCTCGCTGAAAAATTCGCGGCTGTCGACCTTTCCGATTGCCGGCACCTGTCCCCGAGGTGAGACGCCCGAAGAGGACGAAGCCTTTATTGCCGAGTTGCTCAAGGACGAAAAGGAACTCAGCGAACACAATATGCTGGTCGATCTGGGTCGCAACGATCTCGGCAAGGTCAGTGAGTTTGGTTCAGTGAAAGTGGAAACCTATCAGGAGGTGGTCCGTTACTCCCATGTTGCGCACATTTCTTCGACCGTCACGGGCACCTTAAAAGCCGGGCTCGATCAGCTCGATGCCCTGGGGGCGGTCTTGCCAGCCGGAACCTTATCCGGGGCGCCAAAAAAACGGGCGATTGAAATCATCAATGCCCTGGAAGGCCAGAAGCGTGGCGTCTACGGCGGGGCAGTCGGTTATATCGACTTTTCCGGCAACATGGATATGTGCATTGCGATTCGGATGGCGGTTCGCAAAAACGACAAGGTTTATGTCTCGGCCGGCGCCGGGATCGTTGCTGACAGCATTCCGGAAAATGAATTTAGTGAATCACAAAACAAGGCCAGAGCGATGTTTGAAGCCCTGGATCGAGCCCAGGAGGTGGAATAATGATTTTACTGATCGACAATTACGACAGCTTTTCCTATAACCTGTATCAATATGTGGGGATCATCAATCCCGATATCCGAGTGATTAAAAATGATGAATTGAGTCTGGCTGAAATCGCCGCGCTGGCACCGGATCACATCATCGTTTCGCCGGGGCCGGGACGACCAGCCGAGGCCGGGATCTGTGAAGAGGTGATCACCACTTTCAAAGACAAAACTCCGATTCTGGGGGTCTGCCTGGGTCATCAGGCCATCTGTGAGGTTTTTGGCGGCAATATCATCTATGCCAGTACCCTGATGCACGGCAAAAGCAGCAACGTCCATATCGCCAACGGTAGTCCGATCTTTCGGGGTTTGCCGCCGATTATTGCGGCCGGTCGCTATCATTCGCTTAGTGCCGAGCGTAGCAGTTTGCCGGATGAGCTGCTGATTATCGCCGAGGATGACGCGGGTGAGGTGATGGCGGTCAAGCATCGCAATTATGATGTTTACGGAGTCCAGTTCCATCCCGAATCGATCCTCACCGTTGATGGCCACAAAATGATTGAAACTTTTTAAAGATAGGAAGCGAAAATGATTAAAGCAGCGATATATGATATTGTCAACGGTAAGGATCTGTCGCTGGAGCGAACCCGCGAGGTCATGGATCAGATGATGAATGGCCAGGCCAGCAATGCCCAGATCGCTTCATTTCTGACGGCGATGCGGATGAAGGGCGAAACTATCGATGAGATTACCGCCTGCGCCATGGTAATGCGGGATAAATGCACCAAGATTTTCCCGAAAACCGATGTCCTGGATATTGTCGGTACCGGCGGCGATGAGGTCTCAACCTTTAATATTTCGACGGTGGCGGCGCTGGTGATTGCTGCCGGTGGGGTGCCGGTCGCCAAGCACGGCAACCGCAGTGTCTCGAGCAAGTGCGGATCGGCCGATCTGCTGGAAGCCCTGGGCGTCAATATTGAACTGTCGGCCGAAAAAAGCGCGGTAATTCTGGACGAGCTGGGGATTTGCTTTATGTTTGCCCCGACCTATCACGCCTCGATGAAATACGCTGGACCGGTCCGTAAAGAACTGGGGATCCGGACGATCTTTAATATTCTCGGCCCGCTAGCCAACCCGGCCGGCGCTAATATGCAGCTGCTGGGGGTCTATGACGAAAATCTGGTCGAACCGCTGGCCAATGTTCTCAACAAGCTCAAGGTCAAGCGGGGGATGGTCGTTCACGGCCACGATGGCCTGGACGAGATTACCCTGACTACCACCACCACCATCTGTGAAATCGCCGATGGCAAGATTAACAGCTTTTTTATTACCCCCGAACAATTGGGACTAAAACGCTGTCAATTGTCTGACCTGGTCGGTGGCGAAAAGGAAGAAAATGCAGTTATTGCCTTAAATATCTTAAATGGTGAAAAAGGCCCCAAGCGCGATGTGGTGGTACTGAACTCGGCCTTCTGCCTGTATATGTCCCACAACGATATCACCCTCCGGGATTGCGTCAGGATGGCCGAGGAGATTATTGATTCCGGCAAGGCCAAAGCCAAGCTGGATGAATTTGTCAAACGCAGCAATGCGCTTGCCTTTGAGGTGCTGGTATGATAGAGGTGCTGGTATGATACTAGATCAGATTGTCGAAGCCACCGCCAAACGGGTGGCGGTGCTGAAAGAAACCACCACGCTGGACGCCTTAAAAAGCCAGGCCAAACCTGCTAAAATGCCCTTTGCTTTTGAAAAAGCCCTAGCCAGAAAGTCAGCCGCCGGGGAAATCGCCTTTATCTGCGAAGTCAAAAAAGCCTCGCCGTCTAAAGGCGTGATTGCGGTCGATTTTCCTTATCTGGAGATCGCCCGGGACTATCAGGCTGCCGGAGCCGATTCCATTTCGGTACTGACTGAGCCGGAATTTTTTCAGGGATCTAATGACTATTTGACTGAAATCAAAGCCCAGGTAAGTATTCCGGTGCTACGTAAAGATTTTATCATCGACCCAATTCAGATTTATGAAGCCAGCCTGATCGGGGCCGATGCGATTTTGCTGATCTGTGCGATTTTAGATACCGACACGATCCGGGAGTACCTTGAGATCGCCGATGGGCTGGGGCTGTCGGCGCTGGTCGAAGCCCATGACGAAACCGAAGTTAAACAGGCGCTGGCTGCCGGCGCCCGGATAATTGGGGTCAACAACCGCAACCTTAAAACCTTTGCGGTGGATATAGAGAACAGCATTCGGCTACGCCAGCTGGTGCCGCCGGAAATCTTGTTTGTTTCGGAAAGTGGGATTGGCACCCCAGAAGATATTGCAAAACTGCGCGAAATGGGACAAATGCGGTGCTAATTGGTGAAACGCTGATGCGAAGTGGCGACAAATTGGAGATGCTGGATCAGCTGCGGGGGTAGCAGCGGCTGTGCTGCGGGCGAGGGTCTGACCCCTTGGTCATCACGGATCGCCCCTACGAATTGATGATAGACGGTGCTGTTTAAATAGTATCCACCAAGGTGATGAGTTAGGTTGTAGGGGCGGACAGTGTCCGCCCGCAAGCGTGGATTCTATGCCAAACGTTTATTCTAAATTGAACAGCGTTCGGGCGATCACGGATCGCCCCTACGAATTGATGATAGACGGTGCTGTTTAAATAGTATCCACCAAGGTGATGAGTTAGGTTGTAGGGGCGGACAGTGTCCGCCCGCAAGCGTGGATTTTATGTCAAACGTTTATTATAAAATCAGCGGCAGATTGACTAAATAATGAGGAGAGTATCATGACTAAAATAAAAATCTGCGGCTTATCCCGCTTTGAAGATATTGCGGCGGTGAACGCCGCTCAACCCGATTATATCGGTTTTGTCTTTGCCGCCAGCAAACGCCAGGTCGATATGGCAACGGCACAAGCCTTAAAGCAAAGCCTTGATCCAGCCATTAAAGCGGTGGGGGTTTTTGTCAACCACCCGCTGGCCGAGATCATTGCGCTGGCCGAGGCAGGCATTATCGACATCATCCAGCTGCATGGCGATGAGGACGAAGCCACCGTGCGGCTGCTGCAGACCCAAAGCGGTTTGCCGGTAATCCGAGCTTTGCGGATCAGCAGTCCGGCCGACATCCAGGCCACCGCCGCCGATTACCGGCTCTTTGACACCTACGACCCCAGCCAATACGGCGGTTCCGGGATGGCCTTCAACTGGGAGCTACTGCAGGGTGTTACTGGCGACTTTTTTCTGGCCGGCGGCCTCAACAGCAACAATATCGCCGCCGCTATCCAGCAGGTGCGCCCCTATTGTGTTGATATTAGCAGCGGCGTCGAAACCG
>Ga0180017_100504_pt1 | contig 12799 bp, 14 predicted proteins | sample KR46_S_MetaG_FD_129674 | JGI IMG/M metagenome (GOLD analysis project Ga0180017, IMG submission 129674) | Groundwater microbial communities from the Olkiluoto Island deep subsurface site, Finland - KR46_S_MetaG | ecosystem: Environmental > Aquatic > Deep subsurface > Groundwater | place: Finland...
TCTCGATGACGTCGGTGAGATAATACTCGCCCTGGACATTATCTGTTTTTAATTCCTTAAGCGCCAGAATCAGCGCCTGGGCGTCAAAGCAATACATCCCCGAATTGATTTCTTTGACCTCTTTTTCAGCCGGATCAGCATCCTTCTCTTCAACAATTTTAAGTAACTCCCCACTTCTGTTTTTGATCATCCGGCCATAGCCGCGCGGCTGATCAAATTCTGCCGTTAAAACCGTTGCGGCATAGCCGCCGGTTTCGTGCGCCGCAATCAGACCGGTCAGGGTTTCTGCCCTGATCAGCGGGGCATCGCCAACTAACACGATCAGGTTTCCTTCAAGCGCCTCAAAAAAGGGCAGTGCCTGCAAAACGGCATGTCCGGTACCCAGCTGTTCTTGCTGGAGATAGGTAGAGATCTGTGGTGGCAGGCTTTCTTTGACCAGTTCGGCCTGAAACCCGACAATCACGCCAATCTCTGAAATTCCTGATGCCTGACTGACGGCAATCACATAATCCAGAATATTCTCGCCGCAGACCTGATGGAGCACCTTGGGTTTGTGAGACCGCATCCGGGTTCCTTCCCCGGCTGCCAATATGATGGTTTTAGAATGGTTCATTTTCATCTCCACTATTGTAATAATTATTAACAACAACAAAAAAAGGGAAGTACTTCCCCTTTTTCTTTTAAATTTTTAATTTTTTATTCTTCTTCGTAATCTACTTCTAGTTCAACTGCTGCTTCTTCTTCATTGGTTACTTGATTATCCTCTTCTATGGCCTTTTCGTAAGCTCGCAGGACACTCTCCTGCATCTCGCGACGGGTACCCATGTTAATGGGATGTGCAATATCCTTGAATTCACCATCCGGCGTTTTTCGACTGGGCATCGCAATAAAAAATCCGCTTTGACCCTCAATTACCTTAATATCATGAACAACAAATTGATCATCGAAAGTAACTGAGACAATTGCTCTCATTTTTCCCTCTGGATACGTTTTCCGTACTCTTACGTCCGTTATTTCCATCTCGTAAGCCTCCCCTTTGAAATAAAGTCACATGTCTAATTCTAGGTATATACTAACACAAATTCAACTATATTAAAACAAAAACCTTAAATTTTTTCGATTCTTATTATTTTCAAAAAGGGTTTAAAAAAAACAAAAAATTTCTTTTATTTAAGCGTCTCTTTAATGTTCAAATGTGCGTTTTGATGAGCGATGCTTCTTTCAATTTTTCAGCTTTCAGAATGCAGAAAAACCTGCAATCCAGCTTCCAGATTTTCGTCATCCATCCAGATCAGCGGAGTAAACTGTTCAACCAGCTTTTCAGCCGGCGACCGGGTCACAAAGATAACGCATATTCCCATTACTTCAGCGCCCACCTCTTCCATCAGGTTGGTCATTCCTTTGGCGGTTCCGCCGCCCTTCATAAAATCATCAATCACCAGCACTTTTTTGTTCTTGAGGTCAATGCGCCGGCTCAGATACATGGTATTAATTTTGTTGGATGACCCGGAAATATAATTTACACTGGTCGTTGCCCCCTCAGTTACCCGGTTGGAACGCCGAATCAAACCCATTGGCACATTTAAGTAGTGGGCTGTTTCCATCGCCGCAGGGATTCCCTTGGTTTCGGTGGTGATGACATATTCAATCCCCATTTGTCCATATTTTGAAGCAATTATCCGACCAATATTTTTAGAATAGCGCGGATTCGAGAGGATATCACTATAATAAACAAAACCGCCCTGAATTTTTCGGGTCGGAGACTGGAGCTGATCAGCAATATCTTTGAGGATCAGCAGCTCCTCATCGCTGGTAACCTGGGGATGATAGACAACCCCCCCCGATGCCCCGGAAAAAGTTTCGATATAACCGCTACCGGTTAGTTCGATAGCATTCTTGACGATCGCCACATCTTCACAGACACTTGATTTTCCTGCTTCTAGTAAATCGGTAAAATAATTGAAGCTAAAAACCTGGTTGGGATGGTCTGACAAAATTTTTGTGATAACACTGATTCTTTCATTCTTTTTCATTTTTCACCTATGATCGATTTTTTAAAATCCGAACATTATTCTCATTCTCTATAATATTATTCATATTTTAATGAAAGTGCAAGTTTTTTTTAATCTTTACTCGGTGGAAAGACCTGTGTTATAATTCGGTTCAAAGTGTTTTTCCCAATTATGATTGGTATTCTGATTGTTTCATGACTATGCCTGACCAGGCAATCAACACTTTTAGCTAAATCGTTAAGAAATAATTAAGATTTTATTACCGACAAAGGAGCTAATTATTTGAAAGCACAACTAGAAAACAAATTTAACCGACCGATTAATAAATTATTTTTCATTGGCATTGGCGGAAGCAGCATGAGTGGTCTTGCGACGATGTCTTTATCTCAGGGTTTCATCATTGAAGGTTCTGATATGGTTGCTTCATCCTACACTGAAAAATTGGAAAGTCTGGGCATTACGATTCATATCGGCCACGACTATAAAAACATTCCTGCGGATACCGATTGTGTCGTTTATTCTGCTGCCATTCATGAGGATAACCCGGATATGGTTAAAGCTAGCGATTTGAATCTTCCCAAAATCGAACGTTCTGATTTTTTGGGTCTTTTTTCCCATATCTTTGATAAAACCATCGCCGTTTCCGGTACCCATGGCAAAACCACGACCTCTTCGATGGTTGCCTGCTTGCTCCAACATGCCGAACTACGACCCAGCCTCAGTATTGGCGGCAAGCTCGATGAATTCGGTGGCAATGCCGTAATTGACGGAAAAGAGTTTTTTGTCGTTGAGGCCTGTGAATATGTTGACAGTTTCCTGACAACCTCCCACTCGATTGGCATCATTACCAATATCGAAGAAGATCATCTCGATTATTTTACCGGTGGCTTAAAACAGATCAAGGAATCTTTTGCTAATTTTGGCAAAATCCTACCAGCGGATGGACTGATGATTGCCTATGGCGACTCCCCGGATGTGCTCGATGTCGTCACTGATTTAGCCTGTCCGGTGGTTACCTATGGTTTGGATAAAAGCAATGACTGGTATCCCGAAAATATTACCTATGACAAGGTTGGCAAACCTAGCTTTGATGTTTACAAAAACGGTGCTTTTTATGGCCATTATCAACTCATTATTCCCGGTCAACATAATGTCCTTAATTCGCTCTCGGCGATTATCTGTGGCGACTTCCTCAATATCCCGGTGGCAACCTCGATCACGGGGATGGCAAAATTCAGCGGCGCCAAACGCCGTTTTGAGTTCCGCGGTGAGGTCAACGGCATCAACGTTTACGAGGATTATGCCCATCATCCGACCGAATTAAAGGTGGTCGTAGATGCCTGTCTCAATTATGAACACCATAAACTATGGGTCGTTTTTCAACCCCATACTTATTCCCGAACTTTCTTTTTCTTTGATGATTTTGTCGACGCCTTTGCCAAAGCCGATTACGTCATTCTCAACGATATTTATTCGGATCGGGAGGGCAATGACTGGAATATTTATTCTGAAGATCTGCAAAAAGCGATTGAAGCAAAGTATGGTATCCCAACTGTCACCATTTCGGCCTTTGAGGATATTGTCAATCATTTGACTGACCACCTATCGCCCAATGATCTGGTTCTTGTGGCCGGTTCCCAAACGATCAATCACGTTGCCTTTGATCTGGTCGATAAGTTAAAGGAAATTCATAATTCTTGACATTTTTTCGCAACAGGAGTATTCTAAGGAGAGAAATAATTTTACTTTAGGAGGCTTATATGGAACAGTATAATAATAAGGCCATTGCTTCGCTGGTATTGGGAATCGTATCCTTGGTTAGCATCTGGTTTAGTTATTTTACCATTATCGGTATTATTTGTGCGGTCATTGGTTTAATCTTTGCCATCCAGATCCGTAAAGCTGGTGAGATGGAAGGCTTTAAGCCAAATAGCATGGCTACCGCCGGTTTGGTGCTTAATATCATCGGGCTTGCCCTGTGCGCACTCGTTCTGATTGCCTGTGTGGCCTGTGTCGGATTATTAGGCACAGCCGCGATGTTCGCTTGATTGATGCGCTAAAAATAGACGATGAGAATCGTCTATTTTTTTTATCTGAGAATCAAGTGGAGCTATTTTTATCCCTACCTTCCCCATGAAAGGAGTTTTATGTACCCCCTTATTGGTATCTTTCAATACACCATTCCAACCTTTGGCGTCCTGTTTCTAATTGGCACCGGATGCGGTTTTGTGCTGGCTATTCCAACCGCTAAAAAATATGATATTACGACCATGGATGCGATGTTTTTTGGACTTTTTGGCATCATCGGTGGCATCACAGGAGCTAAATTGCTATACATTCTGATCGATTTACCGAATCTGATTGCCAGCCCGGAAACCGCCTTGATTCGGCTTGCCACTGGCGGAGCGATTTTTTATGGCGGACTGATTGGCGGAATCCTGGGGGGATTTCTCTATACCCAGGTTTATCATCTTGATGCGGTAAAATTTTTCGACATTGCGGTTCCCTGCCTGGCTCTTGCTCAGGCCTTTGGTCGGATCGGCTGTTTTTTTAATGGCTGCTGCTACGGGATTCCCTACGATGGCCCCTACGCCGTTCACTATCCAATCGGTGCCTACCCGCCTTCAGGCGTGGGCCTGTTTCCCGCTCAATTAACCGAGTCAAGCTTTCTTTTTATCCTGACCCTGGTTTTGGTGATCGTGCTTAATAAAAGTCAAACCCCTGGCTTGACCACCGGGTGCTACTTAATCGCTTCAGGAATCTTTCGTTTTATCAATGAATTTTTTCGTTCGGATCCCCGCGGTAACATTGGAATGCTCTCCACTTCGCAATTTATCAGCCTGATTATTATTGCATTAGGATTACTTTTTATCATTAAAGTTCCCCAGACCCTTTATCAAAAACACTTGAAAGATTAGATATTTGCAGCGCTTTAGGGTATAATCACTATATCCGAAATTATTAGGAGGTATTATTATGGATCTTTATGATGGTTATTTGGGAGATTTTTCTTCCCAACCGGACAGTTTTTGGGCAATTATGCCAGTTATTATGTCAGTTCTTGGTATTATCTTAGCAATTAGTCTGGTCATCGGACTTATTTGCTACATTTTTAATTCCCTTGGTCTTTATACCATGGCTAAAAACCGCAATATCGATAACCCCTGGTTAGCCTGGATTCCCTTAGCCAACCGCTATCTAATGGGTGAACTGATCAATGATGATGTTTCCATCAGCAGCTGGCATATTCCCTATGCCAAACTCTTTCTTCCCTTGATGGGTCTGGCCTTAACTGCTGTCATGACGATTCTTGGATTCATTCCTTATCTGGGTGCCTTTATCGGAATCCTGCTATCGCTGGCACTAAGCGTCTACTATTATGCCGCCCAGTTCTGGCTATACAGTATTTATGACAAAGATCACCGGGTACTATATCTGGTTCTCAGCATTTTCTTCCCTTTTCTGGGTCCAATTTTTATCTTTATTATCCGTAATCGCGATGCTTACGATGAACGCCATCCGGAAGGAGTTATCGCCGAAACCTATGATTCAAAATCAATCCTGGCGCTGACCCTCGGGATCTTCTCAATCGTCAGCTTTATCACCTTGATTGGCAGCGGTCTAGTCACCGGAGCCGTGGGTCTTATTTTTGGGATGATCGCGATGAAGGAACGAAAACTTCAAGGCTTACCTACCGGCATGGCCATGGCTGGTCTGATTTGTTCAATTATCGGGATGGCCTTTACGGTGCTGATGGTCTTTGCCTGCATCGCTTGTATCGGAGTTGGTGGCATGGGAATGCTAGGTGGTCTGATGAACGGCATGTATTACTAATAAAGATTCTTTAGCTGGCATTTCTTAATAACAGAGAGGTGAACATTCAATGTCGCAACAACAGTACGGTCTGGTTCTCAGTGGTGGCGGTGCTAAAGGGGCCTTTGAAATGGGTGTCTGGAAGGCGCTTAAAGAAAGTGATTACGCTCTTGGCGCAGTGATCGGAACCTCCGTCGGGGCACTAAACGCTGCCATGATTGCCCAGGATGACTATCAAATTGCCATGGAATTCTGGTCTAATCTGACCATTAACCAGGTTCTTGATTTGAATAAAAAAATGACCAATACCTATGTGGAGAAGTGGTCAAAAGAAAGTTTTGATATTTTCAGAACCGGTTTTCTAGCCGCACTTTTTTCCGACGGTTTGGATATCTCGCCGTTGCGCCACAATCTGACCCGGTTGATCTGCGAAGACAGCATCCGACGTTCAACGATTCGGTTCGGACTGGTAACGGTTGATATTACCAGCCTCAAACCACGTCAACTGATGATTGAAGATATTCCAGAAGGCCAGTTGATTGACTATTTACTGGCCAGTGCTGCGTTACCGATTTTTCAGAAGCAGGAAATCGATGGTAAAACCTATCTCGATGGGGGATTTTTTGATAATGTTCCGATCAATTTTATGCTGGACCAGCATTTCAACCAGATTATTTCGGTGGAATTCCCGGTGATCGGGATGCGCAAATCGGTACGGGATAAAGATGCCAAGATCATTACGGTCAATAATTCCGAATATCTTGGTGGGCTGCTCGATTTTAATTCCAAGCAAATCGAGCAGAATATCCAATTAGGTTATCTGGATGCTTTAAAAGTCTTTGGCCGTTTGGAAGGCCGATATTTTTATTTGAACACCAATAAAAGTAGTGCCTTTTTTAGAAAATTTATCAACAAGCTGGGGCAGCCACTGTCAAACCAAAAACAAATGCACAAAATGCTGGCTCTACTCAGCCTATCGGCCGATGCCAGTCAAAGCGATGTTGTAAAAGCGCTGGAAAGTCTGTTGCAGAAAACCGCTTTTAAAAATCAGCCCCTTGGCCTTGCGATGCTGGAAATTACTGGAAAAAGCGTTGGTGTGCCACGACTGGAAAACTATCCTGTTGATTTTTTCATTCAGGCAATCCTTAAAGAGCTAAACCGGCTTTTAGATGAAAACCTCACCCTATTGGACAATCCTAAAATCATCGGAAGTTTTTTAACCCCCGCCACTAGCAACCTTCTGTGGTATAATTTCATTACCTTTTATATCGTATTTTTGAGTATCCGAAGCGATCTCAGTCCAGAACGGATGTCGACTTTCTTAAGTAAATTTTCACCGGATATTGCCCTTTCGATGATTACCGTTTTCTATATTCATGAAATAATCAACCACTAAAAAAAGAGCTTTCGCTCTTTTTTTGATGCAATTAAAGTCCGCAACACTTTTTGTATTTTTTGCCAGAACCGCAAGGACAGGGGTCATTTCGGCCGACCTTTACCTCATTGACCACGGTTTTTGATCGTTTGTATTCTTTTTCCAGCTCAATCCGCTGCTCTTCTGTAAAAAAGTTATCCCATTCCTCCAGGCTATAAAGCCAGTCGGCCGGAACTGCCAGCATATTTTTATAAAGCTTGGCAAAATCAATTTCCAACTTAATTTGGGAATCCAGTTCAATCGTCTCAAGATCAATGGGCGCTGTCAGACTATCGCTGATACCATCCAAAAAGCCCATGTATTGGGGCGGAACCATCTTGCTTTCGTTAATCAGATCTTCTACCACACCGGAAATGGTGGTGATTTTCTCCCCGAGAATCTTCTGGTACAGAACTTTTTCATCCGCACAGTATTTTTCCCAAAAGGCATTTTGTTCTTCCTGGGTGTTGCAATTCTCTTCGATGTAGTTTTTCCAAGCATCGTATAAACTCATTCAATTTCTCCTCATAGTAATCTAGTCTTATTATATCGCAAAACTACCGGGAGTTAAACCATTTTCTGACAAACCCCTTAAATTACTTGACCAATTCAATGGTAATCGGATTCACAAAGGGAGGCTCACTCATGCCGACCTGATTCTTGATCGACATTTTGACGGTCTGACCCTTCTCTGGCACAAAATCGAGGCTGTCAAAGTCCTGCATATTAACCCTGGCCTGATTAAAATTCTCATCATCCAATACTGTTACCAGCAATTCTGTATCACTAACCTCGTCAATGGTGGCGGTAAAGCTGACGCTGTCCGCCATTTCATCGGATGTCGTCGTGGCGTTGCTGTTACAACCAACGACTACACCCATTACCAGGATCGCCGCGACTGCCAAGCCAATTCTTTTTTTCATCTTGTCCTCCTAAATTTTTTTATAAATCTCAATCACTTCTATATAAACAGCGCCAGGCTGGTTTTGCTTAAGGCTGCTTAAATTTAAAGCTCTTGTTGATTATAATCGTATTACAGTTTACAATGATTGTATGATAAAACAAATCGAAAGGAATACTAAATTGAAAAACAACAAACCAGACCAAACTAAACTAAAAAACAGTAAGCATCGACCAGATGAGCAATTGGTCTCGGTCTTTATAAAATATTTGAGTTTTGCATTAGTTGCTGCTATTATCTTAAATGTGTTCTTGAATCTTTTTTTGCTACCGCTTTTAGGCTACAACCCCTTGTTTAGCATCCTGTTTACAATTATACCCAGTTTATTGGTTTATATTATCATATCCCGTTTAATTCGCAAGAAATTAAGCTATCTCAAAACCTTGCAAAAGGGCTCCGAGCGAGTTGCCGCCGAGAACTTTGACTCGTATATCCCGCTCCAGGGCAATAACGAACTCACTGATATTGCTAATAACGTGAATCTGATACATGATTTGTATGAGGCTAAAAGCAAGGCCGAATCGCTTGCCAAGATGGAAAATCACCATATTATTACTTCTGTTTCCAACGAAATCCATGCCCCCTTAACCGGGATCATCGGCTATCTTGAACGGATTCAAAACCCTGATGAGCGTGACTTTTCCAAAAAAGAAGCTTACTTAAAGATCGCCCTGAAAAAAACATATCAGATTATCAGCTTTATTGATGATCTTTTTGAGCACGCCTTTACCGATAATGGCAAGGGCTACTATCAGTTCAAGGTCTACAATGGAAAACCCCTGATTCATCAGCTACTAAATTCTTCGACCCAGGTACTAAAAGAAGCTGGATACGATGTTGTCGAGGAAAACTGCATTGAACGGGATTTCTCCCTTTGGGTTGATCTCGAGCAGCTACAACGGATTTTTGACTATCTGACTTCTAATATTATTAAGTATGCCGATCCCGACAAGCCTATCGATTTTGGCCTGATTCTCAATAAAAACGAACTCTGCATTATTCTGCGGAATAAAACCATTAAAAACCCCGAAGCTGCTGGCAAAAAGACCATTGGTGCCGAGGGTTCCAGCCTGGACTCCTGCCGAAAAATCATCTCCCGCCACCAGGGACGGATCGACTACTATCAGCTCAACCAGCTATTTAAGGTTGAACTGATTCTGCCCATTCATCAGTAACGATTTAAAAAATTCAAGACTCCCTTGCGGAGTCTTTTTTATTGTCAAAAAGTCTTAAGAATTTGACTAACCCGATCTTCATAATTAACGCTTATACTTAAACTATCAGCAAATCCGCTGCGAATAAAAATTAGGATAGACGATCAGTAAAAATAAAGTGCTTGACAATCACTTTATTTCGTATTATTGTATTAGTTACTTAATACAATAATACAAGAAATTAAGAACCAGGTTTTAATTTAAAAACCAAGAAAAGTTAAGAGGAGACGTTATGAAGAAAAAAGGAATTATTTTATGTGTTGTGATCGGGGTAGCCCTATTAGTAGGCGGGGGTGCCTATGTTTATGCCAATTCCAAGCCTACTCCGGAGATTGCTGTAAAAACCGCCCCGCTGGCAAAGGCAAATCTGCAAAACACGATTTCTGCCACTGGCGTGATCGAAAGCTATACAACCGTCAAAATCAGCGATAATAGCAATGACAAAATCGAAAAACTTTATGTTTCGGTTGGTCAATGGGTCGATAAAGACGATTGGTTATGTCAGCTCTACAATAAAGCTGATGACAGCTACAGCTACGTCAAGGCTACTACTAGCGGAACCATCACGGCGATGAACGCCGTTAAAGGCAACCTTGCTAGTGGCGAACTTTTTACCATTGAGGACACCAACGACCTTAAGGTTCGGGGCAAGATTAAGGAAGCAGACCTCAATCATATTCACAAAAACATGCCGGTGTTAGTTAAATCCGATGCCACCGGAGATCAGGTATTCCCCGGCAACCTGACTAAAATCGCCCCAACGGCCATCAAAAACGAAACCACCACTGCCAATTCAGCAGCAACCAAGGCTGAATTCGAGGTTGAAATTGATCTGCCCGCCGATACCACCGGATTAAAAATCGGGATGACCAGTCGCTTAAACATTGTCAGCGAAGAACGTAATGATGTTTTCTGTGTTCCCTATGAGGCGCTGGTAATCGATGATTCCGGTCAATCCTGTATTTATCTTGCCAAAGAAAATCCTGTCGAGCAAGGCTCCTTCACAGTCGAATCGATTCCGGTAACCACGGGTCTGGAAACCGATTCATTAATCGAAATCGCCGGTGATCAGCTCAGTGTCGGAATGGCAATCGTCGTCCAGCCTCAAACTGTTGTGCCGGGAATGGCTGTTGCTGTCGAAGCGGGGGTATAAATGATGCGAAATAAAATTATTGAAATGCGGGGGATCGTCAAATCCTATTATCTGGGAACCCCCAATGAACTGGAAATTCTCCATGGTATCGATCTGGATGTTTATGAAGGTGAGTTTTTATCGATTGTCGGTGCCTCCGGTTCCGGCAAATCGACCCTGATGAATATCCTGGGTGCCTTGGATCGCCCCACCAAGGGGCAATATTATTTGGATCATTTGCCGATGGAAAATGTCCGCGACGATGGGCTATCAAAAATCCGCAATAAGAAAATCGGCTTTGTCTTCCAGACCTTTAATCTGATTCCCCGTTCGACCGCCTTAAAAAACGTCGCCCTGCCGATGCTTTATGGCGGCATCCCCCGCAGCGAACGATCGCGACGAGCCGCTGAACTCCTCCAACTGGTGGAAATGAGCGGCCGTTCCCATCATCGTCCCAATGAATTATCGGGCGGACAAAAACAACGGGTAGCGATCGCCCGAGCGATGGCTAATGATCCGGCAATTATTCTGGCCGATGAACCAACTGGGGCACTAGACACCCATACCGGCCGCCTGGTTATGGATATTTTTCATCGACTCCATCAGGAACAGGGTAAAACCATTATTCTGATTACCCATAATGCCGAATTGGCTCAAGAAACAGAACGAACCATCCGACTTCGGGATGGTCCCATTGTCGATAACCGCAAGAATCGCCAATATCAATTGGAGGGCTACTATGAATCTGTTTGAAAATATCCGCCTGGCCCTGGAGGGCTTGCGCGCCAATAAGATGCGGGCGCTGTTAACAATGCTGGGTATTATCATCGGGATTTCCTCGGTGATGGCGATCTCTACCCTCGGTTCGGCGATGACTGGCTCGGTCTCAAAAACGATGGACAAAATCGGCGGCAAAAATATTATGGTCTACGTGAGTGCTAAGAACTACGAGGTGGCCTCGGCATTTCAAGACGATGACTATGTGACCCCGGAAGAATTGGAAAACTTTAAATCAACCTATGCTGACGAGGTTAAAGCGATTAGTACCTCCAGTCCGTTAGGCGCCGGCCAGCTCAGCAAAGGTTATATTCACCGGGACGTCACCCTCACCGGGGTCAACCCCGACTATGGCATGGTTAATAATATCAACCTGGTCCAGGGACGCTTTATCACCCCCCGCGATATTCAAGGTGACCGTCGTGTCGTCATCATCGATACGAGCATCCGCAACAGCCTGGTTGGGGTTCATGGCGATGCTTTGGGGATGGAAATTCAAGTCGATACCCAGAATACCGATGAAACCTATACCGTCATTGGGGTTTATGAAAAGCTGGTCATTGATAATCCGCTTTTTTATATGGGTGACGAAAGCCGGATCGAATGTTTTATTCCGATTTCAACCGCGATGGCTTTAAACAGCGAAACAGCCACTGTTTCCGGATACACGAATTTTACCATCATGGCGACCTCCGGCACCGACTCAGCCGCCTTTTCTCAGACCAGCAAGGAATATTTTATTAAAACGCTGGCAAACACGTCTGATTTCACCATCGAGGTTCAAAGTTTAGAAGCGATCGCCAGCGAGGCCACCGGGATGCTTGCCACCTTATCCCTGGGGATCTCGGTGATTGCCGGAATCTCACTGCTAGTCGGCGGGATTGGGGTAATGAACATCATGCTGGTATCGGTCACTGAGCGAACCAAGGAAATCGGCATCCGTAAGGCTTTAGGTGCCCGCAATTCGGCGATTCGCAGCCAATTTATTATCGAGGCGATAATCATCTGCCTGATTGGCGGGCTGATCGGCGTAGGACTTGGTTCCGTCCTCGGAATCATGGGCAGTACCCTGATGAAATTCCCGTCAACGCCGCCCATTGGCCCGATGATCATTGCCCTCTGCTTCTCAATGGTCATTGGGGTCTTCTTTGGCTTTTATCCGGCCAATAAGGCTGCCAAGCTGGATCCGATTGATGCGCTGAGGTATGAATAATACTGTTTTAGCAGCTAATTTACAAAGCTTGTCTCGCATAAAAAAAAGTCCGCAGGCCTAAGCCTGTGGACTTTTTTTATGCAAATCCCTACAAAAGGTCTTACCCGTTAAACAGGCTAGACCATCTGATTCACTTAATATAGGTAACCGTGGTCGCCAACAGGGGCAGATCGGCGGTCGTAGAATCCTCGGTTTGATTGGCAACGCCAATCTCCCCGGAAACAAGTTTGGCGTAGATAACCTGATAATCCTGCTGGGAGAAA
>Ga0180017_100505_pt1 | contig 12794 bp, 11 predicted proteins | sample KR46_S_MetaG_FD_129674 | JGI IMG/M metagenome (GOLD analysis project Ga0180017, IMG submission 129674) | Groundwater microbial communities from the Olkiluoto Island deep subsurface site, Finland - KR46_S_MetaG | ecosystem: Environmental > Aquatic > Deep subsurface > Groundwater | place: Finland...
CATCGCTTCTTCTGCCTTATATTCCTGAATAAAACCGATAATCGCGTTTAGAATGACAATCGCTATAATCGCAAGCGCATCAATAGGCTTGCCGACAACGCCTGCTATTACAGCTGCACAGATGAGGACGATTATCAGGAAATCCTTGAATTGGTCAAGGAACATTATGAAGGGACTTTTTTTCTCTTTCTCCTGTAGTTCATTAGGTCCGTATTCCTCGAGCCGCTTCTGTGCCTCCGTTTGTGAAAGTCCATTCAGGGACGTGCCTAATTCTTCTATAACTTGACTTATTTCCTTTTGGTGCCAGCGCATAATATACCCTCCACTTTCTCATTTCGTGTATTCATCAACCGAAAATTGAGCCATTTTCTATGGAATCATGCTTTATGCTTTGCCCCCGGGGCAAACGGCCGGAAATCCGAAGAAAGCACAAAGCACTATCCGGGCCGGTTTTTGCTGCCCAGAAGGGGCTGTAATATAAAAGACCTTCACGCCAAAAACGAACTTCGGCGTGAAGGTCTTGCCTGCGGCCTTACACTATTACTATTCTGCCGTCCTGAAAGCGGACCCTTTATGGCCGTACTGACGCCCTCAGAAAAACTGGCTACTCCCCTTCAGCGGTTATCTTACCTTCCCCAGCAGATTTTGTAAAGGGGTTTGTGATAATTTCTTTCGCAGCCCTATTAGCATCCATAAAGCACCAGCTTAGCCACTGATTCCCCGCCAGTCTTATGTGCCGGTAACGGCCGTTGCCCACGATGTTCCCAGGCACACTAAAGATAATCCTCCTGATTGTGGACACCTGCACGAGCGGTATCTATGGGTAACAGGATCTGTCTGAACCAGTTTAGCAGGTTGTAAGCCAGGGCCTTGATCCACATAAAGTGATCGGGAACAACATGGGACTGGGTTTTGACCTTCTCCCGGACGAAGACGAACCGGCGCGGTCTTTCCCATTTAGGCAAGGGCAGTCTAAGTTCGGCCACGGCATAAGTGTCGTCCAGCGGGCGCCAGAGTACTTCTCGATTCAAATAGTAAATCATTCTCCGGACACTGCTGTTCAAGCGCGCTTTGCACACGTTAAAGAAGGTTCTGATCCTCAAAGTAGCTAGCTAAATCAAATCGAGATTTATTTCTCGATTGTCCAGCGCAAAGTACAGATCCACGATAAAGCCACCCTGGTTGGCGGCGTTAAGTCCCTTTTACCGCCACGCTGAGTGGGAAAATGGCCTGGCTATGCTGCCACTGTGGGTGGGAAATGACAACAATCAACTATTTCTTAAAAACACCAAAGAACTTATCAATAGCGGATTTTTCCAGTTGGGCTACTGCATCAAGTTCTCCGGCATCAAGCCATATTCCTTCGCATTCTGAGCATTTATCAACTTTTAGCCTTTTGTAGTCCATCTCGATAAGTTTCATACCGCATTTTGGGCACTGCATGTAATGGAGCTCTATTAATCTCTTCTTTTCTGCTTCGGTAAGCCCCCTTTGTTTTTCCCCTTCGAGTTTCTTCAACTTCTCAAATTCTAACCGAGCAAAATATTCTTCTTCCTGCTCGCTTGGCTTTCTTACCATAGCGATCCCCCCTTCTAGTTTTATGACCCATCGTTGAACGTAAATATTCAGTGAACCCGCCTAAGTCCACCCTAAGTATTGTTGCGCCATTGGCCAAAGCCAAAAGTAAGCGGCACCAACAGCAACAGCCAAGCATAAAGTGAACAACAGTAGCAATTTCTTTAGCATACGCCAAGCGCCTCCTCCCTCGCGTAACAGAATTCTTTATCGCTTTATTACCATATCATATTAATTATACCACAAAGTATGCCATCCCTGTCAACCGCTACGTGCAACTTTAGAAGGTAGTTGCACTCCTTGTTTTCGGAGGTACTCCCGCATAGTGTCGGTATCCTTGAGGTACCGGGTGATGAGGTCGAGATACTCGTTAATCAAGTGTTCCCCACGCCCGAGCACGGGATACCGTCCCGATGGAGGCCAGGAAGATCCACTGCAGCTCCGCGAATGACAGCAGGCCGTCCTGGATGTAGGCCTCGGTTAGTACCCCGGGGCCATGCGCCGGCCACAAAGGGCCAGAAATCCCTCATAGCTAGTCGGGGGACGGTAACGCAAGGTATGACCATCCCCGTCAGCCAGCAGGCTGACCACCACTGGAGCCAGCCGTTGGTGGCGGCTGGGCTGTCCGAGGCTCCGGCCCGTCTTGACGTGCATGGCCGCGAGCGGCATCTGGCCGGTGGCCAGGGTCCCGACCTGGGGGCAGAAACGGGCCCGGAGGGCCATGAGATCCAGGATCATGGGCTCTTGAAGACCAGGCGGGATACCCGCCTCGCTGCCCAGGAAGTGGGTCAGCTTGGTGAAAGTCTCCGGCCGGTGGCCGGGCCGGGGTGGATCACGTTCCAGCCAGCGGCTGGCACGGGTAGTGTCCAGTTCGGCCAAGGGCGCGCCGTCGCCCGGGCCCCAGGGGCGTTGCTGGCAGGGGCCAAGCTGGCCCAGCCGCCCTGTCAGTAGACTTCGTAGAGGGATAGCTGTACGAGATGACACTGCGCCAAGCGCCGGTGAGGAACGCAGCCGCAGTGCTGGTGATTGCCGCGGTTTACGAGCGGACGACCGGCAAATACGGAGCGCGCGGCGTCAGGTACGTCCACCTCGAGGCCGGTCACGCCGCTCAGAACGTATGTCTGCAGGCGGTCGCGCTGAACCTGGGGACAAGTGGCCATTGGGGCATTCGAAGACGATGGGGTTTTTGCGGTTATCGGCCCAGGAACGACCCCTGTACCTGCTGCCAGTTGACGACCGGAATCGGGGTCCATTCCGCCAAGTTCACCAATGAACTATTGGAGTCCATGAATCACCGCGGGCGGGCCGGTTCCAAATTCACGTTTCAGCCCTTGATGACGGCCTTCTGCATCGCAGCGGAGACTTGGTGGGCCACTTCCTCGGGCACTTCCAGGAAAGTGAAGTTGCCGTAGATGTCGATCGACCCGATCACCCCGCCTGGGATACGCGCCTGTTCGGCGACACCGCGCACAATATCGGCCGGGATGACACCCTGATTGCGCCCGATGTTCATGAAAAACCGCACCATACCCTGTTCGGCCCCGGTGTCCCCGAACCTTTCGCCGCGCGGCGAGCGCAAGTTTTCCGCAGCGGTCACGTGGTCCTTGGCCAAAAGCTTGAGGGCGGCGGCCACATCCGTCGGGTCGTACTCCTCGCTCAGTTCCTGGATCAGATTCCGGTAGGGGGTCAGGTTTTCGGTGCCCAGCGCTTCCAGCAGGCGCTGCCGCCGGATCTCCATCCGCCGATCCACCACGTCGGCGAGTGAGGGAATCGGGTGGCGTTCGATCCGTACCTTCACCAGGCGCTGGATTGTGCGGAGTAGGGAAAGTTCCTTAGGGTAAACCAGGGTGACCACGGTGCCGGTCCGACCGGCCCGGTCGGCCCGGCACCAGCCCTAGGGGATCGAGAGCGGCTCAATCCCCGACATCCACTCGACCTCGATCTCAAGCTTTTCCTTTTCGCCCTGCACCTCGTACTCGACCTCAAGCACGATACTGCCCTGCGGGCGGACCTCCACCCGGCGCTCGTCCTGCGCCAGGATCAAGACCCCTCGCTCCAGGCCGTCGGCCGCCGCGCGCAAAAAAGCGGCGATCTCAGACAGACTCTTACGTTCCTCGCTCGCGAAGAGCACCTCTTTCGGCGGTTTCACACCGATCACCTCCTCATGCCCATTATAACCCTTTTGACCGCCGCCTCTCAACATGAAAACCCAACAAACCGCCGCGCCCGGTCACCCGAACAAGCACGCCAGAGAGACCGTGGTCGGCCGAGAAGCCGCCACAGCTCGTCCACCCCCCGTTCCAGCCGTTGTCATCCGGGTCTAAAGCGGGTAAGGTATATCTAAACGGAAGTTCACCCGAACAAAACAGGCATCAAGCCAAACGCGGCAAGGTTTGTTGACGCGTGAAGAGTGCTGCGAGTCTGGCTACACCAGAGTCTGTACGCCCAGGTGGTCGAGAATCTTTTGCTGGACCTCGTCGGGAACGGTGGCGTTGTTCCATCTCTAAGAGTTTGGCGCCGGTTAGAATCGTGATGTAACTCAGGCTGCTATCAAGATAATCCAGGTTTATAAAGGCTTCCCGGATTTGCGCCTTGTAAACTTCATCATTACTCTCTAATACCGTGATCACATCGTCTATCTTAACTTTGGTTTTTCTCCAACCTCTCCACTTCTTCTTTATAGGCGGGATGCGCCTTTAGCGGCATAGGATGCTCCTTTCACGGGTGAGTGTGCCAAATAAATAACCTGATCATTGCGTTCGGCCTCCCCGTCAAAAGCCCATTGGTTGTTGAAGAGAACTACAAAATTGTCGTCCTCGTCTTGTAGCACCAGATTGTCCATCCTCTGTAGGGAGCGGGCGGTCAGGTTTTTCCCGACGGCCCAGCGAGCCAGAGTATATGGAAGGTGCTCCAGCCGGATATCCACCCCATACTCATGGGTGAGGCGGTATTCCAGCACTTCAAACTGTAGTACTCCCACCGCTGCGACAATTGGGGATTCCAAGCCGATGTCCGGTCTGCGGAACCGTTGTACCGCTCCCTCATTGGTAAGCTGCTCGATACCCTTAACGAACTGCTTGCGCTTCATGGCATCACGCAGATGCACTTGGGCGAAAAATTCCGGCGGAAATTTGGGAATGGCCTCGTAGGCAAAGTCACTTGTCTCGGTCAGGGTGTCCCCAATGCCAAAGAGGCCTGCATCGACTAGACCAACAATATCGCCGGGATAGGCTTCCTCGATGATCGTGGCTTCCTGAGCCATAAACTGCTTGGACTGCGCCAAACGGATGCTCTTGCCGGTAGGTACGTGCTTTACCACCATACCCCGGTTAAACACGCCGGAACAAATACGCAAAAAGGCAATCCGGTTGCGGTAGGCTGGGTCCATATTGGCCTGAATCTTAAAAATGAATCCGGAAAACTCCGGCTGGTCGGGATGGATTACCCCGACCGAGGAATTCTTCTCATGGGGCGGTAGAGACAGGTCTATGAATGACTTGAGAAAGGCCTCCACGCCGAAATTGGTGAGGGCACTACCAAAGAAAACGGGGGTTAGTTCTCCCCGGGCCACCATTGCTGCGTCAAATTCATCCCCGGCCAAATCCAGGAGTTCCACATCTTCCTTTAATAACTCATAAACAGGCGGGCTCATACTGCCAACGATAGCCGGGTCGTTAGGGCCCCCTTTTCGGCTGGGAGCAATGGTAGACCCATGACCGCTCCTGCCAAAAAGCTCGATTCTGGAGGTGGCCCGGTCGTAAATACCCATGAATTCCCGCCCTCTGCCGATGGGCCAGTTCATCGGGTAGGATTTGATATTCAACACCTTTTCAACCTCGTGCAGCAAATCCAACGGTTCCTGACCGTCCCGATCCATCTTATTAATGAAGGTAAAGATGGGAATTCCCCGCTGTCGGCAGACGTGGAACAGTTTCTTGGTCTGTGACTCCACCCCTTTAGCGGCATCAATCAACATCACCGCACTGTCCGCCGCCATCAGGGTGCGATAAGTGTCTTCGCTGAAATCCTGGTGCCCAGGGGTGTCCAGAATGTTTAGTTTAGACCCCTGATATTCAAACTGCAGCACACTGGAGGTCACCGAAATGCCCCGTTGCTTCTCCATCTCCATCCAATCGGACACCGCGTGCTGCTTTGATTTGCGGGACTTAACAGTGCCCGCCAACCGTAGCGCTCCACCGTACAGGAGCAACTTCTCCGTAAGGGTGGTCTTCCCAGCGTCGGGATGGGAGATGATGGCGAAAGTCCTTCTTCTTTGAATCTCGTTAACTACTGCTTGGTTCAATTGCTACCTCCGTTTTCACCTGGAACCTCTGTGCCCTAGTGTAACATACAGATGTTTTCGTTATCACCACTTCACTAAACATATAAACTTCTCTCCTCGAGAGCTTTCAGTAGACTGCTCAATCAACCATCGGCTACCCCGACTCACCCTTCAACGTTATTACCACATTCATTACCACATTTCCCGAGTTATTACCTTGTTAAGCCTTTCAGAGAGGACTCCGATTTGCTGTAACGCTATTTTCACGTATTAGCCCTTGACAGCTTGGTTGCAATTGGGTATATTGGCAGTAACGTGGTTTCTGTATTATTAATGGCTGGAGACGAAATGAGAACGGAACTAAGAGAATTAGCAAGGGTTCAGATGGGTTATTCATTCCGAACGCGGCTCGAGCTTATGGAGCCGGGGGAAATTGCCGTTCTTCAGATGAGAGATCTGACCGACGAAAATCGGGTTGACTGTAGCGGTCTGCTGCGGATTGAGATGGAGAAGCTCAAAGAGCACCACCTGGTCAAGCCGGGTGATTTGGTGTTTCGTTCCCGTGGACAGGTTTCCACCTCGGCTATCTTGACGGAAGACCCAGGCAAAGCTGTCGTGGCCGCGCCTCTGTTGCGGATCAGGGTTAACAGCCAGTCCGTTCTCCCCGAGTATTTGCACTGGTTTATTAACCAGCCGACGGCACAAGCCTTTCTGGCTAGCCGAGCCAAAGGGACCGCGCAAAAGATGATCAGCAAGCAGGCGCTGGAAAGCCTGGAAGTTTGTGTTCCCCCGCTCGATCGCCAAAGGACCATTGTTGAACTGGCCGTTTTGGTGGAGGAAGAGCAGAACCTGATGAATCGGCTGGCCGGCAAACGCAGGCAATACGTTTCGACCATTATGATGCAACTGGTAGAAGGAGAATGATCATGGCAACTAACCCCCCAAACGGCAACGGAGAGCATAAAATCGAACAAAAAGACATTAATAATGCCGCGTGGGCGGCCTGCGACACCTTCCGCGGAGTAGTCGATCCGGCCCAGTACAAGGACTACATATTGGTGATGCTGTTCGTGAAATACATCTCGGACGTGTGGAAAGACCACTATGAAAAGTACCGCTTACAATACGGCGATGACGATGTCCGTATCCTTCGGAAGCTCGAGCGCGAGCGTTTCGTGTTGCCGAAAGGGGCAGGCTTCTACGATCTCTACGAACAACGCAATGAAGCCAACATCGGCGAGCTAATCAACATCGCCCTAGACGAGATTGAAGGCGCTAACAAGTCCAAACTGGAGGGTGTATTCCGGAACATTGATTTCAACAGCGAAGCGAACCTCGGCAGAACCAAGGATCGCAATCGCCGCTTGAAAATGCTCCTCGATGACTTCAACAAGCCGCAGTTAGATATGAGCCCGAGCCGGGTTTCCGAGGATGTCATTGGCAATACCTACATCTACCTCATCGAGCGCTTCGCGTCCGATGCCGGCAAGAAGGCCGGCGAGTTCTATACGCCCAAAAAGGTGTCGGAACTGGTGGCCAAGCTGGCCGCTCCCAAACCCGGTAACCGCATCTGCGATCCGGCCTGCGGTTCGGGGGGACTGCTGATCGAAGCCGCCCGCGAGGTAAGAGACCGCAACTTTGCCCTCTTCGGCATGGAGTCCAACGGCAGCACCTGGGCGCTGGCCCGGATGAACATGTTCTTACACGGGGCAGACAGCGCCCGCATCGAATGGTGCGATACGCTCACCAGTCCCGCCCTCGTCGAAAACGACCGACTGATGAAGTTCAACATCGTAGTCGCCAACCCACCATTCTCTCTCGACAAGTGGGGAGCTGAAGAAGCTCAGCACGACCGCTACAACCGCTTTTGGCGCGGGGTGCCGCCCAAGAGCAAAGGCGACTGGGCCTTTATCAGCCACATGGTCGAAGCAGCGCTTGAAAAGGAAGGCCGCGTGGCCGTGGTCGTACCCCACGGGGTGCTGTTCCGGGGGGCGGCTGAAGGCCGCATCCGTGAGAAGATGATCGAGGAAAACCTACTTGACGCCGTGGTTGGTCTGCCGGGTAACCTCTTTCCCACTACCTCGATTCCGGTATCGATCCTGATCTTTGACCGCAGCCGTGAAAAAGGCGGAGTTAACCAAAACCGCAAAGACGTACTCTTTGTCGATGCCAGCCGGGAGTACCTGCCGGGCAAGAACCGAAACGCCCTCTCCGAGGAGCACATCCAAAAAATCGTGGAGACCGTCAAGTCCCGGGGAGATGTGGAGAAATACGCCCACGTCGCCACTTTCGAGGAGATCAAGGAAAACGACTTCAACCTAAACATCCCCCGCTATGTCGACACCTTCGAAGAGGAAGAAGAAATCGACATCGACACCGTCCAGCAGGAGATCGATCAACTGGAAAACGAGCTGGCCGAAGTGCGGGCGAAGATGGCAATAATGCTGAAGGATGTGGTGAGGGAATGAAGCGGGAAGACATAGATGTCTGTGAAACAACGTCCCCGACGGGCGAGGTCCTTTTTTATCAAATCGAAGATGGCCGTACCCGGATTGAGTGCCGATTTGAAAATGAAACCCTGTGGCTCAGTCAGGTTCTAATGGCCGAGCTTTACCAGAAGGATGTACGCACCATCAATGAACACCTGAAAAACATCTACGAAGATGGCGAGTTAAGCCCACAGGCAACTATCCGGAAATTCCGGATAGTTCGAACCGAGGGTTCCCGAGAAGTCGCTCGCGAGATTGAACACTACAGCCTGGATGCCGTTCTCGCCGTGGGATACCGTGTCCGTTCCCATCGAGGTACCCAATTCCGTCGCTGGGCAACCGAACGGCTGAAGGAATATCTGGTCAAAGGTTTCACCATGGATGACGAGCGGCTAAAAAACCCGCCCGTCGCCGGGTTGGGCGTACCCGATTATTTTGATGAGATGCTGGAGCGTATCCGCGACATCCGCGCCAGCGAGCGACGCATGTATCTGCGGGTGAAGGAGATTTTTGCCATGGCGGGTGACTATGACCCCACATGGCCGGAAACCACCAAGTTCTTCAGTGTCATTCAGAACAAGTTGCACTACTCTGCCACCCGCATGACAGCGGCGGAACTCATCAGGCGCCGCGCAAATCATACCCTGCCAAACATGGGGTTAACCAACTGGAAGGCTGCTGAGGTGCGAAAGTCAGATGTGACTACGGCCAAGAACTACCTGACCAAACACGAGATCAACGAACTGAACCGCATCGTGGTTATGTGGCTCGACTTTGCCGAAGATCAGGCCCGCCGCCGGAAACAGGTGTTTATGAAGGACTGGGAACGGAAGTTGGACGAGTTTCTGGTGTTCAACGAGCGCCGGGTGCTCCCCGGTGCCGGAAGCGTTAGCAAGAAGAAAGCTGCCGACCACGCCCGGCAGGAATACGACCGGTTCGCAGAACGCCGCCGTGAGCACAAAGAAGCCCTTGGCGAGGCGGAGTCCATCAAGGCGCTGGAGGAGGCCGCGAAGAAGGGTGAAGGGTGAAAAGAGGAAACGCGAATGAAGGGTAACAAGACAGGAACCATATCGAGCAATACCTCGGAATGGTCGGAGCAATGGGAGGGTGGCCGATGAAAAAGGAATTGATGGTTCAGTTGCACCGGGAGTTTGACGGCATCGTCCAGGTGATACCGAATTCCGAGGTGGAGTTCTGGTATGCCCGCGATTTACAGTTGCTACTCGGATATATCAAATGGCAGAATTTCGTGGAAGTGATTGAAAAAGCCAGGATCTCCTGCCACAATGCTGGTAGCGAAGTGAACAACCATTTTGCCGACGTCAGTAAAATGGTCAAGATCGGCTCAGGCGCAGAACGGCCTATAGATGATATTATGCTGACCCGCTACGCCTGTTACCTCATTGCCCAAAACGGTGATCCCCGCAAGGATGCGATTGCCTTTGCCCAGAGCTATTTCGCCATCCAGACCCGCAGGCAGGAAATCATCGAGGAGCGCATACGGCTGCAAGAACGCCTGCAAGCCCGACAGAAACTGCGCGAATCCGAAACTGAGCTTTCCAAGAATATCTATGAGCGGGGAGTGGACGATCAGGGATTTGGCCGAATACGCTCCAAAGGCGATGCCACTCTTTTTGGTGGGAACACCACTCAGAGCATGAAAAACCGGCTCGGTATTCCGGAAAAGCGCCCACTGGCCGACTTCCTCCCGACCATCACCATTACCGCAAAGAACCTGGCCACAGAAATCACCAACCATAATGTGAAACACAATGATTTGTTTGGTGAACCTTCCATCACCGTCGAGCATGTTCAGAACAATCAGAGCGTGCGCAACCTGCTGGTGGAGCGAGGAATCAAGCCCGAGGAACTGCCAGCGGAAGTAGACCTCAGGAAACTGGAGCGCAGGGTGAAGTCGGATGAGAAAAGGCTGATCAGAGGGACGGAACTCCCGAAGAAGAGGGAGACGAAATAATGACAGTTCATCCCATTTCACATTTCACCCCTTACCCTTCAACCTTTGCCTCTGACGGCTTCAGGTTCAATGAAAAATACTTATCTCAGATTCCAGCTCTGCAGTTGCTGATAAACCTCGGCTACCGGTATCTTGAGCCGTCAGAGGCGCATGCCGAGCGGCAGAGGAAAGCCGGCAATGTGTTGCTGGAAGGGATTCTACGTGAACAGCTTAAACGGCTCAACCGTATCAACTACAAGGGCCGTGAGTTCCTGTTCAGCGAGGAGAATATCCAGACCGCCATTCAGAAGCTGAAGAACGTCAAATACGACGGTCTGCTGAAGACCAATGAGGCGGTTTACGACCTGATTACCCTGGGTACCGCCCTGGAACAGACCATTGAAGGCGACTCGAAGAGCTTTAACCTTCATTATATCGACTGGCGCAACCCAGAGCGGAACGTGTTCCACGTCGCGGCGGAATTCAGCGTGGAGCGTTCCCGCAGCACAGAAACGGTCCGGCCGGACATCGTACTGTTTGTGAATGGCATTCCGCTGGCGGTGATCGAGTGCAAATCACCCAAAGTGGGAGTAGAGCAGTCCATCTCCCAGTCCATCCGTAACCAAAGCGATGATTACATCCCCAAGCTGTTCGTCTATGCCCAACTGGTTATGGGGATTAACAAGAATAACGCCCGGTATGGGACCGCCGGGACGCAGGCTAAGTTCTGGAGTCGGTGGAAAGAGCTGCTGGACAAAGAGGCTGACGTTGTCCGCCTGGTCAACACCGCCCTTTCCGCCGAACAGCGGGATCAACTCTTCAGCGGCGAATTCGCGGTGGCCCGTGCCTTTTTCGAAGCACAGGAGGCTGGAGGCGAGCGCCTGATTACCGAGCAGGACAAAGCGCTATACAGCCTGTGCCGCCCCGAGCGGTTACTGGATCTAGCCTATCGGTTCACCGTGTTCGATGGCGGTATCAAAAAGATCGCCCGTTATCAGCAGTACTTCGTAACCAAGTCCACATTGGAGCGAATTAAGCAGTTCGACGGCGAGGGACGACGCAAGGGCGGCGTCATCTGGCATACCCAGGGATCAGGCAAGTCTCTGACCATGGTGATGTTGGCCAGAAACCTGGCGTTGGATCCAGGGGTGCCGAATCCGCGTATGGTGCTGGTAACCGACCGCGACGACCTAGACAAACAGCTTGGCAACACCTTTGCCGCCTGCGGCCTGAACCCGAACCGGGCCACTTCGGGACGGCACTTGCTGGAACTGGTTGCGGAACACAAGGCCGGGATCGTCACGACACTGATTCATAAGTTCGACAAGGCACTCAATTTGAAGAAGTATCAGGACGAGTCCCCCGACATCTTCATGCTGATCGACGAAAGCCACCGCACCAATTTCGGCGCATTTTCGGCGCGGATGCGGCTGATGTTTCCCAATGCCTGCTACCTAGGATTCACCGGCACCCCCCTGCTTAAGAAGGAGAAGAACAGCTTTCTCAAGTTCGGTGGCCTGATCGAACCGCACTACTCCATCAACCAGGCGGTGGATGATGGGGCGATCGTTCCCCTGCTCTACGAAGGCCGCCATGTGGAGATGGAGCAGAACAAGGCGGCCATAGACCTTTGGTTCGAGCGTCACACCCAGGGGTTGAGCAAAGAGCAACAGGCCGACTTGAAGAAGAAATATGCCCGGGCCGAGATGCTCAACAAGGCGGATCAGGTTGTCTACATGCGTGCTTTCGATATCAGTGAGCATTTCCGGGCCAATTGGCAGGGAACCGGATTCAAAGCCCAGTTGGTTGCCCCGAGCAAGGCAACGGCTCTGAAGTATCACACACATCTCTCTGACATCGGCTTTGTGACGTCTGAAGTGGTCATCTCCCCACCCGATACCCGCGAGGGCTATGAGGAGACCGATGAGGAACCGACCGACGAGGTGGTCAAGTTCTGGCAGAGAATGATGAAACGCCATGGCAGTGAGGATGAGTACACCAAGCAGATCATCAATAACTTCAAGTACGGGGCGGAACCGGAAATCCTGATCGTGGTAAGCAAGCTGCTGACCGGATTCGATGCGCCACGCAACACAGTCATCTATCTATGCAAAGAGCTGAGGGAACACACCCTGCTGCAGGCCATCGCCCGGATAAACCGATTGTGCGAAAACAAAGAATTTGGCTTCGTCGTCGATTATGTAGGTTCGCTGGGGGAACTAGACAGGGCCCTGACCATGTACAGCGCCTTCGAGGGGTTCGATGAGGATGATCTGGCAGGCACGCTGACCTCGGTCAACGCCGAGGTGGAGAAGCTGCCCCAGCGTTACTCCGACCTCTGGGATCTCTTCAAGGAAGTTAAAAACAGTTACGACGAAGAGGCGTATGAGCGTCTGCTCGCCGATCCCGCCCTGCGCGAGGTCTTCTATCGGCGACTGGCCGACTATGCGAAAACTTTGGGGATTGCCCTCTCCTCCGAATCCTTTATCATGCA
>Ga0180017_100506_pt1 | contig 12791 bp, 10 predicted proteins | sample KR46_S_MetaG_FD_129674 | JGI IMG/M metagenome (GOLD analysis project Ga0180017, IMG submission 129674) | Groundwater microbial communities from the Olkiluoto Island deep subsurface site, Finland - KR46_S_MetaG | ecosystem: Environmental > Aquatic > Deep subsurface > Groundwater | place: Finland...
CGGGCGATCAACGCGGCGCAGTACGCTCTTTTCACGAACGGCGAACATCGCATCAGTTTCGACCAGGTGGTGCAAACCATGGGCGAAACAGGCCGTGACCTGAAGTGCGGGTATCGCGAAACATCCATGGCAGGATTGGCCAAGCACGGTCTCATGGATAATTGCGGCACGGGCTGCTAGCGGAACATTCCATGTGATGCGTTTCGTGTGCTTGCACACGAGCGACGAACTTCTTCATTTATGAGGAAGCGTCAGACCGGATCAAACCGCTTCAGGCTGAGGGGGGGGCGGCACGCTCCCAAGAGTGAAGACTTTGGAGCAGGGAAGACATTGACCACAATGGACACAATGTGTCCTTTGCGAGAAAGAAGTTGACCCTGTGTCCTGCAACCGCCCGCGTTCCGTAAGAGACCGCCGGGAAGTTGAACGCCCTTGCCAACGCAAAAAGGCGGGGGCAATGTGCGCCCCCGCCGTTTGCTTGGAAGGGAAACGATGTTGCTAGGGCAGTTGCAGGGCCGTCTTCTCCACATAGGGAGCAAGGATCTCGTCGGCTTCCTTTTGTGCGTCCCGTGCGGCGTCAGCAGGCTTCAGGTCCGGGTCATTGAGCAGGCGGGCCAGATTGTTTTCCATGGCCTTGCGCACGGCGATGGTCTCGTAGGTGGAGTACCAGGGCTGCGCATACTTGAGCTGGTCCAGCGCGGTCTTGGCGTCGGGATACTCTGCGAGGTACTGTGTCATTTCCGGCAGGTCATAGGCTTTTATGCGCGGGGCAAAATACCCGGTGAAACGGCTCCAGCGGCCAGACACCTCGGGACTGGTCAGATAGCTCATGAACTTCCATGCGGCCTTCTGCTGCTCTTCGGAGATGCCGTTGAAGGTGACCAGGGAAGCGCCGCCGATGATTACGCCGCGGGTGACCTTTGTGGGCATGAAGGCCACGCCCAGCTCGAAGTCCTTGGAGTTGTCCCGCATGTGGCCCAGCGCGCCAGTGGACAGAAAGGCCATGCCGAGCTTGCCGGCAAAGAAGGTGGAAGAGATGGTGTTGGGGGTGAGAACGCCCTGGGGCATGACCTTGTGCTTGAAGACCAGATCGCGCCAGAAGGTCATGGCTCCGACGGTGGTGGGTGCGGTGTAGTAGACTTCGCCAGGATACTTGGAGTTGTAGTACTGGCCGCCATTGGCCATGACCAGGGAGGAGAGGATCCATCCGCAGTAGTCGGTGTTCACGCTCGGGAGCATGATCCCCCAGCGGCCTTCGTCCGGGTTGGCGATCTTCTTGGCCGCCTCGACCACTTCCGCCCAGTTGGTGGGCACCGTGATGCCCATCTTCTTGAACATGGTCTTGTTATAGTACATGACCGGGGTGGAGTTGTGGAATGGGATGCCGTAAGCCTCGCCGTTAAAGGATGCGTTTTGGCGCAGCGCGGGCCAGAACTCCTCGGCCAGGAACGTGTCGGCGTTCACATTGCCGTGGCGGGACAGGGTCTGGATGGGGGCGATGAAGCCATTGATGGCCAGGTCGGGAATGAGGTTTGCCATCATGATGACCAGCGCCGGAGGATTGCCCGCCTTGGAGGCGGCCTCGGCCTTGACCTTGGTGGTGTCGTAGTCGCCAGTGAAGATGCCGCGCACTTCGACCTCGGACTGGGACTTGTTGTACTCGCTGACGATTGTGGTCATTTCCTTGGCCAGTTTCCCCTGCACCGGGGAAGGGAACATAAAGTCGATCTTGGTTGCGGCCAGCGCGGCGCTGCTGATCAGCATCACCGCGAGGGCCAGGAACAGCACGATGCGTCCATTTTTCATGATCATCTCCTAATGGTTTGATTTACATATACCCCCCTGCACCCATGCAGGGGGGAGCTTCGGTATGATCAGCACAGGCGTTCTTTGCCCTCGGCGGAAAAGAAATGGGCCTTGCTGAGGTCCAGCAGGAGCCGGGTGGTATCCCCGGCAGTATAGGGCACTCCGTGGTTTGCCACGCGCACTCTGAGTCCGCTGGATCCCCCGGTTGTGTGCAGCACGATGTCGCTGCCGAGCATTTCGATAGCCGAAAGCGTGCCCGTGAGGCTGACGAGGCCGCTGCTTCGATCTTCGGTCTGCCCCTCTGGGGCCAGAAGTATGTGCTCGGGACGGATGCCCATGCGCGCTGTCCTGGCTTGATTGAGAACAGGCTTCACGAACGCGGGGGTGGGTATTTCCAGCCCGTTTGGCAGGCGCAGCGAGCCATTCTCGCAGGCTATGTCGATGATGTTCATGGCGGGCGAGCCGATGAACCGCGCCACAAAGAGGTTTGCCGGAGTCTGGTAGAGCTCCTGCGGCGTGCCCACCTGCTGGATGATCCCGTCGCGCAGCACCACGATGCGGTCGGCCATGGTCATGGCCTCCACCTGGTCGTGGGTCACATACACGGTGGTGGTATTCAGTTTGCGGTGAAGTTCCATGATGGACAGGCGCACCTCGTTTCGAAGCTTGGCGTCGAGGTTGGAGAGAGGCTCGTCCATGAGGAACAGCTCGGGCTCGCGCACGATGGCGCGGGCCATTGCCACGCGCTGCCGCTGCCCTCCCGAAAGCTGGCGCGGTTTCCGCTTCAGCAATCCCTCAAGGTGCAGGGTTTCCACGACCCGGCTCAGGGCCGCCTGCTGCTTTTCCCGGCTTTCCTTTCGAATTCTCATGCCAAAGAGGATGTTGCGCTCCACGCTCATGTGCGGGTAGAGCGCGTAGTTCTGAAAGACCATGGCCACATTGCGCTTTTTCGGATGCAGGGCGGTCACGTCCCGCGCGCCGATTCTGATGGTCCCTCCCGTGACCGGCTCAAGGCCTGAGATGAGCCGTAAGACCGTGGACTTGCCACTTCCCGAAGGGCCGACAACAGCGATGAATTCTCCGTCCTCGATGGCCAGGGACAGGTTATGGATGACTTTTGTGGTCCCGAAGTCTTTTGCGACGTTGTTCAGGTGGACACTGCTCATGGCGTTTCTCCTTACAGTTGACCTTCAGGGCAGGCGCAGGCGCTGTCGAACGGGTACGGCCCGTCGAACGGAGCCAGCGACTGGCTGTAGGTGACCAGCCCGGTTTCAGGCGTATGGCGGTGGAAGTAGAGGGCGGGGGGTTCCAGGGTGTACGATCCGTCCAGGTCCGTGCTGTGAAAGGGGACCTGGTGGGCGGCGCCGGGCACGGTGCAGATGAGGATGCGGCCCACGTTCTGAAAAATGGAGCGGTGGGTGTGGCCGCAGATCAATCGCGTGACATTGGGGTATCTGCTCAGCATCTCGATGAGCGCTTCGCCGTCATGGCACTTGATGGCGTCCATGTGGGCGTTGCCCGATGGCAGGGGGTGATGGTGCATACACACGGCGGTTTCCCTGCCCGTGCCCTTTTGCAGTTCCTTTTCCAGCCATGCCATCTGCTCGCGGCCTATCTCGCCGTGAAGTTCGCCTCCGATGGAGGAATCCAGCATGATGAAGCGCACAGGGAACTCTTCGATGGTGTAGCGTATGGTGTGTTCCCCGGTCTTCCCGACGTTTTCAAGCGGTGGACAGATGTCCGTGAGTGCTTCGAGCAAGTTCGCGTTGTTGTCGTGGTTTCCAGGGATGATGTAGAGGGGCATGGTGAGCTGCCCCAGGATGCGGCGGGCCATGGCATACTCTTGCTTCTGCCCGCAGTTGACAATGTCTCCGGTGATGAGCACTGCGTCAGGGCTGTCCGTGGTCTTGGCGATGCTGTTGAGCGTTGCCACATGGCGGCTGATGAGCGCGTTGGTATCCACGAAGTCGTAGAGCTTCTCCCCGTGTGGGCGAATGTGCAGATCGGATATGTGGGCTATGAGCATGGATGTCCTCCGTCTTTATTTGTATTGAGTGAACCCGAAGCTGCTGATGAAGTGCTTCTGGAACAGGATGAACGTTACCGTTATGGGCAGGCATACCAGCAGAGTGCCTGCGGCAATGAGTCCCCACTCGGCACCGGATTCGGCGCTGGTGGTGAAGCTGACCAGCCCGATGGTCAGGGTGTGGGTGTCCATGTCGCTGAGGACCATGAGCGGCCAGAGATACTCGTTCCAGTGGGTCGTCAGGCTGACGATGCTGAAGGCCAGGAGCGTCGGCCAGATGGCGGGCAGCAGCACGTAGATGAAGATGTGGATGAGGTTGGCGCCTTCCACCTGCGCGGCTTCGATCATCTCCTTTGGCACGCCCCGGAGCGCCTGACGGACCATGAAGATGCCAAAGGCCGAGGCCATGTATGGGAGCATTGCGCCCAGAAGCGTATCCAGCAGGCCCATGGACTTGAGCGTGACCATGTTGGGCACCATGAGCACCACCGGCCAGAGCATGAGTTGCACCAGAAAGAGCCGAAAGACCATTTCTCTGCCCCGAAACGGCACAAAGGCGAATACATATCCTGCCGTAGTGATGGACAGAAGCTGGGCCATGAGGATGCCGACGCTGAAGAAAATGGTGTTGCGGTAGAGGTTCCCCCAGTCCGCGCAGTTGAGCGCGTCCTTGAAATACTCCACGCAGAGGGGCCACTGGGGAATGAGCGAGGCGATGTCTGCTCCACCCGAATCCGGGCGCAGGGAGGCCGTGATCATCCAGACAAAGGGGACGGCCCACACCGCGCTGATCATTGCGCAGATGACCGTGCCAGAGTGCGTGTATGCCAATAGGTTATCGCTCATAGTCAGCTCCGGAATCGAGAAGCGCGTTGTTGAGCCAGGTGAGGAAAAAGAGGCCGACAACCGTGCACAAGGTTGCGGCGTATGCCTTGCCCAGATCCTGCGACTCCATGGTTATGGTCTGGATGTAGTAGAGCAGCACGGTGGTGGAATGGCCTGGGCCGCCGTTGGTCATGGCCGGAATGTGGTCGATTTGGGTAAAGGAGTAGACGAGGGCTATGGTGCCCACAAAGGTGAGCGTAGGCCGCAGGAGCGGCAGGGTGACGTGGTAGAATCCCTGCCAGGGCGAAGCCCCCTCGATATGGGCCGCTTCCAGCGCATCGTCCGGGATGGATTGAAGGCCGGCAAGGAAGAAGAGCATGTAATAGCCTGAGTATTTCCAGATGCTGATGATGATAAGCACGGTGAGCGCGGTGCTTTCCTGTCCGAGGAAGTTGTGGTGGCTGCTGTGAATGAAAAGGGAGAGGTAGTGGTCCAGCAGGCCAACGCCCGGCAAAAAGATGAACGACCACAGGGCAGCGGCAGCAACCAGCGGCACAAGGGTGGGGAAGAAGAATATGGACCGCAGCCAGCGGTTGGTCCGCGTGTTTTCCTTGAGCAGCAGCGCGAAGAGCAAGCCCAGGATCAGGCTCGGGATCACGGTGAACACCACATATATGAAGTTGTTGATGACGGCGGCCATGAAGGCGGGATCATCAAAAAGCCGTGCGAAGTTCGCTAGCCCCACGAATTCGCCGCTGCTGGCGGCGCGGGAGTCGTAAACCGATTCGATGACCGCCTGGAAGAAGGGTTTGTAGGTAAAAAGGAACAGCAGCACCGCGCTGGGTGCAAGCAGCAGAATGTGAAGGCGCCTATGCACAGTCCGCCTCCTTGCGGTCGGCCATCTTCAGGGCGTGGGCAAGCTCGCCCACATGGGAGAACACATGCGGGGTTCTGTAGGGTGACTGGTCGTATTCAGTGCGGGAGGTGACTCCGCTGAACACCAGTGCCGTGGAGATGCTGCCGTACACGCCGAGGGCAATGTCGGTGGTCAGCCTGTCTCCGACCATGACGATGCGCTCCAGCGGCACCGAGTGGTCCTCGCGGATCACGGAGAGCACATACGGATTGGGTTTTCCCGTGCTCAGAGGCTGGAGCCCGGTGGCCGCCTGAATATAGGCCAGGGTGCAGCCGATATCCGGCACGACCCGCCCTTCTCCCACCGGACAGATCATGTCGTGATGGGTGGCCAGGTAGCGCGCTCCAGCCTTGAGGCACATGCAGGCAGTGGCGAGTTTTTCGTAGTTCAAGGTGGGGTCGAGGCCCACCAGCACCGTCTCTGGCGCAGGCTCCGGGCTGTCGTTGGTCACTCTGAGTCCGTACTCCCTGCACGCGTCCTCCAAGGCCGTATTGCCGACCACATAGACGCTTGATCCCGGCCAGTGGGATGCAATGTAATGGGTGGCGATGATCCCGGCGGTGTAGATGTTCCTTTCTGGAACTTCGCAGCCAAATCCGGCCAGAATGTCCTGGCATTCCCGCCTGGTCCTGGAAGAATTGTTGGTCAGTATGCAGGAGTGCGCCCCCATGTCCGCGATGGCCTTCAGGCACTCGACCGTGCCCGTGATGCCTTGCGCCCCGTTGTGCAGAGTCCCGTCCATGTCGAACAGGAAAAGACGCATTTCGCTCAGCGGTTGAAAAGTATGAAGCATTGGAACCTGTTGTCTTGGTTGCGGGTTGAATAAAAAAAGGGCGCCACATTCGTTTGGAAGCTTTTCCACCAGACGCGACCGGTGGATTTTCAGGAGCTTTCCCCAAGAACGAATATGACGCCGCTTTCACATGATCTCTGACGCAGCTAGGGACCATCGTACAATAGAAAACGTGTAAATCAAGTGAAATTTATGACTTTTTTCGTTTCACATCTGTCGCTTGAGTGTCACCTGCTCGACGCGGATAAGGGGGGCTGATTCAGGTATGATGCTAGGAAAAAAGGGGCGAGTGGTGAGCGCAAAGGATTCGATCATGGACACCATCAGGCACGAGCGGGTCATTGCGGCCATTGCCGATCTGCGGCATGTGGTCACGGCTCTCGAGTCCGACATCCATACGGTGTTCCTGCTTCACGACAACGTGAGGGAGCTTGAGCAGGCGGTTCGTCTGCTTCGCGCCAATGGCAAGCGGGTGTTCATCCACTTTGATATGGTGGACGGGGTGGCTCCGAATCCGGCGGGACTGGAGCATTTGACGAGTCTGTTTCCGTTCGATGGCGTGATCACCACCAAAGGTGGGGTCATTCGCAAGGGCAAAAAGCTCGGGCTTGTGACCATTCAAAGAATCTTCATGATCGATTCCCGTTCCATCGACATGGCAGTGAGCGCGGTCGAGAAGTATGAGCCCGATGCCGTGGAGATCATGCCTGGCCTGCTCGCCAAGGCCGTACACCGGCTTCATGAATTCATCAGTCCGCCCCTGATCACGGGCGGCATGATCTCCACCCGGGAAGAAGTCGAAATGATGCTCGCAACGCCTGTGGCCGCAATTTCCGCCTCCACCACAGGGCTGTGGATTCCATCGCCTTGCGCCTGATCTTCTTGCACGGCAAAGCGTTGACGGCCCGCCAGCTGATGGGGCGTCTATTTCATCCAGAAACGTGATCTTGGTTCTGCGGAGTTCCCGCTTTTCAGTGTTTCTTCCCTGATGTCAGTCAAGCGGCCTGTTTCAGTACGCTCTGTTGCTCTTCTGTCTTTGCTGAGAGCATGGCAGCAACCGCGTAGTTGGGATAGGTTGAAACAAGTGTGATGATTGGATCCGTAATGGGATCAACGGTGAGGAGAATAATAATGATTGCCTCTGAAGGAATTCCAAGAGGAAGGAGAACGAGGGAAATCATTGTTCGAGAAATTATGCTTGGTGCACCGGATGCAGCCATGCCTGCCAATATGGAAAGAAATAAAACACTCACTAAGCTAAAAAATGAAATTGGCACATTGTAGAGATAGAATGAATAAATTGCTCCAATGCAGAACACCATGCTTTTCCCATATTTGCACAGTGTATGCCCCAGCGAGACAGAAAGATTGGTACTCTCTCTTGTCAGGCCCAGATCATCCAGTGCCGTGAGCGCGGCTGGCAAGGTCGGGAAGCTGCTTCTGGTTGAAAGAGCTATGAATATGGGTGCTTTTAATAATGTTGCTTGTTTGATGGGGCCAAGGCCCGTGGCTTTCCAGAAAAAGAACACAGCAACGCCTAAAACAATGATGGATGAGGCCCATACCATGAGCACAAAGTTGCCCAGCGCGGCCAAGAATTCCATGTTAATGTTACTGAATTGATTGGCGAGCAGAGCCCATAAACCGATAGGAAGAAAACAGATGACAAGGTCTATCAGCTTTTGCATCACGGAAAAAATCGCATTGGAAAATGAAATGATCAATTCCCGCTCTGCGTCATGAACGTACTTGAGCATGACCGAGAAAAGGAGGAAAAATGTCAATATCTGCAAGAGCCTTTGAGAGGCAAGGGATTCAAAAATATTACCGGCAACGATTTGATCCAGAAAATAGCTGACCCTGTCTTCCTCTTCGACAGACGTGGCAGTAGTGGTAATATCATAAACAACGGACTGAAAGCCAGTTGTACCAGATGCCTGCTGCTGTGCATCGTTGTCGACCATGAGGGCTCCAACGGTCGCCCCCAGATTGTCGCCAAAATGAAAGAACTTGAACATGCCCAACGGGGTCGCCAAGCCAATAATGCACGAAAGCGCTATAAAAAAGAGATACAGTGACAGCATTTTCTTAATGCTTCCACCATTCTTTGTTTTATTGAACAACGCCCCAACACTGCTGATGATTGCACAAATAATTATCGGCAATACGCACATGTTCAAAAGAGTGAGAAAGACTTCGCCGATAGGTTTGATTGCTTGGGTCAGTTCCGGCGAAGTCACACCAGTCGCAAATCCAGCCAGACATGCAATGACAATCAACAATGGATGCATGAGTATTTTTTTCATTGGAATTCCCAACTGTATATATTCTTATTTTTCCCAAAGTTCAGGATAGGTGGCGATCAAGTCGTCTGCGGACATGGGCTGCGGATAATGCTGTGCTAAATACAGATCCAACCAGTATTGCAGCATTGAGTTTGATTGCGCCGTCGCTATGGCGATGGGGTCTTGCATGTCTTTTATCCTATAAATATTCAGGTAAAGAGCGACATCAGGCCTTTCTCGAACCAGGGACATGAGGGTGAATTCATCGCGCATGAGGCCATCAATTTCTCCGCGAAGGAGCTTTTCAACCAACTCTTCCCATTCTCCCTCGATCACTTTTGCATTGGGAAAAACAGTTTGAGCGTACTCCACATAGGATGTGGAGTAACGAGCCCCCACTTTGAAGTTCATTTTCGCAAGGTCCACTATGAGCGAATTGTTTGTGAGTTTGTTTTTAGAAATGAATGTCTTGTTGAGCGCAAGGCCCTGGTGGAAGACAAGATACGGCTTGGTAAAACGCACCATGAGTGCCCGGCTCAAGGTCTGGCTCAGCTTGCAGATTACAATGTCGAAATCTTCTCCTGTGGACATGCGTTCGGTAAGCTCTGCATATGTTTTCGACGTTCGATCAAACACGACCTCAACACCCATGGCCTGGGCGATGCCATTGGCTATATCAATGTCAACGCCATAGAGTGAGCCATCTGCCCTTGTCATGACAAAGGGAGGTTTGTCTTGATAGTACATGCCCACGCGCAAGACGCCTTTTTCGAGTATCTCGGAAGGAGTACGCATATGCCCTGTCTCTTCTGCAAAGAGAAAAGAAGGGGAGCCGCCCAATAGCAATATTGCAAACAAGTTTACCAGGACCACTTTCGCAACAAGTGGCAGATCAAAGCCCCTTATCATTCTAACTGTCCTTACCTTTGTATTCAAAAAACAGCATGGTGATGTCGTCGGACTGCTCTGCGCCGTTCGCAAACTTTTCCACATCCTTGGTTACAGCCGCCACTCCCTGCTCAATGGAAAGAGCAAGGCCCTCACTGAGAATACTCTTGAGCCGAGCGTCGCCATAGAGTTCTTTTTTCGGATTAAACGCTTCGGTGACGCCATCGGTATAAAGGAATAGGCGATCTCCAGAAGAAAGCGTCAGGAAACCGGATTTGTATTCCATGTCTTCCATGACGCCGCACACAGGGAAAATCGGCTTTGCCGGAACATACTCTACAGAGTCTTTGCTGATATGTATTGGAGGATTATGACCGCCATTGACATATTCACATTGCCCGGTTTCAAAATTGATAACAATGCAGAACAAAGTAACGAACAACATCTGGTCATTGTCCTTACACAGGTCCGCATTCATTCGGCTGACAGCGGCGCCGAGATTCTCCGAATCAGACCGGACACAATTTTGCAAAAGTGTTTTTGAGATGACCATGAAGAGCGCTGCGGGGACTCCCTTGCCTGAAACATCGGCGATAACGATGCAGATTCTTTTTTCATCAAGGAGGAAGAAGTCATAGAAATCCCCCCCCACTTCCTTGGCTGGAGTCATGGATGCAAAGACATCGATCTCCTCGATTTCAGGAAAGGCCGGAAAAATACGAGGCAGCATGGAGGCCTGTATATCCGTAGCGATGGACAACTCACTTTGAATACGCTCTTTCTCGGCAGTGGTTTTTTCCAAATTGTGCATATATTCATGCAGCGCTTCACCCATGGAATTGAAGTTCTCTGCAAGCAACTGGAGTTCATCACCTGTTTGAATATCGATTTTCCCTTGGAAGTTGCCACCGCCGATAGCTTTTGTCCCTTCAGTGAGCAGGCCAATAGGTTGAATGATCGCCCGTGACATTCGCATGGCAACAACAAGAAACAGGACCATTATCAGGCCTAATACCACGATGGCATTATTTCTGGTCCGCGCAAACTGTCGTGTCAGCTCTTCGCTTGTCGAGTCCTTGGCTGTGAGTATCTTTTTGCTCACTTCCTGCGCGATGGAATTGACGCTGCTTACCGGAACGAGCATGCACAGTGTCCAATCGGTCTGCTCGATCGGATTGTAGACGATGTAGGTGTCAGTATCGCCTAACATGGTTTGCGTCAGTCCGCTCTTGTTCATGGCAACGCGTTTGAAGATATCCTCGACCTCTGGACGGAATCGCGCCTTTTCGAGCTTTGCCACATACGCCTCGCCCCCTTTCGAATAGGCAACGGCCTCCCCCTTCCTGCCAAGCAGGACGCCGACGCCGCCGTCATAGGGCGTTTTCAAAATCGTTTCATTGAGTGTATTGAGCGATACGTCGATGCCTATGACGCCCTTAAGCGTCCCTTGATCACCATAGACTGGTGAAAAGCAGGTCACCATGAGCACGCCTTCCGAAGCACTGGTATACATATCGGTCCAGCCGGTCTCTCCTGATGAAACAGCCTCGGTGTACCAAGAGCGTTCTCGAGGGTCGTACCCTTCTTTGTGTGCGGCAACCCATGGCATTCTGAAATGCAAACCATTCTCAGTACCGATATATATGGACTTCATGATTTCATTTCGCGTTATCGCGTTCCTGAAGAACGGATTGAGAAGGGACGCAAGCGACACATCGCGTTCGATGGCTTTTGTATTGGCATCCGGAGCAATGCGAATAACTGACTCTGTGTCTGGCTGGGCTGGAAGGTCGGTGTGCAGATACCCCTTTTCCGTTGTCGAGGTTTTTCCCGCTTTCCAGATGTTGGACGCCTCCAGTGCCAGGGTGGAAGCCAAGTCACTGATTCTGGCCGTGGCTTGGTAGCAGAGAAGAGCCCTGGCCTTGGCTTCCTGTTCGATGAGGGATTTTCCATAATCTTCCAGAGCATTACGGCTTTCAATTGCAGCCTCATTGCTCATCGACATGGCTTTATCCACCCCTGACAGGGATAGATTCTTCGTTTCCCTGAGTGTGTACCCGGCAAAGAGTATCAAAGCCACGATAGGGAAAAATAACCCCAACAGAAATATCTTCTTCTTAATCCCGATCTTCATGGTTTCCTCCGAACAGTGTCGGAATCCAGCTCAATACCTGTTTAATCTGCCAACACCTTGTTCGTTAATACTGCCAGAGGCAAATGGAGAAGACTCTCATAGCGGATATTCTTCATTAGGCCAACCTTCCAGTCAAACTGAAAAGTCCCGGTATATCAGCCCCATTGCCAAGTTGAGATGTCTGGCTCAAACGGGGGATCAGGAAATGTGTGCAATCGCGCCCTGTGTGCCGCCCCCCCCAACGAACCACTGGCAGTGCAAGGCAACTGCCCGGAGGCATAGCCGGGATAGCGTCGAATAAGGAGAATCACCGTGGATTGGAACGCTTGGAGGAGTCCGTGGCCTCCATGGGTCTGCCCGGTTCACGGGCGGCTGCGATCGCAAAAGGGCCGCCCCATTTGGGGTGGCCCTTTGTTGTTTTTGGACTGTATCCGGTTATTCCTGCATGCGCTGGATCAGGCCCTTGAGCTGGGTGGCCAGGGCCGCGAGGGAGTCGATGGCCTCGCGGGACTCCTGCATGGCGCGGGAGGTCTCGGTGGAGATGACGTTGATCTCGTCCGTGGCCCGGTTGACCTGCTCGCTGGTGGCGGATTGCTCCTCTGCGGCGGTGGCTATGTTGCGCACCTGATCCGAGGACTGCTGCACCAGGGCCTGGATTTCCGCCATGGCCTGCCCGGTGCGCCGTGCCAGCTCCGTGCTCTCCACCACGGCGGTGACGGCCTGCTCGGTGGCGGTGATATTGCGGCGCGCGCCGCTTTGGATGTCGGTGATGGCCTGTCCCACCTGCTTGGTGGCGTCCATGGTCTTTTCGGCCAGCTTGCGCACCTCGTCGGCCACCACGGCGAATCCCCGGCCAGCGTCGCCCGCGCGGGCCGCCTCGATGGCCGCGTTGAGGGCCAGCAGGTTTGTCTGGTCCGCGATGTCCTCGATGACCTGCATGATGGCCCCGATGCCGTCGGCCTGCTTGCCCAGCTGGGTCATGCTGCCCTTGAGCTCCTCGGAGCGCCTTTCGATCTGGGTTATGGCGCTGATCACCTCGGTGACCAGTTGCGCGCCCTCTTCAGACTTTTCGCGCGCGTTATCGGCGTTTTCAGCCGCGCTCGACGCGTTCTTGGCCA
>Ga0180017_100508_pt1 | contig 12780 bp, 10 predicted proteins | sample KR46_S_MetaG_FD_129674 | JGI IMG/M metagenome (GOLD analysis project Ga0180017, IMG submission 129674) | Groundwater microbial communities from the Olkiluoto Island deep subsurface site, Finland - KR46_S_MetaG | ecosystem: Environmental > Aquatic > Deep subsurface > Groundwater | place: Finland...
AACAAGGGGGAGTTCGTGGCCGTGCAAGGGGCTGATCTCGACATTCCGACCGGACGCACGCTGGGGGTGATCGGTGAGTCGGGCTCGGGCAAGTCCACGCTTGCGCTGGCTGCGCTGGGCCTGCTGCCGCACCAGGGCAGCCTGCAGGTGACCGGGACCGACTGGAGCGAAGCACGCAAGACGGGCCAGAGCCGAGCCCTGCGTCAGCGCATCCAGGTCGTCTTTCAGGATCCGTTTTCTTCGCTGTCCCCACGCATGACGGTGGAGCAGATTGTGGGCGAAGGCCTGCTGGTCCACGAACCCGGGATGTCGGTCGCACAGCGACGTGAGCGGGTGGTCGCAGCGCTCGCCGATGTGGGGCTGGTGGACGACCCTCGCCATGGCGGCGACTGGCTGCAGCGCTACCCCCACGAATTTTCCGGCGGCCAGCGCCAGCGCCTGGCGATTGCGCGCGCGCTCATCGTGGGGCCTCAACTGCTGGTGCTCGACGAGCCCACGAGTGCGCTGGACGTGACGGTGCAGAAACAGGTGCTCGCATTGCTGCAGCGTCTGCAGCGCGAGCGGGAGCTGAGCTACTTGCTGATCACCCACGACGTGGACGTGATCGCTGCCATGGCCCACGAGGTCGTGGTGATGAAAGACGGGGTATTGCTCGAACGGGGTCACGTGGACCGGGTGCTGCAACAGCCGCAACATCCCTACACCCAGGCGCTGGTTCGGGCCGCTGCCTGAGCTGCGTGTGCGGGCTTGAACTAACATCACTCCCCAGCATTGGCCGCCGTGGCGCGTCTTCGCGCGAACCCCTTCCACCCTCATCCATGACCCAGACCCTACCGCCAGCGCCTTCCCCAACTGCCGCCGTGCCCGTGGACATGATTTCGCCAGTCCGCTGGGTCGAAAGAGGCTGGGACGATCTGCGGGCCAACCCGATACCGGGGCTGGCTCACGGCGCGTTGATCACGGCCTTCGGCTGGTTGCTGATGTGGGCGGCGCGCGAGAAATTCTGGCTGCTTGCAGGGGCCTTCTCCGGCTTCCTGATCGTCGCCCCGGTGCTGGCGACCGGCCTGTACCACGTCAGCCGTGAACGAGCCGTCGGGCGGCAGGCGGGCCTGGCCGATGTGTTCGCGCTGTGGCGCACGTTTGATGGGCGCCTGGTGCGCTTTGGCCTGCTGCTGGGCCTGGCGGGTACCGGCTGGGTATTGACCTCCGCCGGCCTGATCACACTTTGGTCCGAGATCCCTATCAACAAGCCGGTTGATTTTTTGCGCCACGTGGTGCTGGTGCGGGAACCCGGCCTGTTCGAGGTCTGGCTTCTGATGGGCTCGCTGCTCGCTGCGCCGGTTTTTGCCTCCAGCGTGGTCGCCATACCGATGCTGGTGGACAAGAGCGTTCCCGTCAGCATGGCGGTGACAGCGAGTTGGCGCGCCGTGGCCGATCACCCCGGGCCGCTGGTCTGGTGGGCGGTGCTGATCGGCATGCTGGTGGGCATGGGCATGATCACCGCCTTGCTGGGCCTGATCGTGGTCATCCCCCTGGTGGCCCATGCCAGCTGGCACGCCTACCGCGACCTCTGCCCCGAACCCCCCACGTCCACGGCGCCCGCCGTCTGAGCCGCACCGCGACCGTTTTCCATGGAAACCACCCTTTTCGGCTACACCGAGGGCCAGATCGCCCAGTTCGGCTTGACCTTCGGTGTCGGCGCGTTCATCCTGTACATGCTGTTCATCGTGTTCAACCTCGCGTTGGAGTCCAAGGCGGGCAAATTCGGCTCGTTCATCCTGTTTCTGGTGCTCTCGCTGGGCATGCTGGGCTTTGTTGCCAAAAACATCATCCAGTGGGTGTTGGGTATTTGATGGCGTCGGTGGCTCGGATATTGCAATAGGGGTCTCGGACAGGTTACAATGCGAGCTTCACGACCAAATGGGCGGGTTACTACCGGCCCATTTTTTTTGGCCGAACGCTTTTCCAACCAACACCGAACAAGGCAGATACCGCACCAATGGCCTGGCAAGAAACCGTCACGCAAACCGTCACTGGACTGGGTTTTGACCTGGTGGATCTGGAGCGTTCCGCCGGTGGTTTGTTGCGTGTCACGATCGATCTGCCCTGGCAACCGCCAGAAGCGGGCCAGCCCGCACCGGTGCCCCAGTTCGTGACGGTGGAAGATTGCGAGAAGGTGACGCGCCAGCTGCACTATCTGCTGGAAGTTGAAGGTCTCGAATACCGCCGGCTGGAGGTGGGTTCGCCGGGTATCGATCGTCCCTTGCGTCATGAAGTCGACTACATCCGTTTTGAGGGTCACATGGTTGACCTCACGCTGAAGGCGCCGATCGGCGTCACGGATTCGGGCATTTCCGCCAGTCGAAAAAAGTTTCGCGGCACGCTGGAGCGGGCTGCTGATGGGGTTTCCTGGCAACTGGTCTGGAGCGATGCGCCCGAACCCAAGCCCGGGCAGCGTGTGAGCAAGAAGCGCGTTCCGCCGCCGTTGCAGGCGCTGGGCTTTGTGCTGGACGATGTCCAGCAGGCCCGGTTGGCGCCTATTGTGAATTTCAAGGGTCGCCAGTCGGCTTCAGGTGGATCGGATCCGGTTTGAAGTGTGATTTGTGCGAACCATTTATGCAAAAAATGTTTGTGACTCTGGAAAAGAGCTTCGGAAAGGTGGGCGAGTGATATGAACCGCGAAATGTTGATGCTGATCGATGCCATCTCGCGCGAGAAAAATGTCGAACGGGACATTGTGCTGAGCGCTGTGGAACTGGCGCTGGCCTCGGCCACCAAAAAACTCTACAAGGGCGACGTGGACATCCGCGTGGCCATGAGTCCGGACGATGGCTCGTACGAGACTTTCCGCCGCTGGCTCGTCGTGCCCGACGAAGCGGGCCTGCAGAATCCCGATGCCGAGGAACTGCTGACCGATGCGCGCGATGAAATTCCCGACATCGAAGAAGGCGACTACATCGAGAAGCCGGTTGAAAGTGTGCCCATCGGCCGCATCGGTGCCATGGCGGCCAAACAGGTGATCCTGCAGAAGATCCGCGATGCCGAGCGCGAGATGCTGCTCAATGACTTCATGTCGCGTGGGGACAAGATCTTTGTCGGCACCGTCAAGCGCATGGACAAGGGCGATCTCATCATCGAGAGCGGCCGTGTCGAAGGCCGTTTGAAGCGCAGCGAGACGATCCCGAAAGAAAACTTCCGGACCGGTGACCGCGTGCGCGCCATGATCATGGATGTGGACCTGACCCTGCGCGGCGCCCCCATCCTGCTGTCGCGATCAGCCCCTTCCTTCATGATCGAGCTCTTCCGCCAGGAGGTGCCCGAGATCGAACAAGGCCTGCTGGAAATCAAGACCTGCGCCCGCGATCCCGGTTCACGCGCCAAGATCGCCGTGCTCTCGCACGACAAACGCATCGACCCCATCGGCACCTGTGTCGGTGTGCGCGGCTCGCGTGTCAACGGCGTGACCAACGAGCTCGCTGGTGAACGCGTCGACATCGTGTTGTGGTCCGAAGACCCGGCCCAGTTCGTCATTGGCGCTCTGGCGCCAGCCAACGTGGTCTCGATCGTGGTGGACGAAGAGCGTCACGCCATGGATGTGGTGGTGGATGAAGAAAACCTGGCGATCGCCATCGGCCGCGGTGGGCAGAATGTGCGCCTGGCTTCGGAGCTGACCGGCTGGCGCATCAACATCATGACGGCTGACGAGTCGGCCCAGAAGCAGGCCGAAGAAGCCGACGGCATCCGCAAGATCTTCATGGCCAAGCTGGACGTGGACCAGGAGATCGCCGACATCCTCATCGAAGAAGGCTTCACCAGCCTCGAAGAAGTGGCCTATGTGCCGCTGCAGGAAATGCTGGAGATCGAATCGTTCGACGAAGACACCGTGAACGAACTGCGCACCCGTGCCAAGGATGCCCTGCTGACCATGGAAATTGCCCGGGAAGAAAGCGTCGAGGAAGTCTCGCAAGACCTGCGCGATCTCGATGGCGTCACCCTGGAACTGGTTGCCAAGCTGGCCGACGGTGGTGTGCACACCCGCGACGAGCTGGCCGACCTGGCCACCGACGAATTGACCGACATCACCGGCCAGACGCCTGAAGAGGCTACCGCTCTGATCATGAAGGCCCGCGCTCACTGGTTCACCAATGACGAAACGCCTGCATCGAACGGAACCGCGGAGGCCTGAGCGGAGAAAAGAACCTATGACAAGTACCACCGTCGCCGAATTGGCTGCCGAGCTGAACAAGCCCACCTCATCGCTGCTGGAGCAACTCTCTGCGGCCGGGGTGCCCAAGAACGCGGGCAACGACCCGATCACCGAGTCCGACAAGCAGAAGCTGCTGAACCACCTCAAGGTCAGCCACGGCACTGCGGGCGGTGAACGCAAGAAGATCACGCTGGTGAAAAAGTCCACCAGCGAGATCAAGCAGGCCGATGCCACCGGACGTGCCCGCACGATCCAGGTGGAGGTGCGCAAGAAGCGCACCTTCATCAAGCGCGATGACGAGGTGGTCGTGCCTGAACCCGTGGCCGAGCCACAAGAGCCAGCCGCCCCGGTGGTCGACGAAGCCGAACTCGCTCGCCGCGAGGAAGACGCGCGGCGCCAGGCAGAGCTGCTGCGCCGCCAGGAAGAAGAGCTGACGCAGAAGCGCCTGCAACGCGAAGCCGAAGAAGCCCGGGCTGCCAAAGCCGAGCAGGAACGTCTGGCGACCGAAGCGGCCGAAGCCACCGCACGCGCCGAGCGTGAAGCCGCCCAATCCACGGCTTCAGTCGATGCCGCGGGCAGCGCTGCAGCCCGCATCGCCGAACACGAAAAAGCCCAGGCCGCGTCGCTGGAACGTGAATCGGCCGCTCGCGTGCTGGCCGACAAGAAGGCAGAGGTCCAGAAGGCCGACGACCTGCGCGCCCAGGACCTGATCGAGCGTCGCCGCAAGGCCGAAGCCGAAGCCGCCAACATCCGCGCCATGATGGCTGCGCCGGCCAAGACCATGGTCGCCAAGAAGCCCGAGCCCACGCCGGATCCCAAGGCCATCAAGGGCACGCTGCACAAGCCCGCTGGCACGCCGGGCGCCAAGCCCGCGGGCACGACCGCGGCTGCAGCTGGCGCCGCCGCCGGTGCCGGCAAGAAAGAAGTCAAATCCGAAAACCTGTCTTCCACCTGGAAAGACGACGCGGCCAAGAAGAAAGAAATCAAGACCCGCGGTGACACCAGCGCCGGGCGCTCCAACTGGCGCGGTGGTCCGCGCGGTGGTGGCCGTCGCAACGACCGCGACAGCCGTGACACGGGTCAGAGCAGCTTCGTGGCGCCGACCGAATTCAAGGTCATTGAGGTGCACGTGCCGGAGACCATCACGGTCGCCGAACTGGCGCACAAGATGAGCCTGAAGTCGTCGGAAGTCATCAAGCAGTTGATGAAGCTGGGCCAGATGGTCACCATCAACCAGCCGCTGGACCAGGACACCGCCATGATCCTGGTGGAAGAACTGGGTCACAAGGCCATCGTTGCCGCGCTGGACGATCCAGAAGCGTTCACGGACGAAGACAGCGAACAACACGAAGCCGAGCTGCTGCCGCGTGCCCCGGTCGTGACCGTGATGGGCCACGTGGACCACGGCAAGACCTCGCTGCTGGACTACATCCGCCGTGCCAAGGTGGCCGCGGGTGAAGCCGGTGGCATCACCCAGCACATCGGTGCCTACCACGTGGAAACACCGCGTGGCATGGTGTCCTTCCTCGATACCCCGGGTCACGAGGCGTTCACCGCCATGCGGGCCCGTGGTGCGCAGGCGACCGACATCGTGATCCTGGTGTGCGCGGCCGATGACGGCGTCATGCCGCAAACCAAGGAGGCCATCAAGCACGCGAAAGCGGCGGGTGTTCCCATGGTGGTCGCATTGACCAAGATCGACAAACCCGGCGTCAACCTGGAAAAGGTGCGCTCGGAGCTGGTGGCCGAAGAAGTCGTGCCCGAAGAGTTTGGCGGCGACGTGCCCTTTGTCAACGTGTCGGCCAAAACCGGCGAGGGCGTGGACGCCCTGCTGGAGCAGGTGCTGCTGCAGGCCGAAGTGCTGGAGCTCAAGGCGCCTGTCGATGCCATGGCCAAGGGCCTGGTGATTGAAGCGCGTCTGGACAAGGGCCGCGGTGCCGTGGCCACGGTGCTGGTTCAGAGCGGTACGCTCAAGACCGGCGACGTGATCCTGGTTGGTCAGACCTCGGGCCGCGTGCGCGCCATGCTCGACGAGAACGGCAAGACCATCAAGTCCGCCGGTCCTTCCATTCCGGTGGAAATCCAGGGTCTGTCGGAAGTCCCGCAGGCCGGTGACGATTTCATGGTGATGACCGACGAGCGCCGTGCGCGCGAGATCGCTACCTACCGCGCCGGCAAGTTCCGCAACACCAAGCTGGCCCGGCAACAGGCCGCCAAGCTGGAAAACATGTTCACCGACATGTCGGCGGGCGAAGTCAAGGTCTTGCCCATCATCGTCAAGGCCGATGTGCAGGGTTCCCAGGAAGCCCTGGGCGCTTCGTTGCTCAAGCTCTCGACCGACGAGGTCAAGGTGCAAATGGTGTTCTCCGGCGTGGGCGGCATCAGCGAGTCCGACGTCAACCTGGCCATCGCCTCCAAGGCCGTGATCATCGGTTTCAACGTGCGCGCCGACGTGGGTGCGCGCAAGCTGGCCGAAGGCAACGACGTGGATCTGCGTTACTACAACATCATCTACGACGCCGTCGATGAGTTGAAAGCGGCGATGTCCGGCATGCTGGCGCCCGAGAAACGCGAAGAAATCATCGGCTCGGCCGAGATCCGCACCGTGTTCGTGGCGTCCAAGATCGGTACCGTGGCAGGCTGTATGGTCACTTCGGGTCAGGTCACCCGCAACGCACACTTCCGTCTGCTGCGCGACAACGTGGTGATCTACACCGGCGAGATCGACACCTTGAAGCGCCTGAAAGACGACGTTCGCGAAGTCAAGGAAGGCTTTGAGTGCGGTATCAAGCTCAAGAATTACAACGACATCAAAGAGGGCGATCAGCTCGAGTTCTTTGAGATCAAGGAAGTGGCGCGTACCCTCTGATCGGGGTACGTTTCGAGCACCGTCATGGCTGTCAAGAAGTCTTCCACTCCCAACCGCGGTTTCCGCGTGGCCGACCAGATCCAGCGCGATCTGGCCGAGCTGATTGCGCGCGAGCTCAAAGACCGCCGGGTCGGCATGATCACGATCAACGCGGTTGAGGTCACGCCCGACTACGCGCACGCCAAAGTGTTCTTCAGCCTGTTGACTGGCGACCCTGAAGAAACCCAGCAAGGCCTGGACGCGGCCGCCGGATTTCTGCGCAGCGGGCTTTTCAAGCGGCTGCATATCCACACCGTGCCCACGCTGCACTTCATATTTGACCGCACCACCGAGCGCGCGTCAGACATGAACGCCTTGATATCCAAGGCGGTGGCTTCGCGTTCCAAAGACGAGGAATGACCATGCAGCGCCAAAGCACCAGGGTGCAACGGCGCCCTGTGCATGGGGTGCTGCTGCTAGACAAACCGCTGGGTCTCTCCAGCAATCAGGCCTTGCAAAAGGCCAAGTGGTTGCTGCGCGCCGAAAAAGCCGGCCACACCGGCACGCTGGACCCGCTCGCCACGGGTGTGCTGCCCCTGTGTTTTGGTGCTGCCACCAAGTTCAGCCAGTTGCACCTTGACGCGGACAAGACCTATGAGACCACCGTGCGCCTGGGCCTGAAGACCAGCACCGGCGATGCAGAGGGGGAGGTGATCGAGACCCGCGCCGTGACCTGTACCCCGGGCCAGGTGGTCGAGGTGCTCGACCGCTTCATGGGTCCGATCGCGCAGGTGCCGCCCATGCACAGTGCGCTGAAAAAAGACGGCAAACCGCTGTACGAATACGCCCGCGACGGCCAGACGGTCGAGCGCGAAGCGCGCCAGGTGGTGATTCACGATTTGGACCTGCTGGACATGCAGCTTGATGGCGACACGCCTTGCCTGCAACTGCGCGTGCGCTGCAGCAAGGGCACCTACATCCGCACCCTTGGGGAAGACATCGGCGAAGCGCTGGGCTGTGGCGGGCACCTGACCATGCTGCGCCGCACCGCCACCGGGCCTTTTGACGTCACACAGTGCATCACCCTGGATGCGCTGGCTTCGGAAGACGAAGGTCAGCGTCTGGCGCACCTGGCGCCGGTCCAGGTCTTGCTGGAAGGACACGTGCCGGTCACGCTGGACGCCGACAATGCCGGGCGCTACCTCAGTGGTGTGCGCAGGCGAGGCGATTGGCCTGACCAGAGCCAGGTGGCGGTGTTCGGCCCCGCGCCGGCGACCTCTACCGAAACCTCAAACCCCTCGGCGGTCCTGCTCGGCAGTGGCCACACCGAGGGCGGCGAACTCATCCCGGGGCGGCTGCTGAGCCCCATCGAAATACAGCAAATCCTGGAAACCGCAACATGAGCAAACAGATCCGCAACATCGCCATCATCGCCCACGTCGACCACGGCAAAACCACCATGGTCGACCAGCTGCTGCGCCAGTCGGGCACCTTCGCCGAGCACGAAAAAGTCGTGGACACGGTGATGGACAACAACGCCATCGAAAAAGAGCGTGGCATCACCATCCTGGCCAAGAACTGCGCCGTGAGCTGGCAGGGCACGCACATCAACATCGTCGACACCCCCGGCCACGCGGACTTCGGTGGCGAAGTCGAACGCGCCCTGTCCATGGTGGACGGTGTGGTGCTGTTGATCGATGCCCAGGAAGGCCCGATGCCGCAGACCCGCTTCGTGACCAAGAAGGCGCTGGCCCTGGGCCTCAAGCCCATCGTGGTGGTCAACAAGGTGGACAAGCCCGGCGCCAACCCCGACAAGGTGGTGAACGCCGCTTTCGACCTGTTCGACAAGCTGGGTGCCAACGACGAACAACTGGACTTCCCGGTGGTCTATGCCTCCGGCATCAACGGCTGGTCCTCGCTGGAAGAGGGCGCGCCGGGCGAGCAGTGGGGCCCCGACATGTCGGCCCTGTTTGAAACCGTGCTCAAGCACGTGCCCGCGCAAACGGGCGATCCTGCTGCGCCGCTGCAGCTGCAAATTTCCGCACTCGATTTCTCGACCTTCGTCGGCCGCATCGGCGTGGGCCGCATCAGCCAGGGCACGATCAAACCCAACATGGACGTGCTGGTGATGGAAGGTCCCGACGGCAAGACCATCAAGGGCCGCATCAACCAGGTGCTGACCTTCCAGGGCCTGGACCGCGTGCAGGCCAGCGAAGCCGGCCCCGGCGAGATCGTGCTGATCAACGGCATCGCCGACATCGGCATCGGCGTGACCGTGACCGATCCCCTCACCCCCGCACCCCTGCCCATGCTCAAGGTCGACGAACCGACCCTGACCATGAACTTCTGCGTGAACACCAGCCCGCTGGCCGGCCGCGAAGGCAAGTTCGTGACCAGCCGCCAGATCTGGGACCGTCTGCAAAAAGAACTGCAATCGAACGTGGCGCTGCGCGTCAGCGAAACCAGCGAAGACGGCATTTTCGAGGTGATGGGCCGCGGTGAACTGCACCTGACCATCCTGCTGGAAAACATGCGCCGCGAAGGCTACGAGCTGGCTGTTTCCAAGCCGCGCGTGGTTTTCCGCGATGTCAACGGCGAACGCCACGAGCCGATCGAGCTGGTGACGGCCGACATCGAAGAGCAGCACCAGGGCGGCGTGATGCAGGCCCTGGGCGAACGCAAGGGCGAACTGGTCAACATGGAGCCGGACGGCCGCGGCCGCGTGCGCCTGGAATACCGCATCCCGGCCCGTGGCCTGATCGGTTTCACCAACGAATTCCTGAACCTGACCCGTGGTTCCGGCCTGATTTCCAACATCTTCGACAGCTACGAAGCGCACAAGGGCGACATCGCCAGCCGCAAGAACGGCGTGCTGATCTCCATGGACGACGGTGAAATCTTCACCTACGCCCTGGGCAAGCTGGACGACCGTGGCCGCATGTTCGTGAAGGCCGGTGACCCGGTGTACGAAGGCATGATCGTCGGCATCCACAGCCGCGACAACGACCTCGTGGTCAACGCCACGCGCACCAAGCAGCTGACCAACTTCCGCGTGTCGGGCAAGGAAGACGCGATCAAGATCACGCCGCCAATCGACCTGAACCTCGAGTACGGTGTCGAATTCATCGAAGACGACGAGCTGGTCGAAATCACGCCCAAGTCGGTCCGTCTGCGCAAGCGCTTCCTGAAAGAAAGCGACCGCAAGCGCAACCGCGACTGATGCATCTTCAACACGGCCTGGCGCCGTGTTGTTGATTCAGCACCATGCCTTTTCGCGCCTTGAGCCGCCTGAGCCACACCCAGGCGGTGTTCCTGATGATCGCGGTGACCCTGATGTGGTCCATCGCCGGGGTGGTGTCGCGCCAGCTGGAATCGGCAGCACGCTTTGAGGTGACCTTCTGGCGCAGCGCGTTCACGGCCTTGTCGTTGCTGATCATCCTGCCGGTGTGGCGTGCGGCCAGCCGTCAGGGGCGCGTGCAGCCGATCGACCCGCAGGAGCGCTCGGCCATCGGCAGAACCCTCCATCAACACTGGGGCCTGTTGCCCGAGTCGCGTGCGTTCTGGGTGTCGGGCGTGTGCTGGAGCGTGATGTTCACCGCTTTCATGCTGGCGCTGACCTTCACCAGCGTGGCCAATGTGCTCATCATCATGGCACTGGGCCCTTTGATGACGGCCTTGCTGGCGCGCTTTGCCATCGGGCAGCGCCTGCCGTTGCGCACCTGGCTGGCCATCGTGGCGGCCGGCGCGGGCATTGCCTACATGTACGGTAGCCAGATGCTGGCCGCCTTGTCCGACGCAGAGGCCAGCGCATCGGGTCTGTTGCTAGGCTCTCTTGTGGCGCTGTGCGTGCCGGTGGCCGCTGCCGTGAACTGGACCGTGGTGCAGCGCAGCCAGTCGCATGGTGAGTCGATCGACCTCGTGCCGTCGGTGCTGCTCGGTGCGGTCTTGTCCTCGCTCTACACGTTTGCGCTTGCGGTGCCGTTTGAGGCCACCGGGGGTGACATCGGCTGGCTGGCCTTGCTGGGTCTGGTGCAACTGGCCATTCCCTGCGTGCTTTCGGTGGTGTGTGCTCGCGTGCTCAAGGCCCCTGAAGTGTCCCTGCTGGCCCTGCTGGAGGTGATCTTCGGCATCGTCCTTGCATGGTGGCTGGCCAACGAGGTGCCGGGGCCCGAGGTGCTCACCGGCGGCAGCCTGGTGATCGTTGCCCTGGTGACCAACGAACTGCTGGGCTGGCGGTCGCGCGCGGGTACACCCCGCATACAGACCCTGAGTGCCGACGCCTGCGACTCCCAGACCGATTGAACCGAGGATCATTTCCATGACCAAAACGCCCCATTCCGAAACCCACGTCGTGGCCGAAGTCCGCGGCCGTGTGGGCTGCATCACGCTGAACCGGCCCAGGGCGCTCAACGCCCTGTCGCTGGGCATGATCCGCGACATCACCGCCGCCCTGATCGCATGGCGCGACGACACCCATGTGCTGGCCGTGGTGGTGCGCGGCATGGGCAAGGAAGGTCCATTCGGTGCTTTCTGTGCGGGCGGCGACATCCGGTTCTTCCATCAGGCAGCGCTGGCCGGCAACCCCGAGCTGGAGGACTTCTTCACCGAGGAGTACGCGCTCAACCACCTGGTCCACACCTACGCCAAGCCCTATATCGCGTTCATGGACGGCATCGTCATGGGGGGTGGCATGGGCATCAGCCAGGGGGCCAGCCTGCGCATCGTCACCGAGCGCAGCAAACTGGCCATGCCCGAAACCGGTATCGGCCTGTTTCCCGACGTGGGGGGCGGCTATTTCCTGAGCCGTTGCCCCGGTCGCCTGGGGGAATACCTCGGGCTCACGGGACACGCACTGGGTGGTACCGAGGCCATGACCATGGGCCTGGCCGATGCCTTGATGGACAGCGGCCGCCTGACCGGCTTGTGGGAAACGCTGGGCCAGACGCCGTTTGAAAGCGGCGAGGCTGTCGAGCGCTGGTGCCGCAACCACGAGCAGAAGGTCTTCACGCGGGTGGTCTGGCCGCTGGCCGAGATTGACCGGGTGTTTTCGCTGGACAGCGTGGGGGCAATCGTGTCTGCGTTGGCCGCGACCACCGGTGACTGGGCGGCACAGACGCTGGCGGTGTTGAACAAGCGCTCGCCCCTGATGCTGCACGTGGTACTGGAACAGGTGCGCCGGACCCGCCGCATGGGCCTGGCCGACAACCTGCGCATGGAGCGTGACATGGTGCGCCATTGTTTCCAGCTGCGCCCCGGCACGGCGAGTGAAACGGTGGAGGGCATCCGCGCGCTGGCGGTGGACAAGGACCACGCACCGCGCTGGAACCCCGCACGCGTTGACGCGGTGACACCCGAGATGGTTGAGCCGTTCTTCGTCAGCCCCTGGCCTGCGCACGCGCATCCGCTGCGGTCCCTGAGCTGATCGGATCGTCAGAGACCGGCCGACAGACTCTGCACCCAGGCCAGCTGTTGCGGCAGGCACACGCGGCCGAGATCGTAGTGTGACTGGGCGAAGGCACGCGCCGCGGCGCCCAGCCGCTGGCGTTCGCTGGCGTCGTCCAGCAGCGCGCCAATGGACCGCACCAGCCCCGCCCGGTCGAAAAAATCCACGAGTTGACCGGTTTTTCCCGGCGCGATCACCTCGCGCACCGGCGCGGTGTCACTGGCCACGATCGCGGCACCCACGCTCATGGCTTCCAGCAGGCTCCAGCTCAGCACAAAAGGG
>Ga0180017_100509_pt1 | contig 12772 bp, 14 predicted proteins | sample KR46_S_MetaG_FD_129674 | JGI IMG/M metagenome (GOLD analysis project Ga0180017, IMG submission 129674) | Groundwater microbial communities from the Olkiluoto Island deep subsurface site, Finland - KR46_S_MetaG | ecosystem: Environmental > Aquatic > Deep subsurface > Groundwater | place: Finland...
CTTATTGGTTTGAACCGTTAATATTTTCTGTCCCTTTTTAACCAGGGCAGTAGAACTAACTGGTTTTCCAAAAGCTTTCCTCATACCATCCTGTACACGGTCAGCTCCGGCTCCAGTTGCCATGGGATTTTCGCGAACAATGTGATGAGGGTAAACTCTTATCTTCAAATGGTAACCCATTCGTCCTGCTTTCCTCTGCATATAACGGTTAGAAGCTATCCTGGCCGCTTCTAATGCATTATGTGAAATGCTGGCTGGACCCTTAACTGCTATACTTACAGATACTGGAAATTCAGCAGATAAATTACCCATATCATATTGAACAATCCGTGAACCGGGGATTCTTCTAATGTACTCTCTTCTTGTGTACGCTCGAACCATAAATAATCCTCCTTAAAAAATTTCATTAACAACTATAGAAAATTGTAGAGTGATAACTTGATTAAGTTAAGTTCAATTTCTAAATAACCATTAATAAATATTGCCTTTACATATGCTTATAATGATTATGGTAAATATATACCATAACCTTTACCATTATTATAATTGAATTAACTTATTAATTAAAAGGTACTTAAAAATGTAGGGGAACTAATAAGAAGAAAAGATAGAATATGTATCTTAATCATCTTAATTAGTGAAAACTCCTTTAAATTAAATAGCTATTCAAATTAAATCCATGAATATAAACCTTAACTGAAGGTGTTATCAAATGAAAATTGCTATAACTGGAAAAGGAGGGGTGGGTAAAACAACCCTTTCAAGTACTTTATCCTGTATATTTTCCCGGACATATAAAGTATTCGCCATTGATGCTGACCCGGACATGAACCTGGCATCCAGTCTAGGTATCACCGAAAATATTACTCCTATATCAAAAATGAAAGAGTTGATTAAGGATAGAACCGGTTCCGAACCAGGTTCCTCTTTTGGGGAAATATTCCGTATAAATCCTAAAATAAGTGACCTTCCCGAGTCTCTTTCCATTAATTATGATCCGGAAGGAAGGTTGAAACTGCTGGTTATGGGTACCGTGGATAAAGGTGGGGATGGTTGTATATGTCCTGCTTCTGTGCTCCTGAAGGCTATTTTAAGACATATGATCTTAAAGAAAGATGAAATAGTAATTCTGGATATGGAAGCCGGGATTGAGCACCTGGGGCGAAAAACCGCCGAATCAGTAGACATGATGATCGTGGTGGTTGAGCCTGGTTTAAAATCCCTGGAAACCGCCCAGAGAATAAAAAAACTCGCCGAAGATATTGGAGTAAAAAATATCCTGGCCGTGATTAATAAGGTCTCCACTAAACAAGAAGAATCATTTGTTCAAGAAAAGCTTAAAGAACTGGATATTGGAGTAATTGGAAGTATACCTCGTGATCAGATGGTTATAAAGGCAGATATGGAAGGAAGACCATTAACGGATTATGATGACTCGCCAGCACTTGATGCAGTAGAAAGAATAGCTGAAAACATCTTAAATATCAATTAGATATTGAAATAAATAAAAATCATATAAAGGTCCGTATAATGCATTTTAAAGCAGATATAAAATTGGAATATAAAACAAAACCCCAGGCCAAAGTGGCTTTAGAATCTTTAAAACCAGATAATATAGATTTTTTGGATTCCAAAATAAATGGAAAGACTTTAATTTTTGAAATATCTGGTGAATCAATACGTAGTTTACTGGCCACTGCTGATGATCTCATATTCTGCGAAATGATGGTGGAAAAGATTTTAAATGACCTGGAATGAATTAATTCCAGTTCAAGAATTATTAAGGTAAAGATTAATAGATGAAAGGTGAAAATTATGAAATTCATACTTCAAGGCGAAATAAGTTTCTCTAAAGATGCCGAAGATGCCAGAGAAGACTTAGAAGAGTTCATAAAAGAGGCTAATAGTGAATTATTACTCCGGGGTGTTCCTGAAAATCAGGAAAAAGAAGGAGCTAAAATCACCAGCTGGAATATTAAAGGGACTTTACTAAAACTACAGATAGAATCTGGGCACAGAGTCCGGGCACATGACGCCCTTTTGAGAATTAAAAAACCATTAGGGGAGCTTCTAGGTAAAAAATACCATCTGGGCATAAGGAAGATGCATGTTGACTGCTACCAGATTATAATACCTACCAAAGAAGGTAGTTATGATATAGATATGGAACTGGCCCGGAGCCTTCCTCAGATTTCTGATTTTAAAATAGAAGAAAATAGAGTGGTGGTGGAAGTACGTAACCTCTCTGAATCAGAACTAAGAAAACACATCGTCAACAGAATTATTAAGCACGTTACCATGGAAAAGCAGGAAGGAGAAGAAGATACTTCTGCACAAAAACCTACTGACATCCTCACCCGCCAGGTAACCAAAGCCACCCCGGGAGAAATAATAGCACGTAGTAAAAAAATAAAGCCCCTTTTTGAAGGAGACCCCACTGAAGAAGCAGTAAAACAGGGATGGGTTAAAAAATTCCCTGGACGTGGCCAGTGGTTCTACGGTCCCCAGCTGGTAGCTCTCCAGAGAGCCCTGGAAGAAATAGTCTTAGAGGAGATGGTGTATAAAATGGGTTTTATGGAATGTCTATTCCCTAAATTAATCCCCATACCCATAATGCATAAGATGAGATATCTGGAAGGCCTTCCTGAAGGAATGTACTACTGTTCTGCTCCAAAAAGAGACCCGGAAACCTTTGAAAAATTCAAGAATGATCTGATAATCAATAAAGAAGTTCCCATTGATCTTTTAAAAGAAGGACTTAAAGATCCTTCCTATGTTATAGCTCCGGCCCAATGCGAACCATTTTATGAGTTTTTAAGTCACGAAGTGGTGGATGAGAAAGAGTTGCCTATAAAATTCTTTGATAGAAGTGGATGGACCTACCGCTGGGAAGCCGGAGGGGCTAAAGGTTTGGACCGGGTTCATGAATTCCAGCGAATCGAGCTGGTATGGTTAGGTACTCCTGAGCAAACCAATAATATCCGGGATGAGTCCCTGGATCTTTCTTATCAAATTGCCGATAAAATGGAACTGGAATGGTACAATGAAGTAGGAGACGACCCTTTCTATCTGGAAGGACGTAAGGTGGAAGATAGGGGTATTGAATTCCCGGACGTGCCTAAATATGAAATGAGATTATCCATACCCGGGCAGGATAAAGGAGTGGCAGTTGTTTCTGCCAATGTCCATGGGACTCATTTTGTAGAAGGATTTTCTATAAAAGAAGCTCGTAAGCAGAATATATGGACTGGATGTACGGGTATAGGAGTTTCACGTTGGGTATTTGGTTTCCTGGCTCAGAAAGGTTTTGATATGGAAAAATGGCCAGAAATAGTGAAATCCAGGGTGGAAAAAGTAAATGTGCCCCAGATGGTTACCTGGCCTTAATCCGGTCTAAGCCTTTAATTATTTGAGGTGATGTAATGAACTGCGAAAACCATCCTGATAAGGAAGGAGTGGCCGCCTGTGTAAGTTGTGGTAAAATACTTTGTGCCGATTGTCGTTTAAAACTGGTTGGAAAAAATTACTGTCAGGAATGTGCCGATGAACTGGTAACTTTGTATAGTGATAAAAAAGAGGCATTTTCAGAATCAAAACCCATAGCAGGAGGTTATGGTAAATTAAAACCCACCGGTGTACCTGCTGTGGATAACACCTATGAAAAAGCGAGACCGGTTAAAGAAAATTCATCCAACAGATTTCTGCTCTTTTGTCTTATTTTCCTGGTGATTCTGTTTTTTATTGCCCTGGGACTTTACATAGTTTACCTGTTGTATCTGGCTCCTTTTTACGGTGACCTGTCAAATGTAATAAATATTTTACTGACTGATCCTCAGAGGATAATTAATTTTTTAATAGATTAAATGAGTGGATTTATTGACTGAACCCAGAACCCCTAAATTTTTGCCACTGTGCCATCAAAAAGCAGATAGGAGTATTTATTTTAAAAATAAACCACTGCCTCTTTGTGCAAGGTGCACCGGTATTTTTTTAGGAGTTTTAATGTTACCTTTTTTTCATGGGAGTATTATAGATCCATCTATTTTAACCCTATTCCTCTTAGCCACCCCCACAATAATTGATGGTGGTACCCAGTACCGGGGGTGGAGAAAAAGTAATAATCTACTCCGCTTAGTTACTGGTTTCATGTTAGGGTCGTCGCTGGCAGTTTTAGTGGTAATTACTGGCAGAATAATAGTTTATAGTATATAAAATAAATGATTTTATAAATATAAATTTGATTAAAAAATTTTAAAAATAAGACCCATACTTAAATTGAAAAATAACTAAAAAAAAAGAGAATTATTCCTCTTTTTCTTCTTTTACCTCGGTGAGAACTTCTTCAGCAATTTCTTCAACTTCTTCTTCAGTTACTCCACCTTCTGGCATTTCTTTTTTCTTTTCAAAGACATCAGCAAATTCCACTTTTTCCAGGTTTTCAATGTTTTCCCAGATATCCTTGGCTATTCTAAACCGGGCAAAGGTAATGTCCATGTAAGATTTCTGGTCAAATCGGCTTAATTCATCCATAATAATGGTTACTTTACCATCTTCGATGTTTACTTCGGTTTTATCCATGTTAAGTTTAGGATTAGGATAGTGGAGCTGGATCATGCTCTTAATTTTATCCACATCGTCTTCCAGAATCTCTTTAATTTCCACCTGATATTCCAGATTCTTTCCAGCTAATTCATGATTAAAGTCCAGACGAACTCTTCCACCACTTATGCTTTGAATTCTACCATTGTGACCTTCTACCGTAATATTCATTCCCACGTAAGGTTTTATGTTCTGTTTTTTGAATTCCTTCATGGGAACCAGCTGGACCAGTTTAGGATCCCGGTCGCCAAACCCATCTTCAGGAGTTAATTCAATTGTTTTTTGTTTTCCTGCTTCCATATCAATAATAGCCAGATCAATTCCTTTTAAAAGGTGACCTCCGCCTACAATGATGGGTATGGGTCCGTAGACCTTGTCTTCAATTTTTATTCCGGCTTCTTCAGCCACTTCTTCTATGGTGGTATCAAAGACATCACCGGTTTCTTTGGTTCGTCCTGTAAATTCTATTCTTATAAAATCTCCTTCTTTCACTGCCATATCTCTAGCCTCCTGTGAGGTATTCTATTTTTAAACTCTTGTAAAACGTGTTTATCTTTATAATTTAATACACGAATAAGAGAAGGGTAATTTTCTATATACTTAGAAATTGTTTCCTTATCAACTTTTGCTTCCAGAGAAGATAAAACCCTATGTTGATAATGGGTGGAAAAACCACGGGAAATACATTTATGAATTTGATTCAAATTTTTAAAAGGCCTCTTTCTTAATAGTTTTTCCACCGTATTCTCATCTACTAAGGATAAGGATAATAGTTCTTCTTTATTGAATTCATTAACTGTTTTTATAATATTAGGAGTGTCCCTTAAATCATGTAAAGGGGCCCTATTTAATGCCATTTCCTGTTCCAATACTTTAATAGTTTCTGGAGGTAGCATGTCCTGGGCCTGGCTTAGCTGGCCTTCCAACACGGCCTGACGAATAATAGTTCCACTTACATCAGGAATGCGTTTTACGAATATAAATTTATTTTTAAAATCAAAGCCAATTTTAGTAAGTGACCGGGAAAGAGAAGCAATAACATAGTTGTCTTCTTCCAGTTTGCCCTCCATTACGATATCCCTGGTGTGCATATCCACCATTTTATATGGTTTAGGAGCCACACCATGTCCTTTAGTAATTCTTTCCATGATTAAATCAAAACCTTCCACTGGTTTAAATCCGCGGGGAATGTAATCTGCATCCAGAGCCTGGAACATACGGGCCAGACAAAGGGAATATTGTCCAGAGCCCATAATGCCCATTGGAGGCCCTTCCACCACTATATCCGCCCCGACATTTACTGCGGCCTGAGCCCTGGCTTCCCGGGTCATGATGTAAGGTAGGCCCCGGCCACTGCGCTCGGTTGGTCCTGGAACCACCGCCACAAATAATCCTTCCGGGACTTTTTTTTTCGCTTCCATCATACAATGCCGGTGCCCTTTATGTAGTGGAGAATATTCTGTGAAATCAGCTATAAGGGGCCGGGTGCTCTTATTTAATTTTTTATATGTTGGTTTTTGGGAAGCATCATGGTAGATAATATTTCTATCCCTTTCCAGTATGGCCGTGATTAGATTTTCAGAAGGTGACATCTTATCATTATTTAATTTTAGAGGTAAGTATTTGATTAAACAATACCTTAACAACACAAATTATTTAATTACCTTTTAATAAAACTTATGGGTGATGCAAAAGAATGGAACTGGTGCAAGTTATGATATATGATCTATGTTTAAAGGACTGTAAAATCCACCCCCACAAGGGACTGTATAATGTGGGTATTGAGCAGGGCAAAATCATGACCCTGAAAAAAACACCCCTGGTTGCAGATGAGGTAATTGATATTAAGGGGAAGCTGGTTTTGCCCGGTTTAATAGATGTACATGTCCATTTTAGAGATCCGGGGTTAACTTATAAGGAAGATTTTAAAAGCGGTTCCCAGGCAGCAGCCCACGGGGGTTTTACCACCATTATGGATATGCCCAACACTATTCCTCCCACTAATACCGCCTGTTTGTTTAAGGAAAAAAAAGAAATAGCCTCCAAAAAATGTATGGTGGACTTTGCTCTACATGCCGGGGTAGATGATCTGGCGGAAGTTGAAAAAATTGCTCCCCTGAAACCAGCTTCATTTAAATTATTTATGGACCTGTGTAGCGATGACTTTTTAGACCATATTTTTGAAAAGGTATCCTCCTTAGATTCTAAAATCCCGCTGACCCTTCATGGAGAAAATCAAAAAGTTGTAAATGATTGTACCAAAAAACTTCAAGATGAAAATAAAAATGAAGCATTTGATTATAGTCTGGCCCGACCTCCTAAAGCTGAAGAATTAGCAGTGGCTCAGGCACTGAATCTTTCCAGAAAGTTCCAGCAAAAAATACATATTTGCCATGTTAGTACCTCCCGGGCTTTAAAGTTAATTGATTCTAAAAAAAGGGAAGGTTTACCTGTAAGTTCTGAAATTACACCCCATCATCTTTTACTTGATTCATCTGCATTTAAAAACTGGGGAAATCTGACTAAAACCAACCCCCCTTTGAGGTCTAAAGAGGAAGGTATTTCTTTTTCCATGCTGGATAAAATAGATCTGATTGCCACAGATCACGCCCCCCATACTCTGGAAGAAAAAGAAAAGAATGTTTGGGAGGCAGCGCCCGGTATTCCCAATCTAGAAACCGTTCTTCCTTTATTATTAACCCAGATGAATAAAAATAATTTAAATCTGGATCAAATTAAAAGTCTTTTATGTGAAAATCCATCTAAAATATTCAATTTAGAGAATAAAGGGTTTATAAAAGAAGGGATGGATGCGGATCTGGTGGTAGTGGACCTTAAGTTAGAAGGTAAGATTAATCCAGATAATTTTTATACTAAAGCAGACTATACTCCTTTTTCCGGATGGGAATATAAGGGGGCTCCGGTTATGACCCTATCCCGTGGAAATGTGATTATGGAAGAAGGGCAGGTTATGGAAAACCGGGGTCGTTATGTTTACCTGGATTAATCTAATTATTTAATTTTTTAAAAAAAAGTTTTATAGAATATGTTTTATCATATTCTATTTTTTTCTTAGAGGAACTATTAATCCCCCGAGTATGAGAACCCGTGCCATTAATATTGCTATTAATGGAACTCCAGTTTCCTGCATAGGGACTTTTCCATCATCATCTGGTTTTGGTTTTGGTTTAGGTTGCTGGACTTCGATGGTAACTGAAATACAGTATCATCCAGTATAGGATCGTAGGTCAGTGATTCAACTTTAGCAGTGTTGGTGATGTTGCCGGTCCGGGTCACAATCGTAGTTATTATCAGCTCTGCAATAGCCCCTCTTGGAAGGTTTCCAATACTCCATATGCCTGTTTCTGGATTATATGAACCATAGTTAGCCACAGAAGATACATATTGTAAGCCGACAGGTAGTACATCTATCACCCTGGAATCTACTGCAGTATCTGGGCCCCTGTTTTGTACGATATAGGTAAAGAAGATGGTATCATACAGTACCGGCCTTAGATCATTTACTGTTTTAGTAATGGCCAGATCTGCTGCAGGTGGGACTTCAAGTGTTACTGAATCCTGATCATTATCAGGGTTAGGATAGTATTCATTTTCTGCAGTTTTAGTAGCCGTATTGGTTATGTTTCTAGTTTGTACCACTTTAGCAATCAGATTTAAAATTACTGAATTTCCAAATTCAATGGTTCCTATCTGCCAGATTCCGGTGGTAAAATCATACTCCTTGAGTGGTTGTAGATGAAATATAATTTAAACCATCTGGAAGAAGGTCTGTTATCTCCACTCCGGTGGCCTGATCTGGCCCATAATTGGTTACCGTTATGGTGAACATTACCTCATCCAGATAATTAGGATTGAGGTTACTGGCATCTTTTTCTACCCCAATATCGGCTGTTTTTATTTGGATATCCACCGTACTGGTATTGTTTTCCAGGTCGGGGTCAAAGGTATCTGAAGTTACATTAGCCGTATTGCTAATAGTGCTATTGGCCTCTGCTGAAACCAAACCCTGTATGAGGACATTTATTGTTTGTCCCAGGGTAAAGTTACCCAGGTTCAGGCTACCGGTCCAGTTAAACCATGAAATACCTCCATCCAGAGAGTATACAGGGTTTAGTATAACCAGGGGTATTATGTCAGACAATATTATATTTCGGGAAACTGATGGTCCATTATTACCTACCAGGATATTATAAGTGAGGTTTTCATGTCCAGCCAACACAGGATCTGGTGCCCCGGTTTTTATCACATATATGTCTGCAACTGTTTCCACATCAGTAATCGTGCTGGACGTATTATTCTCCAGGAAAGGATCAAAAGTACTGGAATTAACCACAGCCGTATTATTAATCTCACCTAAAACATCAGCCAAAACATCTCCCCTAATCAAAACCTCCCGAACAACACCCGGACTCAAATCACCTAAAACCAACATACCAGTCAATCCAAACCACCATTAACCGAATAAACCGGATTAGCAACAGACAAAACAATCACATCAGCCAAAGTAACATCCCGAGCAACAGACGGACCCACATTACCCACATTAATAGTAAACAAAATCTCCTCACCAGCAACAACCGAAGACGGAGCCTCCTTAACCACAAAAATATCCGCAACCATATCCACACTGGACGTATTATTCTCCAGGAAAGGATCAAAAGTACTGGAATTAACCACAGCCGTATTATTAATCTCACCTAAAACATCAGCCAAAACATCTCCCCTAATCAAAAACTACAAAAACTTAAAGACGAATTAACTTATCCACTACGAGTATTTAAAGATAAAAAGACTGGAACACAATCCAAAAAACTATACAAAACATTAACCAAGATATTAATCCAAAAAATCATGAATTGGAAACGATACAAACCTATACGTGGAAAAATAGAGGACTTCTTCAAATTATGCAAATCAGGGCTTAATTTAAAAAAAATACACAAATATACGCCCGACTCAGTGGAAAGAACCAGCATATTAACTGTATTTTTAGCAGGGCTCATCACAACACTAGGCTACAACTCCAAAACAGCCCTACAAAAACTTTCCGAAACATGAAAAATCTGGCACTGTCAAAAACTTGGGGGTTTTTGGAAATTTGTGTTTAAAAAAAAATTTTATTTATTCTTGTTTAAACTTCTTATTTTCTGAAATAAAAAACTAAAAACTTTTATAATAAGTGGAGCATAGTATTTTGCATATCTAAAACAAAAACACCTGCTCCAGCATATGATTTGTTTGATCAAAGTTATAAACTTTCCTATTTTTGCGAAGACTTATCAAAATATGTTGAAAACCAATTAAAATCAACTCAAACAGATTATAAAGTATCTAAAACGTTGAAAACGTGGTTTAAAAAGGATATTTTTCACATTGAGATGTTGGTACGTCCTGAGTGTTTCAGTAAATTTGTGATTAAAAATGGAGTTAAAGAAAGAAAACTCTATTTTTATGATAAAGGAGTTGTGAAAACATAAATTCAAAGTAGGAGATGTGTTTTTATGGGTATTCGTGGCCCTAAACCTGGTTTTGTGGATGTAGCTTGTCCCAATAAGAGCTGTGCTGATTACGGGAAAACAGAAAAAGGCAATATTGTAGGTAATGGAACTTACCAGACAAAAAATGGTCCTGTTCACAAATTTATTTGTCGAACATGCTCTAAAAGTTTCACTTCACATTCAAACACAATATTACACGATTTAAGAACAAATGAAGAAACAGTTTTTCTGGCATTGAAAATGATTTTGAAAGGCATGAGTTTACGTGGAACAGCAGAAGTTTTGGGTGTTAAACTGGATACTGTGCGCAGATGGCTGCGCATAACTTCTGAACACAGTGAAGAAATAAACAAAGTCCTTATGAAAGACATAAAAGTGGATAAAGTGGAGTTAGATGAGTTGTGGACTTTTGTTAAAAAAAAAACAGTTCCGAGAATGGAGCATGAATCAGAAGACGAAAGATGGATCTGGTTAAGCTTCGCACCCGAACACAGACTAACCCTAGCAGCCTACGCAGGCGCTATGACTCAAGATGCGGGCTCATGAGATCGTAAAACAAACATGTGATCGAATAAACGAAGAGGAATTACCTTTATTTGTCACCGACGGAAGAAAATACTACGCAAAAGCACTATTGGACAGATATAGCTATACAAAGGAGTTTCCAAGGACCGATAAACGAGGACGTCCACGAAAACCGAAACAAATGCCATTGCCGGAGTTAAAATATGCTCAAGTAGTGAAAGAGCAAGAGGGAAGTAAAGTGGTTAATATTGAAAAACGCATTATATATGGTATGGAAGAAGATATTGACCCTAATTTTATCTCTACTTCTTACATAGAACGAGAAAATTTAACTTTACGACAAGATAACAACAGATTAACAAGAAAAACATTAGGATATTCCAAAAAAGATGAATGGCTCCAACACCACGCTACACTACAAATGACCGACCATAACTTCGTACGAACACACGATTCCCTGAAACAACCTTGCAAAACACAATTAAAAGGTAAAGTGTGGAGAAAATATCAAAAAATAACACCGATGATGTCCGTAGGAATCACAGACCACATCTGGACCTTGGAAGAATTGCTAACATTCCCATACCCCACAAAAACATCAACACATAAAAGGGTCAACACTTAATTATATAATCTGAGAAAATGAAAGAATAAATGGTGAAAAAATGTGTGAATCAAATGCATATACATCAGATGGTACTCTGATTATGGAAGATGTATTGAATATCAAAATAAAGGGTAAAAAAATACAATTAGTGGACATCTTGAATCAGAAAAAAATGATACAGGGGACTATTACTGAAATAGACCTGGATAAACACAGCATATTTATAAAAATCAACTGATTTAATAATATTTTATTTTTTATATATTTAAGGAATTAATTTTTAGGGATTCCTGATTTTGTTAGTTATGGGCTGAAAATCGATATATTAACTAAAAATAGGTATTCAGGAACTATTAAATTAAATACTCAGATTAAAATAAAAAAAAATTAAAAAAAATAGGTGGCGGGGCACCTATTAGTTATTTTAAATACAATGCATTTTTAGGACAGGCCGATATACACTGATCACAGAGTATACAGAATCCTTTAAGAGGTACCTTTTCTTCGGTGAGTTTCAGCATGTCGTAAGGACACACATCAATACAATCCCCACACTCATTACACAAGGAAGGGTTGTACTGCACTCTTTTCCTTTTAGATACCTTACCATCAATCACCTTATCCATATCCACCAGGGATAAAGCACCTTCTGGACAGGATACAGTACATGCACCACACCGGGTACACATATTAAAGGAAGGATCTTCATCCACCTTTACCTGATCAGGTAATTTCATACCAGTTTTGGTAACCACCCGAATAGCATCATTTGGACAAATCTGAGCACACTCACCGATAAAGTCACACTTATCAGCATCATATACCAATCCATCCTCACTGGCGGGTTTAGCTGGTCCCAGTTCAACTTCCAGATCAATGGCATCCACCGGACAAATATTCTCACACAAACCACAAGCTGTACAAATAGCTGGTAGTTCTACCGTGAGATTAGACTCTTTAGGTACGATAAAGTCCCCTGGGCAGGCTTCAACACAGATATTACACCCAATACAAGTTTCTTCGTCCAGTTCAAACTTCTTCATCTCTTTGGAACGTTTTTCTGGTTTCTTGCCGGAGATGTAGACCGCATTCCAGGGACAGGTTTGAGAACAAACACCGCACTTAATACATTTATCTGCGTCGATTTCAATGGATCCGCCGATTTCTTCCAGAGTTATAGCATCCACCGGACACTCCGGGACACACATATTACATCCCACACATCCCGTGATGAATATGGGTCCTTCAATAACTACATCCAGTTTGGCTGGTTCCTTAACACCATCCACCCCAATAACATCAACCGGACAGATATCCACACATTTCTGACACATCACACAGAAACCCTGTAGAGGTATCTTTTTAACCTTACCTTCTTCCAGTTTAAGAGTTTGAGGAGGACATACATCCACACAATCCCCACACTCATTACACTTTTCTGGACTGAAAACTATCCTACCCAATGTAGTTCCAGATTCATCCAGCACCATATCTTCTAATTTCAATGCATCCTGCGGGCAAA
>Ga0180017_100511_pt1 | contig 12670 bp, 10 predicted proteins | sample KR46_S_MetaG_FD_129674 | JGI IMG/M metagenome (GOLD analysis project Ga0180017, IMG submission 129674) | Groundwater microbial communities from the Olkiluoto Island deep subsurface site, Finland - KR46_S_MetaG | ecosystem: Environmental > Aquatic > Deep subsurface > Groundwater | place: Finland...
GGAAGGCAGATGACCGCCCGGGAAGATGTGCTTACGGATCCAGTCCGATCCCAGGCGATATGCATCGTATTTCTGATCGGGCATGGTGATGACCTGCAACACGGCCCGGCCGCCCGCAGAAAGCAAGCGGTCCAGGGCTGCAAAATAGACGGGCAGATTGCGGTGTCCCACGGCTTCGAGCATCTCGATGGACACGATGGCGCTGAAACGCCCCTGCACGTGACGATAATCGGTCAACTCGATGCTGATACGCTCGTCAAGGCCCTCTTCCTTCACCCTGCGCGTGGCCCAGTCATACTGCTCCCTGGAAATCGTGATGCCCGTCACCCGGCAGCCGGTCCGCCGCACCGCCTCCAGGGCGAATCCGCCCCAGCCGCAGCCTATCTCCAGCACGTGGTCGTCCGGGCCGAGGTTTGCCATGTCGATGAGGGTGCGCATCTTGGCGTGCTGGGATTCTTCGAGACCATCCCCCTCACTTTTGAAAATGCCCCCTGAATAGGACATGGTCGGGTCCAGGAAGAGCCGGTAAAAATCATTGCCCAGGTCATAGTGCTCGCCGATGTTGCGACGGCTTCCCGCAACAGTGTTGGGCCGACGCAGATGGGCCGTGTAATTGAGCGCCCTGCCCGCCAGAGTCGGCCAGAAGCGCCTGTCGTCCAGGACGTCTTCCCGTTGCGCCAGCAGGCAGAGCAGCCCGACCAGGTCCGGGCTACTCCAGTCGCCGTCCACGTAAGCCTCTCCGAAGCCGATGTCCCCAGACAGCATTACGCGCCGGAAAAACCGGGTTCTGTGCACGTTCAGCACGGCCTGGGGCAGGGTTTGAGGCGCTCCGAAAATTTCCTGTTTCCCGTCGGGCAGGGCCAGAGTCAGTTGGCCGTGATCCAACCGCCGCAAAAATCGCCCCACGGCCCACTTGCCGAGGTCGTCAAAGACCGTGGACGGGGCATGCCGAATGGTCATGGACGAGGCTGGCTCGGGTTTGGGATGAACGCGGAGCTTCTTCCCGAAATAAAGGCGCGCCGCCTGGGCGACAATTCTCGGAAAGGTCAGCGCAGCCCGCAAGGGATGCCCAAGGATCATGCCCGCCAGATTCCGGCCACTCATGGGCCGGGCCCGGCCGGAAAAGGAAGCTTTGAGGGCCAAAGCCTCGTCAAGATAATAGGCGATGGAGACTTCAAGTTCTTCGCCCGGCGCTGAAAACGTGAACTCGTAGCGCCCCCGGCGCGGAAAGAACGGAGAAACGTGAAACTCCTTTGGCGCGGCAAATCGGCCCTCTTCACCCTCCGGAGTGAGCACGTAGAGATGGGTCTCGCCAAAGGTGTTGTTGACCTGCGCCAGAACGCAGGCCAGCCGCCCGGAATCATCGAGGCAATAAAAGAAGCTGGCCGGATTGAAGACGTAATGAAACTGCCGCAACGCCGTGATCAGCACGATGCGCGACGGCACGATGTCCACCCCGTTTTCGCTCAGGGCTCGCAGCACCTTGTCTCGCAGCCCGCCGCCCGTGGGATACAGATAATCCCGGTCATGCAGCGCCAGAGGCCGCAGACGGTTGTGCCCGAACCAGAAGGTGGAACGGTCCAGGTGCTGCAGTTCGTCAAGATCCAGGGCAAAGAGGTGCAGGTCGTAATCAAAGCCATGGTCGATCTCGTGGGTGCGGGCATGGCTCAGGGTTCCGACATAAATCCGCGAGTTCATCCATTCCTCCTGAATTGGGCCACGGCCTCGTGACTGGAGCGGACCGCGTCCTCGTGAAAGCCAAAGCCGAAGTAGCTGCCGCAGAAATAGGTGTTACGCGGCCCGTTCAGGGACAAAAGAGCGCTCTGGGTCTCCATGGACTCTTTGGTGTACACCGGATGATGGTAGACAAAGCTGGCCATGACCCGGGACTGGTCTAGCGGGGTCGGACTGTTAAGGGTCACCAGATACTGCTTTTCTCCTGTCAGGCCTTGCAGCAGATTCATGGCGTAGGTGACGAAAACCCCTGCCCCCTCATGGGCCTCCCGCCGGAAGTTCCAGCAGGCCCAGGCCTTGGGTGTAGGCGGCAGGACCGCAACATCCGTATGCAGAACCGTCGTGTTCTCTTCGTAATGCCAAGCCCCCAGCAGTCGCGCCTCCTCGGGCGAAGGATCGGCCAGGAGCCGCAGAGCCTGGTCGGCATGGGCGGCGATGAACACGTCGTCAAAAATGCGCGCGTCTTCCCCGGCAACCTCCACGCTCACCCCCGCAGGACCGCGCAGGATCCTGGCGATGGGGGCCTCAAGCCGCACCGCGCCGAGAAAATGGCGCAAAAACGCCCTGACGTAGCTGGAACTGCCGCCGGCAACGGTTCTCCATTTCGGGCGATCAAGCAGAGACAGGAGCCCGTGGTTGTTGAAAAAACGCAGAAAGGCCAAGGCCGGAAACCGGCCCACCCGCCCGGCCGGAGTCGACCAGATGGCCGCCGCCATGGGCAAAAGATAGTTCTCGACCATGAAGGGCGAAAATCCATGACGGGCAACGTAGTCATCCAGGGTGCCGAGCTCCTGTCCGTGCTGAAGATCCGCCTTTCCCTGACGGCAAAACCGGGCTATCTCGAACAGAAAACGGTAGTAACGCGCCGAAAACACATTGGAGCGCTGGGCGAAAATCCCGGCCAGATCCGAACCGGCATAGGTCAACCCGGTGCGCGCACAATGAAATCCAAACGACATCTGCGTCTCCCGCGTGGGCACCTCAAGCTCTTCCAGAAATCGGATGAACAGTGGGTAGGTGGCCTCGTTGAAGACGATAAAACCCGTATCGACAGGGGTTCCCCCATCCGGGCCATCGGGAACCGAGACGGTGTGCGTGTGCCCGCCCAGATAATTTTCCTTCTCGAAGATGGTCACCTCGCACGAGTCCTGCAACAGATGCGCGGCCACTATCCCGGCCACTCCACCGCCGATGACGGCCACTTTCCTCCTGGCGCCAGGCCTGTCCGTATTCATGCCAACTCCGAATCGTCGCCGTCGCGACCGCTGCGTTGAAAAGTTCGCGGGGGCAAGGGGAAAAAGGGGCTGGTCGCCCTTTTGTAGGCTTCAAAATCGGGCCGCCCCTTGTATTTCTCCTCCAGCATGGGGATGCCCGAAACTTTAAGCAGCAAAAAGGCGATCAACAGGGGGCTGACCAGTCCGTACAGCCCGTACTCCGAGCCGAGGCCCAGAAAGAAGAAACCCCACCACAGCACGGCCTCACCGAAATAATTCGGGTGGCGGGTGTAGCGCCACAGCCCGGTGGTCATGAGTTGCCCCCTGTTGGCCGGATCCTTTCTGAAGCGTGAGAGCTGCCAGTCGCCCACGGCCTCAAAGAAAAAGCCCAGGGCAAAGAGACCAACCCCCAGGACGTCGGTCCAGACGAGCGCTCCGCCGGGCCTGGCCATGGCCAAGAGAACCGGTGCGGCGACCAGAAAAACGACCAGGCCCTGAAGCATGTAAATCTGCAGGAAACTGCGCCAGACAAAGGTCTCGCCCCACGCCTTCCGAAAGGCCATGTAACGAAAATCCTCTCCCCGGCCCCGGTGCCTGAGGCCGATGTGCAGCCCCAGGCGCGCCGCCCAGAGAATCAACAGGCAGAACATGACGAGAGGCCGGAAGTGTGTTTCCATACCGCCCGCGAGCCAGCCCCCAAGACATGCCAGCACGAAGGCCGGACCGTAAGCGATGTCAATGAGGCTGTTGTCGCTAGCGCGCATGCCGACGACGAACATGGCATTCATGGTCAAAAAGAGCGCCACGGCCGCACCGAGGAGCACAACAGTCATAAGACCTCCGTCATGGTTTTCAGCCCAGCCGCATGCCGATGAGGTAGCTGCCTGCGGCGACCAGCGTGCACAGCACCGTGCCCCACGCGATGTCGACTACGACCACAAGCACCGGCCAGTCCCGCAAGGTGGCCAGGTTTGTCAGGTCATAGGTGGCGTAGGTGAAGAACCCGAACAGCGCGCCCCACAGGCAGGCTCTGGCCAGGGACTGCGCCTCAAGGCCGGGGCGGACGGCAAAAAGAAGAATCCCGGCTATGTAGATGAAATAGAAGGCAAAGGCTGCGGGCCAGTTGACATCAGGGCTCAGCAGATGGCCCAGGTTGTTTTTGTAGAAAGACCTGGCCACAAACCCGAGCCAGATCATGTCGATGGCGAAAAAAACAGGAATGGTAAACAGATAGAGCTTGACCCAGAAAACAGGATTCATGGCCGATCCTCCGATGTTGCAAGCGTTCTGCAGGACCATGTCATCCCTGATGTTCGACAACGGGAATCATCGCCGGGACACTTCCTGCCGGACCATGCGTGGCAGCCGGAATGAAAACGCCCGGCTAAAAACACCGGGCGCACTCGTATTATCTTAACCTGCAGGTCTTGTCATCAGCCTCCGAAAGAACCTGCGCCCATCACTTCCAAGGCCTTGCTGTAGTGAACCCTGACCTGCCCGATCTTGTCTTCCAGATCTTTGGATGCAGCCTGAACTCCTTCCAGGGGACATTCGGATTCAAGCTGGGCGGTTTTGGTTTCAATCTCGCGCACAAGTGCCTTGATTTCCGTCACTGTATCCAGAAGCGCGCTACGGTCGGCGTCTTTAAGATCCATGAATCCGGCCATAACGTCATACAGAGTGGCCTTCCACGCGGTCAGTTCCCCTTCTACACCCTTGCAATATCCTTTAACAGCGAGCCTTTTTGCTTCGTCGGTCATGCAACCTTCTACTGCTGAGCATCCCCAACCCGGTCCCGGATAATCCATGTTTACCATAGCTGCCTCCAAAAAAAGTTTGATGTTTGTTGTTATTCTACACGCAAATCATTTATCGTCAATAAAAATCATTAGTTCTCTCCTAATGTCACAGGGCAACCTGGCAAGAGGTTCTGCTCATTTATTTGCGCCTTCATGACCAGCCCGGTCACCGTCTGCGGCACGACTGCCCGTATTCTGCCCTGCTTCGCGTGGCCGGAGCGAGAAATTGTTGGGCGGGTCAGCAGGCATTGAATTCCGTCGGACGACGTGCGGTTCCACGCCAGGGCTCTGCCCGCTCGGCGCAAAAAAAGGGCGACCCATTGCGGACCGCCCCCGTTTTTTCGCTCTGCTCGGCGTTATTCCATCACTTCGGCCTTCTCGATGACAATGGTCTCCTGGGGAACGTCCCCGTGCATGCCCTTGGAGCCCGTGGGGATAGCTTCGATGAGGTCCACCACGCTTTTTCCGGCCACAACCCGGCCGAAGACCGCGTAGCCGAAGTCACGCGTGCCGTGGTTCAGAAACGCGTTGTCGGCCGTATTGATGAAAAACTGGGCGGTGGCGGAGTTGATCTCGCCCGTGCGGGCCATGGCCAGGGTGTACTTGTCGTTTTTCAGTCCGTTGTCGGCTTCGTTCTTGATGGGCGCATGCCCTCTCTTGGGGGTCATGGATGCGTCCATGCCGCCGCCCTGGACCATGAAGCCCTTGATGACACGGTGAAAGACCGTGCCGTCGTAAAAGCCTTCATTGACGTAGGTCAGAAAGTTTTGCGTCGAGATCGGGGCCTTGGCGTTGTCGAGTTCGATGACGATGACGCCCTTGTTGGTGGTCAGGGAAACCTTGGGGCCTTCCGCCAAAACCAGAGACGAGGACACGAAAACCATGATCAGTGCAATAATGAGCGTACGCATACTTTCCTTCCTTTAAAAGATGACGGCTTCAAACCACCAGATCTCTGTCTTCGGTTTGCGCCAGGTTCCCTTGGGCAGACCGGCCTTGACGCAGGTCTGGTCCAGAAAAGTTTCGCGGTCCCAGCCCCACTCCGTGGCCACCTGAGGCAGGAGCAGGCCGGAATGCATGGCCTTGCGGATATAAAGCCCGTGGCGGCCTGGCTCAATGAGCTCCGCGTCAGGACAGGGCGAAAGCGGCCCCATGACCGAAACTTCGATATGCAGGCCCTCGATCTCATCCGCCGCGAGAGGAGCAAAACGCGGGTCCTCGAAGGCCGCCGCGCCAGCCATGCGTTCAATGGTCGCGACCAGCGGCCCGTTGCCGACGATGTTCCCGATGCAGCCGCGCAGGCGTCCACCGCTCTTCAGGGTCACAAAGGCCCCCAGCTCCTCGCGCAGGGTCCTGGAATCCATTACGGGCTTGGGATCGGAAGTCAGGCCCAGATGATCGCGGATGACCCAGTCCACGAGCTCCTTGCAGAAGCGCTTCTCTTCGTCGGTCAAAATCAGTTCAAATGCGTTCATGCACATCCTCCCTCAAGCATCAAAAGGGGTTTCAAGCGGCGGGTTGGTCCACATCGCACCCATGCTGCGAGCCGCGCCGACAACTTCCACCTGTCGGTCCCTGACCCGCACCCGGTCCTGGGCGATCCAGTGCAGGGCCTGCGGGTAGATGCGGTGCTCCATGGCCAGAATGCGCGCGCCAAGGGTGTTTTCGTCGTCACCTGCAAAAGCAGGCACGGCGGCCTGGATGATGATAGGGCCATGGTCCATCTGTTCGTCCACGAAATGCACGGTGCACCCGGCCAGGCGCACCCCGTGCCCGGCCTGCTGCCGTTGGGCGTTCAGGCCGGGGCAAGCCGGGAGCAGGGACGGATGGATATTGACCACGCGACCGGCGAAGGGGGTCAAAAACTCCGTCGTCAGGATGCGCATGAATCCGGCCAGGGCCACGAATTCCACCTCGGCCGCCCGCAGCAGGCGGACGAGTTCGCGGTCAAAATCCTCCCGCACGGGAAAATCCGCATGCCGGACGCAGGCGGTGGGAATCCCGGCGTGACGCGCGCGCTCAAGTCCTTGGGCGCCTGGCATGTTGGTGATGACTATACGAATGTCCGCGTCAAGACTTCCTTCCCGAACCCGGTCGATGATGGCCTGCAGATTGGAGCCGGAGCCGGAAACAAGCACGCCCAGGGCGATGGTCATGGCCTTATCCCTTCACCAATGCCTCGACCAGGGCCGGGATGGTGTAGTCTTCGGGCATGATGTCCGGGACGAACCCGTATTCCTTCAGGGTTTTCGCGGTCACCGGGCCGATGCAACAGATCCGCAGACCCTGGTCCACATAGGGGCGCAGGGTGTCGGCCGGGACCAGGGCGAAAAAGTTCTCCACCGTGGATGAACTGGAGAAGGTCAGAAAGTGGAGCCTGCCCTTTTCCAGAAGCTCAACGATCTCGGCTCCGTCCTCCTCGGTCAGCTTTGTTTCGTAGACCGGGAGCACGTCCACCTGCGCCGCGACCTTGGCCAATTCCTCGGGCAGCACCTCGCGCGCGACCTTGGCCCGGGGAATGAGAACCTTCTTGCCGGCCACGCCGCGCTCCAAAAGCCCCTCGACCACGGATTCGGCCACGTACTTGGGCGGAATGAAGTCGGGGCGGATGCCGCGATCCAGGAGCGCTTCGGCCGTGGCGGGGCCGATGGCCGCGACCTGCAAGCCTCCCAGGGCCCTCGCGTCTTTGCCCACCAGTTCAAGCTGATTCCAGAAATGGCGCACGCCGTTGACGGAGGTGAAAATGGCCCAGTCATAATCCGCAAGCCTGTCAATGGCCGCGCGGACCGGGGCGTAATCCTCCAGGGGCACGATAGTGATGGTCGGAAATTCGTAGCAGGCCGCGCCCAGGCCTTCCAGGGTGTCTTTCAAACCGCTGGCCTGTTCGCGGGCGCGGGTCACGACCACTCCCTTGCCGTGCAGGGGCAGCTTTTCGAACCAGTTCAAGGTGTCGTGCAGCTGCACCACTTCACCAACGACCAGCATGGACGGGGCCTTGACCCCTTCGCGCGCGGCCATGGCCGCAATCTCGCCGATGGTCGAAACCCACGACTGGTGCTCGCTTGTCGTGCCCCAGCGCACCAGGGCGGCGGGCATGTCCGGGCGCATCCCGTTTTCCATCAGCTTGGCCGAGATGTAGGGAAGGTTCTTCACGCCCATGTAGAAACACAGGGTGCTGGCCGCAGTGGCCAGGGCCGGCCAGTTGTGGGCCGAGTCGGGCTTGGTCGGGTCCTCGTGACCGGTGATCAGCGACACGGACGAAGCGTACTTGCGGTGCGTCAACGGGATGCCCGCATAGGCAGCTCCGGCCACGGCCGAGGTCACTCCGGGCACGACCTCGAATTCGAGCCCGGCTTCAAGCAACTCCTCGGCCTCCTCGGCCCCGCGTCCGAAAATATACGGGTCGCCGCCCTTCAAGCGGGCCACGTTCTTGCCTTCCCTGACCTTGGCTACGATCAGATCGTTGATCTGGTCCTGAGGCAGGGTGTGATCGCCGCCCTTCTTGCCTACATAAATGATCTCGGCGTCGGGACGGCACAGGGACAGGAAGCTCTTGCTGGCAAGGTAATCGTAAATGACGACCTCGCACTCCTGCATGAGACGCTGCCCCTTGACCGTGATGAGGCCCGGGTCGCCGGGGCCCGCGCCGATGAGATATGCTTTGGCCATGATGTTTCCTTTCGTTAGAATATGTGGACCGACTAGCCGACGAACTCCAGCACCTTGGCCCGCAGCTGCTCCAGGGTGGCCTTTTTCTCGGCAAAGCCCGCCGCCTTGGCCTTTTCCTTGGCCACCACGTCCTCGGGGGCCTTGCTGACAAAGCTTTCGTTGCCAAGCTTCATGGTCACAAAATCGAGTTCCTTGGTGATCTTGCCGAGTTCCTTGTCCAAGCGGGCCAGTTCGGCCACGAAATCCACCACGCCCGCCAGGGGCACGAAGAGTTCATACCCGCGCACGACCGCCGAGGCACAGCCCTTGGGCGGCTCGATGTCCGCCTCCACGCTAAGGCTTCCCACCCGGGCCAGGGCCGCGATCTCCGTCTCGTGGGACAGGAGAAACTCGCGATCATCCCCGCCTGCGCGGACCATCACGGTCAGGGGCACGCCGGGCGCAACGCCCAGCTCGGCGCGGATGTTGCGCACGGCCACGATGATGCCCTGCAGAAACTCCATGTCGCGCACAGCCCCATCATCCTCACACTCTGGCCGGACCTTGGGATAGGGCCGCACGGCCAGGCTCTCGGCGTCCAGGGCCGGGATGCAGGACCAGATCTCCTGAGTGACGAAGGGGATGACCGGGTGGGCGATGATCATGATCTCGGACAGCACGTGCTTCAGGCACGAACGCGCCGCGGCCTTGGCCTCTTCGTCCTCGCCGTAGAGTTCGGGCTTGATCAGCTCCAGGTACCAGTCACAGAACTCACGCCAGACGAAGCCGTAGAGGCCCTGGGCCGCCTCGTTGAAGCGGTATCCCTCGATCTGGGCGGCGTGTTCTTTCTTGAGCATCTCCAGACGGTGCAGGATCCAGCGGTGATGCAGCCCGGACAGTTTGGCGGAATCGAACTCGGGCTCGCTGCCGTCGACATGCATGAGCGCGAAGCGGGCCGCGTTCCAGATCTTGTTGATGAAATGCCGATAGCCCTCGATGCGCGCCTCGGACAGCTTGATGTCCCGGCCCATGGCCGCGAACGAGGTCAGGGTGAAGCGCAGGGAGTCGCATCCGTACTTGTCGATCATGGCCAGGGGATCGATGACGTTGCCCGTGGACTTGGACATCTTCTTGCCGTGCTCATCGCGAACCAGGGCGTGGATGTAAACGTCCTTGAAGGGCACGTTGTCCATGAACTGCAGGCCCATCATCATCATGCGGGCCACCCAGAAGAAGAGGATGTCAAAACCCGTGACCAGGAGTGAGGTCGGATAAAAAGCCTTGAGTTCGTTGGTCTTGTCCGGCCAACCCATGGTCGAGAACGGCCACAGGGCGGAGGAGAACCAGGTGTCGAGCACATCCTCATCCTGGACCAGACCCGCGCTGCCGCACTTGCAGGCCGTCGGGTCCTGACGGGCCACGATGACCTCGCCGCAATCCTGGCAGGTCCACACCGGGATGCGGTGCCCCCACCACAGTTGCCGGGAGATGCACCAGTCGCGGATGTTGTCGAGCCAGTTGAAATAGGTCTTGTTCCACTGCGCGGGCCAGATGGTCGTGCGGCCGTCTTCCACGGCAATGCGGGCCTTCTCGGCCAGCGGCTTGACGGACACGAACCACTGTTCGGACACAAAGGGCTCGATATTGGTCTTGCAACGGTAGCACTGGTTGACCTTGTTCTCGTAAGGCTCCTCGGCCGTGAGCGAGCCGCAGGCACGCAGGTCTTCAACAATGCGCGTACGGCAGTCGGCGGCGCTCATGCCCCGATACGCCTCGGGCGCGTTTTCGTTCATGCGGCCCTTGTCGTCGATGACGCTGACTGTCTCCAGGCCGTATTTGCGACCCAGTTCCCAGTCGTTCATGTCGTGGGCCGGGGTGATCTTGAGGCACCCGGTGCCGAATTCGCGATCCACGTAGGCGTCGGCGATAACCGGGATGCGACGGCCGACCAGGGGCAGGATCACGTGCTTGCCGACCATGGACTGATAACGCTCGTCCTCGGGGTGCACGGCCACAGCCGTGTCGCCGAGCATGGTCTCCGGGCGCACCGTGGCCACGGTCACGGAGCCCGAGCCATCTTCGAGAGGATAGCTCAAATGATACAGGGTCGACTTGGCCGGGGCGTACTCGACCTCGTCGTCGGCCAGGGCCGTATGGCAGCGGGTACACCAGTTGACGATGTACTTGCCGCGATAAACAAGCCCCTGCTCGTACAGGGACACGAAAACCTCGCGCACGGCTCTCGACAGGCCCTCGTCCATGGTGAAGCGCTCCCGGGTCCAGTCGACGCTGGCGCCCAGACGGCGGATCTGGTTCAGGATGCGTCCGCCGTAGTCTTCCTTCCATTCCCAGACGCGGCTGATGAATTCCTCGCGGCCCAGGTCCTCGCGGCGTTTGCCTTCGGCCAGGAGCTTCCTTTCGACCACGTTCTGGGTGGCGATGCCCGCGTGATCTGTGCCCGGCACCCAGAGCACGGTCTTGCCCCGCTGGCGCATGTAGCGGCACATGATGTCCTGCAGGGTGATATTGAGGGCGTGGCCCATGTGCAGGGCGCCGGTGACGTTGGGCGGGGGAATGACTATGGAGTAATTGTCCCCCGGGTGGGCTGCGGCCTTGGCCGCGTCAGGGGTGAAACTCTGGTGCGTCTTCCAGTACTCAAGCCACCGCTCTTCCACGTCGACGGGTTCGTATCCTTTGGAAAGCGTTTCGTTGGCCATATGGTGAACTCCGGATAATGAGCTGATTGAGGCAAAAAAGCGCCGGATGCCCGGCGCTGCGGAAACAAAAATGAGTACTGGGGCGAACCTTAAAAATCAAGCCCGACTTGCCCGCCACCCCGCTTCCTGCTAGGCCGACGGACATGCATCGACACTGTCCGCCTCTGGCCCTGCTGTGGGATGAATCGCACCTGTGGGGTCTGCTCCTGCGCCATGCCCTCAAAGCCCTGCGCGCTCCCGTGACCATGCTCAAGGCCGAGCATGTCCGCGCCGGAGCGTTGCGCGATCTGCGCCCGTCCACCCTGCTCGTGCCAGGCGGGTGGGCCAAGCTCAAATCCCTGGCCCTGGGCCGGGAAGGCCGCGAGGAGATCCGCAATCATGTGCGCGAAGGCGGCGCGTATCTGGGATTTTGCGGAGGCGCGGGGCTGGCCCTGAATTCGGAGCGCAGCGCCCCTTTTCTGGGACTGTGCGACTGGTCCCGCAAACCGGCCAGCCAGCGATTGCCCAATTTCAGCGGGCACATGCACTGCACTATCAATGAAAACGGCGGCAGGTACGAAGCCGCCCTGCCGGTCTGGTGGCCTTCGCAATTTCTGCCCGGAAAAACCCCCCTGGAAGTACTCGCGCGGTACGAAGGACCGGGGCCGGACTTCTGGGCCGCCGATCTGGACTGGTCAGGCGTGACGTCCTCGGAGGTCGGGCAATGGGAAAAACTCTACGGCATCAACCTCGATCCAGAACGGTTGCACCACGAACCCTGCATTGTCCGGGGCGTGTACGGGCAAGGCTCGTTCGTGCTCAGCTACGCCCATCTGGAGACTCCGTCCTCGCCGCAGGCCAACGCCCTGCTCTCACGCCTGCTGGGGCTCGGGGATCAGCTGACGGTTCCGGTCTGGGATCTGGGGCAGGAAGCGCCACTGTGGGACGACAAAACCCTGCGCACGCTCCACGAAGGCCTCTTAAGCCTTGTCGCCTTCGGACAAAACCATTTCCTGCTTTTCTGGCGCACCCCCTGGCTTCTGGGCTGGCGGCGCGGAGTGCCCGGCTCGCCCATCAACTTCCTGCTGGCCATGGCCTGGCAGGCCCGGCACAGCCATGCCTCAACCCGGGCCAAAGACTACTGGGCAGACCATGGAGCGCGCTGCTGCGAGCAGTGCCTGGATTTTTGCTTGCAAACCCAGGACTACCTCTTGCAGGAACGACGCATCCTGGCCACGTCCCCGTCATCGCCCGAGGCCAGCGCCTCCCCGAACCTGCAACGGCGCAAGCTGGAGCTTTTCGGCAAATTCCCCGGATACGGAGGGCTGTACGGAGAAATCCTGCACACCCTGGACGAACTGTTGTGGCTGCAATTCAGCGATCAAGACCAGCAGCAAGGTGGGCCTTGAGCCCCGCAAAGCGGTCGTCTAGCGGCAACAGGGCAAAAAGACGGTCCAGATAGCCGCGCCCTGCGAAAATACGCCGACTTGCCCCGTGCGCCAGCTTTGGGCCCCAGGACGCAAGCAGCAGCTTGAAATCGTTTATGTAGTGCAGGTCGCCATAGGCAGGACTCTCCCCC
>Ga0180017_100516_pt1 | contig 12590 bp, 12 predicted proteins | sample KR46_S_MetaG_FD_129674 | JGI IMG/M metagenome (GOLD analysis project Ga0180017, IMG submission 129674) | Groundwater microbial communities from the Olkiluoto Island deep subsurface site, Finland - KR46_S_MetaG | ecosystem: Environmental > Aquatic > Deep subsurface > Groundwater | place: Finland...
ACTGCCCGAGCAACTGCCTCAAGGTCGTCAAGAGCAAGCCTCCGGTGACCACTCCCGAACAGGAGCAGGCATGGAAGGAGGCCGAGGAGCGGGGGGAGAAGGTCACCAGGCCCAAGGGCCCCAAGTATCCGGCCAAGTTCATGTACGACTACACCCTGTGCAGCCTGTGCGGCACCTGCATCGACAACTGCCCGGCAAACACGCTCCGGTTCTCCAACAACATATACTGGGTGGCCACGTCCCGGAAAGAGATGCACATCGATCTTCTCGCCCGGCTCAGGGAGAAGGCGACGGACCTTTCCGCTCCCGCTCCCAAAACCGAAGCCAAGCCGGCTGCGGCGGAGAAGGAGGCTTAATATGGAAGTCCTGGCAAAAGTGGCTTTTGGCATCTACACGGCAGTCATCATCGGCGGGTCCGTCTTCGCCGTGTCAAGCACCAGCCTTGTGCGCGCCCTGGTCGGGCTGATCACCACCCTGGTCGGCGTGGCGGGCATGTACCTGCTGCTGGCGTCCCCGTTCATGGCCTTCATGCAGCTGCTCATCTATGTGGGCGCTGTCAGCGTTCTGATCTTCTTCGCAGTGATGCTCACGCGGGCCGAGAGCGGCGGCGACGAGTCCGCCCCCGCGCCCATGAAGACCTATGTCTTCGGGCTGGCGGCCACCATCGCGCCTGCGGCAGTGCTCGGCTGGCTGGTCATGACCCGGCCCGTGCAGTCCATCGCGATTCCCACCGAGGTCGACATCAAGCAACTGGGCGAGGGGCTTCTGGGCACGTATTTCCTGCCCTTTGAACTTATCTCGGTAATTCTCATGGTCGCCATGGCTGGCGCCGTGCTCCTGACCTGGGAGAAGAGGGGGAAGAAATAGATGAGCGCCCTGACCCTATACCAACTTGTTGCGCTGATCCTGTTGTGCGCGGGCCTTTACGGCCTGACCCAGCGGAGAAGCCTCGTCGGCATGCTGATCTGCGTTGAGCTGATGCTCAACGGCGCGGGCCTGTCCATCGTGGCGGCTGCCCAGCTCACGGATTTCAGCGCGACCCTTGGCCAGCTCGGCACCCTGTTCGTCATGGGGCTTGCCGCGGCTGAGGCCACCCTCGTGCTGGCGATAGTCGTGGTCGTTGCCAGGCGGTTCGGTTCCGCCCAAACCAGTGACATCACTACCTTGAAGGAATAGCTATGATGGACGGGGTTACCATAGAGAGTTCCCGGATACTCCTGCCGGTGGTGATCACACTGATCGCGCCGCTCTTTATCTGGCTGAACCGCAAAGATGAAAACAAACGTGAGGCCGTCAGCTTTGTCGCGGCAGCCGCCACGTTTCTGTGTGTGTTGTCCATGGCACCCGCCGTGCTGCAGGGCGAGGTGTGGTACTACCATGTGACGACAATAATGCCCGGCATAACCATAGCGTTCGCCGCGGACGGGCTTGGCATGATCTTCGCCCTGATCGCGTCGTTGCTGTGGTTCTTCGCCACAAGCTACAACATCGGCTACATGCGCGGGCTCAAGGAGCACGCCCAGACCCGGTACTACATCTGCTTCGGCGTGGCCATCTTCGGTGCCGTGGGCGTGGCCTTCGCGGCCAACGTGTTCACCCTCTACCTCTTCTACGAGGTCATCACGGTGTTCACGTATCCTCTGGTCTACCACCACGAGGACGCCGACGCCAAGATGGGCGCGCGCAAGTACATCGTCTACCTGATGGGAACGTCCAAGCTCTTCCTGCTGCCCGCCATGGTCCTGACCTACGTGCTGGTCGGCAACCTGGACTTCCATCTGACCGACATCGTCAACGGCATGTTCTCGCCTGCGGTCGTGGCCGAGCATCCCAGACTGGTGGCGCTCACCTACTGGCTGTACATCTTCGGTATCGGCAAGGCGGCGCTCATGCCGTTTCACAACTGGCTGCCCTCGGCCATGGTCGCGCCCACCCCGGTCTCGGCTTTGCTGCACGCGGTGGCGGTTGTCAAGGCGGGCGTGTTCTGCGTCAGCCGCATCGTCCTTTCGGGCTTTGGCACCAAGACGGCGGGCACGCTGACCTTGAGCCAGGTCTTCGTGGGCGCGCCGGGCACCATGCTCGGCGACACGACCCTGGGCATCGGCACCGCCTATATCGCGGCCTTCACCATCGTGGTGGCCTCGCTCATCGCCCTGACCAAGGACGACATCAAGGCGCGACTTGCCTATTCCACGGTGTCCCAGCTCTCCTACGTCGTCATCGGCGTGACCATGCTGACGGACTCGGCGGTGCAGGGCGGGGTGATGCACATCGCCCACCACGCCTTCTCCAAGATCACGCTCTTCATGGCCGCCGGCGCAATCTATGTGGCCACGCATCTGAAAAAGATCAGTCTTATGGATGGTCTTGGCCGCAGGATGCCATGGACATTCGCTGCCTTCGGCCTAGCCTCGCTGTCCATGATCGGCATGCCGCCGGTCTGCGGGTTCGCCTCCAAGTGGTATCTGGTCAACGGCACGCTGTAGGCCAACCAGATGCCGCTCCTGGTGGCGCTCCTGGCCAGTACCGCGCTCAACGCGGGCTACTTCCTGCCCATCCTCTACCGCGCCTTCTTCAAGACGGCGTCGCCCGAGGCGAACATAGCGCAGTACAACGAGGCGTCGAAGACCATGGTCGTGCCGCTGTTCATCACGGCGGTCATATCAGTGTTACTGTGTCTGTACCCGCAGACTTTCCTGAACTTCGTCAACGTATTCGGCAAGTTCTAGGGGGATATAATGAGTCATAACGGATTGGGCGAACTCCTCGCCAAATGGAGAGACAACTGGAAGACGTGGAGAATCATCTTCTTCGTCGTGCTGGGCGTGCTGCTGGTGCTCAACGTTCCTTTTGTCACGCACCACCCGCACTTCGGCCTCGACAAGTACCCCGGGTTCTTCGCGGGATTCGGTCTTGTGGTCGGTCTTGGGATGGTCATTGTCATGAAGAAAATCATACAGCCGTTCATCGCCAGAAAGGAGGACTACTATGGAGATTAATTTCTTCCATCCCTCCATGGCGTTCCTGGCCCTGGCGCTGCTGGTGCCGTTCATTCCCAGGAATCTGTGGCTGAACAAGGCCTTTCGCGGCGCGCTGGCCCTGATTCCGCCGTTCATCGCCCTGGCGAGCATCATGACCGTGGAGCCGGGCATGTACGGCAATCTCGACTACCTGAGCCAGTCGCTGGTGCTGGGCCGGGTGGACAAGCTGTCCATCGTCTTCGGCCAGGTCTTCGCGGTCATCGCGGTGGCGGGTGCCATCTACGGCATGCATGTGGAGGACAGAGGGCACTACGTGTGCGGCTCCCTCTACGTTGCGGGCGGTTTCGGCTGCGTTTTCGCGGGCGATCTGCTGACGGTCTTCCTGTTCTGGGAGCTTATGAGCATCGGCTCCACCTTCCTGATCTGGCAGGCCCGGACCAAGGAGTCGGTCGGCGCGGGCTTCCGCTACTTCATGTACCACACCGTGGGCGGCCTGTTCCTGCTGTGCGGCCTGCTGCTCAAATACAAGGCCACCGGCTCCTTTGCCTTCATCGGCGTCGAGCCCGGCGCGGCCCAGCTCTATGACTGGCTGATCCTCATCGGCTTCTGCGTCAACGCCGCGGTCGTGCCCCTGCACGCGTGGCTGCCCGACGCCTACCCCCGCGCCTCCATCGGCGGTGCGGTGTACATGTGCGCCTTCACCACCAAGACAGCGGTCTATGTGCTCTGCCGGGGCTTCGCGGGCTGGGAGATCCTGGCCGTGGCCGGCACCTGCATGGCGGTCTTCGGCGTGCTGTACGCGTGCATAGAGAACAACGCCAGACGCATCCTCTCCTACCACATCGTCTCCCAGGTGGGATACATGGTGGCGGGCATCGGCATCGGCACGGCCATGACGCTCAACGGCGCCATTGCCCACGCCTACGCCCATATCCTGTACAAGGGCCTCCTGTTCATGGGCACCGGCTGCCTGCTTTACGCCGTGGGCACCGCCAAGCTCGACAAGCTGGGCGGGCTGGCCTACCGGCTGCCGTGGGTCATGGTCTGGTACATGGTGGCGGCCCTGTCCATCTCCGGCATGCCGCTCTTCAACGGCTTCATCTCCAAGACCATGACCATCGCCGGTGCGGCTGAGGCCCACCACACGATCCTGGCTCTTTGTCTGGAGATCGCCGCCGTGGGTACCTTCATCTCTGTGGGCATCAAGCTTCCGTACTTCGCCTTCTGGGGCGGCAAGCGGGAGTATGTGGGCGAGGTCAAGCCGATCCCGTTCAACATGTACGTGGGCATGGGGCTGACCGGCCTGCTGTGCATCGCCCAAGGCGTCTACCCCGACATGCTCTACCGCTACCTGCCTTTTGCGGTCGAGCACGCATACCACCCCTGGACCATCGACAAGGTCATAAACTCCGGCCTGCTGCTCGGCTTCTCCGGTCTGGCCTTCTACCTGACCCGCGAGATCATCACCCCGCACGCCAAGCTGAACCTGGACTTCGACTGGTTCTACCGGCTCATCGGGCGCGTGGTCATGCGGGCCCTGTGCTGGCCGATCTCGAAGGTTGACGACTTCTGGACCGAGGTCTACCGCACGGCTGGTCTGCGCTCGCTGATCGGCATGGGCGACGGGACTTCCTGGTTCGACAAGAAGGGCATCGACACTGTGGTGGACGGAAGCGCCTACACCGTCAGGAACATCGGCAGGGTGGGGGCCAAGGCCCAGACAGCACGCCTGCAGGATTACCTGGCGTTCGCCGCCGTTCTTGGCCTGGGCATTTTTGCCCTCGTTTGGTACTTCGGCTAAGCCGGACAATCTAAGGAGAGCTAGTTTTGGACTTCGGATATCCGGTACTCACACTGTTGATCCTATTCCCGCTCGTCGCGGCCTGCGGACTTTTCTTCCTGCGGGCTCCGCAGGTCGTGCGGATGTACACCTTCGTGGTGTCCGTCATCGAGCTGTTGCTGGCCGTGCCATTGCTCGGCTATAAACCCAACGCGGATTTCCAATTCGTCGAGCGTCTCGACTGGGTCCATCAATGGAACCTCGAATACTTCCTCGGCGTCGATGGAATCAGCATACTCATGGTCTGGCTGACGCTGGCGGTGCTGCCGCTGTGCGTCATGTGCTCGTGGACCTACATCGGCAAGCGCGTCAAGGAGTTCCACTTCTGCCTGCTGTTCATGACATCGGCGGTGCTGGGCGTCTTCTGTGCGCTTGATCTGGTCCTGTTCTACGTGTTCTGGGAGGCCATGCTCATCCCCATGTACCTGCTCATCGCGGTCTGGGGCGGAGACGACAGGAAGTACGCCTCGCTCAAGTTCTTCCTGTACACCCTGACCGGTTCGACCCTGCTCCTGGCGGCCATCGTGGCCTTCAGGATCACGGGCGGCACCTTTGCCATTCCCGAACTGATGGAGCAGACCTTCACCTTCCGCTTCCAGTTCTGGGCATTCCTGGCCATGGCCCTGGCCTTTGCCATCAAGGTGCCCATGTTCCCGTTCCACACATGGCTTCCGGCGGCGCACGTGCAGGCGCCTTCAGCCGGTTCCGTCATCCTGGCGGCAGTGCTGCTGAAGATGGGCACCTACGGGTTCCTGCGCTTCTGCCTCCCCCTGACTCCGGCGGCCAGCGAATACTTCGCCCCGATGATGATCGCGATTTCCATCGTCTCCATCATTTACGGCGGAGCCATCGCCCTGGGCCAGACGGATATCAAGAAGCTGGTCGCCTACTCCTCGGTGGGCCACATGGGCTTTGTCACCCTGGGCATCTTCCTGTTCAACCAGCGCGGCGTCGAAGGCGCGCTCTTCCAGATGCTCAACCACGGCATCGTCACCGGCGCGCTCTTCATGATGATCGGCGCGGTCTACGAGCGCAGCCACAGCCGCGACATCGAGAAGAACATGGGCCTTGGCAAGCACATGCCCGCCTTCATGTTCTTCTGGGGTCTCATGGCGTTGGCCTCGTTCGGCTTCCCCGGCACCAACGGATTCGTGGGCGAGATCCTGGTCTTTGTGGGCGCGTTCCAGGAATCCATCTGGCTTGGCATGCTCTGCGTGCCCGGCGCGCTGCTGGCCGCGGCCTACATGTTCCGCGTGTCCCTCAAGATGGCCTGGGGCCAGCCCTCCTCCGCCAAGAAGTGGAAGGACCTGAACGCCCGCGAGTGGGTCTATCTGACCATTCCGGCGGTGTTCGTGTTTTGGATCGGGCTCAACCCGGCCCTGTTCTTCAAGGTCATAGACCCGTCCGTCAACAAGCTGCTTGAAAACTTTGACAAGCGCAAGGTCGCCCATCTTGAGACCGAGCAGCCCATGCAAACCGCCGCAAACGACATCCTCGGTGTCCTTGCGGGCAAGAAATAGGGAGTTGCAGACGTGAATTTCAACATCACTCTGGTTGTCCCGGAACTGTACTTCCTGTGTCTGGTCCTGGTTTTGATGATTCAAAGCCTGGGCGACCGGGAATGGAAACCCGTGGTGGAGAAGTGGCTGCCCTTTGGCGCAGGCCTCGGCCTCTTCGTCACTGTCACGGGGTACGGCCTGCATGGCACCATGTTCTGGGATGTCTACAAGATCGACATGATGTCCCAGTTCTTCAAGATCGCCATAGCGTTTGGCTTCTTTGTCACCGTCATCAACGCCTCGCGCCAGCCCACGCTGGCCGAGGGCAAGCGGGCAGACTACTACATGCTGCTCGGCTTCTCGACCCTGGGCCTGATGATGCTCGCCTCGTCCGTCGAGCTGATCACCATCTATCTGGCCCTGGAGCTTGCCTCCTACAGCCTCTACGCGGTCATTCCGCTGCGCGCCAAGAGCAAGGGCGCGGCAGAGGCGGGTATCAAGTACATCCTGTTCGGCGCAGTGGCCACGGCCCTGGCCTTGTACGGCCTGTCCTACATCATGGCCAGCCAGCACACCACCTACATCGCCGAGCTGATGAACAAGTCGTGGACCTTTGCCGACCAGCCCATGGCGGTGGTCGGCCTGTCCCTGTTCCTGGGCGGCATGTTCTTCAAGCTGGCCCTGTTCCCGTTCCACTTCTGGTGCCCGGATGTCTATCAGGGAGCCAGCAACGAGACCGCTGCGTTCGTGGCCACGCTGCCCAAGATGGGTGCCATCATCGTGCTGGCGCGCATGGCCGTGTTCCTGAAGCCCGGTCTTGAGATCACCACGCTGCTCGCGGTGCTCGGTGCGCTCTCCATGACCTACGGCAACCTCGCGGCCCTGGCCCAGACCGACATCAAGCGTCTGCTTGGATTCTCGTCCGTGGCCCACGCCGGATACATCATGCTCGGTCTGGTCAGCGGCACCGCCGAAGGCTTGGCTGCCGCCGCCTTCTACGCCCTGGCCTATCTGGTCATGAATCTGCTGGTGTTCTGGGTCGTCAGTCGCGTGGCCGTGGATGGCCGCAATCTCAAGCTGAACGATCTCAACGGCTTGTACAAGAAAGCCCCGGTGCTGGCCTTTTCCCTGGCCGCCGGGGCCTTTGCCCTGGTCGGCCTGCCGCCCACCATGGGCTTCATGGGCAAGTTCTTCCTGATCACGTCGGCCTGGGACCACGGCTACAACTGGTTGGTCATCACCCTGGTGCTCAACTCGGCCATAGCCATCTACTACTACCTGAGCCTGTTCCGGCACGCCTTCACCGAAGACACGGCCCCGGAGCTGACTCCTGCCCCGGACAACAGCTGGTTTGCATCTGCGGGTGCCGGCCTGCTGGCCGCCGCCGTGCTGCTGATCGGCATGATTCCGGCTCCGCTGTTCAACTACGCGATGGCAGCGGGCAAGAGTCTGATGCAATAGAGCAGGGTTACCCCATTGATATGACAGGGAGCCTCCGCTTGGGGGCTCCTTTGTTTTGGATATGTGTCAGGGCGATCCGGCAGGGGGGTGGACGCGGTCTGCCCAGTGCCGTAGACTGGGTCAAACGGAGGACGGGCCATGCACGAGACCAGCCTGGGGGGCACGTTGCGCGACTATCTGAGCGGCGAGGAGATCGATGAGACCACCTTCGAGGAGTTTCGTCAGGCCCTGGCCCGACTGCTTGTGGAGGAGCAAGGCTACCCCCGCGAACGGATCAGGGCCAAGGTCAAACTGACCTACTGCATCGACGGTGAGGAATACGAGCGGCCACTCGATTTCGTGGTCTACGATGAAAAGGACAGGCCGATTTTTGTTGTTCTCTTCTGTGCCGGGAATGTGGGGAGCTTCGAGCGGGAGACCGTGTGCGCGGCCCGGCTGGTGGAGGGTGGCCCAGTGCCATACGCGCTGGTCACGGACACCATGAACGCCTCACTCATGGATGTGCGCACCGGGGAGGTGGCTGCCACGGGCATGCACGCGGTCCCAAACTGGGACGCGCTGCTGGAAATGGTACGCAAGGCCGATGTCAAGCCGCTCACAGAGGAGCAGCGGGAGCGGCAGACACGAGTTTTTCATACCTATTGCGGATTTCTTTTCGGCACCTGTTGCAGCGAAACCTGCTCCCTGCCCCCCAAGGACAAAGGCAAGGCGTGATCCACCCCGATGCCATGACCAGGGTGATCCGGGCCGCGCATGTGTCGAGACTGGCCGGTGTTCCGGGCTACTCGTCCACGAAGACGATGCATCCTTCGGGGCAGCAGTTCATGATGTCCTGGACCTCTTCCTCGGTCACCTCGGGCCGGCTCACAAAGGGCATGTCCAGCACCTCGTCCCAGGCGAACACATCAGGATTGAGTTCTATGCAGCCCTGGCAGGAGCAGCAGTCTCCCAACTCGATGGCTACCTCTCGCAACTGTGTGGTGGTGTCTTGTGTGTCCATGAGTCAATAATAGTTCCTGTTGTTAAAAAAGGCAAGCCCGTCAATACCAAAAAGTTCCGGTGGGTCAATGCCGTCACAAAAGGGTGCCATGAAATCATTGGAGGCGGTTGCCGAATTTCTCACGACCAGGGGGTGGGTGCTGGTCGACGATCCCGAAGAGCAGATCGTCTCCCTTGGTTCGCGCTGGAATAATGACAACTATGTGATCACAGCACACGAGCTCTATGGCGAAACCCGGTATTTCCTGCGCCTGGGCCGCTGCGGCGGGCTGGGACGCATGGCGCGTTTTGACTATGAGTTCGGTGTGTTGCAGTCTGTTGGCCGGTCCGGAGTGACACCCAGGCCGTTTTATTGCGACGCAGCCGCCGTGGTGGGTGGTGAGCCTGTGGGGGCCTTGCTCATGGAGTATCTGCCCGGTCGTGATTTCGAGGGCGCCGGGGATTGGGAGCTTGTCGCACAGGCCTTGGCCGTGGTCCATGCCCAGCCGCTGGATTCGCGTCTCCTCGTCAGGAATGATCCTGTCATGGACACATACCGGCTCTGTGCCGGTCCCGATGCGCAGGATACGACCTGCGGCGCAACCGGGGCGGGAAGGGCAGGCATGGACCGGCACGGGGAGGAATGGCGCGCCGAGTTGCGCTCCCTTGTCCATGAAGCCGGAGCGCTGCTTCGCGACGAGGCGCGGGTTGTGGTCCATGGCTCGGTGCAACTCACGGATTTCGTGGTGGACGAGGATTGGGGCAGGGCGTGGCTCGTGGATTGGGAAAGCGGAGGAGTGTCCAGCAGATATGCCGATCTTGGCCTGTTCATCGCCAGAGCTGCCGCAGTCGGTGAGGCGGGCTTTTGCCGGACGGAAGGCGAGCAGCAGGCATTTCTCGCCGCCTATGCGCAGGCGGCGGGGCTGACTGTGTCCACGGACGTGATGCTGGCCCGGGCCTCGCTGTTTGCGCGCGTGTGCCGGTTGCAGGGCCTGGTGGCGGGTCGCACTGAGCACGTTGCGGGCAAGGGGGCGGCTTCAGATTGAGCCGGGTGTTCGGGCCGGATCAGACGTTGAAGCGGAATTCGATGATGTCACCGTCCCGAACTATATACTCCTTGCCCTCCAGGCGGGCCAGTCCCAGTTCCTTGGCCTTCTTGAAAGTGCCTGCCCGCAGGAAGTCGTCGTAGCCGATGACCTCGGCCCTGATGAATCCCTTTTCGAAATCCGAGTGGATGACCCCGGCGGCCTGGGGTGCGGTGGAGCCCCGGCGCAGGGGCCATGTCCGGCATTCGTCCTCGCCCGCGGTCAGGTAGGAGATGAGGCCCAGGAGCTGATAGGTCTTGGCGATGACGGTCTCCAGAGCGGACTGAATGATGCCGAGATCATCAAGAAACATGCGCTTTTCCTCGGGATCTTCCACCTCGGCCAGTTCGCGCTCCAGCTTGGCCGAGGCGGCCATGTGGGCCATGCCGGGGGAGTCCTCGGGCAGGGCTCTCTTTGCCTCTTCGCCTTCGGAGCAGTTCCAGACGTAGAGTATGGGGCGGGCCGAGAGAAACTTGTACCCCCTGAGTTCGGGCAGGTCGGCCACGGCAGGGTCGAGGCGCAGCGGGCGTTCCCCTTCGAGCATGGCCATGGCTTTGGTCAGGGCGTCTTCCTCTTTCGGGTCCACCAGGGATTTGTTCTTTCTCTTGTCCGCCGCCAGCTTTTCCAGCCGTTTTTCGATGACGGCCATGTCTGTGACCATCATGTCCGCCTCGATGGCCTGCCACTGGCGGTGCGGGTCGTTCATGCCGGAAAAGGTGTCGAGCACGCCAATGAAGCAGTCGTAGGGGCGCACCTCGTTGAGCACGCGTTCGCCCAGCCCAGTCCCCTTGCCCCCGCCGCCGGGGATGTCGAGGTACTCGATCTCGCTGTAGGTGACCTTTTTGGGGTCAAAGAGTTCAATGAGCGGGTCGAGGCGGCTGTCAGGCACCTTGACCATGGCGCGGTTGCCTGCGGCTGCGGCAGAGGGGCCTGCCAAGGCGGCGAAAAGGTCGGTCTTGCCGGACCCGGAAAATCCGAAAATGGCGGTCTTCATGAGGCAACTCCCGTGGTCGGTGTTCTGGTGGCCGACAGAACCTACCAGCATTCGGCGGGATTGCAAAGACGGGATGGGTGACCGCCATTGAACCGGGCGCGGTTTTGCTCTACTGTCCGGCCATGAACTTGAGCAAGCATGTTTTTCTCATCGGGCCGCGCGCCTGCGGCAAGACGAGTGTGGGGCGCGCCCTGGCCTGCCGCCTGGGCTGCGGGTTCGTGGACACGGACCACGCGGTGGTGGCGGCTGTGGGCATGGAGATCGCGGCCTATGTGGCCCAACACGGCTGGGACGCCTTCCGTGACCGGGAGACCGAGGCCCTGGAGCGGGCGGTAGCGTCCTCGGACGGGGCGGTGGTCGGCTGCGGTGGCGGCATTGTCCTGCGCCAGCGCAACCGCGATATCCTGAAGACCGGGATCACCCTGTATCTTGAGGCGTCGGTCAAGACCCTTGCGGCCCGGCTGGCGCAAAATCCCAACGAGGCCCAGAGGCCATCGCTCACCGGCAGGCCTCTCCTCGACGAGGTGCGCGAAATCCTGGCCGAGCGGGCTCCGCTCTACGAGGCGTGTGCCGACGCCATATTGCCTGAAGCGGAACTGGACCAAATCGTGACCTTGGCCGAGACCGAGGTCCGCCGCCTTGGCGGGCTTTTTGACGGCAGGGGGGATAGGGAGTAACCAATGCGGGTCCGGGAAATCGTGTCGGCCATACTAATGCAATTCACCTCGCACCGCCCAGGTTGAGAACATGCGAATAAAACTTCTGTCGCCATACTGGATGCCCGTCTGGTTTTTTGCCGGAACCATCACCATGGGCGCGCTCCTGCTCCATCTGGATACCGGTCATCCCGGCGGCCCCATCTCCCTGATTGATGCGGTGTTCACGGCCACCTCGGCCATGTGCGTCACCGGTCTGAGCGTGGTGGACACGGGCAGCTTCTTTTCCCTTTCCGGCCAGAACGTCATCCTGGCGCTTTTCCAGCTGGGTGGATTGGGCATCATGACCTTCACCACCCTGATTATCCATCTGATGGGCCAGCAGGTCTCCCTTGGCGACCGCATTGCCGTGGGCCAGAGCCTGCTGCATGATCCATCCTTCAGCCTGCCCCGGTTCCTGACGCGGGTGGTGGTCGGAACCCTGGCCCTGGAGGCTGTCGGCGCGGTCTGCCTGTGGCTGATGGACCCGGTGGGGTTTTCGCCCTATTCAGCCATGTTCCACTCGGTCTCGGCCTTTTGCAACGCCGGGTTCTCGCTGTATCCCGACAGCCTGACCCGCTGGCAGGGCCACGTGGGCATCAATGTCGTCTTCATGGTCCTGATCACGGCGGGCGGGCTCGGATTCTATGTTCTCAACGAGTGTGCCACGCTGGGCAAATCGCTGCTGCTTGGGCGTCGGCCTCAGCGCCGGGGGGCGCATCTTCTGAGCTGGCACTCGACAACGGTGCTCCGCACCTCGCTCTTTCTTGTGGTCGCGGGCACGGTGGTCATATTTTTTGCCGAAGGATTGGCCGATACCGGCCCGGCAGACCCCGGCCAGCGGCTGCTGACCTCGCTCTTCCAGTCCGTGACCTGCCGCACCGCCGGGTTCAACACCGTGGATATCGGGATGATGTCCAATGTCTCCCTGCTTTTCATGATGGCGCTCATGTTCATCGGCGGCTCGCCCGGCTCCTGCGCAGGCGGTATCAAGACCACCTCGTTCCGCGCTTTGTGGGGGTTTGTGGCGGCGCAGTTGCGCGGGCGCGACCAGGTG
>Ga0180017_100518_pt1 | contig 12516 bp, 7 predicted proteins | sample KR46_S_MetaG_FD_129674 | JGI IMG/M metagenome (GOLD analysis project Ga0180017, IMG submission 129674) | Groundwater microbial communities from the Olkiluoto Island deep subsurface site, Finland - KR46_S_MetaG | ecosystem: Environmental > Aquatic > Deep subsurface > Groundwater | place: Finland...
AACATCGCAGTCAAAAGCGCCAGCTAGAGCGACAGCAACCTGAATGGCCGAGTAAGCATCATTACATTGACCCATATCCATCAGTCGTGGTAAGCCGCCGATGGTACCCAGATCAAGATCGTTAAAGCGGTATTTACCACAGGCCAGGGTTAAGACAACCGTGTCAGCCGGTGTTTTTTCAACAAACTCAGTGTAGTAATTACGTCCGGTTTTGGCGCCGTCACATCCGCCAACCAGGAAGAAGTGCTTGATATCGCCAGCTTTAACCGCTGCGATGACCTTGTCAGCAACCCCTAAAACAGTGCCATGACCAAATCCGGTTAAGAGTGTTTTACCGCCATTGATGCCGGTCATTTCCTTAGTTTCCGGGTATCCGCCCAGTTCTAAGGCTTTGGCTATCACTGGGGCAAAGTCTTTTTCTCTGCCAACATGGATCATGCCGGGGTATTGCACCATATCGGTGGTGAAGATACGGTCGGAATAGGATTCTTTAACAGGCATAATACAGTTGGTGGTGAACAGCACTGGAGCCGGTACATCGGCAAATTCTTTTTGTTGATTCTGCCATGCTGTTCCAAAGTTTCCTTTTAAATGCGCATGTTTTTTCAGTTCTGGATAAGCGTGGCAGGGTAGCATTTCACCATGGGTGTAAATATTAACGCCTTTGCCTTCGGTTTGTTCCAGCAATAATTTTAAGTCATGTAAATCATGACCGGTGATGATAATAAAGGGGCCTTTTTCTATTGTTAATGGCACTTCTGTTGGTACCGGGGTGCCGTAAGTTTCGGTGTTGGCTTTGTCCAGTAAGGCCATGCATTTTAAATTGATTTCGCCGGTTTTTAGGACTAGTGGTAGTAAGGTGTCCATACCCAGATCAGAGCCGACCGCGTCTAATGCTTCATAGAAGAAGGCATCGACTTCAGGATCGTTATAGCCCAGAATTGCGGCATGGTGGGCATAGGCCGCTACCCCTTTGATACCTAAAAGGATCAAGGTTTTCAGAGAACGAATATCTTCATTATCGTCCCAGAGTTTAGCCATGTCGTAATCGACGGCGGTAGGATCGAGATCAGCTTTCATCTTGTCAACACAGTCGACCATGATTTTTAAACTCTCATCGTCAAAACTGACGTTGGTAACCGTCGTGAACAAAGCTTTTTTGATACAGGCATTGGTGGCTTCAGTAGCCGCTGTTTTTTTAACGGCCTTTGACAGTCCTATACAGGCGCCGACTAATTTATCCTGGAGACCGGCAACGGGTGCTGTTTTACCACAAACGCCCTTGACCTCACATCCGGTTCCTTTGGCCGTTTGTTCACATTGAAAACAAAACATATCTTTCATTTTTTTACCTCTCTCGTAACTATATTTGTTAACCCGTATTAACGGGGAATAACCTGGTATTAAAGTGCAACTATTTATTAACTACCCTAGAGCAAGGCTGATTAACCATTTCATTTAAAATTTTATTTTTTTTATTCGATAGGGGAACCTTTTAATCGTATGCATTGAGATCTAATATCAATGGGCTAATTAATATTTCGGGATGGGCTATCTTTCTTAACTGAAGATGAGTTCATGATACTACAGTTGATGGGCTTTGGCAGTTGCAAATGCAACGTAAATTAAAAAAATTATTAATTCGATCAGGAATTCCTATCTTTTATTCTGAAGCCGATTGTGATAAGATTTGCTATATGCCTAAGCCTAGTCTACAGAAAAGAGGAACACCATGAGTCTCAAAATGAGCAACCTGCTGGATGTCGAAAAATACCTGCTGCTGGAGCTGGTTTATTTTCATTTACCGACACCCTACAAAAATCAGATTAGCCGGGAAAGCCCGATCAAACTGGACGAATACATTGACCTGGTTGAGCGCTGTGGCTATTCGATTTATCCCGGTTTTATCAGTCGGTCAGCCCATGGCTGCCTCTACAAAAAACGGCGCCAGGCGCATTTTAAGCGGATTTATGCGGCTAGCGATAATCTCGCAGATGTGCTGATTACCGGCTATATTAATGACAATTATGGTCCCTACGGCAACACTGGCAACAAAAATAAAACCAGCCTAGTCGGGCTCGCCCTGGAGGATCATGACAATAATGGGGCAGTCGTTTTTAGCGGTTGTGAACAAATGGATCTGTCCAGTACGGTGCTGGACTGGGGAGACTGTTTACTGGCGTCATTAGGCGTGGTAACCAGCCACCATCACAAGGCGATGGCTTTTTATGACCGCTACATGGCTGGGATTGGGGGTGAGCGTAATATTCTCGGCCACTCCAAAGGCGGCAATCTGGCCACCTACGTGTATATCAACCGCTTGGAGCAAAACACCCATGCCTATTGTGTCAACGCCCAGCCCTATTGCTGGTATACCATGACGGACACGCAGAAGGAAGCCCTAAAGACAGATCGGTTTGAATATATTGTCCATGCCAATGACCCCACCCGCAAGGCCAGCTATGTCTCTTACATCAGCCGTACCGCCCCGCTTAATCGCTACGCGACCCGCCGTTTTATCGATATTCACGGTTTTGCCGAGGTGAACTTTGACGCCTTTGGCAACCTCGAAGGCACCCGGATCATCAGGGAAACCGTCAGCCAACTGAAATCGCGGTTTTTCAATGACTATGCCGCCGAAAAGCGGCTGACCCATGAAGCGTGTATCGCCGGTTTTGTCGAAAAGCTCAATGAGATCACTTCGCTACCGCGGCTCTTTAGTACCGTCCTGGATGAAATCCTACTGGTGACTGAGGCAGGGGGAGCGATCATCTGGCTCCGCGACGCAGACGACCGCGGCGCCTATATTTATCCGCTGATGATTAAGAGTCCCGGGGCGCAAGATCTGTATCAGCTAAAGTTGCGGCCAGGACAGGGCATTGCGGCGCGTTGTGTCTTTGAAGGGTTACCCCTCTATATCAAGGATACAAGGCAATACCGGTTACCAGTTGAAAGCCGCAACCAGAAGCTCGGTCTGACGATCAGCTCAGAAATAGCGGTGCCCCTGGGAATTGACGAAGCCGATGTTTTTGGCGCCCTGGAACTGGTTAATAAACGCGAGGGAATTTTTTCACTGGAAGATTTTGCCCTGGTCAATGAGATGACCCTATTGATGCTGGATACCTTTAAAAAATCCGGTCAGTCGCTCGACGATTACCGGGATTTTTCGCTGCTGCAGATTCGTAAGGGCGGGAAGTCAACCTTTGCGGTGGAAAAGAACGGATATATGGAAAAAAGCTTTGCATCGCAAACTGATAAGAAGGCTTTTCTTAAAAAAATATCGGGTCTGTCTTTGGAGCCCAATGAACGCCTCATTTTTAACCGAATTACCTTTACCCCCGACAAGCAGGACCAGCTTAAGCGCCTGCGCAAACAAGAGTATGCGATGATCTTTGAGAATCCGCACTTGCGCTATGCCAAAATTCGGGTCAATGCGGTGCTAATCGGGCTACTGCTGCAGCTTCGCGAGAACCGGATAAATCTCGATCGGGTAGCTAAAATGATCGGTCTTGATGATAAACTCAAAAGCCCGATCAAAGACCTCAGCGATGCCGAATACATCCGCTTGGAATACGGTATGGCGCGGATCCGACGGCCCAAACTGATCATCGTCAACACCCCACCCTAGGGACTCCGCCCTGCCCTTTATCGGGTTTTGTGTGACCGACTCAAAAAAGACAGCCAAAAGAAAGCCGCTACGGTGGTTGTATTAAGAAACAATAATGAAGAAAGAGGTAAGCAATGATTCATCTAGAAATTCCCGGTCACGAACCGATCGTCGTGGAGCATGTGACCTTTGATTACAACGGCACCCTGGCGGTTGATGGCTATTTGGTAGACGGCCTCAAAGAAAGATTGGTGGCGCTTGCGGACCAGGGCGTCGACGTCTATATCCTCACCGCCGATACCTTTGGTCTGGTACGAAAGCAATGTGGTCATCTGCCGGTGACGATTGAGATTTTTTCAAAGGATAATATTTCAAAAAAGAAGCAGGCCGTTGTTGAAGCGCTCGGTGGCGCGACGAATGTTGCCATCGGCAATGGCAATAATGACCGCGAAATGTTTTTAGAAAGCCGGCTTTCGATTGTCGTGATGGGGAAAGAGGGGTGCTGCGTGCAGTCATTGCTGGCGGCGGATATTGTCGTAAACAGCCCACTGGATGCGCTGGATTTACTACTGAATCCAGAGCGGCTTGTTGCGACGCTAAGGACCTGATAAGCAAGGGGATCTTGGTGAGAAAATCGTTTATATGTAGCATAAAGGGGTAAAACACAAGTTGAGACGCAACAACTGCAAAGTTCGCGGTACTTTCGCGACGATTAATCACTTGGATAAATCGGGGACATCAATAACCGATGTTGCGATATCGGGCGAGATATCATAAAAGTACAGTCCTAAATGGCAAGGAAGTGAGGTGAAAAAGAAAAAAAGACTGGTTTGTACCACGTATCGGACAGCCAGTTGCCGCACAATGTTTGGATGATTTTTGCAACCAAAAGGACAAGCCATTTTCTGAATGTGTCTAGGTGAAACCAAAAATTCGTGATAGGAGAAATGAAATGAAAATTTCAAAAAAAAGCCAAGTCGTATGTTTAGTATTCGTGTTGATGGCAATAAGTTCTTTCTTTGTAACAGCTGCCTTCGCGGAGGAGCTCGTTGATACTGCTGGGACAACGCCACCTTTAGTAACCTTCATCGCTGATGATGGTAATGTAGCAGATTTTACACTGTTAAAGCCACTAAGTGACCAATATAAGATTCCATTTACTTCTGCTCTTCTTACGAGTACAATTAATGAACCCAATTCCATGACAATCGAGCAACTCAATGTTTTATATGCTACAGGTCGATGGGAATTTGTATCGCATACTGTCAACCATCCCTTTTTGACAGAAGTATCAGACACACAATTAAACGATGAATTAAGTCAAAGTCAGCAGTGGTTAATGTCAAAAAATCTAGGAAATGGATATCAGTATTTAGTATATCCATACGGAAGACATGACAGCAGAGTCATGGATGCTGCAATGAAATATTACAAAGCAGCTTTTAACACCGTTCCAAAATTAAATTCTGCACAGGTCAACCCTGCAAGCATCAATCGGATACCTTTGGGGGCATGGACTTCCCCAGGCGAAGATACTGTAGCTTATTATGAAAGTAAAGTTGATGAAGCAATCGCAAATGGAGAATGGCTAGTATTTATGTTGCATCCAGGAGCGGTCAGTTACGGCCATAATAATGCTGATTTAGAAACAGTCATTCAATATATACAATCTAAAAATGTTCCAATTGTTACCATTAACGAAGCAATGCAATATTACACCCCAGTTCCCGTTAATGTCACGGAGGTTACCGTAAGCGAAGCAAACAAAACCGTGATCGCTGGTACTGCGTTTAACCTGACAGCCACGGTGTTACCCGAGAATGCGACCAATAAAGCGGTCACCTGGAGCAGTGATCAAACTGACATTGCCACCGTTGATGCTTCCGGGAAAGTAACAACCCACAAAACAGGAACCGCCACCGTCACTGTCACTACCGCCGACGGCAGCAAAAGTGCCACTTGTCTTGTAAACGTTCAGGCGCCAGTAGATAACATTAAAGCAAGCTACCAAACCCATGTCCAAAATGTTGGCTGGCAGGGTTGGAAAGCTGATGGCCAAGTGAGCGGAACCTCTGGTCAATCGTTGCGCCTTGAAGGGATTGAAATCAACGTTGATAAGCAAGGCTATGATATCGGCATTGCCTATCAAACCCATATTCAGAACATTGGCTGGGAAGCCGATACTGACAGAGGCTGGAAAAGCAATGGTGCAATGAGTGGTACATCGGGTCAGTCGCTACGCTTGGAAGCCATTCAAATCAAACTTAGCGGTGCCGATGCCGATAAATGTGATGTCTATTACCAGGTTCATGCCCAAAATTATGGTTGGCTGGGTTGGGCGAAGAACGGAGATAGTGCTGGAACAGAAGGCTTTGGATATCGGTTGGAAGGCATTAAGATTGTTATGGTACCAAAAGGTTCAGCAGCACCAGGTTCAACAGAACAGCCATTTGTTATAAAATAGCGATGTCAAATTAGATCGCTAGCAGGCGCGCAATATTTTTTGTAATGATGTCGTAAATAAAAAGTTAAAAAGTCATTGAGAGCAAGCGGGACTTGCAGGATTCAATAGCAAGCGCAATGGCTAATTTTAAAGCACCTTCTTTGTTTAAAAAAATGTTGACGGTTTCATTCCCCTTGTGCTATGATCAAGTCAATGAGGAGATAAAATGAGTTGGATTGATTTTTCAAAATTTCAGGTTATTCCTTCGATTCGTCGGTTGGGTGATCTGGAAATTGCCCTAAATAGCGAGGCTCAGGTGATTTTGCTCACCGAAGCCCATATTGCTAATTTGCAGGAGCTGGTCAAACTGGTTCACGCAAAAGATAAAAAGGCGCTGATCAACCTGGAGTTGCTGGGTGGTTTTGGAAAAGATCACGTGGGAATGAAACTATTAAAAAACTATTATCATGTCGATGGGGTCATGTCAACCGACAGCGGTAAGCTGGGGATGGCAAAACAATGTGGTCTCGTCACCTTTCAGCGATTTTTTCTGCATGATTCACGGTCTTTTGAGACCGCACTTAAAATTATTGAGTGTTCCCGGGTTGACGGAGCCGAGCTGCTACCGGCGATCATGGCTCTGGATTGTTATCAAACATTGATGGCAGTGGCAAAGATTCCCTTATTGGCGGGCGGATTTATCCGCGACCGGGAATTAATGGAAAAGATCAAGGGATGTGGTTTTAAGGGCTTGACGGTCAGCGACAAGTCGCTATGGTAGTGTGATTTTTGAGATAGAGAATTATGTTTTTGATTTATATTAAAACAAAATAGAATGTGCCGGATGGTAATTGTGTGAGTCCTGCTTAATAAATGTGATGATTGTATCGCATTTATTAAGCAGGACTTTTTTTAGTGAGAAAAGGGGGTATTGAGGAAGGAAACAAAATGTAATGCTTCATACTGTTGAGGTCAATAGCAGTTGCCCGCAAAGGTTGAACAATCAAATCGTTCTAAAATCAAAATAAAATTGGAGGTTTCAAAATGGGAAAATATTTACTGGGTCTTGACAATGGCGGCACCATGATTAAAGCGGCGCTTTATGATTTAAAAGGAAATGAGGTGGCAATTTCTAGCTCCAAGACAGCCATGTACCAGCCGGAACCGGGCTTCACCGAACGTGACGTCGAAGAAATGTGGCAGGCCAATGTTAAAGCGATTAAAGGGGTAATCGCCAAAGCCGGCATCGATGGCAGTGAGATCCTCGGCCTCGCCGCCACTGGTCATGGTAACGGTCTCTATCTGGTTCGGGCTGATGGTAGCCAGACCACCAACGGGATGATCTCCACCGATGTCCGGGGTCGCGAATATGTTATTAAATGGCAGAAAGACGGCACCCATGACAAGATCTTGCCAAAAACCATGCAGAGTGTTTTTGCCGGACAGCCCACTACCCTGCTGCGCTGGTTTATGGATCATAAACCCGAGGTACTGGAAGAAACCGATTGGATCTTTATGTGTAAGGACTACATCCGTTTCCGCTTAACCGGCGAAGCTTATGGGGAAATTGCCGATATGTCCGGCTCCAGCTTAATGAATGTCCGAGACGTAAAATACGATCAGGAGCTGCTCAAAGACATGGGGCTGGAAAGCATCTATGATAAGCTGCCGCCGCTGCGTTATTCAGGGGAAGTCTGCGGCACCATCACCAAGGAAGTGGCCGAACTGACCGGCCTGGCCGAAGGAACCCCAGTGGCCGGGGGCTGCATGGATATTCACGCCTCAGCCATGGCAGTCGGGATCACCGATGAAGACAAGATGTGCGTTGTGGCCGGTACCTGGAGCATCAACGAATATATCAGCAAGAAACCAGTGGTCGACAAGGACTTGTTTATGACCTCCATTTATCCGATTCCTGGCTATTGGATGATTTTGGAGGGCAGCCCGACCTCGGCCAGTAATCTGGAATGGTTTTTAACCGAAATCCTCCGGGACATTGACCTCAAAGAGCAGGACGTCTATGAATATTCTAACAATTGTGTCAACTGTGTGGCTGATGAAGATTGCGGTGTGGTATTTTTACCATTTTTATACGCAAGCAATGTTAATATCAATGCCAAGGCCTGTTTTGTCGGACTGTCCAGTTATCACAACCGCGATAATATGCTAAGAGCTGTTTACGAAGGCATTGTCTTTAGTCATAAGTATCATATTGAAAAGTTGCTTAAATATCGTAGCGCACCAAAGAGTATCCGCATAGCCGGTGGGGTGGCTAAATCCCGGGTTTGGGTGCAGATGTTTGCAGATATTCTTGAGTTACCCATTGAAGTCACTGAATGTACCGAACTGGGTGCACTAGGAGCAGCGATCTGTGCCGGGGTCGCCACTGGCGCCTATGAAAGCTTCAAGGCGGCTTCGGATGTGATGGTGGAAATCGCCTTTACCGCGGTTCCCAACCCCGATAAGCAGGCCATGTATGAAAAGAAATACAATCGCTATCTGAAGGTCATCAATGCCTTGGATGGGATCTGGGACGCGTATTAAAGAAGGCAATTCAGCAATTACCAAGGAACGTTATGCATCGCTTCAAGGGGTGAGGGTCTGACCCCTAGGTCATTATCAATCGCCGGAAACGTTGATCTCAAGATAAATGCTTGCAGGCGGGTACTACCCGCCCCCACGAACCGATAATGGACAAATATGTAAAAAAACAGGAGACTAAGAAAATGGATTTAAAACTTAATGGAAAAAACGCCATCATTACCGGGGGTTCCCGGGGAGTGGGGCGGGCGATTGCCCTGGGGCTTGCGGCAGAAGGGGTTAATGTGGTGGTCACAGCCAGAAAATTATCAAAAGAACTATTGGAAGTGGTAGAAGAAGCTAAATCTATTGGGGTAAAAGCCTATCCTTTGGGGGTAAGCATGAATAATCCCGATGATGTGGGGAAAATGATGAAGGAAGCTGAAGCACTGTTGGGAGATCTGGATATACTGATCAATAACGCTGGGATCTGGTTAACCGGGTGGATTCAGGATATCCCCTTGTCTGACTGGGAAGAGACCATCGATGTGAATCTGACGGCGCCTTTTCTCACTTCCCAGTATTTTGCTAAAATCAATCTAAAAAAGAAGCGACCCGGGAGGATTATTAATATCAATTCCCAGGCGGCTTTTAACGGTTCCACCACTGGCCATGCCCACTACGCTGCCAGCAAGGCGGGGATGGTGGCACTGACCATTTCGATGGCGCGGGAGTTGTCGTCCAAAGGGATTACGGTTAACGGCATTGCCCTGGGGGTGGTTGACACCGATATGATTCGGGACAACTTAGAAGCCAACCCTGGTTATTACGAAAGCCGGATACCCATCGGTCGGGTGGCTCAGCCCGAAGATGTGGCCAATATCGTTGTCTTTATGGCCTCAGAACCAGCCTCCTATCTGACCGGCACCACCATCGATGCCACCGGCGGGATGCTGATGCGGTAACTGTAGTCAGCGAATATAAACAGAGTTTGCAACTACAAGCCGAAATGAACTTCTTTACATAATTTAAAGTGACGATTCTAGATTGCTTTGATGCTGGTTTTTGCAAGCAATTTCGTAACGTGTAAGCGAACAATACAAGAAATTGTCGTACGCCCTAGGGGAGAAATTGTTTCTCGTAAACCAGTAGCGAAGTTCACGGCACTTTACTACTCCATTCACACCATTTACGAAAGGAAATCTCATGAATCATTATGATATCATCATCATTGGGGGCGGTATTACCGGTACGGCCATTGCCCATGAATGTTCAAAATATAAACTGACGGCCGCCCTGCTTGAGCGGGGCACCGATATCGGTATTGGTGCTACCAAAGGAAATGGCGGCGTCGTTCACCCCGGTTATGATCCCACTCCGGGCAGCCTGAAAGCGAAGATCAATGTCCAGGGTGCCAATCTTTATCCCAAACTGGCCAAAGATCTAAACTTTGGCATGATCAATCCGGGAATCTTTGTGATCGGTTTTACCGATGCCGATGAAGTGGCGTTAAAACATAAACTGGAGTTTGGCATCAAAAACGGGGTGCGGGATCTGGCCATTATCAATGCCGACCAAATGCGCAACCGTGAGCCCCATCTGGCTGCCAATGCCAAACATGCGCTGTATGCCCCCACAGCCACCGTGGTTGACCCCTTTGAGGTGGCCATCGCCTTTGCTGAAAATGCCAAAGCCAACGGCGTGGCGATTCTGATGAGTCAGCCGGTAACCGCGATACAAAAAAGAAGGGACGGCAGTTTTTTGATTAATACTCCCGATCGGCAATTGTCCTGCTCCTATATCGTCAACGCAGCTGGCAACCATGCTGATAATGTGGCCAGCCTGGCGGGGATTTCCGAATACCAGATGAAACCGCGCCACGGTGATCTGCTGGTGCTAGATAAGGACATGGCCAACAAACCCCAAACGGTGATCTTTCCCTGTCCCAGACCGGATACCAAGGGGATCGCCTGTATTCCCACAGTTCATGGCAATACCATTGTTGGTTCTACCGCGACCATGATGGATGATAAGGAGGCCGTCAACAATTATGCCCCGGGGATTCAGGCCTTGATTGATGGGGTACATAAGATTTTACCGGAACTCGACGCTAGTAAAATCATCCGTACCTTTGCTGGGTTACGGCCAGTGGTGCTGGACAACAATAATGATTTTTTCATTGCCGAGTCCCAAACAGTAAGCGGTTTTATCCATGCCGCTGGGATTCAGTCCCCAGGGGTTGCCGCGGCCCCAGCCATTGCCGAACAGGTTCGCGATCTGCTAGATAATGCCGGACTGAAAATGATCCCTAAATTGGACTATAATCCTTACCGGGAAAAAAGGATCGTTTTTGCTGATCTTTCGATTGATCAACAGGATGCCCTGATTCATCAGAACCCGGCCTACGGACGGATTGTCTGTCGTTGTGAAACGGTCACCGAGGGTGAAATCATCGATGCCATCCACGGGGTGATTCCGGCTCAGACCCTAGATGCAGTAAAGCGTCGAACTCGAGCCGGGATGGGGAGATGCCAAAGCGGCTTCTGTCAATACAAGGTCATCGCCATTTTGAGCCGGGAGCTGGGGCTACCGGTTTCTGATATCTGTCTGGAAGATCGGGGCTCGCAACAGCTCTGCGGACCGGTTAAGGGGGGTGTGAAATGAAACAGTTACACTATGACGTGGTTGTTATCGGTGGCGGTCCGGCTGGGATGGCGGCAGCCCTGAAGGCCAAAGAAAAGGGTGCCACCGTTGCCATTATCGAACGCAACGAGGAACTGGGGGGGATTCTTAACCAGTGTATTCACAGTGGTTTTGGGCTCAGTTATTTTAAGCAGGAGCTCACCGGCCCCGAATACGCTGAGCTGTTTATTAATCAGGTGATAGCTGCTGGTATTGATGTCTATTTAGAAACCATGGTCATCGATTTGTCCCGGGATCGTCAGGTTAAAGCGATGAATCAAGCGGGCATGCTGCTGCTTTGTGCCGGCGCGATTGTGCTGGCCATGGGCTGTCGGGAACGGACCCGCGGTGCTATTAAAATTCCCGGTTCCAGACCGGCTGGTGTACTCACCGCCGGACTGGCGCAGCGGTATGTAAATATCGAAAACCGTAAACCGGGGGAACGCATTGTCATTTTGGGTTCCGGTGATATCGGTCTGATCATGGCGAGACGGCTGACCCTAGAAGGGATGGAGGTGCTGGGGGTCTATGAATTGATGCCTTATGCCAATGGATTATACCGAAACATTAAAAACTGTCTGGACGATTTTGATATCCCCCTGCATTTGTCAACCACGGTAACTAATATTATTGGCCATCCCCACCTGGAAGCTATCGAAGTGGCTAAGGTTGATGAGAACTTCAAGGTGATTGAAGATAGCCGCGAAGTAATCGCCTGTGACACCCTACTGTTATCGATTGGTCTGATTCCCGAAAATGAGCTATCCCAAAAATCCGGAGTTAGTCTGAATCCCCGAACTAACGGCCCGCTGGTTAATGAAGCGCTGGAAACCGACCAGCCAGGAATCTTTGCCTGCGGAAATGTCCTCCACGTTCACGATCTGGTGGACAATGTCACCCTGGAAGCCGAAGCGGCCGGAGCCGCTGCTGCCACCTATGCTCTGCAGCAAAAGGCTGAGGCCGCGGTCGGTGAAAAGAGATTGGCCGAAAATAAGTATAGTATCCCGTTGGTTGCCGGCGAGAATGTCGGCTACACCGTGCCGGCTAAACTGACCAGCCCGACACAAAAAGCTGGCCGGATATTATTCCGGGTACGAAAACCGCTAGAAAATGCCGCAGTCATCATCCAATCCGGCGAGAAAACCATTTTTCAGGGTAAACCCAGAGCCTTTAAGCCTAGTGTGATGGAAGCGGTGCAGCTAAGCCCAGACCAAATAAATGAACTAACGGCTATGTGTGACCAAAATAGTGGAGGGCAACCGAT
>Ga0180017_100521_pt1 | contig 12433 bp, 10 predicted proteins | sample KR46_S_MetaG_FD_129674 | JGI IMG/M metagenome (GOLD analysis project Ga0180017, IMG submission 129674) | Groundwater microbial communities from the Olkiluoto Island deep subsurface site, Finland - KR46_S_MetaG | ecosystem: Environmental > Aquatic > Deep subsurface > Groundwater | place: Finland...
CAATCCGTGGTAATACACCGCAAGGGCGACGCCCGCCGTCAGGAATCCTGTAAAAAACATGGAACGCAAGAACTTGACATCCGTGATGCGCTCCGAACGGGACCGCGGATTACGCGCCATCACATCCGAGTCGATGCGGTCGGTGGCCAGGCACAGCGCGGGCAGGCCATCCGTGACAAGATTGATCCACAGCAGGTGAATGGGCAGGAGCGGCGCCGGGAGGCCCATGATCACACCTGCCAGCATGAGCAAGAGCTCCGCGCTGTTGCCTGCCAGCAAGTACTGGAGCGTCTTGCGGATGTTGTCGTAGATGCCCCGGCCCTCTTCCACGGCGGCGACGATCGTGGCAAAATTGTCATCGGTGATGATCATGTCCGCCGCCTGCTTGGTGACCTCCGTTCCCGTCTTGCCCATGGCGATGCCGATGTCCGCGCCTTTGATGGCCGGGGCATCGTTCACCCCGTCTCCGGTCATGGCCACAATGTCGCCGTTGGCTTTCAAGGCGTGAACAATGCGCAGCTTGTGCGCGGCCGAGACGCGGGCATAGACGCAAGCCTGCACAGCCCGCTGCCGAAGTTCATCGTCGCTCATGGCGTCCAGTTCGACACCGGAGACTGCAATGTGGTCGCCCGAGGCGAGGCCCAGTTCCTGCGCGATTGCCGATGCGGTGTGCGGATGGTCGCCGGTGATCATCACCACCCGGATGCCGGCGGCGTGGCATTTGGCCACGGCGTCCTTGGCCTCTTCACGCGGCGGATCGTACATTCCGGTCAAGCCGACGAACACGAGCTCGCGCTCCACGGTGTCCGCACCAAGGTTTGCTGACGAGACGCTGTCCAGGTCGCGGTAAGCCGAACCGAGCACACGCAAGGCCTGACTGGCCATGGCGTCATTTTGGGCCTCGATGCCCTGCCTGTCCTCATCCGTCATGGGCCGCACCCCGGCACTGGTGTAGATCTGCGTGCAAAGCGCAAGAAGCATGTCCGGAGCCCCGTTAATCAGGGCGCGCAGCCTCCCGTCCGGCATCCTGCGGATCACCGTGCTGCGTTTGCGGTCGGAGTCGAATGGAATCTCGTGCTCTTTCGGGAGCTCCCGCTCGATACGATCCCGGTCGCCGCCGGCCTTGGCACCGGCCGAAAGCATCGCGCCTTCGGTGGGATCGCCAACGGTTTTCCACGCACCTTCCTCCTGAACGAGATGCGAATTATTGCTGCCGAGGAGAACCGTCGCAAACTCGAGCAGCGGAGCCTTGTGCTGCTCATCCGGCGTGCGGCCTTCGATGAGCACCTCGCCGTCCGGCCCGTAGTCGTCACCGGTGACTTCATAGTTCTGGCCGGAAACATACAGCGCGCGCACGGTCATTTCTCCGGCCGTGAGGGTGCCGGTCTTGTCCGTGCAGATGACCGTCGTCGAGCCCAGCGTCTCGACCGCGGGCAGCTTGCGCACCAGCGCGTTACGGCGGGACATGCGCAGCACGCCGAGCGCCAGCGCAACGGTGACCACGGTCGGCAAACCTTCCGGCACGGCGGCCACGGCAAGGCTGACCGAGGTCATGATCAATTCATAGATATCCGTCCCGCGCAGCATCCCGAGCCCGAAAAGCAGCGCGACGATGCCAAGGGCCGCCCAGACCAGGATGTGGCCGACCGAATTAAGTTTCTTCTGCAGCGGTGTCCTTTCTTCGTCGGATTCCTGTTCAAGCAGCCCCGCGATGCGGCCCAGTTCGGTCCGCATCGCGGTGGCCACGATGACGGCCTGGCCGGTACCGGCCGCGACACTGGTCCCCATGAAGAGCATGTTTGTGCGATCGCCCAGGGGGACCTCGTGCTGTGCCAGCGCCTCGGGCTGTTTCATCACCCCGACCGATTCGCCGGTCAGCGCGGATTCAATGCACTTGAGCGACGCCGCTTCCAAAAGCCGTGCATCGGCCGCGACCAGATCGCCCGCTTCCAGCGCGAGGATGTCCCCGGTCACGATTTCCGAGGCCAGGATCGACATGATGGCCCCATCTCGCCGCACCTTGGCATGCGGCGCGGTCATCTTTTTGAGGGCCGCGATGGACTTCTCCGCGTTGAACTCCTGATAGAAGCCGATGACGGCGTTCAAGACAACGATGGCGAAAATGGCGATGGCGTCCACAACTTCGCCCATCACGCCGGAAAGCACGCCGGCAGCGATGAGAATCCAGATGATGAAGTTTTTGAATTGATCGAGAAAAATCTGCAAGGTACTTATGGGTTTGCCTTCTTTCAACTCGTTCGGGCCGTTGGCCGCGAGCCGCGTCGCCGCCTCCGCCGCCGAAAGGCCGGTCGCTGCGGAATTTAAGTCCGCCAGCACCTCCTCGGAGGACAGGCTGTGCCAGGCTTTCTGCGGATGCTGTTCACCGACTTTTTGAGGGGTCATCCCATAACTCCTTGGAATTTTGATCTCATGGCTCTCAGCAAACCTTTGAAGAGGCGCCAGTAAATTCGATGAGCCCCGCAAAGGCGGAGAAACCGACGCCAAACGCGAGGAGCATGCCCTTCTGGCCGGGCTTTGGAAGACCACTGTCGAGAAGTTGCCGCAGCACAAACAGAACCGTAGGCGACGACATGTTGCCGTAGTTTTGGAACACGTCGTAGGAAAAACGCAGATCCTCGCGGGAAAGCTCCAGCTCCTTGGAGACTTGGTCCAGCACCACCGTGCCGCCCGGATGCACCGCCCACCAGTCGATGTCACTGGCCGAGAGGCCGTGCCAGGCCAGAAGCCGGGATGCCACCTCCTTGCCGGTGCGCGCCCCGATGATCGGCACACGCATGCTCAGGTGATTCCGCAAAAGGCCTCCTTCGGTCCGGTAACACAGCTCCGCGCGGTGTTTGGGAAACAGCCCGGTGGCAAAGTCCACCATGCGCGCCAGACCGCCCGGACGGTCATCAGGCAGGAGGTCGAGCACCGCTGCGGCGGCGCCGTCACCGAAGATGCAATTGCTCACCACCTGTTCCGGATCATGGCTGGGGAACATGGTGGCCGTGCAGACCTCCACCGCTATGCTCAGGACCGGGCCCTCCACGCTGCGCACCAGCATGCCCGCGGCGGATTCAAGATTCGGCAGGGCCGCGCCGCACCCCATGCCCATCAGGTCCTGGAAACGGATGGAAGTCCGGAGCCCCAGATCCTGCGCGATATATGAGGACAGACCCGGGCAGAGGTAGCCGGTGCAGGTGTTGACGATCAGACCCGCGATCTCGCCGGGTTCGATGCCAGCCTCCGCAAGGGCGCGGTCCGCGGCAGCGACGGCCGTGGAGCGCCCGTAGGTGAGGAAGCGGCCCAGGAGTTTGTCGGGATTGGTTTCAAGAGCGTCCTCCGTGGTCTCCATTCCCAGATAGCGGCCCTTGATTTTCCCATCCAGAAGGATGCGGCGGTACAGATCCTGTTCAGTCTGTTTTAAGGGATAGCGCGTGCTAAAAAACTCATAGGCCTCCTCTTGTGTCGCATAAAGGGGCGGCGTGGCCGTGCCCAGGCCCCTGAGGATGACGCTGTTCATACGTGTTCTCCCTGATTGTATCGAATGATGGCGGCAACCCGAAACCAGCGGGCCGGAGCCACCGAAACCGTGACCCCGTCGAGTTGCTGCAATAAAGCCCTGAGTTCAGGGATCTTGAAACCGCGTCGAATGGAAAGCAGGGCGTCATGACGGACTCCGGCCGACATGCCGGTCCCCGTCAGCAACAGCCGCGCCCCGAAGTCCGCCAGCCGGGAACGCCGCAGGTCGTTGATCAGCACGCTGCCGCGCACGAAACCTCGCAGCCGCCGCAGCAGCGCGAGGATGTGCTCATCGCTGAAATGATGAACGCACATGGAGGCCACGGCGCAATCATACGGTCCTGCAGGGTGATGGCTGAAGACGTCTTCCTGCAGCAACCGCACCGCCGGGTCGCCTGCTTTTGCGAGCTGTCCGCGTGCAATATCCGTCGCATGATCAGCCATTTCCAAGCACGTGAAATGCATGGGAATGCCGTTCAGCCGCGCCCACCGGCTCACCGCGAGCGGGATGTCACAGCTGCCCGAGCCGATGTCGAGCACCCGTAGTGGGGCCACGTCATGATGCCCCGCCGTTTCGGCGTGCAGGAAACGCCGCACGACCCGAATGCCGCCGAAGCAGCCATTGACCAGCTCCATGAATCGGTAGCTTGCGGCTGCCAGTTCAGGGTCACAGTCCGGCCGATCCAGAAATTCTTGCGCCGTTGCGCGGGAATCAAACACCCCAGAGCCCTCCCGTTGCCATGGCATCATCCATCTCTTCGTATTTTTTTAGCACTTCGGCCCGGTAGCCGGGCGAAATCGAAACGGCCTGCGCGGCAATCCCCTCGCAATAGCCACACGTCCGGCAGTCCAGGGAGGCGCAGTCCCGAGCGCGAAAACCGTCCAGAAACGTATCCGGAATTTGCGATGCGTCTATACGGATCGGGCTCTGGGCCAGCGGCGAGAGCCAGCCTTGCAGCCGCGCCAGATCGGTCAGGGGTTTGAGCCGCAGCGGGCTGACCTGCCTCGGTTTCCAGAAATTCCGCAGCATCCAGCGAGACTCCTTGCGGACCGGTTCCTTGAAACCATACGAGAGCAGCAGCTCGGCCAGATTCCCTTCGAAGCGCCGCTCGCTGTAGGCTTTGACGCGCCGCAGCAGCTGCGCCGATGGAATCCCGCGTTCCAGAAGTTTGAATGTCGTATATCCCATTGCTTCATAAACGGCGAGATCTTCCGGCCTAATCCAGGCCGATTTGATAAATTGCGACGGGTCCGAAAGACGCGTGCGCGAGCAGCGCATCAGGCAATAATCGATGAATAGCGTGCCGGTGTCGTCTGAGGCGTGGGCGAAACCGTTCTGATGATAGCTTTGCAACGGGCAGTTCAGGAGGCAACTGTGGTTCGCGATCAGTTCCAGTTCGCAACCGACCGCCTCCCGGATGGCCGCAAGACGCGGGAAATTCCGGTTAATCGAAAAGCTCTCCAGAACAATGGCGTCCGCCCCCAGATCCTCCCAGAAACGGGCGCGCCGGGGCGTATCCACCTGGGCATAAATCCCGACCCGCACCCGGAACTCGGGAAAACGGCGTTTGACCAATTCCAGCAAAAACGGGGTGGATACGGTCACCCTGCGCACACCCAGATCAGCCAGAGTGGTCAAGAGGGCTGTGACCCGTTTCTGCCAGGGGCGGGTCCATTCACTGTTGCCAAAACAGGCGCCGTTCAGAAGATAATTGAAGGCAATGCCCTGCTCACCGAGCAGGCTGACATAATGCCGCAAATTTGCTTCGGAGAGCGGCGTAGCCAGATAGCGGGGGCGTCCGCCACTGATACCGTCGCCAGGTAGCTTGCCGTACACTTCATCAACCGGGTACGCCTTGAGCGCCGGAACCAGTTCCGGATCGTAATTCGCCGCCAGTGAAAATTTCGTTGCGGAGGGGGCGCGGCTGGAACCGGTCGGCTCGGTCGGCATTCGGATCAAGCCTCCTTTTTGAGTTTCATAGATTTTGTCTCACTTCTTCCAATTTTGGTTTTTGCCAGACAGATCAATCCATCCCTCGATGAATCTGGACAGCTCTTCCCCGTGTTTCTCACGCATCTGATATTCCAGATGCCTTGGGCGTAGCTGAAAGATGAAACCATAAAGAGAAAAGCTGTGAGAAAATTCCAAATATATTACACCTTCTTTTCGCTTTACCGTAACGAGAAGAGCAACAAGCGTTCCAAGCAGCCCTAACATATTTACTTTCTAATTTACTGAATTCATAATCAGATATAATCTTAAAAGCTGTTTGGAAATAAATCCGTCACCAAAAACCGTCATATTTGCCGGTGGCGTCATTAATGCCCATCGGTGGCGTTATGAGGCAAGCCCCTTGTCTCTTGCTTGCCTGCGTGAACAAAAGTCAAAGGCAGACTTGACCCCTTTTGCGGCGTGCGCGATCCATGCGCACTCACGTGTTTTTAAAACCGTGGTCCATCGCAGCAAACGTCCTCCGTAACAGCGCCGTGCTCTTGGTGCTGACACCGGCCGCATGGGCCCACTCGGTCCACTTGCTGGCAGCCTCCCGGACCTGATCACACAGCTCCGACATATCCTTGTCCGTAAGCCCGATCTTGCGCCCCAGGGCAAAAACCTCCTCCCGTCCCGGATTTCTGCCTTCGCCCAGCACGGTCATGGAGTGCTCGCCGCCCGGCCCGGGGGCATAGGTCAAATCATAGGCAGGAGCCAGTCGCCACGCGCCCTCGTCATCCATCAGGAACGAGGCGTTCTTGACGTGGTCGTCGCGGTTGTGAGTCAGGACATTAAAGACCATGCGCCTGAATCCCTGCAACAGATCCTGATGATTTCGGGTCAGGATGCGGATGACCTTGAAAAAATCCTCATAGTCACAGGATGGGATGCGGAAATTGGAATGGATCAGATTGCCGAGGGTGTGCACATGCAGACGGCGGCCGCCAGCGCGGTCAAAACGTTTCACGCCGAAGAACAGTTCATCTGCGGCTCGGAAGAGCCGGGATTCGGTCATGGTGATGCCTGCCGCTTCGGCCATGCGCGCATAGGCGTATTCGACGGGGCCGGCATCCGGAAAATCGTTCTGCCCGGAAAACTTGATCATCCAGTGCTCAAAACCTGCGGGAATCTCACCCTCTCCCGAAACAAGGCTGTCGCCGCGCACCCCGACCAGCACCTTGGGCCGAGCGCCGCCCGGACTGCCCCCTGCGCGCTGCAGAAGCGGCAGCACCGTTTCGACGGTGCCTGACAGGAGCTGACGGGATTCGTGCGCCAGTTGACGCAGATCGAAAATCCGCTCCGCGCCCTCATCCCTGTTCATGGCCGGTTCGTATACCAGTGCGCCCATGGTATCGGAACCCAAATACGCCAGCCTGTCCAGAATGCTGACCTGCTGGAGATCAAGCCCGGCCCGTCGGAAAACGCGGTCCATGAGCAAGAGGCCCCATCCATCGGGAAGGGAGTCATCGAAAAGGCCAAAAATCGGTCCGAAAGCGCGGTCCGTATGTTCGCACAGCCCTGGCTCCGGCGGCAGCTTGAACGGCGAAAGCCACAGAGGATTGCGCAGAAACTGCTGATCGTACTCGAAAAAAATGCTCCCGCCCGTGTCCGCGAGTCGCCCGACCATGACGCGGCGCTTTGCATCGTGCTGCAAGAGAACGCTGAGTTTCTTCATAGGCTGCCCCGCTTTGGCCTGCGCTCCTGCCTGCGTTCCAAATCTTCCATGGACGCGGCCGGAGGGGGAATGAAGAGCCCAGCCACGTCGTCGAGCCGGCCGAGGCAAAAGGCAAGCTTCAGCAAGCTGTCCAGGGAAATCTGACCGGTCTGCTCAAAACGCTTCAGCGAAGCCTCGCTCACGCCGGAACGCAGTGCCAGGGTGGAACGCTTCCATTTGCGGGACAGGCGAACCTCTTTGAGCCGCTGCGCCAGAAGTCGGGAGACGTCTTCGGGTGTATAGAGAGAAAATGGGTGCATAATGATAAAATATGCCCTCTAAAAAGATATTACAGTCCTTAATAGGCTATATTTTATCTCTTGTCGAGCAGAGCAGGAAAAGACTCAGACCAGGCTATGAGCAGTTCGCACGCACGCCGACCTAAAGCCGGATCTCCCCGTCCGCCAGTTCCTGTAGCTTCTCCGGATTAAGCAGGCTGATTTCCTTGCCCTGGACTTCGATGAGGCCCTCCTGGCTGAGCTTGCCGAGCACGCGCGAGAGGGTTTCCTGGGAGGTGCCGAGGATGTTGGAGAGCACGCCTTTGGTCACGCTGAGCTTGACCCGCGCGGAGACGGGCTTGAGGGATTGCTGGTGCAGCAGATATGCGGCCAGGCGCTGCGGAATCTCTTTCAAGGACAGGTTTTCGATCAGGATCGTGAACTCGCGCAGCCGCCGCGACAGCACGGCCAGCATGTTCATGGCCAGGGACGGGCTCTCGCGGTACAGTTCGATAAGTTTTTGGCGGGGAAAGAAATAAAGGGTCGATTTGCTGAGGGCCTGGGCATTGGCCGGATAGTTCAGTCCGGCAAAGACCGGAACTTCGCCCAAAGGATCCCCTGGCCCCAGGATGTGCAGAATCTGCTCCCGGCCATCAAAAGACATCTTGAAGACCTTTACCTGGCCGGAAACCACGACGTAAAATCCGAGCCCCTCCTTGCCCTCGCTAAAGAGCAGATCTCCCTTGTCATATTCACGGGGTTCGCTGATGCGCGCCAGCTGCGCGAGTTCCTCCGGACCCAGCCCCTTGAAAAGGGTACTTTGGCCCATGGCGGTCGTAAAATCCATGCAATGTATCCTTAGCGTTTGAACACAAAAATGTTGGCTGAAAACACTTCCGGGTCGAACCCGCTGCCGGAATAATCGGACACGTGCTCGACCAGATGAAACCCGCGCTCTTCATGTCCGGCCACCATCTGCTCCGATGACAGCGGATAGAGGCGCACGTGGTCGTCGAAAACGCGCTGGCCCTCTATGTCCAGACCCGTGTGAAAAGTCAATCCTTCCGGGGTGATGTCCTCGTAGGCGCGGTGAAAGACAGCCCCATCCATGACCTTGGTCGGAAAAATGAACGCGGGCAGGCCCAGCACATAGTCCCAGTTCATAACCTGCACGATCCAGACCCCGCCGGGCAGAAGCCGCGCGGCCACGTCCTCGACGCACCCCAGAAACGATCCCGGGGCAGATGGGCCGCAGTGTTGCCGATGGAATAGATCATGTTCCAGGGACCGCCAATGGTTGCAAATTCCGTCATGTCCAGCACATGAAACTCGGTCTCCGGCCCACGGGCCCTGGCCTGGGAAATCATGGAGGAATCGAGGTCCACGCCAACTGCTTGCACGCCATCGCGGGTAAACGCCGCGCAATAGTCACCCGTGCCGCAGCCCAGATCCAGAACCGGCCCGCCCAGTTCTCCCAGATGATGGTTTAAATAGGCATAGACCCCTGGACTGAAAGGAAAAATCCGATCGTACCAGACTGCGAACTTGGAATACATGGACATGGCGGCCTCCTTGTCGTGAACGTGAATCGAAACACCCTTAATAAGTCCGCACCGCCCGGAGGTCCAGCCCAAAACAAAGCGGCGTCACTACCGCAGCGGCCACGCCTGCCGAATGGAATCGACGCGTGCTGCAAACATGTGAAAATCGTCCACGCGATGCTTGAAAATCGTCTACAAAATGGACGAAATTCATCCACGAAATGGTTGATTTTCATCCATCATAGCCCTATTATCCCGGCATGTACACGCGCCATATTTCATCAAACATCCTTGAATCACTCACAGACACGCCGGTCATCTTCATCCGGGGCGCACGACAGACCGGGAAGCCCACCCTGGTTCGAGATCTCATGCCGGAGCATATGTCGTCCGAGTATGTCACCCTGGACAATACCGTCGCTCTCTCGGCAGCCCAGGGCGATCCGTCCGGGTTCATCGCCGGAGTCCGCAAGCCGGTGGTTATCGACGAAATCCAGAAAGCGACGGCGCTCCTGCCCGCCATCAAGGAGCACGTGGACCGGGACCGCACGCCAGGCCGCTTCATCCTGACCGGCTCCGCCGACATCATGTCCGGCCTGCGCGTTTCCGACTCCCTGGCAGGACGCATGAAACTCTTCGATCTGTGGCCCCTGTCCCGGGCGGAAATCACGGGCTCACGGACCAATCTCGTAGACATTCTGTTCGGCCCGGAGCTGGCCTGGCCCGCACCGACTGACGATGACGTCATGAACGCCGTGCTCACGGGCGGGTATCCCGAAGCGCTGGCCAGAAGCAGCGATAAGCGAAGGCAAGCCTGGTTTTCCGCGTACGTGACCACCATCGTTGAAAGAGACGTGCGCGACCTCTCAAGCATCCAGGACCTGACCTCCATGCCCCGCCTGCTTCAGCTCCTGGCCTCGCGCACCGGCCAACTGCTGTCCTACGCCGACATTTCGCGCGGACTGACCATCCCCCAGACGACGCTCAAGCGCTACATGGCCATCCTGGAGGCCACGTTCCTCATCCGTGAACTGCCGGCCTGGGCCGTGAATATCGGCAAAAGGGTCACCAAGGCCTCAAAGCTCATGTTGACGGACACCGGCCTGGCCGCGCACCTGTCCGGGATGAACCACGATCGTCTCACGCAAGACCGGCAGACTTTTGGGCACCTGCTTGAAAACTACGTGGTCTGCGAGATGGCCAAACACGCGACATGGTCCCAAAACCGGGTCGCGTTGAGCCATTTCAGGTCCCACACGGGCCAGGAGGTCGACCTCATCCTCGAAGACCATGCCGGCAACATCGTCGGAGTGGAGATCAAGGCCTCCGCCTCGCCCACGACTTCCGACTTCAAAGGCCTGCGGCTCCTGGCCCAGGCCTGCCCCGAAAAATTTCTGCGGGGCATCGTCCTGCACCTCGGTCTCGGGGCCGTTCCCTTCGCAGAAAACATGCATGCCCTGCCCATCGCGAGCATGTAAGAAGGCGTTTCGTTTCACCCATACAAAAAAGATAAAAGGATTCAAATGAATACGACACAGCACCTCCTCATTAAAAACATCCTTCAAGCCCCCATCCAGGACCATCCGGATCAGGAGATCGTCTATGCAGGCACCCTGCGCTTCACCTACGCGCAGTTCCGGGAGCGCGTGGCCCGGCTGGCCGCCATGCTGCTGGATCAGGGGGTCAAGCCCGGCGACACCGTGGCCGTCATGGACTACGACAGCCACCGCTATCTGGAATGCTACTTTGCAATCCCCATGATCGGCGCGGTCCTGCACACCATCAACATCCGCCTCTCGCCCGAGCAGATGGTCTACACCATCGGGCACGCCGAAGACGATGTCATCCTCGTCAATTCCGACTTCCTGCCGCTCCTGGAACAGATCAAGGGCCGACTCGACACCGTGGAAAAATTCATCCTGCTCTCGGACACCGGCGATACGCCCACGACCACCCTGCCCCTGGCCGGAGAATACGAAACGCTGCTGGCCGCGAGCACGCCCGTGCAGGATTTCCCGGACTTCGACGAGAATACCCGGGCCACGACCTTCTACACCACCGGCACCACGGGTCTGCCCAAGGGCGTCTTCTTCAGCCACCGCCAGCTCGTGCTGCACACCCTGGCCGGGGTGGCTGCGCTGGGTTCGAACGCAACCCAGGGCCGCTTTCACCGTGAAGACGTATACATGCCCATCACCCCCATGTTTCATGTCCACGCCTGGGGCATTCCGTACATGGCTACCTTGCTCGGGGTGAAGCAGGTCTATCCGGGCAAGTACATACCGGAAGTGCTGGCGCGGCTCATCGCCACGGAAAAAGTCACCTTCAGCCACTGCGTGCCGACCATCCTGCACATGCTCCTGTCGGACCCCAAATGCGCCCCTTTCGACCTTAGCGCCTGGAAGGTGGTCATCGGCGGGGCGGCCATGCCCAAGGCCATCTGCGCGGCGGCCCTGCACCGGGGCATCGACGTCTTCGCCGGCTACGGCATGTCCGAGACCTGCCCCATCCTGAGCCTGGCGTACCTGAGCGACGCCGAACTGCAGCTTGACCGCGAGACGCAGATCGCCCTGCGCACGCGCACGGGCAAGGCCCTGCCCATGGTCCGCCTGCGCCTGATCGATGACCTGGGACAGGAAGTTCCAAACGATGACAAGACCCCCGGAGCCCTGCAGGTCCGCGCGCCCTGGCTCACAGCCTCCTACCTCAAAGACGAGAGCAATTCCAAAAAGCTGTGGACCGATGGCTGGCTGAACACCGGCGACGTGGCCTGCCGCAACGAGGCGGGAAGCCTGCGCATCACGGACCGCACCAAGGACGTGATCAAGGTCGGAGGGGAATGGATCAGCTCGCTGGAACTCGAAGACATCATCCTGCAGCATCCGGACGTGGCCGAGGCCGCAGTCATCGGCAAGCCGGACCTGCGCTGGGGCGAAACCCCGCTGGCACTGGTGGTGCCCAAAAAGGGCGCGACGCCGCTGGAAAGGGAGATCGTCCAGCACGTGAAGAGCTTCGTGGACAAAGGGGTGCTGCCCAAGGAGGCCATCCTGCTCAAGGCCCGCCTGGTCGAAGCCATCGCCAAGACCAGCGTCGGCAAGATAAGCAAGGTGACCATGCGCGAGATGTATCTCAAAGACGAAGATTGATGCTGCGCCAAGCCTGTCCGATTCAACCCGGGCAGGCTTTTTTTACGCCTGATGTTCAGAGCGCCGAGCCCCACCCATAGCCAACACCATGGCCGTATCCGACGGCTACGCCTTCAAACCACCCTCCTTTTTCGCACATCCGCGCACGACATCACCCCTGAGGCGGCTCGTGGTATTGGGACTGCCCCCCGTACCTCTTTTTGCGCACCGTACGCCACGCCGCCAACGATGCGAGGCGGTGGCATTTTTTCCTTTATTCATGGCCGGGACAGGCTTATGGTCTGCCAAACTGAGGAGAA
>Ga0180017_100524_pt1 | contig 12374 bp, 8 predicted proteins | sample KR46_S_MetaG_FD_129674 | JGI IMG/M metagenome (GOLD analysis project Ga0180017, IMG submission 129674) | Groundwater microbial communities from the Olkiluoto Island deep subsurface site, Finland - KR46_S_MetaG | ecosystem: Environmental > Aquatic > Deep subsurface > Groundwater | place: Finland...
AAGCCCTTTCAGCAGGAGCGCATCCTGCAGGCCATAGACCGGGTGTTGTCCCAATAAAGGGTTTACCAAAAATCTAAGGCGAAGGGAAGACCTTAGTCTTGAAGGAAATCCTGTCCCAAGCCGAAATTGATCACCTACTTTCCGCCGTATCCACCGGACAGGTGATGGCGGAAGAACTCCTGGAGCGGGAACACCAGGAAAAGTCATACAAGCCGTATGACTTTAGACGCCCGAACAAGTTTTCCAAAGAGCAGCTGCGCACTCTTCAGACGCTGCACGATAACTATGCGCGGATCCTGTCCGGATTTCTCTCGGGCTATCTCCGGGCGAATATTGTGGTCCGGGTGGCGTCAGTCGATCAGTTCACCTTCGACGATTTCGTCCGCTCCATCCCGATTCCGACCGTACTGACCGTCTTTACGCTCGAGCCGCTCAAGGGTATGGCCGTGATGGAGACAAACCCTCAGTTTATCTTTCCGATCATCGACCTGATGTTCGGCGGACCAGGCGAAATGCCCCGTAAGGTACGGGACATGACCGATATTGAGCTTTCCGTGATTCGTAAGCTCACGAAGAAGCTCTTTGAAAACTTACAGCTGGCCTGGCAGGACGTGTACAGCATCGAGCCCCACATCGAGGCCATTGAGACACAACCCCGCCTGCACCAGATTATCTCCCCCAACGAGATTGTAGCCGTGATCACCTTCACCACAGTGGTGGGGGGAACGGCACGCGGACTGATGAACATCTGCCTGCCGCACATCGTGCTGGATCCGATGCTGATCCACCTTTCTTCGCACTATCGGTTCGTGCACAGTGCGCTTCAGGCCGACGGTACCGAGGAAAAACACCTGAGTCACTGGCTTCGGAGAGTGAATGTCGATCTGTCGCTGGTGGCCGGAGAGAACGAGATCTCCGTGCGGGATTTTCTGAATCTGCAGGTTGGTGATGTCATCCCCTTGAGCCGCCGGACTAATCAGGATCTCGATCTATACGTGGAGGAACAGCTGAAGTTTAAGGCCCAGGCCGGTGTTTTGGGACGGTACATCGGTGCCCAGATAACATCACTGGTGGAAGTAGGTGAATAATAATTGACTGACCGGATGCTAAACCAGGACGAAATCGATGCCCTGTTGCAGATGGCCGAGGATCCGGAGCCCTCTTCCGTGGCCGGGCCGCGTGGCGTAACCCAGCTTAGCGATGAGGAAATAGATGCCCTGGGCGAAGTTGGAAATATTGCCATGGGTGCCTCCGCAACCACCCTTTCCACCCTGCTCAACCAAAAGGTCAGCATCACCAGCCCGGTTGTTGAGGCCCGGCTCCGGGAAGATTTGGTGGGCGCTTTTCAAATACCCTACTTGGTCGTGGAGGTTGGTTACACGGAAGGGTTTGAGGCCACCACTCTGCTGGTGATCAAGATTCGGGACGCCTGCATGATTGCCGACTTGATGATGGGAAACGACGGTTCCAACCCCCCCGAAGCCCTGGACGAATTGAGTATCAGTGCGGCTTCGGAGGCCATGAACCAAATGGTCGGTTCCGCGGCGACCAGTCTGTCCCAGATGGTGGGAAGGCCCATTTCCATTACACCTCCAGTGGCCCACGTGCTGGAGCAGGAGTCGATTTCGACGCACCCGGTGTTTTCTACTTTTGAAGACACGATGGTGGTTGTCAACTTTAACATGACCATCGGCAGCCTGGTCAACACCGAGATTATGCAGATCATGACCGTGGATATCGCCCGGACAGAGGCCCGAATGTTTTTGAGTAGCCTCGAGCTGGATGACGACATCGCGACCACAGATATTGCTACCGAGGACCTTCCGGCACCGAAACCGGCACCGAAACCGGCACCGGTCACACCGCCGACAGAGCACGCTTCAATACCCGTTCGGGCTGAGGTTCCAACTGACGGTCAGACCGCACCGCCGGTTTCTCAAGGGGCTGCTCCCGCGGCACCTAGGGTGAATGACGATAAGTTGAACTTGATCCAGGACATTCCCTTGAAAGTAACGGTGATCCTGGGCCGCACCCGTCGTCCGATCAATGAGGTTCTGGGGCTGGCACCGGGTGCGATTGTGGAGTTGGCGGCTCTCGCTGATGAGCCGGTGGAGATTCTGGTTAATGGGGTGACGGTGGCCAAAGGTGAGGTCGTGGTGGTAAACGAGAACTTCGGGGTACGCATCACTTCGATCATGAGTCCCAGAGAACGCGTGGAGCAGCTCTACGGGATCCGTTAAGCGGATCTACTTTTCGATACCATAGCGCCCTTTGTCCGCAGGGGCGACCAGGATCAGGGCATCCTGAGGCTCGACCTTTTTGAAGGAAATCTGCTTCTTCTCCGTCAACTCATTGTTGACCAGGGTCAGTTCAAAGACCTTGATCTCAAAACCCTCCCGTCCGGGTTCAACTACCCGGATTTCCCCCGGCTTCAGTGTTTCGCCAACCCTAAAAACCGTCCTCGGCTCGATCACCCGGCGTTCCGTCTCGGTTTTGTAGACGGTGTTGGTGGCTTCCTCGGAGTGGCCGAATATCTCCACGACCAGGTTGTTCTCCTCGAGCCGGCTGGTGATCAAGACCGGGTAGGCGGTGCTGTTTTTGAATTTGAAATCGATCTGGTCCCGGAAGATAGTCGCGTCCAGGCCCGGGGGCACGTAGGATACGGGCAGGGAATGTCCGGACCGTTCCACGACCTCCAGTCCCGCCTGCAATACAGCGTTGTACAGTGTGGAGACCAGTTGACAGACCCCACCGCCGTAGTCGTAGACCATTCGCTGGTTTACGAACATAGTAGCCCGTTCAAACCCGCGGTCGGGACTGCGCGGTCCCAGCCGCTCATCCATGGAAAGGACTTCACCCGGGGCTAACAATGCACTGTTCAGCAGGTCCGAGGCGACCTGGATGTTATTCGTGCGCTCCTTTAAACGGGAATCGAAGGTGGTTACAAACATTCCCAGACGGGCATTGAGGTGACTTAAGGATTCCGGGGTAAGCACCGGATCAATGTACTCAAAGACCAGCGGGGATCTGAAGTCGCGGGCGCGCTGTGCGTCCAGCATTTGCTTCGTGGCTGCGATGTCCAGCCTACGGCCGGGCGTGCCGGGCAGGAGGGTCACGTTGCCGTCGGCATAGGCGATTTGAGTGTCCTGTGGCACAGCATCGACCTGCAGCGCCAATACCCGGAGGAATTCATCGAGAGCATCCTGGCTGTAGGTCACGGCCAAGGGCAAGTCCACCCCCAGCAGGATCAGTTCATAAAAACGCACCAGCTCAGCCGGGAAGCGGACATGCTTTCCCAGCGCCAGTGCTTCCTTGACGGTGTATTCATAATTGTTGGTCAGCCGCAGGGTGCCGTAGTCGATGTTCCAGGTCTGGCCTTCTGGGGAGAAAAAGTAAAGAACACTGTCCGGGCTGGGCTGGGGAATCGCGCGGCGCAGTGATTCGACCGCCTGTTGTCCAGCAAGCCCGCCGACCTCCACGCCTTCGACCGTGATGCCGTCCAGGATGACGTTCTTGTAGTTGATCTTCAGAAACCAGGAAGCCACCGCCGTCCCGACAACGAACTGAAGGGACAGAATCCCAACGATCAGGAAGGCGATACGGGCTCTCTTATTCACCGGTGTTCAGGGTCAACTCCACGTACTTATCCTTCCGCACCGCCAGGTCAATCATCTCCTGGGTAACCGACTGACCCTGCTCCGCAATCACTTGGCCGTCCGAGGCCACGATCTGCTTGGTCGCCTTGCGGCCGAGCAGATACTGGCGCTGCTGCTGTTCGAAGAACTTCAGCGGATCGTTCTTGGTCTCCACAGCCGGGCCGGCCGATGGGTAGGAGGGAGGTGCAGCCGTACTCGTGCCGCCGAAGGACGAACGTAGGTTGTCCATGAAGTGGTCGGTAACAACGACAAAGTTTCGCCCAAGGGTGACGATCTGCTCAATCGGAATGACCCCTGCGGGAGCGTCCTGACCGGCAGGGATCCACTCGCAGCCGGTGATTCTACCGGAACCGGGATCCACACCCAGTTCGCTGACCACACCGACCAAATTACCGCGTTTGGTCATGATCCGGGTGCCGATCACACCGACGTGCTCCTTTAGTAGTTCCAGCGCGTCCGCACTGGACGACAGCAGGCTAACCTTTACAGCGTTGTCCACCGTCAGGGCATCGATACCAATGCCGACAATGTCTGCGAACGCGACCAGGCGACACTCGGCGTACCAGGCCTCACGTTCTATGATTAGGAAATCCACTGCCTTCTTCGGGGCGTTGACTAGGAGGCTCTTAATCTGGCCGCAGTTGGCCACCTCACTGATGCTGATCACAGGCAAACCGACGATCTCCCTGCTTCTCTTCACGTTGATTGCTCCCTCCTAATAGTAACCTCGGTTCCAAGCCATGTAAGGCTGCACTACACTCGGGTGACCGTATTGAAGGCCTGATTCACAAGTTCGGCAGGCACCTGCCGGTAAGGGAGCTCCGGCGTTCCGGCCTCTCTCAGGAGCCTGTCCAGTTGACTGCTGAAGCGCATCTTCTGGGACAAGAGCACGCTCAGGGGATGGGTACCTGTTTCCGGATCGTCCAGGAACACCTTAAGCAGATCCGAGGCCATCCGATACTGTCCGAGGTGCTGGTAGACCGTACTCATCTCCACTACTGCCAGGCAGAGCGTCTCCACGGCCGGCGTTGTGAGCAGCACCCGTTCCAACAGTCGCATTGCTTCCTCGTACTCACCATCGCCGGTTAGGCGCACCGCCATGGAAACCAGGTCTTCACTGGAGAGCTGCGGTTCGGTAGCGGTGTGGTCTTCAGACCGTACCGCATCGGCGACATCTGGTGATGGAACCGGTACTGTCTCTTCCTCAGGATCGGCAACAGAAACCTCTTCTGCAGACTCGGCTTCGGCTGCCGCTTCTTCCAAAATCTGCTCTGTGTCCGGCTCGACCGGCACTTTGTCCAAGAACACTGAATCCGGCTCAGGAGCAACCTCGACAAGTGGTTCCTCGACTACGGGCGTACCAAATTCATCAGCCGGTTCCGAATGGCTATCCACACTCTTTTCCTCTATTCGTGCTTTTTCCCAGATATCCTCCTTAAGACTGGCAGTTTGTCCATTAATTATCGCCTTTTCAACAATATCATCCGCGGCACTGGTCGTCGCGGTTGCTTCTACGGCAGTAGGCCCTGTTGTTCCCTCCACACTGGCCGGAGCAGGCTCGAAAGCGTGCCGGTTCAAAAGGAAAATCCCCATTCCGGTAATGGGGATTAACAGCCCATACAGGACCAGGGCCTCCTGAAGACCCATGTGCACCACTGAAAAGGGGAAAGCGACACCCAGACCGAAGGAAGAAAGGCAAAGCAAAGCCGCCAACGGTAGGTTGAAATACCTTATTAAGATTACAAACCACAACACCAAGAAGACCATCGAAGCCATTAAATAGCTGGTCAATACCGTCCCACCAATCGCCCAAATACTGGCCACGCGACACATATCATCCAGGACCGATTTTGTTGACTTTTGGGAAATACCCACTTAAACTGGTTGGTGAAGGACAACCTTATACTTTTTTCTTGTGTTGTCTGCATTTTATCATATTTTCTAATTAATCGGTTAGCATTTTTATCCGGTTGAAGGAGATGCAGGCCATAATGGCAAAGAAAAAGTCGAATAAACGCGATATTCCCCCCCTTTCCACAGCGGCCAAGCCCGCTATTACGAAAACACCTCGAGGCACCAACCCCACGACCAATTCAGTTACACGAAAGACCAACCTAAAACCCGGATCGGGTAAAGGGACTACCATAGTCAGAGCCGCCGCGCGGGTATTGGCACCTGCCGAACCAACGTCAGCCCGACCGCTTTCTTTTTTGATCGCCTTCTGGGGTCTGGCTACGCTATTGTTCTACAGCCCCTTTGCCCGTGGTTTGTTCTTCCCGGAAGACCAGTACCGGGCGCTGATCCTCATCGCTATCGTCTTCTGGTTCGTCTGGCTGGGTAAACAGGCGCTGCAGGAGCATAAATTCTTCGAACACCCGCTCGACTACCTAATGCTCGGTCTCCCGCTGGTATACATCTACAGCGCCTTCTTCGCTGTGAACACCGGCTACGCGGTGAACGAGATCGCCCGCAACACGATGTACTTCCTGGCCTTCTGGGTGGCCGCCCGGGTGGTAACTACCGCGGCCGATGCCATCCGACTTTTCCATGTCATCTGGTTCAGCGCCATCTTGGTGGCCCTGGCGGGCCTGGCGACGGCTACGGGGATTATTGAGATCAAGGATGGGTTCCTCGGGGGCCGTATATACTCCTCATTCCAGTACCCGAACGCTCTGGCCACCTACCTTTCCGCGGTCTTCCTGCTGGGCTTCTATCTCTGGAACCGGGCAGTCGAAGAAGGGCCTACATTAAGGGAGAAGGGCTCACCGTTTCACAAGGCACCGAAGTGGCTCCAGACACTTAATCCCTATCCCTACTACTATGTAGTGGGTAACCTACTGCTATTTGCAGTTTTTCTCGGTACCAAGTCCCAGGGCGGCTTTTTGATCTTCGCCCTAGTCTTTCCGCTGTTCCTGGTAAAGCTCCGGCTGGAGGTTCGTCTTCGGGCGGTGATCCACACTCTATTAGTCGCTTTGCCCGCCTTGCTGACCATCAACCGTTTCCTGGATTCAGTAGCTGCGGGTAAAAACGACCTGGCGTGGGTCTGGGTGATCGTGGGCCTGCTACTGGTTTCTGTCGGACAAGTCCTGATCGACTTCGTCAGCAAGAAGGGCTATCTCACCGGCGGGGACCGTGGGGACGTATTTCTGAAGGCTCTCGGCGGACTGGCGGGACTAGCCGCAGTCATTGGAGTGATCGTGGTCAGCACGAGCGCCGCGCTGCAGGAACGGCTGTCGGAACTGATCAAGTGGCACAATGCCGAACACCGGTTCGCGTTTATGGGTGACGCCTGGGATATGATTGTCCTGCGGCCGTTTACCGGCTGGGGCGGTGGCGGCTGGAAAGAAGCCTACCAGGCCTTCCAGAGTTATTTGTACACTAGCCGGGAGGTCCATGGTCACTACTTCCAGGTCGGAGTGGAGACCGGTATTATCGGGGTGCTGATCCTGGTCGGGATCTGGGCCGCCTTCCTCTGGACTGCACACCGTCTGTTCCACGCATTAGAGACAACCCAGAGGGTCAAGGACTTGATCTGGGTGGTTACCATAGCGGTAATTCTGATCGGCTTACACGCTGCCATCGACTTTGACCTTTCCCTCTCGGCGTTGACACTGGTGCTCTTTGCCCTGTTCGGTACCGTCGTCGGTCTGTCCCGGCTTACAGGGGAAGTCACCGATGAAAGCAAACGTACCAGACGGAAGAACTCCTCTTACGTTCCGCCGAACTACACCCGCTTTGTCGTGGCCTCGGTTGGGGCACTCGTGATCGTGGCCTTTGCCGCTTGCCTTTCCGCCTCACACGCCGCCCTCGGTCAGGCCGTGGGCCTGCTCCAGGCCGGAAACTTTAAACAGGGGATTGCCGAACTGAAACGGGCCGAGGCTTATAACCCCGCGAACGGGGATATTCACTTACTGATGGCGCAGGCCTACAACCAGGGTCTGAATGACCAGGACGCCGCCTTCACCGAGGTCGAAAAGGCTCTCGCCCGCAGCCAGTACAACCCTGCAGGCTACACCCAAAAAGCGCAGATCCTGGTCGGACTTCAGGAATTCGAGGCAGCGGTGGCTACTGCCGAACAGGCCGTGACCGTTGCTCCGCTCCGTTACGCGAATTATGAACAGCTTTCCCAGGTGATGTTCACCGGGGGCTTCAGCCTGATGCAAGACGATGCCCTGGATGAGGCCAAGGAATACCTAAAGCAGGTTATTCAGGTGCCGTCCCGGATGGAGACGCGGATGAGTACCGTCGATGAGACCAAGCTGAAATACTGGAAAGGTCCCCAGCTGGTCCCCGGTAGGCGCATGATGGTTACCCTGGGCTCGGCGCATTATATGCTCGGTGACTTTGACGCGGCCTTACCGTATCTGGAAGAAGCGGCCGCAGACGAATCCGTGAAAGCCGAGGCTATACTCTGGCAGGCCTTGCTACGGGACCGGCAGGGAGATGACGAGGCGGTCAGTGCATTTCTGTCCCAGCTCGAGGAGGCTGATCCCGAGTTGGCAGCGGCCTTCGAGGCTTGGAAGCAACTGCCCTTACCGGTCGAGTAATCTCAACCGACCAAAGTGGAAGCAGTCCGGAACCCTGATGGTCATTGCTCTGGTAAGGGTGCGGCTGGAAAGACCGGTCAGGTGTGAGCGCGGGATCCAGAACAAGCAAACGGATTCCACCGATGGTGGTTGCGGCCGGCGACGTCGGTCTGGTTCTGGGTGCCTTCTACCTGGCCTTCTGGGTCCGCTATGGTGGTGACATACCCACATACAACTTCAGTGCCTTTGTCCAGTTGGCTCCCGTATTGGCACTGGTTGCCGTCCTGCTTTTCTTCATCGTGGGTGCAGGCTTCCAGTTTCTGCTCTTAGCTGGGTGGCGCTACGGCGTATGGTGTTTGAACCGTACATTACACGGCGGCAGCGGCTTGTGGTGCTCGGTGACGACAGTGACCTGCAGTCCTTTTTAGGTAAGCTCATTGAGACGCCCCACGGGGCGTTTGCTATTTCCCACGTCGTGCCGCCGGAGAAGCCGAACCGAGTACGCCCGCATTGTTATCCAAAGCCCAGATCTTCGTGCTGGTGTCGAACTGGGAGGGCTTTCCCCTGACCATCCTGGAAGCGATGCGAGCGGGGCTGCCGGTGGTGGCCTCGGATGTGGGGGGAGTACGGGAAGCCGTAGATGACGGGAACACCGGCCTACCGGTTCCCCGAGGAGAAAAAACGCCCACCACCGACCGCGAGGTCTACGCCCCGTCCGGCGTGGCTGGTACCGCTACTCGTCCAGCGGCTGCACCGGAGAGCCGGTCACCCTGATCCAGGACAGCGTCTACAAGGACTGGGCGCGAGCCCTCAAGCGGCTCTTCGATGAAATAGTAATACAGGCACGAAGCGCGGAGCGAAAAGAACGCTGTGATCTGATTGGGGGCGGTGATTATCTGCCGCCGGATACCATCTTGTGTAGCAGTTCCTTCCGGCTCCTGCAATTCGTTTTACGGTAAATGTTTTTGAGATGGGTCTTCAAAGTGTTCGGTGAAATCTGCAGTTCGGCGATGATCGTCTTTGTCGACTGGTGCGCATAGAGTAGCTCCACAATCTCCAGCTCGCGGGGAGTGAGCGGAGTCTCTGCAACTCCTACAATCAGCTTGATGGGTGAAGGTCCATCACCCTGTGCCGAAGCCGGTGGGCGTAGCGTTTCTCTTAAACCCCAAAGCAAGGTTACCGCAACAAACAGAAAGGCGAGCGATAAGAAGGTTACCAAGTGAACCTCGTCAAACCAGATCAGCGCACCCGGTGTCAGCAGCACTCCCAGCAGAATAGCGCCCACCATCACCCCGAAGCCGGCAAAAGCCGCCCACAGCCCGAGCAGGGCACTCAAGTCGGCCAGCACCACCCAGGCGAACACGTCTAGGAACCCAAAGCCTCCCTGCAGGAAGAGCGTAGTGCCGGCCCATTGGCCTGTACCTGACAGAAAGACAAAACACAGGTGTCCCAGACCCAACCCGGTAATGGCGAAAAAGGCTAGGGGGCGGCGTCCCCGTCTATCCGCCACCATCCCCGCAATGGGCAAGATCAACATGTATGGCAAGAGCTCGAGGCCTAGTGCAAACTCAGGTGCCTGGAGATGAGGCCGTATGTAGTTATACATCATCCCCCCCACCGCATAGGTAACCACCATAAACAGGCACACGATTACCAGTATGCGTCTTGACTCAATTACCGATTTCCCGGATCCCGCCTGCACCATTTGAGGATCGGAAGTACCCCCATCTCCCGCTAACACAAAAGCCGCCAACGGCAACAGCAAGGCCGAGACTGCCCCCAGCGCAGCAACCACCAAATTCAGCGAACCAGCAAGACTAACCACAAACAGGATCAGGTTGGACAAAATCATGGAGAGGGCCAGGATGCGACCGCGTTCGCCCGGTTGGGCAACAGTGATAAACCAGCGCCACCAACAGGCGATAACCCCGGCGGCAAAGATGCCGAAAAGAGCGGGGAGCACGGGTAGTGCTTCCGGGAAATAGCGGTCTACAGGCACTATGGCCAGAGTGCCCAAAAAAAGAACCACAGACAGCCCCGCACCCCAACGCCGACTCAGGACGTACCTACGCAAAACCCAAGCGAAAAACAAGAAAGCCCCAAAGTTTGAACTTAGGAACCACATACTGAGGCGGGGCGCCTCTTCACCAAACCCGGTTAGCAGTACCGGACCAAACAGGGGCAGGGACAACAGCCAGCCGAAAAGGCCTCCCAGAGCGATAATCAGCAGTCGGTAGGTTCGGGCAATGGAGACATACTCACTAAGCACTTCTCCCTGCCCCCTTCCGTTTTGTAGTCCTTCTACGCATAATTCGTTTCCGCCGATGAATTACCTTCCTGGATTACCTGGATTTCGAGCTCTATCACCCTTTTATCACCCGGTCTTTTGCACTAGGTAAAACAAGAATACCTCCGCTGGGGTGATAGCCAGGCCCGCTGCCCGATGCTATCTTGGTCTTACTATACAACATAGTCTCGGGGACAGCGCTCCACCGGGGCTGACCTGAAACGAGGGCCTTCGCAAAGGGGGAACGTCAAGAAGTCGGCCCACTTCGGATCATTCCGCGCGGAACGAGACCGGGACTAGTAAACGGCTGCAACCAAACGGCGATTTTCGACAGAAGTAATACCTTCAGGTGTGAATTATGGAAAGGGAGTGTTAGTGGTGTTTAGAAGTGGCTACCGCAGGTATGCAATGCTGCTGGTAATGGCTGATTTAACAGAGAATCTACAGGTGTTGTAGCAACGGACGGAGTTGTAAATCGCCCGTCGCCAGGTGCAGGAAATGAAACGGTTCAACTGACAGCCACCATCACCAATGGAGGCTCATAGGATACCAAGGCATTTACTGTAACCGTACTTAAAGCTGAGTAACAGAACCTTTCCTAACCGAAGGAGAAACTAGGCTTCGTGGGCGGAGCCCACAGGCTCACCCACGGAGCTTTTCTCTAACTGTGATCACGGCCAAGCCATTATGGTTTTTACTGATTGAACTGCCGGTAGTTCGGTGTTAAATTATTCCTGTGCGCAACTAGGTTCATTTGTCGGATAATCACGACTATGTGTAGAAATACAATATTTCTCTAACCCAGGAAGGATATAGCAACTCTTTCGTGTAATATGTCTATACCTTTCCAAATGTCGAGGTAGGGGGCACACTCACAGAAAGGATTGAGCAACAGTGGTAAAACGGCTGCGGCTACCGCTCCTGATGATGGTGGACACTACGCTCATCCTTTCCGCTCTATTCCTGGCCTACTGTCTGCGCTTTCAGGTTTGGTTTGTCCCATCAGCCTATCTGGAACAATTCTTGGAGCTGGGACTGCTATATGTGGTTGTATTTGTGGGTACATTCTATCTGCTGCGCTTGTACCACCGGATCTGGGCCTACTCCAGCACTAACGAACTGGTCGCGATCATCCAGGGAGTGATCGCCGGATCGCTGATCGTGGTCACGGTCGCCGTGATGGTGGGCATTGATTTCCCCCGCAGTATTCCGATCCTGATGTGGGCTTTTGGCATCCTGTTCATCGGTGGTTCCCGCTTTGGTTGGCGTCTTTACCGGGAACAGGTGGGCAGAAAGCTTAAGCAAAATGACAACGGCCATCAGAACGGGGTGGCCCATAATAGCCTGATCGTCGGTGCCGGGGCTGCCGGCTCGTTGGTTGCCAAGGAATTGATGAACAATGGAGTCGGCGTGAAACCGATTGGCTTCGTAGACGACGACCCCAACAAGAGGAACCTGCAATTGATGGGCCTGCCGGTATTGGGAAACCGTCAGGAGATCCCACGCCTGGTGAAGGAATACCGCGTCAAGGAAGTAATCATCGCCATGCCGTCCATGCCTGGCGAGGCCATTCGGGAAATCGTCCAGATCTGCCGTGCTGCAGGTGTACGCACCATGATTCTCCCTGGTGTCTACCAACTGATCAGCGGGGAGGTATCAGTCAACAAGATCCGGCCTGTCCATGTCGAGGACATCCTGCGCCGCGAACCGGTACGGGTGAATCTGGCTGAAATCTCTAACTACCTCTACGGAAAGGTGGTTTTGGTGACCGGTGCCGGTGGCTCCATCGGATCGGAACTCTGCCGACAGATTGCGACTCTGCAGCCCCAGAGCCTGATTCTCCTGGACAACTATGAGAATACCACCAACGACCTGTTCGTTGAACTGCGGGATGCAGACCCTGGT
>Ga0180017_100525_pt1 | contig 12365 bp, 13 predicted proteins | sample KR46_S_MetaG_FD_129674 | JGI IMG/M metagenome (GOLD analysis project Ga0180017, IMG submission 129674) | Groundwater microbial communities from the Olkiluoto Island deep subsurface site, Finland - KR46_S_MetaG | ecosystem: Environmental > Aquatic > Deep subsurface > Groundwater | place: Finland...
CGCAGGATGCCCATGTGTCCGTGCTCGAAAAAGACCGCCCAGGCGTGATGCGCGACCTCCCGCTCGGTCATGCCCGGCCTGATCCTGCCGGGCAGGATGTCGTAGAGGCTGCGGTGGTGCTTGTCGCCGCAGCGACGCATGATTTCAAGCTCGAACTCGGACTTGACCATCTTGGCCAGGGCCATGGCGTGATCTCCGGACACCAGGGTGTGGGCCGAAAGCTTGGCCGCCAGCAAAGTGCCGAGCTGCCAGGTGAGCCCGGCCATGACCGCGGCCAGGACCGGCGTCATGGGGCTGCCCGCGTCGGCGCACAGGCCGGGCAACTCGGAATAGGACTTGAAGGGCACGATGTGCCTGACGCCCGCCTCGAGCCGGGCGCGGCTCACGCCCTTGCGCAGCATGAGCACCGGCTCGCCCAACAGGGGCAGCCACAGCACGCCCTGGCCCGACGTCCCAGTCAGATAATAGATATTGAGGCGCGAGAACACGAGTATCCCGCCGGCCTTGGGGGCCACGGCCTCAAGATGCTTCCTGAGGGCGGCGTGACGGCGGGCGAGTTCCTCGGCTGGGATGCGGGCTATGGCTTCGAACATGGGGACTCCTTGCTATATAACGACTAGGCATTGTGGATGGATTGCTGTAAAAGGACGTTCCCAAGCGAGGAACGCAGAATGCTGATCAATGAAAAAGAACTAGCCGCCCGGCTCCGCGAGGTCAAGACCATCGCCGTGATCGGCGCGGTGGACAAGCCGGGCCGCCCGGTGGACGGCGTGGCCCGTGAAATGATCAGGATGGGCTTCACCATCATCCCGGTCCACCCCACCCGCACAGAGGTCTGGGGCCTTGAGACATTCAGAAGCGTCGCGGACATCCCGGTGGCCGTGGACGTGGTGGACCTGTTCCGCAACGGACAATTCTGCCCCGGCCACGCCGAGGAAGTGCTGGAGATGCAGACCCTGCCCACGTTCTTCTGGATGCAGTCCGGCGTGTTCAGCCCTGAGGCGCGGCAGATCCTGGCCCACACCCCCATCCAGGTGATCGAGGACCGCTGCCTCAAGGTGGAGCTGACCCGTCTCGGTGTCCGCCCGTGACCGCGCAGGCCTTCGAGTGTCGCATGTGCGGCCACTGCTGCCAGGGCGAGGGCGGCATCGTCCTGACCGACAAAGACATGGCGCGCCTAGCCGAGCACCTGGGCATCAGCCCCAAGGCGCTTGTAGAGCGTTTCGCCGTCACGCGGGGAGGCAAGCTCCACCTGACCTGCGGGGATGACGGCTTCTGCGTCTTCTTCGACCAGGGATGCGGCGTGCATCCCGGCAGGCCCGACATCTGCCGCGCCTGGCCCTATTTCCGGGGCAACCTCGTGGACGAGACGAGTTGGGAGATGGTCCAGGATTACTGCCCCGGAGTGAATCCGGCTGCCGGACACGCCGAGTTCGTGCGCCAGGGAAAGCTGTATTTGCGCAGCGAAGGCCTTTTGCGCTATGATCCCGACACGTCACCCAATGCGCTGCTCTCCGACGACTGATCCCGGACTGATTCGTCACCGATCGAGATTGGTCACAGATAAAGGTTGATCAATGACGCTCCAGGAATGCTACCGGATACTCAAGCTCGATGCGGGAGCGGAACTCGGCGCGGTCAAGTCGGCCTTCCGTCGGCTCGCCTTTGCCCATCATCCGGACCTCAACAGCGCCCCCGGCGCGAGCGAGAAGTTCCGCGAGATCAACGAAGCCTACGTCACGGCCAAGAAACTGCTGGAGAACGGCAACGGCGGACAATCCGCAACGACCGGCCAGGGCACAGGCGAAGACGAGCCCACCAGGGCCAGCCGCGCCCAGGGCGCGCGCGCCTACTCGCGCCAGCAGCGCGAAAAACCGCAGGCTGCGGACAAGAACTCGGCCCGCTCCCGGCAGCAGCACTTCTATTACAGGGAAGAGGAAGTCCTCAAGACCATCCTCAACGACCCCTTTGCCCGCAAGGTCTTCGAGGACATCTACAGCCAGATCCGCAAGGATCAGCCCGGCTACAAGGGACCGCTTGAACTGAAGAAGCGCAAGCTTGAGCTCCATCTGGGCAACAGGACCATCGGTTTCGATTTTGCCAAGGGGCTCGGAGGCTCTGTCAAGTCCTGGTTCAAGGGACAGATGGACCACGAGCAGACGGTTTTTTTTCCGGCCATGAACCTGATTCCGGGACGCAAGGTGCGCATCACCGTGGAGCAAACCTTCTCGGACGGTCCCAAGACCATCGAAGTCACCCTGCCCCCGGATTTCGTGGTTGGCCGCCCCATCCGCCTCAAGGGACTGGGCCGCAAACTCGGCCCCCTGGCGGGTGACCTCCTGCTCAGAATCCTCGCCCGATAGTCTTCCCGCAACCGCCACGGACCAGCCCCGCACACGACGGCGCGCCTGGACCCCAACATGGCGAATACAATTCTGTAATATTTTTTCTACATTTCGGTCACCACCCTCCCTTGGATGCCCCGTGTGAAAACGCGAAGAAACTCCTTGTTATCCGCATCGTTTTTTACTAGTCGCTGTACTGAATGAAATTGAGTGGAGGGACAAATGCTCGCCATATTCGACTACAAGGCGGGAAACCAGACCAGTGTTCACCGGGCACTCGAACACCTGGGAATCCCCAACCAGATCACCAATGACCCGGACACGCTGAACAAGGCCAAGGGAATCATCTTCCCCGGCGTCGGCGCAGCCGGACAGGCCATGGACGAACTGCATTCCGCCGGGCTCGACGAGGTCATCAAGAGCCTCATCTGGCAGAACAAGCCGGTGCTCGGCATCTGTGTGGGCTGCCAGATCCTGCTCGACTACAGCGAAGAAAACGACACCAGGGCGCTCAAGATCATCCCCGGCGAGTGCAGGCTGTTCAACCCGTCCTGGACAGATTACGAAGGCGTGCCCATCCGAGTCCCCCACATGGGCTGGAACCAGGTGGAACTCAAGCAGGAGTGCGAGCTGTTCGCCGGGATTGATCCGGACGCGGACTTCTACTTCGTCCACAGCTACTACCCCGCGCCCAGCCCGGAGTTCATCATCGGCACCACCCGCTACGGCATTGACTTCTGCTCGGTGCATGGCCGCCGGGGGCTCTGGGCCGTCCAGTTCCACCCGGAGAAGAGTGGCCGACCCGGACTCAAGCTGCTCAAGAACTTCCACGCATACTGCCAGGAGGCCGCCGATGCTGAGTAAGCGCGTCATCCCGTGCCTCGATGTCCGCAACGGGCGTCTGACCAAGGGCATCAAGTTCGAGGGCAACGTGGACATCGGCGACCCGGTGGCAACGGCCAGGAGATATTACGAGGAAGGCGCGGACGAGATCGTCTTCTACGACATCACCGCCTCCCACGAGGCGCGCGGCATCTTCCTCGACGTGGTCGAGAAGGTCGCCTCCCAGATATTCATCCCCTTTTCCGTGGGCGGCGGCATCAACACCGTCAATGACATGCGCGACGTGCTCGTGGCCGGGGCCGAAAAGGTCTCGGTCAACTCCGGCGCGGTCAAGAACCCGGACATCATCAGCGAGGGCGCGACCCGGTTCGGCTCCCAGTGCATCGTGCTGGGCATGGACGTGAAGCGGGTGGAAAAGTCCGAGACCATCCCGTCCGGATTCGAGATCGTCATCCACGGTGGCCGCAAGTACATGGGCATGGACGCCGTCGAGTGGGCCAAGACCGGCGAGGCCCTGGGCGCAGGCGAAATCTGCCTCAACTCCATCGACGCCGACGGCACCAGGGACGGCTATGACCTGGAACTGACCCGGCTGGTGGCCGAGTCCGTGACCATCCCGGTCATCGCCTCGGGCGGGGCCGGAACGCCCCAGCACATGGTGGACGCCGTGACCACGGGCCGGGCCTCTGCGGCGCTCATTGCCTCCATCGTCCACTACGGCGAATACACCATCGCCGACCTCAAGAAACACATGGCCGAGGCCGGGGTGCAGACCCGGTCGGTCTGGTAGGTTTCCCCTGAAGCAAAAAAATGAGCCGCTGTCCCGGATGGGACGGCGGCTCTTTTATTGATTGCAATGAAACCTAGGAGACCGTTGAAAAAACCACTTTCGCAGGCTGTTCAAAAATGTTCGAGTGCAAGGCGCAAAAAAAGGTCAAGGCCGAAGCGTACTTCCAGTACGTGAGGATTTGACCTTTTTGAAGCAACGCAGCAATCGGACGTTTTTCAACAGCCTGCTAACGGGCGGTGAAGGTGCCGCTCTTGCCGCCGCTCTTGTAGACGAGGCGGCAGTTGTCGATGACAATGTCCTTCTGGACGGCCTTGCACATGTCGTAGATGGTGGCCGCGGCGATCTGGGCACCCACCAGGGCCTCCATCTCCACGCCGGTCTTGTAGGCGGTGCGCACCTCGGCCTCGATGGTGATGACCGCCCCGGCCTCATCCACGGCAAAGCGGATGTCCACATGGCTGATGGGCAGCGGGTGGCACATGGGGATCATGTCCGCCGTGCGCTTGGCCGCCTGGATTCCGGCGATCTTGGCCGTGGTCAGCACGTCGCCCTTGGGCAGCGCGTTTTGCACCAGCAGGGTCATTGTCTTCGGCGCGAGCCGCACCTCGCAGCGGACAATGGCCGTGCGCAGGGTGTCGCCCTTGGCCGAGACATCGACCATGCGCGCATTGCCGTCGGCGTCCATGTGCGAAAATCCGTCGGACACGTTACTCTCCCATCACCTTGCCCTTGGCTTTCTTGAAGAAATCCTTGGCCTTGGTTGTCAGTTTCTTGGCCTCGATCTCCGAGAATTCCCGCAGCAGCTCTTCCTGGCGCTTGTTCAGGTGGGTCGGGGTCTTGACCCGAATCTCGACCAGCAGATCGCCCTGGTGGGAGCTGCCCGGATGCGGAAGCCCCAGACCGCGCAACCGGAAGACCTCGCCGCTCTGGCTGCCCTTGGGAATGTCGAGGTTCACCGGCTCATCCAGGGTTGGCACTTCGAGCCGATGCCCAAGGGCCGCCTCCACAAACGATATCTCGCGGCTGATGATCAGGTTCTGTCCCTGTCGCTCGAAAACCGAGTCCGGTTCCACGCGGATGACCACGTAGAGGTCGCCGGGGGGACCGCCAAACATGCCGGCCTCGCCCTCGCCGCGCAGCCGCAGGCGGGAGTTGTTGTCCACCCCGGCAGGGATGCGGACTTTGAGGTCCTTGTCCCTGATGACCGTGCCGCGTCCCATGCACTCGCCGCAGGGATCGGTGATGATGGACCCGGCTCCCCGACACTGCGGGCAGGTTACGGAAATGCGGAAGAATCCCTGGGACTGCTGCATGGTGCCCGAGCCGCCGCACTGGGAGCAGGCCTGCGGCCTGGTGCCGGGGGTAGAACCGGAGCCGTTGCAGGTGTCGCAAGTCTGTTCGACCGGGATGCGGATGTCCACCTCGGCACCCTTGGCGGCCTGCCTGAAGGTAACGTCGAGGTTGTAGCGCAGGTCTGAACCGGGCCGGGGACGGTTGCTCCCCCCCCTGCCCGCTGCGGAGAACCCGAAGACTTCGCCGAAGATGTCGCTGAACGCCCCGAAGATGTCCTCGCTGCTGGAGAAGCCGGAGAACCCGTTGCCATTCACCCCTTGGTGGCCGAAGCGGTCGTAGGTCTGCCGTTTTTCGGCATTGCCGAGCACCTCGTAGGCCTCGGCGGCCTCCTTGAACCTTGATTCCGCGTCCGGATCGTCCTGATTGCGGTCGGGATGGAACTTGAACGCCTGCTTGCGGTAGGCCGTTTTTATCTCGTCCTGCGCAGCCTCACGCGAGACCCCCAGGACTTCATAGTAATCGCGCTTGGCCATGACTAGATCTTGGAACCCTCGAAGGAATCATAATCGATCTCAACGTCCGGAATCGGCTGGTCGGGCAGAATCTTGCCCGCCGCGATCTCGCGCAGGGAGTTGACGATCTCCTTGTTCTTGGACTCGATCAGGGGCAGGTATCCTTCGCGATACTGCTTGACCCGCTTGATGCCCATCTGGGTGATGAGAAAACGGTTGCTCACTTTTTCCAGGCAATCTTCAACGGTAATCCGTGCCATGTCATTCTCCTTGGATCGTATTGCAGGTCCGGGCCTAGCTGCCTGCCGTCGCGAGGACGGGGAAGAGACCCTGAAGGTCCTTGAGCAGCCGGCTCGAAACCGGGTAGTACATGCCGCCGCCATTCTTGAGCCAGCACTGCCCCTGGGGCAGTTTCGGGTCCGCATAGAAAATCAGGGCGGCCAGCTTCTCGCCGCTCTTGTCAACAAGCCTGCAGTGCATGAGTTCCACCGCACTCTCCGGCAGAGTGTTCAGGGGCAGCGCCTCGAACTGCAAATCAGTAAATCGCCACAGCGACATGTCAATGCCGGAAATGTCCATATTGCTGCCAAATATGCGCCAGCCAGTCTCGCCGCGCTCGACCACGTACTCGGTGCCGCCATGGTTGACGATGAACCGGGCCACGATCCCGATGTCGAGCTTGACCACTGTCCGCCCCTGCACGTCAAAGGCGCTCCTGACCAGCTGTCCGACGCTCTGAGGGTCGAGCGTGAAGGGAATCTTCAGCCAGGACGAGTGGCCGACATAGATGTCCGGCCTGTCGTTCACCGTGTAGAAATCGACCGTGGACGGCGTCTCGCTCCTGCCATTCCAGATGCGAATCGTCAGCGCGGGCATGCGCTTGTCCACATCCATGGGTTCAAGAGCCAGGGCACCGGCCTTGAGCAGGGCCAGGGAGTGCAGATAAAGCTTGAGCGCCGAATCCGAAGCGGGCTTGTCCTTGAGATAGCCGGGCAGGCTGAAGAAATACCCTTCCTTGCGCTTCTCCACCAGCCAGCTGGACCCGAACGGCTGCACCAGCTGGACCTTGGCCACCGTCTCCTGATCGAAATTAAAGACACGGGTGTCGAAAAACCAGGCCGCGGGCAGGCCGAGCTGCTCAATGGCTCCGGCGTCAAATTCGTAGACCAGTCCGGGATTGTCCGAATTCCACCCCCGGACATTGCCGGAATCGTTGGCGGACAGCCTGATGGTCAGTGGGTTCTTGTCCTTGTCGCCAAAGGCGATGATGACCTTGAAGACCGGATCGTCAAGCCCGTAGGCGCCAAGCCCTCCCTGATCGAAACCGCCCACGGATCGCTGGAGTGTCAGCCCCTCAAGCCTCCCAAGGTAGTCGGCCACCCTCTCGGGCAGCACGCGCGCCACGAAATTCCACGATGTGCCAGGCACATGGGCCTCCCAGCCCGAAGCCACGGCATTGAGCATGTAGCTGCCCACGGGACTCTGGACGTGGATGGAAGTGACACCGGCAAAAGGCCGCGAAAGCCAGCGGGTCCGATCAATGCTCTGATGTTGGCTGGTCGCGTGCCAGGATATGCCGATGGCCATCGCGGCCACCAGCGCCAGGATCAGAGCCAGAAATATTCTCTTCAAAAAGGCAGCCCTCCAGACGGGTACCGGATCGAATCGTGTCGTATCGGCCCGCGGCAGGGCCTTGTCCGGCATGCAAGCTAGTTAAAATGCCCCAGCCGCACTTGCAAGTCAAGCTGGAATCGTCTATCTGCCATACCGGGCCCGCCATCCTAGCAAAGACATCAAGGGAACGATACATGGCCTCGTGGGGCAAACTCACATTCGCGCAAAAACAGTGCGTCAGCGCCACCGGCAAGCTCATGCAGAGCACCGGCATGGTCAGTCACGGGGCGCGCATCGGGATCGCCGCCTCGGGCGGGGTGGACAGTTTCCTGATGCTCAAGGTGCTGACCATCCGCCAGGCGATCATGCCCTTCCCCGTGGAACTCATGGCCCTGCACATCAACGCGGGCTTCGACACAGCCTCCCACGCTCCGCTCGTAGACTGGTGCGCCAGCCACAAGCTCGCCGCCCACATCGAGGTTACGGACTACGGCCCCCGCGCCCACTCGGAGGAGAATCGCAAGAAATCCCCCTGTTTCTATTGCAGCATGCTGCGGCGCAAACGACTCTTCGAACTGTGTCGGGATTACGGGCTGACCCACCTCGCCTTTGGCCACAACGCCGATGACAACGTGGTCACCTTCTTCATGAACATATTCCAAAACGGTCGCGTCCAGGGACTCTCGGTCAATGAACCTTTTTTTGACGGCAGGCTCAACGTCATCCGCCCCACCATGCTGCTGGACAAGAAAACCGTCATCAGGGCGGCCAAACAGTGGGAGCTCCCGGTCTGGGAAAACACCTGCCCTTCCAACGGACGGACCAGGCGTGATGAAATCCACGACTGGCTGCACCAAACATGGCAAAACGATAACCGTATGAAAAACAACGTGTTCAACGCGGTCATTCGCCACCAACTCGACTTGACATGCAAAAAGCTCTAGACTAATAGAACGTTAGTCGAGGAATCTGTCCTATTGAAACCATAACATCCGACTGGAAAGGCTATGCTTTTCAGAAAATACCACATCGTCGTCTTCAAGGATAAACAGGGATCATGCAAAAAGTTCCAGCTGCGAGGCTGGTTCATCGCAACCCTGCTCATTCTTGTTGTCGGCATGGCTGCTGGAAACATAGTCCTCTGGAACAAATACACCCGCCACTCCCGCGTCGAGCAGGGCCTGGGCATAGCCGAGAAAACCGTTCAGGAGCAGAAAACCCAGCTCCTCAGCCTTTCACAAAAAATATCCTCCCTGCAAAAAAATCTGGACCGCATCCGGGACTTCGACTCCAAGCTCAGGGTCATGATCAACCTTGACCAGGACGGCAGCCAGGCCACCGCGCCCAAGGGCGGCTCGGCCAACGAGAACTTTTCCAAGGGCTATCTGCCCCTCTACCGCCAGGAGCTGCTCGCCCGAAAGATGCACGAGTTCCTCCGCCAGCTCAATGTGGAGGCCCGGCTCGAAGAAGTCAGGCAGCAGGAAATCCTGCACACCCTGCGCAACAACCAGAACATCCTTGAGGCCACCCCCTCCATCTGGCCCACTTCGGGCTGGGTGACTTCGGGCTTCGCGTGGCGGACCTCCCCGTTCACCGGCAAGCGGGAATTTCACAAGGGCATCGACATTTCCGCCCCGCGCGGCACTCCTGTCTACGCCCCGGCGCGCGGCACCATCACCTTCACGGGACGCGACGGTTCCTACGGCCTGACCATCCGCCTGAAGCACAACGCCAGCCTTTCCACCCGCTACGCCCACCTGCACCGCATCTCGGTCAAGGACGGACAGGTCGTCACCCGCGGCGAACTGGTCGGCTACGTGGGCACCACCGGGCGAAGCACCGGGCCGCACCTGCACTACGAGGTGCGCCTCAACGGCGTGCCGGTGGACCCCAAGCGCTACATCCTGAACTAGCCGCCCAGGCAATGATCCAGACAGGCCCTCTCGGAACCGGACTTTCCAAGAGGGCCTTTTCCTTGTATGACATGACATCCGCCCCGGCACGAACTGGTTCGGGTTTTGCAATGAGAGCCTGATGGAAATTTTCGGATTCAACCCCAGCGACATGCTGAGCTTTTTCCTGACGCTGTTCCGCATCAGCGTCGTGCTCTTCCTGATGCCTTTTTTTGGCGGCAATTCGATCCCCACCCTGGTCAAAGGCGCCCTGGTCCTGGTCCTGTCCCTGGCCGTGTGGCCGCAGCTCTCCTTCCCAGGCAGCATGCTTCCTGCCAATGGACTGGACATCACAATCATGTTCCTGGGTGAGGTTCTGCTCGGCCTCATCCTCGGTCTGACCGTCAACTTCCTGTTCGGCGCCATCCAGTTCGGCGGCCAGATCATCGGGTTTCAGATGGGATTCGCCATGGTCAGCGTGGTCGATCCCATTTCAGGCACAACCAATGCCGTGACCGCCCACTTCCTCTACATGTGCACCATGCTGACCTTCCTCGTCCTCAACGGCCACCTGCAGTTGATCAACGCCCTGGGCATGAGCTTTCAGTACATTCCTCCGGGCGGACTGCTGATCACGCCGAGCCTGGCCACCCAGTTCCTGAGCCTCTCGGCCATCATGTTCACCCTGGCCATCAGGATCGCGGCCCCGGTCATGGCCGCCCTGTTTCTGGTCGATCTCGCCCTGGCGCTCATCTCCAGGGCCGCGCCCCAGATGCATGTGCTCATCCTCGGCTTTCCCATCAAGATCACGGTCGGCTTCTTCTTCCTGGGCTTCCTCTTCACCATCATGTCCCTCTATGTGCAGGAATTCATCCAGGATCTGACCCCGCTCTTCCGGGGCATCCTCAAAGCCGGATCGCCGCTCTAGGGGGCATGGACCATGGCCCAGGATCCGAGCAAAACAGAAAAAGCCACCACAAAGCGGCGCAAGAGAACCAGAAACGAGGGCAACGTCCCCAAGAGCTCCGAGCTGACCAAGGCCATCGTCCTGCTCATGGGCGTGCTCACCCTGCGCTCTCTCATTGGCTTTTATCAGGACCAGTTCATCGAGATCTATGAATGGACCTTCCGCGAAGGCATCCATACCAAACTCGACCCGTCCACGACCTATGCCCTGTTTGTCTGGGGCGTGAAGAAACTGGCCATCATCGTCCTGCCCCTGCTCTTTGTCCTCGCCTTCACCGCATGGCTGACCCTGCGCCTTCAGGTCGGCGGGCTCTGGACAACCAAGCCGATGAAGCCGAAATTCGCCAAGATGTTCAACATCGTGGCAGGGCTCAAGCGGCTGCTCATCAGCCCCCAGGCGTTTGTCAGACTCGGCAGGAGCATCCTGCAAGCCCTGGCCGTTGGCATCGCCCCCTATATCGTCATCAAGCAGGAGTTGCCCAACCTGCTCCCCCTGTTTCACGCCAGCACCCACGGCATCATCGCCTACATCCTCGGCGTGGGCTACAAGATGACCTGCTACGCGCTGGTGCCCATGCTGCTCATCGCCATAGCAGACCTCTGGTACTCACGCTGGAAGTACGAGGAGGGCATCAAGATGACCAAGGACGAGATCAAGGACGAGCGCAGACAGGCCGAGGGCGACCCGCATATCAAACGGAAACAGCAGCAAAAGATGCTCCAGATGATGGCCAGCCGGATGTTCAAGGACATTCCCAAGGCGGACGTGGTCATCACCAACCCGACCCACTTCGCCGTGGCCCTCCAATATGACGCCCTGGTGGCCCCGGCCCCCCTGGTGCTGGCCAAGGGCGTGAACCGGGTTGCCGAACGAATCAAGGAGGTTGCCAGAGAAAACAGCATTCCCATCGAAGTCAACCCTCCCTTGGCACGGGCTTTGTATAAACAGGTCGAAATCGGGGAAACAATCCCGGAGGAAATGTTCCAGGCAGTTGCCGCGATCCTCGCAAAACTTGACAAGTTCAAGAGACGCTAGGGGTTGCAGGCAAAAGACACCTCCGGCAAACGACTCAAGACCGTCCAAGAGGTGTCAAAAACATGGCTCAGCCTTCAAGCAAGTCCCTCATCCCCCAGATAGACTACTCAAAATTCACCAAACAGGGCGACATCCTCCTGGCTGGCGGCGTTGTGACCATCCTCTTCGTGATGCTCATCCCACTGCCCACGCCGTTTCTCGACTTCATGCTGACCGTCAGCATATCGCTTGCGCTGGTCATCCTGGTGACCACCATGTTCATGATCTCCCCCCTGGAATTTTCCATCTTCCCGTCGCTGCTCCTGGTCACCACCCTGCTTCGGCTCTCCCTCAACGTGGCCACCACGCGCGCCATCCTGCTCCACGGCCACGAGGGCTCCGACGCCGCCGGGTCGGTCATTCAAAGTTTTGGCGAGTTCGTGGTCGGCGGCAACTACGTCATCGGCATTGTCATCTTCATGATCCTGTTCATCCTCAACAAGACAGTCATCGTCAGCGGTACCACGCGCATCGCCGAGGTGGCCGCCCGCTTCACCCTGGACGCCATGCCGGGCAAGCAGATGGCTGTCGAGGCAGACCTCAACGCCGGACTCATCGACGAGGCAGAGGCCACCAGACGGCGCGACCACATGCGTCGGGAAGCCGACTTCTACGGTGCCATGGACGGTGCGGGCAAGTTCGTCTCCGGTGATGTCAAGGCAGGCATGATGATCACCTGCGTCAACATCATCGGCGGATTCCTCATCGGCGTGATCCAAAACAACATGGAGTGGATGGACGCCGCCCAGACTTACACCCTGCTGACCATCGGCGACGGTCTCGTCGCCACCATTCCGTCGCTGATCATCTCCACCTCGGCGGGTATCATCGTCTCGCGCGCCGCAGCCGAGGCCAAGATGGGCGAGGAATTCATAGGCCAGCTGTCATACCACCACCGAGCGCTCAAGCTGGTGTCGGGCATCCTGGTTATCTTCGCCATCGTTCCGGGCATGCCCACCATACCCTTCCTCACCCTTGCGGTTATCGTCTATACCGTGGGACACCTGTCCGCCAAGCAGCAGAACGCCATGAACA
>Ga0180017_100526_pt1 | contig 12350 bp, 8 predicted proteins | sample KR46_S_MetaG_FD_129674 | JGI IMG/M metagenome (GOLD analysis project Ga0180017, IMG submission 129674) | Groundwater microbial communities from the Olkiluoto Island deep subsurface site, Finland - KR46_S_MetaG | ecosystem: Environmental > Aquatic > Deep subsurface > Groundwater | place: Finland...
CGATGGGGAGATCCGCAAGAGCACGGCCGCAGAATGGGCCAGGGACTTTTCGTCGCGCAATCTGGGCAGGATTGGGAGTACGGGAGCGGGGCTCGCGGACCGCGCCGAATCGTTCTGGGGCTGCGTGCAGTGCACCACCTGCACGGGCGTATGTCCGGTGGTGGCGGTCAGCGAAGACCCGTCCCGCGACCTGGACCTCGCCCCGCAGCAGATCATGAACCTGCTGCGCATGGGACTCAAGGCCCAGACTCTGGGGGCGCGCATGGTCTGGAGCTGCACGACCTGCTACAAATGCCAGGAGCACTGCCCCCAGGGCGTGCCCGTGGCCGATATCCTGTATGAGCTCAGGCAGCTGGGCGCGGACAATCTGCGTAAAAAAGAGGGGCGCGCATGAAATACGCGTATTTCCCGGGGTGCAAGATCGCCCATCACCTCCCCGCCCACGGCAAGAGCGTGGAAGCCGTCTGCGCCCATCTGGGTCTTGAACTCCACAAACCCGAGTTCAGCTGCTGCGGCTACCCAGTGCGCCAGGAAAGCCGGGACGCCTCGGTCTACTCCGCCCTGCGCAGCCTTGCCCTCTGCGCCCGGCTCGGTCTTGAGCTCATGACCCCCTGCAAATGCTGTTTCGGCAATTTTCGGCATGCGCTGCATCAGGTTGGGCACGATGAAAAGTTAAAGCTTCGCATGAAAGATTTGCTGGCCGACGAAGGGCTCGATTTTCCAGAAACGACCCGCGTGCGCCACTTCCTGCAAGTCCTTGATGACAATCGCAGCCTGGTCGAGGACGCGGTGCGGCGTCCGCAAAAAGGGCTCAAAGTCGCCTGCCATTACGGCTGCCATGCCCTGCGACCGGAAAACATCACCCATTTCGACGATCCTTTCGCGCCCACTATTTTCGAGCGTCTGGTCGCTCTGACCGGAGCCTCTGCCCTGCCCTGGGATCTGAGTCTGGAGTGTTGCGGTTATCCGCTTCGCGGCCGCGACGAAACCATCTCGGGCCTGCTCGCGGCCAGGAAAATGGCCGGGGCGAAAGCGTCCGGAGCCGACGTGCTGGCCACGGCCTGCACGTATTGTCAGCTCCAGTTCGGCGGAGAAAATCATCACCCGGACCAATCCATCCCGGCCGTTCTCTTTTCCCAGATCCTGGGACTGGCCCTGGGGCTTGAGCCCAAGCGGCTTGGAATCGAGCCCGGCGAGGCCTGGGTCCGCCTCGCGGTTTGAGAACGTCGCAAAATTTTGTAGGAAGATCCAACCCAAGGAGGAGCACATGGCCCGTTACGTAGGCGCAGTCGATCAGGGAACCACCAGCAGCCGCTTCATCATTTTCGACGAGCATGGCCGCATTGTCGGCATGGATCAAAAAGAGCACGAGCAGATCTACCCGAGGCCCGGCTGGGTGGAACACGACCCCATGGAGATCTGGCGCAACACGCAGGACGTCATCCGGGGCGCCCTGGCCAAGTCCGGGATCAAGGGCGCGGAGCTGTCCTCCATCGGCATCACCAACCAGCGTGAAACCACCGTGGTCTGGGACCGCTTCACCGGCAAGCCCTACTACAACGCCATCGTGTGGCAGTGCACCCGCACTCACGACATCTGCAAGCAGCTCATAGCCGACGGCGGCCAGGACCGCTTCCGCCTCGTGACCGGGCTGCCCGTGGCGACCTATTTTTCCGGGCCCAAGATGCGCTGGATTCTGGACAACGTGCCCGAGGCCCGCGCCGCCGCTGACAAGGGCAACGCCCTCTTTGGCACCATCGAGACCTGGATCATCTGGTGGCTGACCGGCGGACCCAAGGGCGGGGCGCACGTGACCGACGTGACCAACGCCAGCCGGACCATGCTCATGGACTTGAAGACCTTAAGCTGGGACGAAGAAATCCTCAAAATCATGGGCATTCCGCTGCAGGGCCTGGCGCGCATCGTGCCCTCCTCCGACAGCGACACCTGGGGCCCCACCAGCGAGGACGGCCCCCTTGGCGCGCGCGTACCGGTCTGCGGAGCCGTGGGCGACCAGCAGGCGGCGCTGGTCGGGCAGACCTGCTTTGCTCCCGGCGAGGCCAAGAATACCTACGGCACGGGCTGTTTCCTGCTCATGCACACCGGCCATGAGCCCATCCAGTCCCGGCACGGCCTGATCACCACCCTGGCCTACCAGTTCAGCGGCCGCAAACCGTCCTACTGCCTCGAAGGGTCCATCGCCATCGCCGGAGCCCTGGTGCAGTGGCTGCGCGACAACCTGCAGATGTTCTCTTCCGCTCCGGAGATCGAGGTCCTGGCCCGTCAGGTCGAGGACACAGGCGGCATGTACATCGTCCCGGCTTTTTCCGGCCTTTATGCCCCGTACTGGCGGCCCGACGCACGCGGGGCCATGGTCGGCCTGACCCGCTACATCAATCGCAACCATTTCGCCCGCGCCGTGCTTGAAGCCACGGCCTACCAGACCAAGGACATCGTTCTGGCCATGAACAAGGACTCCGGCGTGGAGCTTAAAACGCTCAAGGCTGACGGGGGCATGGTTTTCAACGAACTACTCATGCAGTTCCAGGCGGATATCCTGAACGTGCCCGTGGTCCGGCCCAAGGTGGCCGAAACCACCTGCCTGGGCGCGGCCTACGCGGCGGGCATCGCCTCGGGCTTCTGGTCCGGACGCGAGGAGCTCTACAACAACTGGGAAGAAGACAAGCGCTGGATTCCGGACATGGCCGAAGAAAAACGCAGGGCGCTGTTCGCTGGCTGGCAAAAGGCCGTGACCAGGACGTTTGATTGGGTGGAATAGACGGGGAAGGTTTCGGGTCGCAGACGTTCATTGTAAGGGCAAAAAATTTTTTGCCCCAACAATTTTTTGCCCCTACGGATTCGGCGTTGCGGTCAACTGCCGTAATCGCGGCAGGCCTGGACATCGAAGCGCTTCTGCAGGACCAGACCCGTGTCCGTGCGGAAGAAAAGCTTGCGTCCGCCATTGCCGCCCACGCTGGAAGCGCTGACCGTCACGCCCTCCTGGGCCAGGATTTCCATGGCGACCTTGACGTTGCGATTACCGGCCGAGGTATTGCTGTGCTGATGCAGGGGCGAGGCTCCGCCAAAAATCTTGCATTCCAGACTTTTTGCAGAAATTCCCGACTTGGCGAACTCTCGCAGCAGATGCCAGATGGACGAATCGACATATCGGAAATGATCCCCGATGGCCTTGTTCTTCGGAAAATCACCCACGCGCGGCAGCAGGGCGTGAAAAATTGCGCCCCAGTGGTATTTCGAGCAATACATGGTCACCGACACGCACGATCCCAGCACCGTCTGCACCAGAGTCGGGGCGGTGTAGATCCCCCCCTGCCCGACCAAAAGATAGTCGTGAGGCAGCTCGCGGCAGTCTTCAAGACCGTTTGAGGCCTGGGCCGGGACGGTCATTTTGTTTTTGGCGATTCTTTGCATTGCGGACCGGGAAACCTTGGGTGTACGTTAGGATGAGTATCCACGTTGAGAATAAAACTAACCCTTCTCCATACAGATGTCACCAGAAGAAAACACATTTCGCTCCGGTTTGCGCCTGGAACTGCCCTACCTTGTTGATGCCCTGGGCAAGGACCATGGATTTCTGCATGACGCCCGGCAGTTTGAGTTCCTGGGGGAAATCGTCGCGGACAATCATCGTCACGGGGCGCCCCCGCTGTGCTCCTTTCTCGTGGCCGGCTGCGATCGCGGGCTGGACGCCTACAGCCTGTGCATCACCTTGCTGGAAGAGGCAAAAGAACACGCGGGCCTGGGTTTTTCCATCCTGGCAACGGACTTTTTGCCCACCAATCTGAACCAGGCCAAACGCGGGGTCTATGGCTGGTCGAGCGTCCGCGATTTGCCGGAGACTCTGCTCAAGCGTTATTTCCTGCGCAGCCGCGGTACGGATGCGAACCTGGTCCGGGTGAAGCCCGGTGTGCGTTCCCGGGTCAATTTCCGCTGTCAGGATATTTTCGAGCCCTTCGCCCTGCGCGAACCCATGGATGTCATCGTCTGCCGTCAGGTCCTGCATCATTTCCACCCCGGTCTCGCCCTGGTCCTGGCCGGAAGGTTGCGCCGCTATCTGGCGCCAGGGGGAATCCTGGCTCTGGGTGCACCGATGCGCAAGCTGCCCGGTTTCCGGCAATTGGACCACGCTCTGTATCAGGCGGTCTAGGCACGAAACGCCAGATCCCGATTTACTCCCCGCATTTTTAGGTATATAATCAAAAAAATCGCATCATTGTAATCAAATCCGGAGTCCGTGCGCATGGGCAATAAAAAAATACGAATACTTATCGTCGATGATTCGGCCCTGGTCCGTCAGACCCTGACCTCCATCTATTCCTCAGATCCGGAGATCGAGGTCATCGGCGCAGCCGGAGACCCCTATGCGGCGGCGGAGATCATGCGCGAGCATATGCCGGACGTGCTTTCCCTGGATGTGGAGATGCCGCGCATGGACGGGATCACCTTCCTGAAAAAGATCATGACCCAGCATCCCATTCCGACCATCATCTGCTCCACCCTGACCGAAAAAAACGCCGAAACGACCATGAAGGCCCTGGAGTACGGGGCGGTGTCCATCATCCAGAAGCCCAAGGTAGGCACCAAGCAGTTCATGGAGGAATCGAAGATCATGCTCTGCGACGCGGTCAAGGCGGCGGCCAAGGCCAAGGTGAAGAAATACATTCCCCGCACCCTTAAAGTCAGCCAGAAGCTCACCGCCGACGCGGTGCTGCCCAAAGCCACCGGAAACGCCATGATTCAGACCACGGAAAAGATCATCGTGGTCGGAGCCTCCACAGGCGGGACCGAAGCTCTCCTGACTCTCTTGCAGGCCATGCCCGTCGATTGTCCGGGCATCGTCATCGTCCAGCACATGCCCGAGAAATTCACGGCCGCCTTTGCCCAGCGCCTGAACACGCTGTGCGATATCGTGGTCAAGGAGGCTGCTGACAACGATACCGTGCTGCGCGGCCAAGCCCTCATCGCTCCGGGCAATCTGCACATGCTCTTAAAGCGCAGCGGGGCCAGATACTACGTGCAGGTCAAGGAGGGGCCGCTTGTTTCGCGGCACCGCCCCTCCGTGGACGTGCTATTCCGTTCGGCTGCACGCTATGCGGGCAGGAACGCCGTGGGCGTGATCATGACCGGCATGGGCGACGACGGAGCCAAGGCCATGCTGGAAATGCATGAGGCCGGAGCCGTGACCGTTGCCCAGGATGAGGTCTCATGCGTTGTCTTCGGCATGCCCGGCGAGGCCATCAAGCTCGGCGGTGTGGACAAGGTTGTCCCGCTGACCCAGATAGCGCCTCTGGTGCTGCAGCTGTGCCGATCCTGATGCTCGCCCTGGCCTTGGCCGTTTAAATCATGCCGAGCTTTCGCAATTCTTCGATGACCTTGCGCCGTTCGATGGGCTTGACCAGATAGGCCGAGGCCCCTCCCTGGAAAAAGGACTGGGTCACGTTCTTCACGTCATCCAGAGCGCTGGTCATGATGACCTTCACTTCATTCTGCGGGGTCACCCCACGCTCCTTCTCCTTGTCCCGGATGATCTTTAAAGCCTCGTGCCCGCTCATGTTCGGCATCATGATGTCCAGGAACATGACATCATAGGGCTGGCCCGCTTCACAGGCCAGATCGAAGGCCTTGACGGCTTCAAGCCCGTCCACGGCCACGTCGCATTCCCCATATTCAAGCAGCAACTGGTGCATGACCTTACGGCCGACAAAATCGTCTTCAACAATCAGAATTCGCATTGAAACCTCTCTGTTTCTGTCGGTATTTCAAGTTCGGATAAGTCATTACTTATTTAATCGTTTTTCCGGGCTGGCTCCATTGAGCATCGCAGGCCGCCTGCAAAAAAGAAATGGCGATTTTCCGCAAAATTATGTCCGCGTCAATCCGCCTGTCGCGCTCCCCTGCGGGGCAGGGAAATGACTCGTGCTATCTCCTGATTGATCTTGCCAAGATCATAAGGTTTGCTCAGGTACCCGTCCATTTCGGCGGCCAGAAATTTTTCCTGATCCCCGGCCATGGCGTGCGCGGTCAGAGCGATAATGGGGATGTCCGAAACGTGCGCGAAGGGCGCGGCATGACGGATGGCCTTTGTCGTCTGTATCCCATCCAGCACCGGCATCTGGATGTCCATGAGCACCAGATCGAAATTCTCGGTCATGAGCTTTTCAAGGGCATCCTGGCCGTCGCAGGCCGTGCTGACCACATACCCTGATTTTTCCAGAAGCCGCTGTCCGCAGAGCAGGTTGACCGCATCGTCCTCGACCATCAGCACACGCAGTCCGGGTATTGTATTGGATTCACCGCCGCAGGCGTCTTCCCCGGCATGCTCGCAGCACAGCCCGAAAGGCAGGGAAACAAAAATGGCCGAGCCCTGGCCGGATGTTGAATCCAGGCAGAGGCTGCCGCCCATGCGTTGCACGAGCTTGCGCACGATGGTCAGCCCCAGCCCTACCCCCTGATATCGCCTGGTATAGGAGCCGTCATTTTGAATGAATGGTTCGAAGATGTCGCGCTGGATCTGGTCCGACATGCCAAGGCCTGTGTCGGTTACGGAAAAAAGCAGGCGCAGCGGCGCTCCCGCAGTAAACGGCAGCACCGTGGCTTCGACGCACACGCTGCCCTGTTCCGTGAACTTGAGGGAATTGCCGACCAGGTTGAAGAGCACCTGCACCAGGCGCGCCTCATCGCCCATAACCTTTTCCGGCAGGCGCGGGTCGGCGCGGAAGGTGTAATCGATGCCCTTCTCCTTGACCGCCTGTCCGAACAGTTCCCCGAGCGCCTTTTCCACATCCCGGATCTCAAAGGCGTGGTCCCGGAACACCAGTTTGTCCGCCTCGATCTTTGAAATGTCGAGAATGTCGCTCAGAAGCCGGGTCAGACGCTCCGATGACTTGATGGCCGTCTGCAGGCATTCTTGCTGCTCCGCATCCAGGTTCGTGCTCTGCATGAGCTGCAGCATGCCAAGGATGCCATTCAAAGGCGTGCGGATTTCGTGGCTCATGTTGGCCAGAAATTCGGACTTGAGCTTGTTGGCGGCTTCAGCCTCATCCTTGGCCAGTCGCAGGGAATCCTCGATTTTCTTCAGATGGGTCAGGTCGTTGAGGATGGAATAGTAGCCCTCCACTTCCCCCGAGCCTGAATAGTCGGGAATCAGATACACATCGACAAAGCGTTCGCCCATCTCCGGATACGGCAGCGTGGCCCCGTAATGAACGGTCTTGCCCTGAAAGACCTGCTGCACATGTTCCTGCGCAATCTCGAAGGCCTCTTCCCCGATGACCTCCGGAACGGTCAGGCCGACGAGATCGCTGGAGGAGAAAAAACTGGAATAGGCGGCGTTGACGAAGCGGTAGCGCAGGTTCCTGTCAACGTAGGATACCAGCTGGGGCAGGATATCCACGATCTTCTTGAAATTGATGTCACGCTTGCGCAGCTCTTCCTGGGTGTGGCGGTGCTGGGTGATGTCTTCCTTGATGGCCACGTAATGAGTGATGCGGCCGTCGGGTTCGAGGATGGGCGAAATGAGGGCGGCTTCCCAGTACAGGCTGCCGTCCTTGTGCCGGTTGCGGAACTCGCCCCGCCACTGCCGCCCGGATTCGATGGTCCGCCACAGCTCCTCGTACTCCCCGCGGGACTTGTAGCCCGAACCGAGGATGCGCGGATTCTGTCCCCGGACCTCGGCAAAGGTGTACCCCGAAAGTTCCGTGAACTTGGGATTGACGTATTCGATGTTGCCCTTCGGATCGGTCATGACGATGCAGGCCGGGCTCTGTTCAACCATCTGCAGCAGGGAGCGCATGTGCTCCTCGGTCCGCACGCGTTTTGAAATGTCGCGCACGGTGCCCCAGGCGTACCTGACGACGCCGTGGTCGTCATGGACCGCGAAATCCCGCAGTTCCACCGGAAATACGTGTCCGTCCCTGTGGATGTATTCCTTCTCGTAAACCCCTGTATCGCCGGTCAGAAACAGCCTCGTCCAGATCTCCTCGCGCTGCCAATTTCGCCATTTCCCGGGGGTGATGGCGTAAAAATCGCCAAGGGCGCGCAGCTCCGGCACCGAATAGCCCGTCATGTCGCAATAGGCCTTGTTCGCGTCCAGAAACCGGCCTTCCGGGTCGGCCAGGATGAATCCGTCGCGGCTCAGTTCGAACAGGGTCCGAAAATGCTTCTCGCTCTGGCTCAGCTGCCGCTCGGCCTCTTTGCGCGCGGTGATGTCCCGGCTAAAAGTCAGAACGCAGGAGTGGCCGTCAATGGAGGCTCCGGCGGTGGTCACCTCCACGTCGAAGACCGTGCCGTCCTTTTTGCGGTGTCTGGATTCGAACACGGAATTGACTTGTGAAAAATCGGGGAACAGGTCCCTGACCATTGCCTCGTTCATGGTCGCTTCGTAGTCCCAGGTGTAAAGACCGATCACCTCTTCCGGGGCGTAGCCGAGCATGTCCGCGAAACGTTTGTTGGCCTCGATCACGCGGTGATGCTCGTTGATGACGACAATGGCGTCGAGGCTGCGGTCCATGAGCATGGAGCGCATGGCGTCCATTTTCTGGCGCTCCCTTTTCTCCTCCAGCAGCAGGGCCTGCTGGTAGGCCTTTTCGGACAGGGAATTGGCGATGACGAAAAGGGCGTCGGCCACGCGACGAAACTGCTCTTCGTCCATGACAGGCACCTCCGCCATGGCCTCCCGGTATTCCTGAGGATCGACGCCGATGGTCCGCGCATAGCCGTACATGGCGTCATCATCGAGAACGCTGGAGCGCACCTGCCCGATGAGCCAGCTGGCGACATGCCGTCCGCCCACGGTGATGCTCACCCCCGCGTCCCAAAGGGCCCCGCTCATGCACCGGCTTATGTTCGGGCCATGGGGGTTGTACGCTCCAAGCAGAGCGTCGGAGCGCATGCAGTTTTCTTTTCCTGCCGTGGATTCCCGGATGATCCTGCTGCACAGCCTGGTGAAATTGCTCGGCCTTGTCAGCGGCCTGCCGTCGGGGGCGGTGATAAGGGAAGCCACGCCCGTGGCCAGGGCGAAACTGTCCTGGACCTTCTGAATCTCTTCGAGATCAAAAAAATCCTCGAAAAGCAGCAGGACGCATTTCTCCGGCAGCTGGGAAGTATTCATGGGCGGCTCCGGCTGCGGGTGATTTCCAGGCCGTCTTGATTCATGTTTTCTCCGGCAAGCGAATTTTTGCCCTGTGCAACGCATCCAGCAATTCGCGTGCGCTGACTGGCTTTGCGATGTAGTCATCCATTCCGGCGGCCAGGAATTTATCGCGGTCCCCGCTCATGGCGTAGGCGGTCATGGCTACGATGGGAATGCGTGATTTGTCACCGAGGGAAGTTTCGGCGCGGACCACGGCAGTGGCCTGCAGTCCGTCCATGACCGGCAGTTGCACGTCCATGAGGATCACATCGAAATCATGTTCGCGCAGCAGCGGCAGCACCTCGCTGCCGTCCGTCGCCGCGGTGACGGTATGTCCGGCTTTTTCCAGGACGCGGCGGGCCGCGAACATGCTCACGGCGTCGTCTTCGACGAGAAGAATGTGCAATACGTCCAAATTGTTTCCGATTGCGTCCCCGATGCGGGCCGGGACTTGGCCGGCGATTTGTGCCGTAGCCGGAGCGGACATGGGCAGGGAGAAACAAATTGTGGTCCCGTCCGTGGAGCTGTCCACGCACAGGCATCCGCCCATCAGCACGACGATGCGTTTGACGATGGCCAGCCCCAGACCCGCGCCCTGATGATTGCGGACATAGGAATCCTCCCCCTGCACAAACGGCGTAAAGATATCCCCGAGTTGGTGTTCGGAAATTCCGGACCCGGTATCCGTTACGCAAAAGAGAACTCTGGGCGATGCCCCGCCCGGCAACGGACCGACCTCGACCCGCACGAAACCGGCGCGGGTAAATTTGAGAGAGTTGCCGACCAGGTTGAAGAGCACCTGGCGCAGCCGGGATTCGTCGCCGACCAGCATGGGCGGCAGGTTGCGATCAAGGATGAATTCGAGGTTCAGGTTCTTGCCCTGGGCAGCCAAGGCGAAAAGACCCAGGGTGGACGCCCGCAATTCGGCGGGATCAAAAGGCAAGGCCGCGATGGTCAGCTTGCCGGATTCGATCCGCGCCAGGTCAAGAATGTCCGAGAGTAGTTCGTTCAGCCGTCCGGCCGAGGTGTTGGCCAATTCGATGAGTTTTTTCTGTTCGCCGGAGAGGTCGTGGGAGTCAAACAACTGCAGGATGCCCACGATGCCGTTCAGCGGGGTGCGGATCTCGTGACTCATGTTGGCTAAAAATTCCGACTTGGCCACATTGGCGGCCTCGGCTGCGTCCTTGGCCTGGCTGAGGTCCAACTCGTGGCGCTTGCGGTGCGAGATGTCCGTGAAAATGCAGGCGAAGCGCATGAGCGCCGGGCGAAACGCGCTGACCTGGAAGAATTTGTCATGGGCTGCGGCATATTCCTCGAAAAACGCGGGCTCTCCCGTCAGGGCCACTTTCCCGTAGGTGTCGATCCAGACCTGCTCTACCATGGGCAGGACCTCACGCACCGTCTTGCCTTTGATGTCCCTGCCCAACAGTCCGGTGTGCCGCTCGAAAGCCGGATTGACCTCCAGGAAACGGTAATCAACGGGCCTGCCGGAGGCATCGCAGATGATCTCGTGCAGGGCGAACCCGTCCAGCATGTGCTTAAACAGGGTCTCGTAGCCTTCCTGAGCGCGCTTGTGCTCCAATATATCCCACAGCAGGGTGCCAAGCTCGGTCAAGGCCTGCACGTCGTCGGTCGTGTAGTCGGACGCCTTGTTGCCCACCGCCATGATGGCCACGATTTTTTCGCCACGAAACACCGGCAGGAGCATCAAGCGGACCAGCGCCGGATGCCCTGGAGGCACCCCCTTCTTGTGATCCAGGGCCGCGTAGTCGTTGTGGACCACGGCGCAACGCAGACGCACGCAATCCGCCCACACCCCGCAATGGCTGAGGTCGTAAGGCAGAGTTTTCTCAGGGACCATGAACCCGGTGCGCAGGGTTTTGCTGGACCAGGCCTGCATGGTCATGGTCTGCTGGTCTTCATCAAGGAAGTGCAGAAAGCTAAGGCCACTTCCGGTCACGTTTTCGGCTTCGTCCAGAGCCTTGCGCAAGAGATCCTGCAGGGAATGGTTGATGGCGTATTCGCCGAGCCGCTGGCGGGCGAGGAGGAGGGTTTCACGGCGCTTGCGCTCGGTCAGGTCCACGGCGAAAATTGCCACCGCCGCCACCGAGCCGTCCGGGGCGAGCACCGGGCTCAGGCTGTGGCGCATCCAGCGGCCCTGTCGCTGGTCCTCGAAGGTCACGGACCGGGCGTTGCTCACCAAGTCTTCAACGATGCGCTTGCGCGTCCGCGTGGCCTCGGCGGGAATGAAATCATAGATGGACTGACCCAGGCATTCCTCGACAGTCCTGCCGATCCGGGCGGCAAAGGTTTTGTTGACCGTGATGACTTTGCCGTCGGGTTCTAAAAGCGCTGCGGATTCGTCAATGGAATTGAGCAGGGAGGCCAGATGGGCCTGGCTCTCATGCAGAGCGTGGATGCTGCGCACATGCTCCGTGATGTCGATGTTGGTGCCAAGGATCCCCAGGGTTTCTTCGCCCATGCGGATGGGGGCGACGATGTCGCGAAAGATGCGTTTCTCGCCGTTTGACAGGACGTATTCCTTTTCGCCCTCAAGAACCTCCCCCGCATAGACGCGTTCGTTGACCGAACGCCAGGTGCTGCGGATCTCTTCAGAAACGTCGGCGTCGTCGACTTTGGTGGCGGAAAGGTCGCCCCAAAGGCGTACGGAGGCGTCGCTCTGCACGAGGATTTTTTCGCTTAAGTCCCGCGCCCAGAAATCAAAGGGCAGATTGCGCAGCATGGCCTGCAAGAGCGCGTCCTGTCTGGCCAGGGCATCGTCCGCCTGCGAGGAATCGGTCGCCCTGGCCTCCAGTTCGGCCACGCGCCTGCGGAGACTGGATATCTCACGTCGCAGCTCTTCCGCTTCCTGGCGGGATGTTGTGTCCTGATCGTGTTCGTGCGTGGGCATCATGCAACCTCAAGCAGGGATTTCAAGCATTTCTTCCGACAAAAGCCCGTTATCTGCAAGCTTTCCTCCGGGATACGACATCCCTGATGACCTCAAACAGGTCCTTGCTGTCCAGCGGCTTGGCGATATAGCCGTCCATGCCGCCGGACAAAAATTTCTCTGCGTCCCCCCTCATGGCGTAGGCCGTCATGGCCACGATGGGGATGCGGGACTTGCCCCCCAGGGAGGCATCGCTTCGAATCAGGGCCGTGGCCTGCATGCCGTCCATGAGCGGCATCTGGATGTCCA
>Ga0180017_100528_pt1 | contig 12301 bp, 7 predicted proteins | sample KR46_S_MetaG_FD_129674 | JGI IMG/M metagenome (GOLD analysis project Ga0180017, IMG submission 129674) | Groundwater microbial communities from the Olkiluoto Island deep subsurface site, Finland - KR46_S_MetaG | ecosystem: Environmental > Aquatic > Deep subsurface > Groundwater | place: Finland...
GCGATGGCCATGAATTCGCCGAAGATGCGCCGCGCTTCGGCGGCGCTGGGGTAGGTCAGCGCCAGCATCGCGCCCTTGATGCCTTCGAACGGCACGCCCGGCGGCGTGTCACCGGCCATGAGGGCGAAGTCGGGGTGCACCAGGTGGGCGTGCATGATCCGGTCGGCGTGTTCGGGCGGCACCGGGTCGCCATCGGGCATCTGCGCGTAGGTGATGAGGGCTTCGACCTTGGCGTCGAGCACGCGCGCATAGAAGGCCATGGCCTCGGCGCAGTTGCCGTTGTAGGACAGGTAGGCGCACAGTTGCGTCATGTTGATCTCCTGATCAGGGGTGGAGGAACCCCGGGCCGGGGTCCGGGTGCGTTCAAGGTCACGACGGACGGGCCGCCCCTGTTTCGACAGGCCCCGTCACCGGGCCGACGAACGGTTCGCGGCAGCGGCGCCGCCGGTCTCTCAGCCTCTCAGCGGATCTCTTCGATCGAAAAGCGCTTGTCGGTCACCAACGGCGTGATCAGGCCGTAGCCCTGGTTCTGCCAGTGCACGAGTTCGGTCATGGCCGACGGTGTGACCTCGATGAAAGGCTGCATGTCGGCCAGCGTGTACCCGAAGTCCTTCAACGCCAGGCCGCAGACCTTGAACTTCACGCCCTGCCCGGCGTAGTAGCGCATGCGCTGCACCACCTCTTCGTATTTCGCCTCGTTCTTCTTCGCCACCGTCACCAGCTCGGTGCCGTGCAGCAGCACGATCACGCTCATGTCGTCGTTGAAGAAGCTGTAGGGCGCCTCGGTCAGCGGGTTCACGAACGAGCGCAGCCAGTACAGCGCCGCGCCCATCTTGGCCGGGTTGTCGAGGTAGAAGTCGAACAGCACTTTCGGGTTTTTGTAAGGCGTCTGCACGAAGGTCGCCTGGGCCTGCGCGGGCCACGGGGCCAGCAGCGGCACTGCGCCCAGGCAGGCGGCCAGCACGGCGTGGGGCCAGAGGCGGGTGATGGGGGCGGTGTACATGGGGTGGTCTCCTGGAGTGTTGAACACACAGTCTTGCGCTACAGCCAGTATTCGGCGAGCCGCGCGGCCCATTCCTGCAGCCGCAGCAGGATCGAGCGGTGCTCCCACTGTTTCAGATCGATGGCGTTGGATTCGGCCAGGTCGCGGGCAAACATGGCGTCCAGCTGCGCCGAGAAATCGCGGCCCAGCACCGAGGCATTGATCTCGTCGTTGTGCAGGAAGCTGCGCCAGTCCAGGTTGGTGGAACCGACGGTGGACCACACGCCGTCGATGGAGGCGGTCTTCGCGTGCATGACGGCGCCCCGCCGTTCGTAGATGTGCACACCGGCGCGCAGCAGCGCGGCATAGTGCGAGCGACCGGCGTGGAACACCGCCCACGAGTCGGTGTGGCTGGGCAGGATCAGCTTCACATCGACACCGCGCTGCGCCGCAGCGGTCAGCGCCGCGATCAGCTGCGGATCGGGCACGAAATACGCAATCGTGAGGTAGATGCGCTGCTCGGCATGCTCGATCGCCGACAGCAAGGTGAGGTAGATCAGGCTGCGCGGATCGCCGGCGGCGCTGCCGATCGCACGCACGATGTTGATGCCCTGCGGTTCCAGCCGCGGGAAGGGTTGGCCGGTGGCCAGTGCCGGACCCTTTTGTTTGTGCCAGGTGTCCAGGAACAGTTTCTGGAACTCCGCCACCACCGGCCCCTCGATTTGCAGATGGGTGTCACGCCAGCCCGCATCGCCGGTGGCTTTGGGCCTGGTCAGGTGGATGGACGAGCCGCTGGAATAGGCTTCGCTGATGTTGATGCCGCCAATGAAGGCGATGCGGCCATCGACCACCAGCAACTTGCGGTGGTCGCGGTTGTTCAGCCGCCAGGCCTTCTGGTTGCTGGCCAGCGGATTGACGGGGTTGAATTCCAGCACCTGGATGCCGCCCGCGCGCAGGCGATCGAAAAACGCGCGGGGCGTGTTCAGGCAGCCCACGCTGTCGTAGATCAGGCGCACCGGGACGCCGGCCGCCTGCTTGGCCAGCAGCAGCTCGGCGAACTGCTGGCCCACCTCGTCGTCGGCAATGATGTAGGTTTCCAGGTGGATGTGGTCCCGGGCCTCGCGCATGACGGCAAACATGGCCGCGTAGGTGGCGGGACCGTCCTGCAGCAGCGTGAGCTTGTTGCCCAGCACCAGCGGGCTGTCGGCGTTGATCGCCTGTTCCACGGCCAGGTGTTTGTCGAGGATGTCGCTGTCGCCTGCGCTGCGTTCCAGCGACTGCACGATGGCCGCGCTCTTGCCGGCCGACACCTCGCCGCGGGCGTTCTCGAACGCCACCGCGGTCACGGGCTGATCGATCGGCTCCAGGGCCTCGGGCGACAGGCTGGTGCAACCGGTGGTGGTGAGCACACAGGCCACAGTCAGCGCGCCCAGCGCTGCGGCCTGCCAGCGGAGCCAGGTCGGGGTCGGAGCGCGGGGGAGGCGGGACATGCGCACGATTCTCGCGTGCCTGCTGCCCGGGCGTGCGACTTTTTTGCGTGCGGTCCGGAGATGGTACCACCAACAGGAATCGAACCTGTATCTAGCGCTTAGGAGGCACTCGTTCTATCCATTGAACTATGGCGGCAGCAGGGCGCATTGTAAAGGCGGTAGGCCCGGGAGGGCCTGGGTCAGACCGCCTGGTCTGCCGCTTCGCGGCCCAGCAGGCTGCTGTGGGTGGGCACCTGTTCGCCCAGGAAGTCGAGGAAACGTCGCACGGCGGGGGTGAGGCCGCGGCGCGAGGGAAAGACCGCATGCACGATACCCCGCGGCGGTTGCCAGTCGGGCAGCAGCCGGACCAGCCGGCCCTGGCGCAGGTCGTCTTCGCACATGTAGCTGGGCAGCCAGCACATGCCCGTGCCGGCGAGCGCGGCCAGGCGCAGCGTGAGCAGGTCGTCGGCCACGTAGCGCGGCGTGTGCTGCACAGTGGTTTCCCGCCCGTCCGGGCCGGTCAGGCGCACGCTGGCGCGGCCGTCGGTGGTCGACATGGCCATGCTGTCGAGCCGGCCCAGCTCTTCCAGCGTGGCGGGTGTGCCCTGCCGGGCCAGCAGCGCGGGGCTGGCCACCAGCACGGGCGCGTCGTCGCCCAGGCGCTTGATCACCAGGCTGCCGCTGTCGTCGAGCGTGGTGCGCACGCGCAGCGCCACGTCCACGCCTTCTTCCACCAGGTCGACCACGCGGTTGCTCACCAGCATCTCCACGCGCACCAGCGGGTAGCGCGCCAGGAATGCCGGCATCAGTTCGGCCAGCACGGTCTGCGCCAGCGTGACCGGGCAGGCCACGCGCAGGGTGCCGCGCGGCTCGGTCTGCACCTGGGCCACGGTGTCGGCCGCGGCCTGGGCCGATTCCCGCAACGCCTGGCAGTGGCGCAGGTAGGCCTCGCCGACCTCGGTGAGCGAGAGCTTGCGCGTGGTGCGCTGCAGCAGGCGCACACCGAGCTGCGCTTCCAGCCCGGCCACGCGGCGCGACAGCCGCGACTTGGGCAGGCCCAGCGCCCGGCCGGCCGCGGCGAAGCCGCCGCGTTCCACGACTTCGGCGAACAAGAGCATGTCGTTCAGGTCCTGCATGGTGCACCTCTCCGTTAATTGTCCTGATTATGGAACGATCAATATCAAATCTGGGGGCTTATCAGTGAATCGCCACGAAAGCACAATCAATTCACCGCCACGCCACGTGGCTCACCCCTTTCAGGAGATCACCATGCAACTGCTGCACATCGATTCCGCCATCACCGGCGAACAGTCCGTTTCCCGCCAGCTCACCGCCCAAACCGTGGCCGCCTGGGTGGCCACCCACCCCGGCACCCAGGTGCAGCACCTGGACCTGGCCGCCGCCGTGGTGCCCCACCTGGGCGCCGACGCGCTGGGTTTCCGCACCGGTCAAGCCGCCGAAACCGCGATCCAGCGGGAAGAAAACGCGCTGTCCGAAGCGCTGGTGAGCCAGTTCCTGGCCGCCGACGTGATCGTGATCGGCGCGCCGCTCTACAACTTCTCGGTGCCGAGCCAGCTCAAGGCCTGGATCGACCGCCTGGCCCAGGCCGGCCGCACCTTCAAGTACACCGAGACGGGACCGGTGGGTCTGGCCGGCGGCAAGACGGTGATCGTGGCCATCACGCGCGGCGGCGTGTATTCGACCAGCGAAGCCGGTCGCGCCATGGAGCACCAGGAAAGCTACCTGCAGACCGTGTTCGGCTTCTTCGGCATCACCGACGTGCGCTTCGTGCGTGCCGAAGGCGTGGCCATGGGCCCGGACGCCAAGGCCCAGGCGCTGGCCACGGCCGAAAGCGAGATCCAGAGCCACACCGCGGTGGCGGCCAACCAGGCCGTGGTGGCCGAAGCAGCCTGAGTCAACACGGTTCCGGAGCGCCGTGCCTGAACCCGGAACACGGCGGAACCGGCGTGTCGGGCCGCAGCGAGCCAGCGATGGGGGTGGGCTCAGTCGTACCTGTGCGTGAAGATCAGGTCGATGGCGTTCTCGGTGCCGGCGCGGGCGCGCAAGGTCAGGCGTTTCGAGAGGTCGTACAGGATGGACACGGTGCTCATCGCACCGGTCACGCTCTGTTCGTAGCTCAGATAGAGGTCGCTGGAGAGGCGCTTGCCCAGGGTGAGGGCGGCGTCGGTGGTGGTGGTGCCGTCGGCTTTGGTGCGGGTGCCGGTGCTGGAGAAGCCGATCTCGTCCAGTCCCAGGGTCTTGGCCAGCGCGCTGTCGAGGGGTTCGCCGCCACGGGTGAGCAGCTGGCGCGCAGCCTGCTGCAGCACGAAGGCCTGCGCGCCGGCCGATGAAGCCGGGCGGCCGAGCACCAGCCAGGCCAGCTTGTCGCCATCGGGCAGGTCGGGCGCAGCGAACAGGCCCACGCGCGGCCCCTGCGCGTTGCCGGTGATCAGCACGCCCACGCGCTGTTCCGTGTTTTCCGGCAGCTTGCGCATGGCGCGGATGTCCAGTGCCGGGTCGTCGTAGGGGCCGTTGAAGCGCATCACGCCGGATTCGATGTTCAGTTGCTGGCCGTAGGCGCGGTAGGTACCGCTGGCGGTGCGCACCTCGCCGAACACGCGCGGTGTGGGCAGGGTGGGCGTGGCCAGCACGGTGAGCTGGCCTTCAAGCCGGGTCTGGATGCCCTGGCCGCGCACCTCGAACTGCGGGCCCAGGTCGAGGCTGATGGAGACGTCGGGCAACACGCGCTGCGCGTCGCTGGCCTCGGTGGGCAGGGTGCGTGTGGTGCGCACGACCACGTCGGCGTCCAGGCTGGGGGCCCTTTCATCGGGCAGGATGAACAGCGCCGAATCGGCCTTGAGCTGCCCGCGCAACTGCAGCTCCCGGCCGGCGAGTTTCGCGCTGACGTTGCCCGAGAGCGTGAGGCGGCGGTCGGCCCGGTTGGACACGCGCAAGCGCTGCGCCGTGGCCTGCAGCTCGATGAACGGCTGACGCAGCAGGCTGCCGGGCACGGCGCGCCATTCGGCCTGGCCACTGGCTTCGAGCGTGCCGCCGACGGCGGCGCCGCCCGGACCTTGCAGGCTGAAGCGGTCCACGCTGATGCGGTCGCCCACGAGGGTGGCGCGCAGCTGCCCGTTGCTGAAGGCGAAGCCGTCCACCAGCGAGCGCAGCGCCAGTTGATCGCCCTGCAGGTTGCCGCGCCACGCGGGCGCGCCGCGCGTGCCGCCCAGGGTGGCGTCGGCCGTGAGCGTGCCGCTCATGCGCCAGCCCGGCGGCGCCAGCAAGGACCACACGCCCACCTGCGGCAGCCGCACCTGCGCCGTGCCGCTGATCGGCGTGCTGGAGGGCCACCAGCGGTCGAGCAGGCTGGCGTTGGTGTTGGCGCCGCCCGGGTTGAGCCGGGACGACGCGTCGGCGCGGGCCTGGCCCAGGCGTTCGGTGTCCCAGCGCACGAGCGCCTGCACCTCGCGGTCTTGTACCCGCAGGCTGATGCGTGCGTCTTTCACGCCGGCCGTCACCGGGCTGCCGGGCGCGGTGGCGCCTGACGTGGCGGACGCCACGCTGCCGTTGTCCTGCCAGCGCAGGTCGCCACCGCGGCGCTGGAGCGTGGCCGACAGCGTCAACGGCGAGGCCGTGTCGGCGGGCACGCGCAGGTCCCAGTCGCCGTCGAACACCAGGTCGCCGCTCAGGTTGTTCGCCGCGATCGGCCCGCGGCCGGGCGGCTGGCCCAGCGCCGTCAGCGCATCGATCCAGGCCAGGGACAGGCCTTGCAGGCGACCCTGGGTCTCCAGCGCCTGCGCCCGCCAGACCAGGCGCTGCCAGCTGAGGGTGATCGGGGTGTCCAGGGCCGGTGCCGTGCCGGGCTGGGGCCGCAGCTGCAGCTCGCCCGTGCCGGCGTCCACGGCCAGACCGGTCGCCGGTGTGTTTTGCCAGCGCAGCTGGAGCGGCTGGGCGTTTTGCAGCGTCCAGCTGGTGGGGGCGGTGGTGTCGCCCGGCTGGTTTTCCGCCAGGCTCATCGACAGGCGGCTCAGGTCCAGCCGGCCAGCGCCGGGTGTCAGGGTGCTGTTGCCGGCGGCGGCCAGCGTGGCCTGCCAGGGTGCGGCACTGGCGCTGCCCTGGGCGCTGAGTTGCAGGGCGTTCATCGGACCTTCGGCCCGGAGCGACACACCGCTGAACACGGTGGCCGCGGCTTGGCCGGTCTGCAGGCTCAGGCGTGGCACGGTCACCGAGGCTTGCAGCCGGGGCGCTGCAACGCCACCTTCCGGTCGGGTCTCACCCGGCGGCACCGGCCAGCCCAGCGCACCCAGACCCCCCACCCAGCCCAGACGGGCACTGCCGCTGCCCTCGGCGCGCAGCGCGTCCTGGCCGTCCAGGGCCGCGCGCACGGACCCGCCCACAAAAGGCAGGGTCTGCAGGCTGCGCACCCAGGCCAGCACGCGGGCTGCGCTGTCCAGCTGCAGGCGGGTTTCGCCCTGGCCCTGCGCGTAGGCGGCCTGGCCCTTCGCTTCGAGCCGGGCACCGGGCACCTGCAGGCTCAGCAGGCCGTTGTAGGCCCAGCGCGTGGTATCGAGTTGGCCGCTGGCATCCAGCTGGGCGTCGGCCATGCGCACGCGCGCCTCAATGAGTTCGAGCACCCCGTGCACGGGCGAGGCGGCGTCCGGTCGCCATTGCCCTTTGACGCGCACCTCGCTCAGGCGCAGGCCGCCGAGCTGGGCGCCGGCCGGCTGGCGGGCCGAAGGCAGGACGCGGGCACTCAGATCCAGCGCGTTGGATGCCTTGGCGTCGGGGGCGGCCTGGGCGCTGAACTGGCCGTCCAGCGCACCCGGGGCCAGCGGGCTCCAGAGCAGGGCGGGGCGGATGCCCAGGGCCGACAGTTCGCCCTGCCACTGGCTCACGGTGGTGGTGGCGCCCGCCGTGTCGAGGTTGAACGCGCCCTGGCCTTTCAGTTCACCACCGCCCAGGCGCGCTTCCAGGCCAGAGACGGTCCAGCGCTTGCCGAGCTGCTGGATGTGTGCCTTCAGGCTTTGCAGCGGCAGGCCTTTCTGATCGGCGGGGCCGATGAGCGTGTTGTCGAGGGCGAGCTGCGCGCGCCAGCCGTCGCCCTCGGGCCGGGCCTGCAGCCGGCCGCTCAGGGCCGTGGCGGGCGCGGTGGGCCAGAGCGCGGCGAGGTTCAGGGCCTGGGTGTTCAGGTCGGCGCTCACCAGCGGCTGGGCGGCCCAGGGCATGACGCGGGCGGTGAGCGCGAGCGTGGTTTCAGGGCCGGTGGTGCCGGGCGCGCCCTGGGCGTTGGCGCTCAGGTCCAGCGCGGCTTGTGCGCCGGCGAGCGTGCCGCGTGCCCGGGCTTCGGCGGCCAGGCTCAGGCCGGCACCGTCGGGCACGGTGGTGCGGATGTTGCCCTGCAGGTCCAGCGCCAGCGGCATCGGGGCTTCGCCGCCGAGGCTGAGCTGCGCGCGGTAGTGGCCGTCGGCGAGCTGCAGCGTGTCCAGGCGCAGGCGGTGGGCGGTGCTCAGGCCCGGGGTGTCGGGCAGCGCGGGCGCGTCCCCCGCATCGCTCAGGGCGCCGTAACGGTAGTGCCCGCGGATGCCGTCGAGCTTGAGCGTTGTCTTGCCCATGAGTTCAAAGTGGTCCACGCTGAACGCCAGGCTCAGCGGCAAGGGCAGCGTGAGCGCCTGCAGCGGTTCGGTCGGCGTGGGTGCTCGTTGATCGTCCACACGCAGCGTGCGGATGGTCAGCGCCTTCGGGTGCGCACCGCGGCCGAGCAGGGCGCCAGTCCACAGCGCTTCGTTCCAGTCCAGCTGCACGCCCTCGGCCTGCACGCTGAGCGCGCCCCGTGTCCAGCGCAGCGCGGCGATGCGCCCGCCGCCGCGCAGGCTGCCTTCGACGCCCTCGGTGTGCAGCTGGCCCAGGGTGTCGGTGCGCCCCTGCATCCAGCGGTCGGCCCAGCCCAGCGCCTGCGCCAGCGAGCCCGGCGTGGCGGCCCAGAGCCATAACGCCACACCGCCAGCAAGCAGCAGGGCGATCAGCGCGCCGGGCAGCCACAGGGCCAGCCAACCCAGGCGCCGCCCCGGCGGACGCGGCCCGCGCGCCGGGGTGTCGGGCGGTGGGGGCGGGTTGTGCGCTTCGTTCATGGGTGTCAGAAGCTGAAGCCGACGTTGAGGTGAACGCGCAAGCGTTTCGCGTCCACGCCGTAGGCCAGGTCCAGCTGCAGCGGCCCCACCGGGCTGTTGTAGCGCAGGCCCGCGCCCACGCCCACCCGGGTGTCCACTTGCGAGGTCTGGTTGGTCACCGTGCCCGCGTCCACGAACAGCACGCTTTCCCACGCCGTGCGCAGGCCGTTGCGCCAGATCGGGCGCTGCCACTCCAGGCTGGCCACGCCCAGGTAGCGTCCGGCCGTGACGCTGCCGTCGGGTTGCACCACGCCGATGTCGCGCAGGCCGTAGCCACGCACCGTGGTGTCGCCGCCGGTGAGGAAGAGCAGGGTGTCGGGGATGGGCGCGTCGCGGTTCGCCTGCACCGCGCCGCCCTGCAGGCGCAAGGCCAGCCGTCCGAGGCGGCTGCTGGACGCAGCGTTGCCCGGCGTGTTGCCGGTCGTGAGCCATTCGTCGAGGACCTCGGTCACGGGATCCAGCGGCCAGTAGCCGAGCCAGCGCGCCTGGGTGCTGACGAAGGGCCGGCGCACGCTGCCCAGCGTCATGCCGACACCGAGCGTGAGGCCCAGGCCGTAGCCCCGGTTGGGGTAGGGCAGGGTGTCGAAGCGGCGCCAGGTCCAGCCGTAGTTGGCCGAGATGGCGGCCTCATTGCCATCGGATGAGGCCTGCGCCGACGCGGTGTTGACGGTGCGCGCGCGGTCGAACTGCAGGAAATAGCGGCGGTCGAGCAGGGCGCTGGCCTGCGCCTTGCCCGCGCTGAGCCGCAGGCTGGAGAGGGTGGTTTCATCGTCGATCTGGCGCGCCAGGCGCCCACCGGCGAGCCAGTGCCAGCCGTCGTCTTCGATCGGCGCGCTCCAGTCGGACGAGAGCTGCTGGTCGTTGCGTTCGAGCTGCAGCTTGCTCAGCGCCTGCCAGCCAATGCCGGGCACGCGCAGGTGCTTGTGTTCCGCCGAGAGGCGAGGGCCGTTGTTGGTGCTGCCGCCCACGCCGAGCACGATGCTCTGCAGCTGGGCTTCTTTCACCTGCACCACCACCGGCGCCGCACTGTCCCGATCAGCGCCCTCGGGCTCCAGTTCGACGTAGGCGAAGACCGACGTGTAGAAGCCGCTGTCGGTGATTTTCTGCTGGGCGTCCTGCAGCCGGGAGAGGCTGTAGTCGGCACCGGGCCGCAGGCCGGCCAGACCCACCAGCCGCTCCACGGTGGCCGTGCCGTAGCGCTCGGCGCCTTCCACCCGCACAGCACCCACCTGCACCGACGGCCCGGAGTCGAGCTCGATGTGCCAGTGGGCGGCGTTCGCCGTGGTGTCGATGTCGCTCAGGCTGTTGACGATGCGGCCGCGCGGGTAGCGCTCGCTGGTGAGCTGGCGCAGGGTGTCGGCCTTCACCTGGCCCCAGCCGGATTGCGTGAAACTGCGGCCCACCGCCTGCTGGCCGCTGCGCTGGATGGTTTCGCGCTGGGCCGCCGCCGCTTCGGCGGTCGCGATGTCGCCCCGGAAATAGACGCTGGACGACGCGACCGACGTCATCGGGCCCGGTTCGACGCGGATGCGCACCGTGCCCAGCGCGGGCGCTTGCGCGTCGCCAGGCGTGGCGGGCTCGCGGCGGACGCTGATCACCGGCGAAAAGTGGCCCTGCGTGCCCAGCAGGTTGCGCAGGTTCTCAGGGGCGGCAATCAGCAGGCGGTCGAGTTCGTTGCCGTCCAGGTCCTGCAGGCTGCGAAAACGCTGGAGGTCGACGTGGCGCAACAGGAAGGGTTGAAGGTTTGCCGGGGCTTCCAGCTCGATGCCGAAGCGCGCCGGGCCTGTTGCGGCGCCGTCGGCATCATCCTGCGGAGTGACGGCTGTGCCAGCGGTGTCAGGTCCGGGCGTGGCCAGCGTCTGCGCCGCGGCCCCGAGCGGCAGCAGCAAAAGCAGACAAAAAAGCCGTGTGGAAGCCACACGGCGCAGAAGGGGGAGGTTCATGCGGGGCTATTTCGAGAGCATCCTCATCGTGTCCTCCAGCCCCTTGAGGGTCAGCGGGTACATGCGCTGGCCCATCAGTTGCTGGATCACGCTGATGCTCTGTCGATACTGCCACACCCCTTGAGGTTCCGGGTTGATCCAGGCGAATTTGGGAAACGTGTGCGTCAGGCGCTGTAGCCACTCGGCGCCCGCTTCCTCGTTGTTGTATTCCACGCTGCCGCCGGGTTGCAGTATTTCGTAAGGACTCATGGTCGCGTCGCCCACGAAGATGAGTTTGTAGTCCTTGTTGTACTTGCGCATGATGTCCCAGGTCGGGAACTTCTCGGCGTAGCGGCGGCGGTTGTTCTTCCAGACGAAGTCGTAGACGCAGTTGTGGAAGTAATAGAACTCCAGGTGCTTGAACTCGCTCTTGACCGCCGAGAACAGCTCCTCGACGCGCTGGATGTGTTCGTCCATGGTGCCGCCCACGTCCATCAGCAGCAGCACCTTCACGTTGTTGTGCCGCTCCGGGATCATCTTGATGTCGAGCCAGCCCGCGTTGGCCGCGGTGGCGCGGATGGTGTCGGGCAGGTCGAGTTCGAGGTCGTTGCCTTCGCGCGCGAACTTGCGCAGGCGGCGCAGCGCGACCTTGATGTTGCGCGTGCCGAGCTCCTGCGTGTCGTCGTAGTCGCGGTAGGCGCGCTGTTCCCACACCTTGACGGCCGTCTTGTTGCCGCCCTTGCCACCGATGCGGATGCCCTGCGGGTTCTTGCCACTGTGGCCAAACGGCGAGGTGCCGCCGGTACCGATCCACTTGCTGCCGCCTTCGTGGCGTTCCTTCTGTTCTTCGAGCCGCTTCTTCAGCGTCTCCATCAGCTCGTCCCAGTCCATCTTGGGCGCGTTGGCGATCTGCTCGGCCGACAGCAAACGCTCCAGCTCCTGGCGCAGCCAGTCGGCCGGGATCGGCTTGGTGAAGTCGGCGATCATCTCCACGCCCTTGAAGTAGGCGGCGAATGCGCGGTCGAACTTGTCGAAGTGCTTCTCGTCCTTCACCAGCGCCGTGCGGCTGAGGAAGTAGAAATCGTCCATGGTGCAGGCGTCCGGATTCGTCGGCCCCACCACGTCGGCCTGCAGCGCTTCGAGCAGGGTGAGGAATTCCTTGACCGAGACCGGCAGCTTGGCTGCACGCAGGGTGTAGAAGAAGTCGATCAGCATGGCAGAACCTCCAGATCGAGGACGCAAGAGTCGCCGTTCACCGGTTCCGCTGGTTCATGAACACCAGCTTTTCGAACAGCGTGGTGTCCTGTTCGTTCTTGAGCAAGGCGCCCACCAGCGGCGGGATGCTGACCTTGCTGTCGGCGCTCTGCAGCGCCTCGAGCGGGATGTCTTCGGCCAGCAGCAGCTTGAGCCAGTCCAGCAGCTCGCTGGTACTGGGTTTCTTCTTCAGGCCGGGCAGGTTGCGCACGTCGTAGAAGGTCTTCATCGCCGCGGTCAGCAGGTCCTGCTTGAGGTCGGGGAAGTGCACGTCCACGATGCGCTTCATGGTCTCGGCGTCGGGGAACTTGATGTAGTGGAAGAAGCAGCGGCGCAGGAAGGCGTCGGGCAGTTCCTTTTCGTTGTTCGATGTGATGAACACCAGCGGGCGGTGCTTGGCCTTGACCAGCTCGCGCGTCTCGTAGCAGTAGAACTCCATGCGGTCGAGTTCGCGCAGCAGGTCGTTGGGGAACTCGATGTCGGCCTTGTCGATTTCGTCGATCAGCA
>Ga0180017_100530_pt1 | contig 12284 bp, 10 predicted proteins | sample KR46_S_MetaG_FD_129674 | JGI IMG/M metagenome (GOLD analysis project Ga0180017, IMG submission 129674) | Groundwater microbial communities from the Olkiluoto Island deep subsurface site, Finland - KR46_S_MetaG | ecosystem: Environmental > Aquatic > Deep subsurface > Groundwater | place: Finland...
GCGCCCGAGATGTACCGGCGCGATTCGAGCATGGGCCCGTGGACCGACATCTACGCCATCGGCGCCTGCATCTACGCCAGCATGCAGGGTTACCCGCCCAATGACGCCCCGCAGCGGCTGGAAAAAGACCGGCTGTCGCTGGCACTCTCTCGCCTGCGCGGCGTCTACTCCGACAACCTGATCGAGGTGGTGGAGTGGTGCATGTCGCTCGATCCGCTGTCGCGCCCGCAATCGGTGTTTGCGCTGCAGAAAGAGCTGAGCCGCGAGACCGAACGCAGCTACACCAAACTGACCGTGGCTGAAAAGATGCGTCTGCAGTTTGACAACATCGTTTCCGACAACAAGAAGTCGCCGCGCAAATCGACCGCCGCCGGGACCAAGTTCCGATGAAGTTTTCGGTTTACCAGATCAGCCGTCAGGGTGGCCGCGAGCGCAACGAAGACCGCATGGGCTACGCGTACACGCGCGAGTCAGGCCTGTTCGTGCTGGCCGATGGCATGGGGGGGCACCCTGAAGGGGCGATGGCGGCCCAGCTCGCCCTGCAGACCTTCTCAGCCTACTTCCAGAAGGCCGCCAACCCCACCTTGCGTGAAGTGCCGGAGTTCCTCTCCAGCGCCCTGATGGCGGCGCACCACCAGATCATTCGCTACGCCGCCGAAAAAGGCATGCTCGACACGCCGCGCACCACGCTGGTGGCGGCCGTGATGGAGCGCGGCAACATGCACTGGGTGCACTGTGGCGACTCCCGCCTGTATCTCGTGCGCGATGGCGAGTTGCTGACGCGCACGCGGGACCATTCCTACATGGAGCAGCAGGCCCACCTGGGCAAGGCCACCCAGCACATCAACCGCAACATCCTCTTCACCTGTCTGGGTTCGCCCGCCAAGCCGGTGTTTGACCTGTCGGGACCGGTGCAGTTGTTGCAGGGCGACCGTGTGCTGCTGTGCTCGGATGGCCTCTGGGGCACGGTGAAGGACTTCGAGATCGCCGCCGAACTGGCCCGCAATCCGCTGGAGCAGGCGGTTCCCGAGCTGGTGGAGATGGCCCTCAAGCGTGGTGGACAGCGCTGCGACAACGTCACCGTGCTGGCCATGGAGTGGGAAACGGCCGACGAATTCCAGACCACGCGGGTGTCGACCGAAGACATTGAAGAAGGCGTGTTCGCCTCCACCATCCAGTCGGGCGTGGCCGACCCGACCATCGAAGACCTGGACGACGCGGCGATCGAAAAGTCGATTGCAGAAATCAACGAAGCGATCCGGCGCACCGCCGAAAAAAATTCCTGACACCCCCGCGCCGCCTTCGGCGTCACCCCCCAGGGGGCAACGCGAGCGGCCTGGCGAAAATGAACCACCCCCGTCGCTTGTTCGCTTCGCGTAACCGCTCCGCCCCTCCAGGGGCAACGCGTGCGGACCGGCAAAGGTTCCGCCGCGTTCCGGGCCTTGTTACCTGGCGAGCTGGGCGTTCCTCCCTTTGACTGATTCACGACTTGATTGAGGTATTCATGACTGTTTCCACACGACCCGGCCAACGGGCCACCGATGCCCTGCGCCCGGTGCGCATCACCCGGGGTTTCACCATCCACGCCGAGGGCTCGGTGCTGATCGAGTTCGGTGACACCAAGGTGCTGTGCACCGCGTCGGTGGAAGAGAAGGTGCCGCCGCACAAGCGTGGCAGCGGCGAAGGCTGGGTGACGGCCGAATACGGCATGTTGCCGCGTGCCACCCACACCCGCAGCGACCGCGAAGCGGCCAAGGGCAAACAGAGTGGGCGCACGCAGGAAATCCAGCGCCTGATCGGCCGTTCGCTGCGCGCCGTGTTCGATCTGAAGGCGCTGGGTGAACGCACCATTTCGCTGGACTGCGACGTGCTGCAGGCCGATGGCGGCACACGCACCGCGAGCATCACCGGCGCCTTCGTCGCGGCGCACGACGCGGTGAGCAAGCTGCTCGCCGAAGGCAAGGTCACCACCTCGCCGATCAAGGGCCATGTGGCCGCGATTTCGGTCGGCCTTCTGAAGGGCCTGCCGCTGCTCGATCTGGAGTACGTGGAAGACGCGGCCTGCGACACCGACATGAATGTCGTGATGACCGGTGCCGGCCATTTTGTGGAAGTGCAGGGCACGGCCGAAGGCGTGGCGTTCACGCGCCAGGAAATGGACGCGTTGCTGGTGCTGGCCGAAAAGGGCGTGGCCGAACTGGTGGCCTTGCAGAAGCAGAGCCTTGGCCTGGTCTGAGAGGCCCGGATGAGACTGGTCCTCGCGTCCAACAACAAAGGCAAGCTCGCCGAGCTGCAGGCCTTGTTTGCGCCGCTCGGCGTGGAACTGGTGCGCCAGTCCGAACTGGGCATTCCGGAAGCGCCCGAGCCGCACCGCACCTTCATCGAGAACGCGCTGGCGAAGGCGCGCCACGCGGCGCAGGTCAGTGGCCTGCCCGCGCTGGCCGACGACGCCGGCCTGTGCGTGGAGGCCTTCGGCGGTTTGCCGGGCGTGGACACCGCCTACTACGCGACGCAGTTCGGCTATGAAAAGGGCGACGCCAACAACGTGCGCGCCTTGCTGGAGCAGATGTCGCATGTGGAAGACCGGCGCGCCGCGCTGGTGAGCACCCTGGTCGCGGTGCGCAGCGCCGACGACCCGGAGCCACTGGTGGCCAGCGGTCGTGCGCCGGGGCTGATCACGCGCGAGCCCATCGGTGACAACGGCTTCGGTTTTGATCCGGTGATGTTCCTGCCGCAGTTCGGCTGCACCTTCGCCCAGCTGAGCGACGAGAAAAAGAACGCGAACAGCCACCGCGGAAAAGCGGCGCAACAGATGCTGAACCTGATGCGTGAACGGTGGTTCGCGCCCCAGGCCGACGCATGAACACGCCCAGAGAGGTCCGGGTGGCGCTGCCCGGCGCGGCCGGCAGCCCACCGCCAGAAGGGCCACACTGGAGCGACATCCGCCACTGGATGAGACCCGGCACGCTGCAATTGCAGGGCCTGCCGCCGCTCGCGCTCTACATCCACCTGCCCTGGTGTCTGAAGAAGTGCCCTTATTGCGACTTCAACTCGCACGAGTGGAGCGCCACCAGCGCGCCCGGTCAGGCGCTGCCCGAACAGGTTTACCTGGACGCCTTGCGTGCCGATCTGGAAGCCGCCTTGCCGCTGATCTGGGGCCGCTCGGTGCACAGCATCTTCATCGGTGGCGGCACGCCCAGCCTGTTTTCGCCCGAGGCCATCGACCGCCTGCTGGGCGACGTGCGCGCGCTGGTGCGGCTGGACGCCGATGCCGAGATCACGCTGGAAGCCAACCCGGGCACCTTTGAAAAGGACCGCTTCAGGGCTTTCCGCCAGGCCGGCGTCACGCGCCTGTCCATCGGGGTGCAGAGCTTCAACGATGACCATCTGAAGGCGCTGGGCCGGGTGCACGACCGGGCGCAGGCGATCGCCGCGGTGGAAGAGGCGGCGATGGCCTTCGACACCTTCAACCTGGACATCATGTACGCGCTGCCGGGGCAGACGCTGGCCGATTGCGAAACGGACATGCGCACCGCGCTGGCGTTCGCGCCACCGCACATCTCGATCTACCACCTGACCATCGAGCCCAACACGGTGTTTGCCAAGTTCCCGCCGCGGGTGCCCGAAGACGACGACGCCTACGCCATGCTCGACCGCATCACCGAGCTGACGGGCGAACAGGGGCTGGCGCGCTACGAGGTCTCGGCCTACGCGCGCGAAGGCCACCGTTGCTGGCACAACCTGAACTACTGGCAGTTCGGCGACTACCTCGGCATCGGCGCCGGTGCCCACAGCAAGCTCAGTTTTGCCCACCGGGTGGTGCGCCAGGTGCGTGCGCGCGAACCGCGTCTCTACATGGACAAGGCGCGCGCGGGCGATGCGGTGGTGAGTGTGGAAGAGGTGGCGCGGCGCGATCTGCCTTTCGAGTACATGCTCAACGCGCTGCGCCTGCGCAACGGCTTCGAGCTGCAGGACTTTTCGGCCCGCACCGGGCTGCCGCTCTCCAGCGTGGCCACGGCGCTGGACGAAGGCGTGCGCCGCGGCTGGCTGGTGATGGCCGATGGCTGGGTCCGACCAACCGAACGCGGGTTCGATTTCCTCAGCGATCTGCAGTCGCTGTTCCTGCCCGCCTGAGCGACACGCCAATTTTTCGGACCGCTGCGGGTGTCTGCTCGGACGCCGGACGGGGCGGCGTGAAGGGACGGGCATGGGCAAGGCTCGTGGACAATGCCCGCATGGCCATACCGATCAACTCCGATGTGATTCACACCCCGCCCCTGGCGTCCGCCACCGTGATGGTGCTGCGCGACGGTCCTGCCGGGCTGGAGGTGCTGCTGGTGCGCCGCCATGGCAACTCCGGCGTGCTGGGTGGCGTGCACGTGTTCCCGGGTGGCAAGCTCGATGCGGCCGACCGGCAGGTGGACCCCGCGGCGCTGGACCGCACGGCAGCCGAGCTGTTGAGCGCCCTGGCCGAACCCGGACTGGATCAGGACACCGCGGTGGGGCTGCACCTGGCCGCGCTGCGCGAGACCTTTGAAGAATGCAGCCTGTTGCTGGGCCTGCACGCATCCCTCTCAGCCGGTTGCGACGGGGCGCGGTTGGCCGCCCAGGTGCGTGAGCACACGCTCACGGGTCTGGCCTTTGCCGCTGCCGTGCAACGCCTGGGCCAGCCGCTGGCGGTGTCGAGCCTGCTGCCATGGTCGCGCTGGGTCACGCCGCGCCAGCCCTCGGTGACCAACAAGCGCTTCGACACGCGTTTTTTTGTCGCCGCGGCGCCGGCTGGGCAGGACGCCGAACACTGCAGCTTCGAGGCCACCGAGGCGGTCTGGCTGTCACCGCGCGCCGGCCTGGAGCGCTACTGGGCAGGCGAGATCGACCTGGCGCCGCCGCAGATCATGAGCCTCTGCCAGCTCAGCCGGCTGGCCGATGTGGCCCAGGTGCAGGCCGCTGCGCGCAGCCGGCCGCCCGCGCTGATCGAGCCCGAACCCTTCGATCAAGACGGCTGCCGCGTGATCTGCTACCCCGGCGATCCGCGGCACAGCCGCCGGGAGCCGGTGTGGGACGGGCCGACCCGCCTGACCTACCGCAACCAGCGTTTCGAGGCCGAAGGCGGGTTGGCGGCATTGCTGGGCTGAGGTCTATCCGTTCAGCACACCGAACCGGTAACGCGTCTGCGCGCGGTAAGGCCGCTCGGCCGTGACGCGGTTGAACGGGAAACCCGGGCAGTTGGGGGCGTTGGGGAACTGCTGGGGTTCCAGGCAGAGCCCGCTGCGCGGCCCGTGGACCACACCCCGTTTGCCGATGTCGGCCGACCCACCTGTGCCGAGCTGGCCCGCGGTGTACACCTGCAGCACCGGTTCGGTGGTCCAGACCTCCAGCGTGCGGCCGCTGGCTTCGCTGTCGGCGCGGGCACACAGGCGCAGGCTGGTGGTGTGGGGGTCGGCGTCGATCACGTAGCTGTGGTCGATGTCGGGCAGGTTGCCCAGCGTCTGCGGGGTGCGCAGGTCCAGCGGGTGGTCGCGCAGCGGCGTGCGCTCGCCGGTGGGGATGTTGTCGGCGTCGGTGGCGAGCAGCTGGCTGGCGCGCACTTCCAGCCGGTGGCCGTCGATGCGCGCATGGCCGGGGCCGTCGAGGTTGAAGAACGCATGGCAGGTGAAGCTCGCCGGCCCGTGGCCTTCGACCGCGGTGGCTACGTGTTCGATCACCAGCTCGTTGTGCTCGGTCAGCCGGTAGGTCAGGCGCAGGGCCAGCGTGCCGGGGAAACCGTCGTCCGCGGTGTCGAAGCGGTGTTGCAGTTCCAGCGTGTGGGCGTCGGTCTGGCGGGCCTCGAAGACGCGGTGGCGCGAGCCGCGCGGGCCGCCGTGGATGCAGTGCGGGCCGGCGTTGGCGACCAGCTGGTGCTCGTGACCGTCGAGCGTGAAGCGGGCCTGGGCGATGCGCCCGGCGTAGCGTCCGATGAAGGCGCCCATGGACGGCGCGCCCTGGAGCAGGTCGTCCAGGCTGTCGTAGCCCAGCGCCACATCACCCGGCACACCGTCGCGGTCGGGCACCACGATCTGCAGGATCCGGGCGCCCAGGTTGCAAACGGCCACAGCCATGCCGCGCTCGTTGTGAAGCAGGAAGAGCGCCGTAGATCGGCCATCGAACCCGCCCTCAAAACGGGCCGGTTCGAGCAGGCCGGGGAGCGTTTCGGCGTCCATGACAGTTCAGAGGCGGTCCAGTCGGTTCAGGTGACGGGTGCCGGGTTGAACAACACCAGGGCGTTGTGCAGCTTCCAGTGTTCGGCCCATGTTTTTTTACCACTGGCGACGGCCAGCAGCAGCTGGAACAGCTCGGTCCCCACGTCCTCGATAGTGGCTTCTCCGCTGGCGATGCGCCCGGCGTTGACGTCCATCAGGTCGTGCCAGCGGCGCGCCAGGTCGTCGCGCGTGGCGACCTTGATCACCGGGCATTCGGCCAGACCGTAGGGTGTGCCGCGGCCGGTGGTGAAGACGTGCAGGTTCATGCCGGCCGCGAGCTGCAGCGTGCCGCAGATGAAGTCGCTCGCCGGCGTGGCGGCGAAGATCAGGCCCTTCTGCTTGACCTTTTCACCGGGCGCGATCACGCCGTGGATCGGGCCGGTGCCGCTCTTGACGATGGAGCCCATGGCCTTCTCGACGATGTTGGACAGGCCGCCCTTCTTGTTGCCGGGCGTGGTGTTGGCGCTGCGGTCCACCAGGCCCTTGTTGAGGTAGGCGTCGTACCAGGCCATCTCGCGCACCATGGCATCGGCCACGTCGGGGCTGGCCGCGCGCGTGGTCAGCAGGTCGATGCCGTCGCGCACCTCGGTCACTTCCGAGAACATCACGGTGGCGCCGGCGCGCACCAGCAGGTCGGTGGCGTAGCCCACGGCCGGGTTCGCGGTAACGCCGGAAAACGCGTCGCTGCCGCCACACTGCACGCCCACCACCAGGTCCGACGCCGGGCAGGAGGTGCGCTGGCGCCGGTTCAGACGTTCCAGGTGCACGCGCGCCTGCCGGAGAATGGAATCGATCATGGACATGAAGCCGACGTGGGCGTCGTCCTGCAGCGTGACCACGTCGAGTGCGCTGCCTCTTTCGTCCGTGATCGGTATCGAGCCTGGCGGCAGCAGGCGCTCGGGCTGCAGCTTCTCGCAGCCCAGGCTGAGCACCATGACCTCGCCGCCGAAGTTGGGGTTGCTCGAGATGTTGCGCAGCGTTCGGATGGGGATGATCGCGTCGGGCGCGTCAATCGCCACGCCGCAGCCGTAGGTGTGTTCCAGGCCGACCACGCCGTCCACGTTCGGATAGAGCGGCAGCAACTCGGTTCGGATGCGTTCGACCGCGAAGTCGAGCACGCCGGCCACGCACTGCACGGTGGTGGTGATGGCCAGCAGGTTGCGCGTGCCCACGCTGCCGTCGGTATTGCGGTAGCCCTGGAAGGTGTGGCCTTCCAGAGGTGGCAGCTCGGCCGGCGGATTGGACGCCGGCAGGCCTTCGAGCGAACGCGCCGCCGGCATCACCAGCCGCTGCTCGTTGACCCATCCGCCGGCTGGAATGGCCACGCCGGTGTGACCGATGACCACGTTGTAGCGCCGCACCGCCGTGCCCGCGGGCAGGTCCACCAGCGCCACCTTGTGACCCTGGGGCACAGCCTCCACCAGCACCGGCCCGTCCGCCAGCGCGGCGCCAGGCTTCAGACCACCGTCGTTGACGACGATGGCCACGTTGTCCGCCGGGTGCATGCGGATGCCGCGCGGTACAGGAGAGGAGAGGCTACTCATGAAAAGAGGAATATCACGAAAGAGAGGAAGAAAGCCGCTGGTGGACAAATGACATCGCAAAGGGAGGGGTAGCCCAACCCAGGGCGCCGCGGAACCGGCTTTGCCGGGCCGCCAGCGCCGCCCCCCCGGGGGGTGACGCCGCAGGCGGCGCGGGGGGTAGACCGTCCCCGCGGCGGGGGTGGGTCAAATCAATCTGCTTTGATGTTCCGGCTCGTGATCAGTTTCTGCCAGCGCGCGTATTCCGACGCCTGGAACGCCGCGAACTGCTCGGGCGTGTTGAGCACCACCTCGAAGCCCAGCTCCAGCAGCTTCGGCGTCACGGCGGGGTCGTTGATGCTCGCCAAGATGGCGTCGTGGAGGCGCTTCTTCACGTCAGCGGGCAGGCCCCTGGGCGCGGCCACGGCTTGCCAGGACTGCACGTTGGCGTCTTTCACGCCGCTTTCTTCCAGCGTGGGCACATCGGGCAGCAGCGGCGAGCGCTTGGCGCTGGTGATGGCCAGGGCGCGCAGCTTGCCGGCCTTGATCTGCGGCATGGCGGTGTTGATGTTCATGAACGACGACTCCACCTGGTTGCCCAGCAGGTCGCTCATCACCGGGCCGCCGCCTTTGTAGGGCACGTGCACGCCGCTGGTGCCCGTCTGTTGCCAGAAGAGTTCGGCGGTGAGGTGGTCGCTGCTGCCGTTGCCGGACGATGCGAAGCTCATCTTGCCCGGGTTGGCCTTCTGGTAGGCGATCACTTCGGCGACCGATTGGCGCGCCGAGGCGGCGGGCACCACCAGCACGTTGGGCGCCTGCACGACCACCGTGATCGGGTCCAGGTCCTTGAGCGCGTCGTAGGTGACCTTGAACAGGTGCGGCGCGATCACGAAGGGGCCGAGCGAGGAGACGAACAGCGTGTGGCCGTCGGCCGGCGCGCGCGCGATGTAGGTGGCGCCGATGGTGCCGGTGGCGCCGGCCTTGTTATCCACGACCACGGTGGCGCCGCCGAGCTTCTCGCCCATCTTGCCCGACAGCGTGCGCGCGATCAGGTCGGTGGAGCCGCCGGGCGGGAAGGGCACGACGAGGGTGATGGGCTTGTCGGGCCAGGCGAAGGCGCTGAGGCTGGTGGTCGCGGCCACGAGCAGGGTGATGAGGGTTTTTTTCATGGTGTTGTCTCCGGTGGGTGCAGGAACGCGGCGCCACTGGGGCGTCGCCGAGGGGCTTATTCGAGGGTGATCTTTTCTTCGCGGACGATCTGCGCCATGGCGGGGATTTCGGCCTTGATCCAGGCACTGAAATCGGCCGCGCTCATGTGTGACGGTTCCAGGCCGAGGGACTGCAGCTTCTCCTTGATCTCGGGCAGCGCGGTGATGCGTTGCACCTCGGCGTGCACCGCGTTCACGATGGCCGGTGGCGTGCCGGCCGGGGCCAGCAGGCCTTGCCAGCTGCCGGTCAGGAAGTTGGGCGTGCTTTCGCTGACGGTGGGCACGTCACCCAGTTCGCCGAAGCGCTTGGCGCTGGAAACGGCCAGCAGCTTGAGCTTGCCGGCCTTGACGTGCGGGTAGGTGGCGACCATGCCGTTGAAGGTGACGTCCATGTGGCCACCGACCAGGTCGGTCATGGCCTGCGAGCCGCCCTTGTAGGGCACGTAGTTCCACTGGATGCCGTTGCGCCGGGCAAACTGCACGCCCGCCATGTGGGGGGCGCTGCCCATGCCGGCCGCGGCGGCGAAGTTCAGCTTGCCGGGGTTGGCCTTGGCGTACTTCACCAGCTCGACGATGTTGCTGGCCGGCACCTTGGTGCTGACCACCAAGAGGTGCGGCGAGTAGCCGACCATGGCCACGGGGACAAAGTCTTTGATGACGTCGAACGGCAGCTTGTAGAGCGACGGGCTGATGGTGAGGTTGCCCACGTCCATCAGCACAAAGGTGTAGCCATCGGCGGGCGACTTGGCCACCAGATCGGCGCCCAGGTTGCCGGCGTTGCCGGCCCGGTTTTCCACCAGCACCGTCTGGCCGAGCTTTTCGGTCATCTTCAGGCTGATCAGGCGCGCGAGCACGTCGGACGTGCCGCCGGCCGGGAAGGGCACGACGATCCGGATCGGCTGCTTGCCCGGCCAGTTCTGGGCCCAGCTGGCGAAGGGCATCAGGGCGGCGGCGCCGAGCGACAGGCAGAGGGTGCGTCTGGCAAATTTCATGGGGTGGTGCTCCGGGGGTGTGTGGCTCATCGAGCCGGGTGGCTGAAAGTGATCCAGTTGGGGTTCTGGCCCATGGGCAGGCGCTGTTGCAAGGCCAGCGCGCCGGTGGCCGGGTGAATGCGGTAGCGGCTCAGGTGGTGCGAGAGCTGGCCCACGGCGAGCAGGTGCTGGCCGTCGGGCGTGATGGCGAAGCCGCGCGGGCAGTTTTCGGTGGCCGTGTGACCTCGGGGCTCGACGCGGCCGGTGCTGGCGTCCACCGCGAACGCGGCCAGGGTGCTGCTGGTGCGCTCGCTGGTGTAGAGCAGGGTGCCATCGGGCGTGAGGTGCAGGTCGGCCGCGGAGGGCGGGCCGCTGAAGCCGGGCGGCACAGTGGGCGCGGTCTGCACATGCGCCAGCGTGCCCGCCGCGGTGTTGTAGGCCAGCACGTCGAGCGTGGCGTCCAGCTCGTTGAGCAGGTAGACGAAACGCCCGTTGGGGTGGAAGCGGATGTGGCGCGGACCGGCGCCGGGCCGCTGCGGCCAGGCCGGCGGCGTGTTGGGGCTGAGCTGGCCGGTGGTGGCATCGAAGCGGAACTGCAGCACTCGGTCGCCGCCCAGGCTGGTGGCCAGCACATGGCGGTTGTCGGGCGCGCTCAGGATGCAATGTGCGTGGGGCGGCGTGGGCACGAGCTGCTGCACATCGCCCGCGATGCCGGTGGGTGCGATGGGGCTCACGCTCACGCAGTTGGCCGGGTACGAGGCCGCGAACAGCCAGCGCCCAGTGTGGTCGGTCGACACATAGGCCATGCTGCCGGGCAGGGCGGCTTCGCCCAGCGCTTGCAGCTGGCCGGTGGAGGCGTCGATGGCGAGCGTGACCACGGCCAGCGGCTCGCTGCGCCGGGCCACGGAGAGCCATCGCCCGCAGGGGCTCAGCGCCATGGGCATGAGCGTGCCGCCGGGCGTGACGGTGGACACCGGCCGCAAGTCGCCGTCGGCGTTCAGGGCGAGGGTGTGCACGTCGCCGCTGTCGGCGTGCGAGATGAAAACGAAGCGCTGTGTCATGGCTTCGGGTCTCACAGGCCCAGCGTGCGCGGCAGCCACAGCGACAGCCAGGGCAGGTAGGTCACCATCAGCAGCACCACGAACAGCGCCACGAAAAACGGCATGAGCGCCTTGGAGACCACGCCGATCTTGAGCTTGGCAATCGCACTGCCCACGAAGAGCACCGTGCCCACCGGCGGCGTGATCAGGCCGATGCCCAGGTTGACCATCATGATCATGCCGAAGTGCACCGGGTCCACACCCATCATCTTCACCACCGGCAACAGGATGGGCGTGAGGATCAGGATCAGCGGTGACATGTCCATCAGCGTGCCCAGCACGATCAGCAGCACGTTGATCAGCGCCAGGATCACGTACTTGTTGTCCGACAGTTCGGTGAGGAAGGTGGTGACCCGCAGCGGGATCATCATCAGCGTCATGATGTAGCCGAAAGCGGCGGCAAAGCCGATCAGGATCATGACGATGGTCACGGTCTTGACCGTGCGGTGCATCAGCTTGGGCAGGTCGCTCCACCGGTAGTCGCGGTAGATGAACATGGTCACGAAGAAGGCCCAGACCACCGCGATCGAGGCCGACTCGTTGGCCGTGAACACGCCCGACAGGATGCCGCCCAGGATGATGACCATGGTCATCAGGCCCCACATGGCTTCGCCACAGATCTTCAGCGCCTGCTTCAGCGGAATCACCTCGCCCTTGGGGTAGCCGTGTTTCTTCGCCTTGTAGAGGCACAGCACCGAGAGCGTCAGCCCCATCAGCAGGCCTGGCAACACGCCGGCCATGAACAGCGCGGCGATGCTCACCGTGCCACCGGCCGCGAGCGAATACAGCACCGCGTTGTGGCTGGGCGGGATCAGGATCGCCTGCACCGAGCCACTGATGGTGACGGCGGTCGCGAACTCGCGCGGATAACCCTTCTTCTCCATCTCGGGGATCAGCACCGTGCCGACCGAGGCGGTGTCCGCCACCGAGGAACCGGAGATCGCGCCAAAGAAGGTGGACGCCAGGATGTTCACCAGCGAGAGGCCGCCGCGCACGAAACCGATCAGCACGCCGGCGAAAGCGACCAGGCGCCGCGCCATGCCGCCCTCGGCCATGATGGCGCCGGCCAGCACGAAGAAGGGGATCGCGAGCAGTGAAAACTTGTTCACGCCCGAGGCGATCTGGATCATCACCGCGTCGAGCGGGATGTCGATGTACAGGGCCCCCACCAGCGCAGCGAGCCCGAGCGAGAAGGCGATGGGCACGCCCAGCACCATGAGCAGCATGAAGCTGCCGATCAGCACGA
>Ga0180017_100532_pt1 | contig 12252 bp, 9 predicted proteins | sample KR46_S_MetaG_FD_129674 | JGI IMG/M metagenome (GOLD analysis project Ga0180017, IMG submission 129674) | Groundwater microbial communities from the Olkiluoto Island deep subsurface site, Finland - KR46_S_MetaG | ecosystem: Environmental > Aquatic > Deep subsurface > Groundwater | place: Finland...
CCAGCTTTTCCAGGCTCAGCGCCCCCACCTCCACCGCCTCGATCATGGCCTCGTCTTCGCTCACCGGGATGAAGGTTCCCGAGAGGCCGCCCACCCGGCCCGAGGCCATGGCCCCGCCCTTTTTCACCGCATCGATCAACAGGGCCAGGGCGGCGGTGGTGCCCGGTGCCCCCACCCGCTCCAGGCCCATGCCTTCCAAGATGCGCCCCACGCTGTCGCCCATGGCCGTGGTGGGAGCCAGGCTTATGTCCACCACCCCGAAGGGCACGCCCAGGCGCCGCGCCAGCTCGCGGCCCACCAGCTCACCCCCACGGGTGATCTTGAACACGGTGCGCCGAATTATCTCGCTAAGCGCGGTTAGGTCGGCGTCGGGGTGCTTGTCCACCACCGCCCGCACCACGCCGGGCCCGCTGATGCCCACGTTCAGGGCCGCGTCGGCCTCGCCCCCGCCGTGGAAGGCCCCGGCCATGAAGGGATTGTCCTCGGGCGCGTTGCAAAAGGCCACGAACTTGGCGCAGGCGATGCCGTTAGGGCCGGCGGCGGCCATGTCCTTGAGGATGTGGCCCAGACGCACGATGGCGTCCATGTTCATACCCGCCAGGGTGGAGGCCAGGTTCAAAAAGCCGCAAAGGCGCTGGGTGGAGCTGAGCACCTGGGGCAAGGACTCCATGACCCGCCGGTCGGCGGCGGTGGTCCCTTTTTGCACCAAGGCCCCGAAGCCGCCGATAAAGTCCACCCCCGCCTCGCAGGCGGCCCGGTCCAGGGCCTGGGCCAGCACCAGGGGCGCGTCGGCCTGGGCGCAGGGCTCGATGAGCCAGGCGGCCGGGGTGATGGACAGGCGCTTGTTGATGATGGGCAGGCCCATGGACTCGCTGAGTTCCACGGCCTCGCCGACCAGGCGTTTGCCCAGCCCGGCCAGGCGCTCTCCGGCGTCCTGGGCCAGGCGTCCGGCGTCGCGGTCGACCAGGTCCTTGAGGTTGACCCCCAGGGTGACCGCGCGGATGTCGAAATGCTCGAAGAGGATCATCCCCGCGGTTTCAAATACTTCTTCTACCCCGAACTCCACGGCGGCCTCCTAGATCCGGTGCATGGCCTTGATGACCGCCTCGTTGTGCAGCATCACCTTGAGGCCCATGGATTCGGCCAGCTCGTTCAGGGCCTGGCGCAGGCCCGCCGATCCGGAGGCGCTTTCGGTGATGTCGGCCAGCATGGTCATCACGAAGGTGCCGTCCATGACTTTCTGCTGCACGTCCTCGATGTTGGCCCCATGCTTAAACAGCAGGCCGCTCACCTGGGCGATGATGCCTTTTTGGTCCTTGCCCAGGACCACCACGAAGACTCGTTCTTTTTCCATGGTCCCTAATCCTGATCAGCTATGTGCTCCTGCCCGAAGGGGCAGTGTTTCAGCAGGCCGCAGCTCGGGCAATCGGGCCCCCGCGAGTGGCACACCTGACGCCCGTGGGTGATGACCTGGTGGCTGAAGGAGGTCCAGCGTTTTTTGGGGATGATCTCCATGAGCGCGAACTCGGCCTTGACCGCGTCGGTCTGGTCGGTGAACTCCAGGCGGCGGCACACCCGGCCCACGTGGGTGTCCACGGTGATGCCCGGCACGCCAAAGGCGTTGCCCAAGACCACGTTTGCCGTCTTGCGCCCCACGCCGGGCAGCTTCACAAGGGCGTCCAGATCGCCGGGCACCTGGCCACCGTGGCCCTCCACGATGGCCTGGGCCGCGCCCTTGATGGACTTGGCCTTGTTGCGGAAAAAGCCGGTGGGCCTCACCGCCTCTTCCAACTTGCCGGGGTCGGCCTCCGCGAAGTCGGCCACGGTGGGGTATTTGGCGAACAGATCGGGGGTGACCTGGTTCACCCGCTGGTCGGTGCACTGGGCGCTCAGGATGGTGGCCACCAGAAGCTCCCAGGAGGTGCGGTAGTCCAGGGCGCACTCGGCCTTGGGGTAGAGCCCCGCCAGGGCGGCAAGGACCGCCTTCACCCTGGCGGGGTCGGGCGGGGAAAACCCCCGCCCGCTCTTTTCGGCCGCGCTCTTGGCCAAGGTTTACTCCTGGACCACTTCCGCCTTTTGGATCACCACGGGGGTTACCGGCACGTCCTGGTACATGCCCTTGCTGGTGGTCTCCACGGCCTTGATCTTGTCCACCACGTCCATACCCTTGATGACCTTGCCGAACACGGAATAGCCCCAACCCTGAGCGTCCTTGCTCTTGAAGTTGAGGAATTCGTTGTCGGTCACGTTGATGAAGAACTGGGCCGTGGCGCTGTCGGGGTCCATGGTGCGGGCCATGGCCAGGGTGTACTCGTCGTTGGTCAGGCCGTTGTCAGCCTCGTTCTTGATGGGCTTGTCGGTGGCCTTGAGTTGCATCTTATCGTTTAGGCCGCCGCCCTGGATCATGAACCCGTTGATGATCCGGTGGAACACGGTTCCGTTGTAAAAGCCCTTGTTGACGTAGGCCAGGAAGTTCTCCACGGTTTTGGGGGCCTTGTCGGGATACAGCTCGACCTCGATGTCGCCCATGCTGGTCTGAATTTTGACCACGGGATTGCTCCTTGCGGCCAGGGACGCTCCCCCGGCCATAAAAGTTAAGGTAATGGCCGCAGCCATGATTGCGAAAACCACTAACTTGGTTGCTCTCATGAAACGCTCCGCGCCGAAAACATACATTTCGGTCCCTAAAGGATCACTACTTGTTTAATGAGCCGCACCACTTCGGCCGGGTCGTCCATTACCCGGAAATAGTCCAAATCCTCGGGACTAATCATCTTCCCGGCCAGTTGGGTGTTCTTGATCCAGTCTACCAGTCCCGACCAATACTCGCTGCCCATGAGGATCACCGGGAAGGGGCGGATTCGCTTGGTCTGGATCAGGGTGAGGGCCTCGGCCATCTCGTCCAGGGTGCCGAAACCGCCGGGCATGACGATGTAGGCCACCGAGTATTTGACGAAGATGACCTTGCGCACGAAGAAATAGCGGAAGTTCATACGCACGTTGGCGTAGGGGTTGGGCCTCTGCTCAAAGGGCAGCTCGATGTTGAGCCCCACGGAGTGGCCGCCCGCCTCGGTGGCTCCCTTGTTGCCCGCCTCCATGACCCCGCCGCCGCCGCCGGTGATCACCGAAAAGCCCGCCTCCACCAGCTTGCGGCCCATCTCTTCGGCCAGCTTGTACTCGGGAGCGTCGGGCGCCACCCGGGCCGAGCCGAAGATGCTCACCCCCTTGGGGATGTGGCTCATCTCGTCGATGGCGTCCACGAACTCGCTCATGATGCGGAACATGCGCCAGGATTCCCGGGCGCTGAGGGCATCTATTACGTATTGTTGCTCGCTTTGATCCGGCATGGCCTCACCTCGCTGGGGATGATTCTTTGACCCCGGCCATGGGACCGAGGGCAAAGACCCTGATATACTAGCAGTCGTTTTCGTATAGTCCACGCATCGGTTGCCCGCTGTCAAGACATGGGCCGCGGGCCCGGCCGGCGCAATTCTACCAGGCCAAGGAGTAGGCAATGCGACTAACCTGTATGGGCGCGGCCCGCACTGTAACCGGATCATCCTACCTAATCGAAATGGACGACGAGCGCTGCTTCCTGGTGGACTGCGGCCTGTTCCAGGGTAGTGCGCAGTTGGAGCGGCGCAACTGGATCGCCGGACCCTACCGGGTGCCGGACCTGAGCGCCATATTCATCACCCACGCCCACATCGACCACTCCGGCCTGGTGCCCCGCCTGGTGCGGGGCGGTTACTCCGGCCCCATATACGCCTCCAAGCCCACCTGCGAACTGCTCAAGATCCTCTGGCTGGACTCGGCCAACATCCAGCAGATGGAGGCGGAGTGGCAGAGCCGCAAGAACCGCCGCCAGGGCAAAAACGACCTTGAGCCCCTGTATGAAGTGGCCGACGCCGAGGCGGCCATCACCCTGCTCAGGCCCATCGAGCTGGATTGCCACGAGGAGCTGCTGCCCGGAGTGCGGGTCTGCTATGTGCAGGCGGGACATATCCTTGGGGCGGCCAGCCTTCACCTGACCCTCACCGGCGAGAATGGGGTGCACCGGGTGGGCTTCTCCGGCGACCTGGGGCGGCCCAACCAGCTGATCGTGCCCGACCCGGGCAAGATGGACCAGGTGGACACCCTGTTCATGGAAACCACCTACGGCGGCCGCACCCACAAATCGCTTCCCGAGAGCGTGGACGAGTTGTTGGACGTGGTGAAGCAGGCCTACCAGGAAGGCGGCAAGGTGCTCATACCGGCCTTTGCCGTGGAGCGCACCCAGGAGATCATTTACATACTGGCCGCCGCCCACCGCCGGGGAGAGTTGCCCGACGACCTGCCGGTGTTTTTGGACTCGCCCCTGGCCATCAACGCCACCCGCATCTTCCGGGACCATCCGGAATACTTCGACGAGCAGACCAAGGAAATCCTGGCCAACGGCGAAACTCCTCTGAACTTCCCCAACCTGAAGTTCACCACCACCAGCGAGGAGAGCCAGAACATCAACCGCTATATGGGCCCGGCCATCATCATAGCGGGCAGCGGCATGGCCAACGCGGGGCGCATAAAGCACCACCTGAAGCACAATCTGTGGCGGCCCAACTGCCATGTGGTCATCGTGGGTTTCCAGGCCAAGAACACCACCGGCCGCCTGTTGGTGGAAGGCGCGCCTAAGGTGAAAATATTCCGCGAAGACGTGGTGGTGCGGGCCAAGGTGCACACCATCAACGGCTTCTCGGCCCACGCCGACCAGAACGAGCTGCTGGCCTGGATGGCGCCCCTGATGCATCGAGGCGTAAAGGTCAACCTGATCCACGGCGAAGAAGAGCAGTCGGTCACCTTCAAGGCCCTGGCCCAGGCCCGCTTCCCCATGGTGCGCTTCCACGTCCCCCGCTGGAACGAGGTGCTGGAGCTGGGTGCCCGGCCGGTGGAACTGGCCAAGGTGGAGCCAGCCGAGCTGGCCGCGGAGGTGCGCCAGCTCAGCAGCCGCCTGGCCCAGCTGGCCGAGCGCCTGTCCGTGCCTGGCAGCGGCCTGGCCCCGGAAGACGCCACCGCCTTGCTCAAGGCCCTCAAGGCGGCAAACCAGGCGGCCTCGCTGGGGGAGGCGGCCTAGCCCGGATATTTCACGAAGGTTGTGTGATATCCCCTAACGGACCAGTATTTATGGGACCATTATGAAAAAGATGCTCATGTCATCAATGTATGTCTCGAACCCATCGCCGGCACAGCCAGCTGCCGGTAGACAAGGCGCCTGGCAAGCGAGGGCCGCGGGCGTAGCCAAAACTACGTCGAGGTCCGAGCGCGGCCAGCAACACCGTATGCCGGTGGCTGGCGCAGCCGGGCGCACAACCTTCGTGAAATTTCCGGGCTGAAACGTGCCTCGCTGGGAACTACTAGGCCGGGTGGAAAAACCGGCCCGCTACCTGGGCGGCGAACCGGGGACGATGATCAAGGACGAGGCCCAGGTGCGCCTGAGCCTGGCCCTGGCCTTTCCCGAGATCTACGAGATCGCCATGAGCCACCTTGGCATCAAGGTGCTCTACGAGTGCCTGGCCGGGCGGCCCGACGTGGCCGCCGAGCGGGTGTTCTGCCCCTGGTTGGACCTCATGGAGATCATGGATGCCGAGGGCGAAGCTCCCTGGTCCCTGGAGAGCGGCCGGGCCCTGGGCGACTTCGACGTGATCGGCTTCTCCCTGCAATACGAGCTGACCTACACCAACCTGCTGATGATGCTGAAGCTGGCCAAGGTGCCCGCCCGCCGGGACGAGCGCGGGCCACAGCATCCCCTGGTCATCGCCGGGGGGCCCACCATGGTCAACCCCGAGCCCTTGGCGGACTTTTTGGACTTGGCGGTGGTGGGCGAGGCCGAGGAGATCATCCACCCCCTCATGGACCTGTTAATCCAGGCCAAACAGGAGGCATGGCCCAGGGAGAAGCTCTACCGCGAGGCCATGAAGATCGAGGGCGTCTACGCCCCGGCTCTGTTTAAGCCGGTGTACCAAGACGGCCGCCTGGCCGAGATCAAGGCACTGGACCCGGAGCGCCCCAAGGTGCATAGGCGAATCGTGGCCGACATGGGCGAGCATGAGCCGCCCCACCGCACCATTTTGCCCACGGTCACCCCGGTGCACGATCGCCTGGGAGTGGAACTGGCTCGGGGTTGCACCAGGGGATGCCGCTTCTGCCAGGCCGGGTTCATCTATCGCCCGGTGCGTGAGCGCCCGGCCGAGCAGGTGTACCAGGCGGCCATGCAGGGACTGGGCAAGGGAGGGCTGGAGGAGTTGGCCCTGCTGTCGCTGTCCACCAGCGACTACACCTGCATCGAGCCCCTGGCCGCCGCGCTCATGGACGCCCTGGAGCCCCGGCGCATCAGCCTGAGCCTGCCCAGCCTGCGCATGGATTCCCTGGGCGAGGAGTTGATCAACCAGATCAAACGGGTGCGCAAGACCGGCTTCACCTTGGCCCCGGAAGCGGGCAGCGAGCGCCTGCGGGGGGTGATCAACAAAAACCTGAGCGAAGAGCAGATCGTGGGCACCGCCCGCACGGTGTACGGCATGGGCTGGAACCTGGTGAAGCTCTACTTCATGCTGGGCCTGCCCACCGAAACCGAGGAGGACATCCTGGCCATAGGCCGCTTGGCCTTCCTGGTGGCGAACGAGGCCAAGAACGCCGGGCGGGGCCGGGGCAAACGCCCGGTGGTCAACGCCAGCCTGGGCATGTTCGTGCCCAAGCCTCACACTCCCTTCCAGTGGGAGGGGCAGATCGGCCTGGATGAGTCCCTGGAGCGCCTCAAGCTGGCCAAGTCCAATCTGGGTGACCGCCGGGTCAAGGCCAAGTGGAACGACGCCAAAACCAGCATCATCGAGGGAGTGCTCAGCCGGGGGGACCGCCGCTTGGGCGCGGTGCTTTTGCGGGCCGTGGAACTGGGCTGCCGCTTCGACGGCTGGACCGAGCATCTGGATTACGGGGCCTGGCTACAGGCCCTGGCCGACAACGCCCTTTCCCTGGACGACTACCTGCGCCCCCGCGAGCAGGACGAGGTGCTTCCCTGGGAGCACATCGACGTGGGGGTGAGCAAAAAATATCTTTGGTCGGAGCGGGAGAAGTCACTGGCCGGCGAGTCCACCTCCGACTGCCGCCGGGGCCGCTGTCTTGACTGCGGAGTGTGCGACCACAAGGTGATCAAACCGCGCCTGTGCGAAGAGGCCGCCCTGCCAGCGCCGCCCGCCGCGCCGCCGGAAGGCGAACGCCTGGACTGGCGCTTCCGCCTGGAAAAGACAGGCCCGGCCCGCTATCTGGGCCACCTGGAGATGATGCGCCTGTTGGAGCGCACCATCCGCGCCGCGGGCATAGAGCTGGCTTACACCCAGGGCTTCCACCCCCACGCCCTGGTAAAAACCGCCGCCGCCCTGACCACCGGGGTGGAGAGCCTGGTGGAAACCATGGAGGTGTCCACCATCCGCTCCTACGACCCGGACCAATTGGCCGCCCAGGTAAACGCCCTGCTGCCGCCTGGCCTGCGCCTGGCTAACGGAAGGCCGGGGCGCCCCGGCGAAAAACTCATCGACCCGCCGGTGGCGGTGTACCGCATCACCCCGGCCCAGCCCCTGGACCCGGCTCGCCTTGAGGCTTTTCAGGAGGCCGACCAGTGGATTATGCTTAGGCACTCCCCCAAGGGCAGCCGGGAGATCGACATCAAGGCCGCCGTCCGCCAAATTGAGCTGGACGGCGGAGACCTGCTGTTGGTCGCCGGCTCGGCCGGGGGGAGGCCCAAACCGGTGGAGGTGCTCAGCAGCGTCTTCGGGCTAAGCCCGGAGGAGGCCGCTGCCGCCCGTGCCCTGAAGGTGGAAGCCAGGGAGGAAGAGCAAGGCTGATGGCCTCGACTCTGCTCATAAACTCGCGCTCCTACGAGACCCGCGTGGCCCTGTTGGAAAACGGCCAGTGCGTGGAGGTCTACGTGGAGCGCCACAAGCAGATGTCCCTGGCGGGCAACGTGTACCTGGGCCGGGTGGCCAGGGTCTTGCCGGGCATGCAGGCCGCCTTCGTGGACATCGGTCTGCCCAAGGCCGCCTTCCTCTATGTGAGCGACGTTTACGAGCCCCCGGAAGAGATGCAGTGGGACGCGGGCGAGGTGCCCCCCGAGGCCCAGCGCAGCCCCGGCAGCCGCATCGAGCAGATGCTGCGCGAGGGCCAGGAGATCATGGTGCAGGTGGCCAAGGAGCCCCTGGGCAACAAGGGCGCCCGCATCACCAGCCACGTAACCCTGCCCGGCCGCAACCTGGTGCTCATGCCCACCATCGATCACGTGGGGGTGAGCCGCCGCATCGAGGAACCGGAGGAGCGCCAGCGCCTGCGGGGGCTCATCGAAGAGCTGCGCCCGACGGGCATGGGCTTCATCGCCCGCACGGTGAGCGAAGGGGCCGATCGCCAAAAGCTGGCCGCGGAGATGGACTTTTTGCGCTCGCTGTGGGACTCCATCGGCCAGCGCCGCCGCCTGGCCTCGGTGCCTTTTGTGTTGCACCAGGATTTGTCGGTGAGCCTGAGGGCGGTGCGCGACCTGTTCACCCGCGAGGTGGACCATCTGATCATCGACTGCCAGGAAGAGTACGACCAGGTGGTGGAGTTCGTCTCCACCTTCATGCCCCGTCTGCTGCCCAGCGTTGAGCTTTACGACCGGGGCGACCCCATCTTCGACGCCTACGAGGTGGAGCCGGAGCTGGCCCGGGCCCTGGAGCGCAAGGTCTGGCTCAAGAGCGGCGGCTACGTGGTCATCGAAAAGACCGAGGCGCTCACCTCCATCGACGTGAACACCGGGCGCTACGTGGGCGGCTACAACCTGGAAGAGACCATCGTCAAGACCAACCTGGAGGCGGTCAAGGAAATCGCCTGCCAGATACGCCTTCGGGACATCGGCGGGCTCATCGTCATCGACTTCATCGACATGGAGCGCGAGGACAACCGCGAGCGGGTGGTGGCCGCTCTAAAGGAAGCCCTGGGCGCGGACCGCTCCAAGACCAACGTGCTGTCCATGAGCCCCCTGGGCCTGGTGGAGATGACCCGAAAGCGGGTGCGCGAGTCCTTGGGAGAGTCCCTGGGCGAGCCCTGCTTCTATTGCGAAGGCTCCGGCCGCCTGCGCGACCCCACCACGGTGTGCTACGAGATTTTCCGCGCCCTGGAGCGGGAGATGAAAAACTCGGTGGCCGGCACGGTCAGCGTGATGGTGCACCCCCAGGTGGCCGAGGTGATGCTCCAGGAGGAGCGTTTCGCCCTGGAAGAGCTGGAAAGCCTGCTCCAGCTCACCATTCACGTAGTGCCCAACCAGAGCCTGCACCGGGAGCATTTCGAGCTGCGCCCCGAAGCGCGTTCCTGAGGCCCCTCGCTTGCCGAGGGCCACGCCCAGAGGTAGCCTTAGCCCATCATTGTCCCAGCCGGGGGTTCATTAATTTTGACCCGATTTCGCTTGCTAGACACCGGCCTGTTGACCGCCGCCGAGAACATGGCCCTGGACGAGGTGCTTACCCGCCGGGCCGGGGCGGGCATCTCCCCTCCCACCCTGCGTTTTTTACGATTCAGCCCTGACGCCGCCTTGGTGGGCTATCACCAGGATGCCGAGCGCGAGCTTCGCCTGGACTACTGCGCCGCCAACAGCATCGAGGTGAACCGCCGGGTTACCGGCGGCGGTGCCCTGCTGTTCCAGGAATCCAGCCTGGGCTGGGAGATCATCGCCCCCTGGGGCGAGGGGCCCTTTGCCGGGGGCTTCAACGCCGCCTTGGAGCGCATCTGCCTGGCCGCCGCCCAGGGCCTTTCCTCCCTGGGAGTGGAGGCCTGCTTCCGGCCCCGCAACGATATCGAGGTGGACGGCCGCAAGATATCCGGCACCGGGGGCATGGTCCTGGAAGGCGGGGCCATGTTCCAGGGCACCGTGCTGGTGGTCAACGAGATCGACCGCTTCCTCAGGGCGCTGAGGGTGCCGGTGGAAAAGCTCAAGCGCCGGGAAATCGAGTCGCTCATGGAGCGCATGGCCTTCTTGGAAGACCTGCTGGGGCGGCCCTTGCCCATGGCCGAGTTGAAGGAGGCCCTGGCCCAGGGCCTGTCCCAGGGGCTGGGCTTCAGCCTGGAGCCCGGTAGCCTTACCGAGGGCGAGAAAGAAGAGTTGGCCCAGCGCCTTCCTTATTTCCGCTCCGAGGGGTGGCTGCGCCTCAAGTCCCTGCCCTCGGACCGCCCGGCTTGGCTGCGCCACTATGTGCAGGGCGAGGGCGGCAGCATGCGGGTGCACCTGTGGCTGGACAAGCGGGGGGCGCGGGTGCAAAAGGCGCTGATCAGCGGCGACTTCTTCGCCCGGCCTCAGCGCCTGGTGCCGGACCTGGAAGCCGCGCTGATGGGCGTGAAGGCCAAGCCCGAAGAGTTGCGCCGGGTGGTGGAGGATTTCCTTAGCAACGCCACCGGTGAGCTGGTGGGCATCACCCCGGCGGAAGCGGCCCGCGCCGTGGCCGAGGCCGGGGCGCGCCTGGCGCTGGCCCGGGAGCTGGGCCAGGAGGACGCAGCCGAGTTGTTTTTGGTGAACCTCACCCCAGACCAGGCCCTGGCCCAAAAACCGGCCTGGCTGCTGCTCCCCTATTGCTCCAAACCGCCGGACTGCGACTTTCGCTACGTGCCCGACTGCGGGATTTGCGGCGAGTGCCAGTTCACCCAGATGATCACCCTGGGAGAGGAGCTGGGCCTCAAGCCGGTGAGCATCCAGTCATTCGAGCACCTCATGGAAAATCTGAAGCGCATCAAACAAGAAGGCGGCTGGTTCCTGGGCTCCTGCTGCGAGGCCTTCTACGCCAAGCACCAGCGGGAGATGGAGGATTCCGGGGCCCTAGGGGTGCTGGTCAACCTGGACTCCACCACCTGCTACGACCTGGGCAAGGGCATGGCCGCCTATGCTGGGCACTTTGACAACCAGACAGAGATGAACACCGCGCTCATCGAAAAGGTGGCTCGGAAGATGGGCCATGCCTGAGCGGGTGGATGTGCTGGTGGTCGGCGGCGGACCCGCCGGGGCTCTGGCCGCCCAGGAGGCGGCCTCGGCCGGAGCCGAGGTCCTGCTCATCGACAAGAAGCGCCGGTTCGGTGCCCTGCCCCACTGCGCCGAGTTCGTGCCGCGCTTGCTGGCCAGGGAGGTTACTTTCCCCGAACGCAGCCAAGTGCAGCCGGTGGAGGGCATGCTCACCGTTTTGGAAGGCGAGGAGCGCTTCACCCCAGGGTCGGGCTGGATTCTGGACCGCCAGGTGTTCGACCACGGCCTGGTGCTGGCCGCCGCCCAGGCTGGGGCGCGGGTGTGGGCCGGGGCCAAGCTCATGAGCCAAAGTGGCGATACCTGGGAGATACAACGAGGAGCCCGCAAGGTCAGCCTCACCCCCGGCGCGGTGGTGGCCGCCGACGGCGCGGCCTCTCTCACCGCCCGCCTGGCCGGGTGGCCCTCCCAGGCGCTGATGGCCGGGGTGCAGATGCAGGTGCCCTTGGCCAAGCCCTTGGAGCGCACCCAAGTCTATCTGGAGCCCGCCATACGCCACGGCTACGCCTGGCTCTTTCCGCGCGGCCTGGCGGCCAACCTGGGCCTGGGCTGCCGGGTGGAGGCCAAGCCCCAGAAGCGCCTGGATGAGTTGCGCGCACGGCTGATCGAGCAAGGACTGATCCTGCCCGGCGTGTTGGCCCTGGCCGGGGGAGCCATCCCCGTGGGCGGGCCGCGCGACGAGATGGCCAAGGCCCGCGTGCTGCTGGCCGGGGACGCGGCCGGGCTCACCCATCCGGTAACCGGGGCGGGCATCCCCCAGGCGGTTTTTTCCGGCGCGGAAGCGGGCCGCGCTGCCGCCCGCCTGGCCGGGGGCCAAGCCGGGGCGGGCCGGGAGTATCAAAACGAGGTGCTGGCCCGCTACGGCAAGCACTTGGCCCGCGGCCTGGCCGCCCGACAGGAAATGGAGCGCGAGTGGGACGCTGATGACTTCGCGGGGCTCATGGCCCGCACCTGGCCCGCCTGGGGAGGCCGTGGTGTCTGATCTCAACCAAGCCCTGGACCAAGCCCGCGAGTTGTCCTGGCGGCATCACGGCCCCAACCTGGGCATCTTCCTGCCGGGCATGTTCACCGCCTACGGCCGCAAGGGCCGCTACCCGGCGGTGAGCATCACCGGGCCCGAGTGCCGCCAAGGCTGCGACCACTGCCGGGGGCACCTTTTGCGCACCATGCATCCGGCCGTGGGGGCCGACGCCCTC
>Ga0180017_100533_pt1 | contig 12250 bp, 9 predicted proteins | sample KR46_S_MetaG_FD_129674 | JGI IMG/M metagenome (GOLD analysis project Ga0180017, IMG submission 129674) | Groundwater microbial communities from the Olkiluoto Island deep subsurface site, Finland - KR46_S_MetaG | ecosystem: Environmental > Aquatic > Deep subsurface > Groundwater | place: Finland...
ATTCCCCTACATATTTCTGAAACCATATGAAGGCCGCAACCCCTTTATTTGCAAGGGTTGCGGCCTCTTTTTCTCCTCTTTTGCTGTCAAAGTCAGGATTCTATACATAGTACTCAGGCGTGTCAACGCTTTTTTTAATTGAATTCTGTATACACACATCTCCACATATTACCAAGATTATAAACTGTCAACCTGAGTGTCCCCTCTCCGTAAGATGTACTGGAGCAAACAACTGTTGTTAAGAAGGTGTCCTGACCCCTTTCTTAACACTGTGCATATCGAAACCCAAGGCAATGGCGCCACGGGTGGGAGTTTTTTAGTGACTCTCGCTTTGTGGCCTTTTTTATGTGTTATAGAGAGAGGATGGTACCTTAGATGTGTGGCATTACCGGTTGGATTGATTGGGATAACGACCTTAACGAACGGCGGCTGATACTGGACGCGATGACCGAAACCCTTGCCCCACGCGGGCCGGATGCTTCGGGAACCTGGGTGTCCAAGCACGCCGCGCTGGGGCACCGCCGGCTGGTAGTGGTCGATCCCGCGGGAGGGGGCCAGCCCATGGTCCGCCGACGCGGAGAACGGGAATACGCCCTGGTCTATAACGGAGAGTTGTACAATACCCCGGACATCCACCGGGAATTAAAGGCCCGAGGGTATACTTTCCAAGGGCACTCGGATACGGAGGCGCTCTTGCTGGCCTTTATGGAATGGGGGCCAGACTGCCTGGAACGTCTGAACGGAATCTTCGCCTTTGCCGTCTGGAATGTGGCTGATCAAAGCCTGTTCATGGCCCGGGACCGGATGGGTGTCAAGCCCCTGTTTTATGCGGAGCGCGGAAACGCCCTGCTCTTTGGCTCAGAACTGAAGGCGCTCCTGGCCCATCCTTTGGTACCGCCCGAAGTAGATGCGCAGGGACTGGCCGAAATCTTCCTGATCGGCCCCGCGCGCACTCCGGGTCACGGGGTCTTCCGGGGCGTTTCCGAGTTAAGGCCGGGGCACTGTCTGTTCTACGACCGCCGGGGACTCCGCTTGCGCCGCTACTGGAACCTGGAGAGCAGGCCCCATACCGACGATCTGGAAACTACCGCCGAGAAAGTTCGGATGCTCTTCCAGGATTCCGTCAAAAGACAGATGGTGGCCGACGTCCCCGTCTGCACCCTGCTCTCCGGGGGACTGGATTCGACGGCGATCACCGCTTACGCCGCCGAGACTTACAAGGAAAAGGGTCTGGGACCGATTGATACCTACTCTATTGATTACGTCGACAACGAAAAGTATTTCCAAACCCATACTTACCAGCCGGACTCCGACGCGGCCTGGGTCGAGTTTGCGTCCAAGTGGCTGGGGAGCCGTCACCACCGGGTGCTGTTCGATTCGCCCGGGTTGGTGGAGGCGTTGAATCCGGCCGTCCTGGCCCGCGACTTACCGGGGATGGCCGACATCGACTCCTCCCTGCTCCTGTTTTGCCGGGAGATTAAGAAAGGGTCCACCGTAGCCCTGTCCGGTGAGTGTGCGGACGAGGTCTTCGGGGGTTATCCCTGGTTCCACCGGGAAGAGGACCTGGCCGCCGGCACCTTTCCATGGTCGAAGTCGGTCCGGTCCCGAATGAGCCTTTTGTCGCCGGAACTGGCCGGTAGACTGAAACCCGAGGAATATGTTTCTCAGAGGTACCACGACACGCTGGCCGAGGTCCCCCGCCTGACCGGTGAACCGTGTGAAGAAGCCTGCCGACGCGAGATGTTCTACCTGAACATGGTCTGGTTTATGCAGACCCTGCTGGACCGCAAGGACCGCATGAGCATGGCCACAGGCCTCGAAGTCCGGGTACCCTTCTGCGACCACTGGCTGGTCGAGTACGTCTGGAACATCCCCTGGGAGATGAAGACCTACAATGACCGTGAAAAGGGCATCCTGCGTCTCGCCCTCCAGGACGTCCTGCCCCGGGAGATCATTGAGCGGCGCAAGAGCCCCTACCCAAAGACCCACAACCCCGGCTATCTCGCCGCTGTACAGGTAAACCTGCAGCGAATCCTGGATGATCCAAACTCGCCGCTGCTCCCGCTAATCGATACCAACCTGGTAAGCGCCCTAGTCCGTACCGACGGCTCTTCCTTCGGTCCGGCCTGGTTCGGCCAGCTAATGGCCGGTCCGCAACTCTTCGCCTACCTGGCCCAGGTGGACACCTGGCTGCGGAAGTACCGCGTAAAGATATGCTGAATCTACTGGTTGGGTGGGACGACCGGAGTCCGTCGCAGAAGCCCCAGATCGAGGATGAGGATATCAACTCTTCCCGTGGCTAGAAGCTCAAGTCCGGCGGAGAGATGATGCACGCATTGCAGTTCGAAGGGACCGCCTTTGGCTTCCTTAAGGCACTCCCGAATCAGGCGTGCATCCGCCGGGTTATCCTCAATCAGCAAAACACTGACAGGGTTATCACTCATGCTCACGTTTCCTACCCCTTGGTACCCCCAATCACAACGTCCATCTATTCAATTGCAGCCCTTTTCTGCGATTACCCTTACGAATCGGATCAGCCACGATGTCAAACCTATAGCCTTCCCTGATCAGTTCCAGGCAGGCGTCCACCGCCTTGGGATCGTACAGGTTGCCTCTCCCCTGCCGAATCTCCTGTAAGGCTCTATCCAGCCCGAGTGCTTGCCTATAGGGGCGGTGAGAGGTCATCGCCTCAACGACATCGGCTACGGCCAAGATTCGTGACTCAAGGAGAATATCTGTCCCAATCAGCCCATTGGGATACCCTGACCCGTCAATCCGCTCATGGTGCTGCACTACAATATCGGCCACAGGCCACGGGAAATCCACGGTCTTCAGGATGTCATAACCTACTTTGGAGTGCATCTTTATCAAGTTAAACTCGATATCATTCAACCGACCGGGCTTATTGAGGATCTGGGCCGGGACGTAAATCTTTCCCAGGTCGTGAATCAAAGCAGCATAATGCAAACCTTGAACTTGTTCCTCGGGGAGACCGATTCTCTGCCCGATTGCAGTTGCCAGTAGGGCTACCCGCTTCTGATGTCCGGAGGTGTATGGATCACCGACTTCCACCATCGACATTATGGCCCCAATGGTCCCTTCCACCATTTGCCAGAAGTTCTCGGTACTCCGTTTGAGTTCGGCCTCGATACGTTTTCGTTCGGATATGTCGCGGACGATACTGACGATAAAACTGCTGTCGCCAGCCTCGACGTACTGCAAACTGACCTCCACCGGCAAGATGCTCCCGTCCTTGCGCTTATGAACCGTTTCAAACAGGATGTCCCCGGCTCGGGCTTCCTGCATTTGCTGATCAACCAGGGTTTTCGGATCGGTGGCCCGCAACCGGTGAACGTCCATTGTCAGTAACTCCTCACGCGTGAAACCATAGGTTCTAACTGCGGCATTGTTTGCCTCGATAATCCGTCCGTCCAAGGCCACAAACAGGATCATGTAACCGGTACGTTTGGAGAAGATCCGATACTTACCCAGCATCTCCTCGGCCTCCTTGCGCTCAGTGATGTCCCTGATGATCCAGTTTCCCTCGCCTTGACCGTCCTTGTCGTACATTAAGTTCCACTGCCCCCTCTTCGGACGATGCTACCAGAGTTTGAACGCCCTGGGCATTCTGCTGAGTCATTTCCGCAATTTGTTCCGCCAGTTCCACGAAAAACAATAAACCCCGCACCAGCTAGTGTGCGAGGTTGCACGGTAACTGGCTGGCATAGTAGCTCATCACTACCTTAGCCCCTGTAGCTTTGCGCCCCCGGCTTTCGCAGGGTTTGCCTTTAGTTCGTATCTACATTATTCGATACATTAGAAAAAATTCCTACAATATTAGGTACATTTTGCTATAATTCTTTTTTCGACTGTTAAGATCGGTTTAGAAATTCCTCAAATCCACTTTTAGGGATTCGCTAAATGGGAACAGCTTTCGTTAATTAAGCCTGAGCCTTTCCTATAAAGCCGGGACCCTGCGCTAAAAGGTACATTGAAAGGTACAGGGTGCACCTTTTGGTGCAGTCCTTGCCGGGAAAAAGGATAACCGGTCACTCGCAACGAAAAGAAATACCCATCAGAAACCAAGAGCGGGGGATTAAAAGATGGGGGACGTTGGACGGCGACATAAGCAATTGTTAGAAATCGCTGTTAGTCTGGCCCAGGAACGGGATCAGGAGATGGTTGTTTATTTATTGAAGAAGGCTGTACTGGACCTGATGGAATGTCACCAGGTTGTGATCGGCTTACAGTCCGATCCTGACAGCCCCACACTTACCTATATTTGTGACGGAAAGCTGGATCCTGCTCTCGCGACGGGGCATGCGTTTAGGCCAATCGTGGAGCAGGTAATGGCCAGCGGTTCCGCCGCAGTAATCGCTGATTACCGGCCTTCCCAATCGACCCCTGAGAAGTCCCCCGCGACAGCCGCATGTAACGTGGCCGCCGTTCCCCTGGAGTCCGGCAGTGGTATTCACGGCATCATTCTGGCAGTGTCCATTGCATCCGGTGACGCATATACTGCGGATGACCTGGACATCTTGAGCACGCTTGGCAGATTAGCCGGAGAAGCGTTCACAAGGGCCCTTCAGCTTTCGGAACTCCGTCGCCGCGATGAAGAATACCAAATGATCTATGAACTTGCGCCACTAGGAATCTATAAAGCAAACGAAAAAGGAACGATGGTTTTACTTAATCCATCTGCACGGTTTTTGCGTGGTTATCCGGTTAGTTGGGATGAGGTCGATCAAGGTTGGGGACACTCAGTCTTTCCAGACGATTTGGACCAGGTATGCCGTGAAATCGAGCAGAGAATTGTCGCCCGCGAACCGTGGACTTTACACTACCGGGTTATCGACTCCGCCGGTGAAATCCGCCACATCGTGGATACGTCGGTTCCATTTACGAGAGCGCAGGGTGAGACCGACCGTGTGGGCTACCTGGCTGACAACAATCAGCAAGTGCAATTCGAGCGTGAAGCCCGCCGCCAGTCGTCCTTACTCCAGCTCATGTTTGAATTGGGACAAATCATCCTTGACAGCCAGAACCAGGAGAGCATCTTTCGGCAGTGCTGCGAACAGATATCGTCGAGGCTTGAGCTGCCACTGGTGGGATTGGTTGAGAAGTCTCAAGAGTCGAAACCGTCTATCCTGTCTTTTTGCGGACCGCCCGGGGGGGAGGAAGCCTTGCTGTCCCTGATATCCAGCGTAATCCCCGGTAGCATCCAGACGCAGGGCGTTTTTCTCCACGTTGCCCACACGCACCTGACCGTATGGCAACAGCTCAGTGCACGGGAGAACCTGGGGACTCTGGCCCTGCTGCCGCTGATCGCCGACGATCAGTCTCTGGGTCTTCTGGCTGCCGCCAACTACTATGGGGCCGACCCGCGGGACGGCTTTGAAGAAACGATCACGTCCCTCAGTGTTTTCCTGACGATGGCCCTGGCACGGCGGCAGGTTCAGTCGGAGTTGCAGCGGTCATTCAGATACCTGGTACGGATCCTGGCCAGAGCTGCTGGGGCCAACGACAACGCTGACGACCACCATGTCGAGCGGATCGGCGAGTACAGTGCCCTGTTAGCGGCAGAATTAGGTTCAACTGCCGCCTTTGTGGAAGACGTCCGCCTTTTTGCCCAGCTTCACGACGTGGGGAAGGCCCTGGTACCGCCGCAGATTCTGCACCGTTCACGGGTGATCGGCAAGGAAGAGCAAGCCATTATCCGTTCCCATACTACAGCCGGAGCCCATATTCTGGAGGAATGGCCCTTGCTTGCTATGGCCCGGGATATTGCCTTATGCCATCACGAACATTGGGACGGCAGCGGGTACCCGTGCGGTCTGAGGCGCGAGGAGATCCCCTTAGCTGCCCGTATTGTCCACCTCGCCGATGTGTACGACACCTTGCGCAGCTATCGTCCAGACGGATCAGCATTAACGCATGAGGAAGCGGTAGCTGTGATCCTGCAGGGTAGTGCCGAGATTCGTCCAGAGCATTTTGATCCCAGACTGCTGGAAGCGTTTACCAGGATATCCTCGGAAATATCTCGGATTTACGAGGCCGCTTCGGTGGTCCAACCGTCAGACGGATACCTGCATATCTAGTTTCGGGAAAAGGGGTTACTGCACACAGATGAGCGACCAGGAGTTAGACCGGCTGTTAGCCGAAGTCCTTAATGACGGTCCTAAAACCGATACCCCGCAGGATGATCATCCTGCCCGGCGGTTACAGGAGGATACGCCTGTCTCCGAGGATGCTCCAGGTTTAATCGGGGTGAGGAACGGGCAGATTTGGGTACAGAACCCAAGGAATGACGGACCCCCGGCCAAATTGATACCTTCGGGGTTGAAAATCCTGGTTAACGGCGTTGTCATTAAAGAAACCGTCTATCTACACGAGAGTGACCAGATTGCATACGAACCGCGCATAGACTTGGTTCCACCCCGTGTCGAGGTCATAAAGAGCCCGAATAAGCTACTCGCTTACATTACCATTGCCTATGGGCAACGTATCGAACATATCCTTGATGATCAGGAACCAAAGAAACTCATCACCCTGGCGACCAAAGCGATCCCCCACCCCACCGAGCCACCCACTTTCGCACAGATAGCATCGGCATTGGAGCGGGCAGGCGTGAGTCACGGGGTCGACCAAACATCCCTCTCCCAGATTTCTCTGGAACCACGAGAGGGACGGTTTGTGATTGCCCGCGGGACCCCGCCGGGACCGTCAACAGACGAAACCATCGAGATTCTTTTTAGCCTATTAGACGAGGCAATCATCCAGCAGAACAAACATGGTAATGTGGATTACCGGGAAAGACGGCGTTTATCCACAGTGGCAAAGGGTTCGGTCCTGGCCCGCAAGCTTCCGGGACAGCCGGGGAGTCCGGGAGTAGGCGTGAGTGGAGAGGTGATCCTCCCCATTCCGCCAAAGCAGGTCTATTTGGTCTGTGGTTCTGGTACCGCTTTGCAGGCCGGAGGGTCAGAGGTGGTGGCCACCGAAGCGGGTCAACCCGCCTATGATGCCCAGAGTCATACCTATACTTTCCGGGTGAGCCCGGTTCTGCAGGTAGATGGAAATGTTGACATGGAATCAGGTAACGTACGGTTCGAGGGCAGCATCGACATACGCGGCGAGATTAAGCCTGGAATGATTGTGTTCAGCGGCGACAGTCTGTATGTCGGCGGCAGCGTCGAAAGGGCCCAAGTCGGCGCCTTTGGGTCGATCCGGATCCGTGGCGCGGTAATCAATGGCACCGTCACTGCCGGGTGCCCAAACGTCAGTGCCTTTCAGGTAGTGGCCGAAGACCTAAACAAGGTATTGAAAGAGATGGGAGCCTTGATAAGTGCTCTCCAACAAATCTATAGTAACCCCTCCATGTCCCGCGTGACGATCGATTTTGCCCAGTTGCTTCAAAGGGTAATCGACATGCGTTTCAGGAATCTCCCCTCCTCGGTAACCGGTCTGCTGGCCCACCTGCGGCACATCATAAACATGTTGCCGGAGAATGTGCGGGTTAACCTGGCAGACTTGGAGTACTATTTCGACGGGATTAATCTATTGCGCCTGCAGAGTCTTGACCAGTTGCAGACACTGTATAAGAACTTCAGTCAAGCCACCATATGCCTCCACGAAAAAGACCCTAAACCGTCAAACCTGTTGCTGTTTTCGGCGATGAATAGCAGGCTGAGGGCCTCTGGAGAAGTCACGATCGCCGGTGAGGGCTGCTATGCCACACAGGTGGATGCGGGAGGGAATATAACCGTTGCCAAAACGGTTCGCGGTGGTTACGCTATTTCGGATGGAGGAGCGGTTACCATCGGTGAGGCGGGTTCGGAAATGGGGGTAACCACCCTGGTCCGGGTGGCAGCCCATAACCTCGTTAAAATCGAACGGGCTTATCCGGGAGTCCATGTCTATGTCGGGTCTCAGAAGTTTGACGTCACAGAGGAGGTCGTCTGCTTAAGAGTATTTCAAGATCCCCAGGGTAACTTAAAAACGAATTATCGGGTGCTTTGATATCGGCGATTACCACACTAACCCACGATAGCTTCCACTTCGAGAATACATGTATTGCCATCCGTTAAGGACGTAATCTTTTAGTTATACCTGCCGTAAGATGTATCGAGTGTGAGTTGCGCAAAAAAAGCGCTACCGTGAGAGTTCAAAGGCGAACTCGCACTATAGCGCTTTGTTGTGCAACCGGCCACGAGAATACTGTTGTGAGGGGGATTATCTCTTGAGTATAGGCAGGCTGAAACACGTTTTCCCCGGGGGCAATACCTCGTTGGGTTTCTACTCCTACTACCACCACATGATCGGGCCGGAAGCCACCCGCATCTTTGTCCTCAAAGGCGGGCCGGGAGTCGGGAAGTCCAGCTTCATGCGTAAAATCAGCGAGGAAATGCAGGAGCGTGGTTATGACGTCGAGCACCACCACTGCTCATCGGACAACGGTTCACTGGACGGTCTCGTGATTCCGGGCATCGGGGTGGCCCTCCTGGACGGCACGGCACCGCACGTGGTTGACCCGAAACAACCGGGTGCCGTGGACGAGATCATCAATCTGGGTGAGTACTGGAACGAGGCCAAGCTACGTGAACACAAGGATGAGATCCTGTCCACCACCCGCCGGATTAGCCGCCTGTTCGGCATCGCCTACAGCCAGTTAGCCGAGGCGAAGGTGATCCGAGACGAGATGGAAGGCTACGTCACCGAAAGCATGGACTTTGCGAGGGTGAATCGGCTTACTTCGGATATAATTCACGACATATTCAGTCAGACCCCGTCGCAACACCGGGTCGTGCCGAGGGCTAGGCACCTGTTTTGCTCGGCCTTCACACCGGACGGGGTGATGCACCATATCGAAAGCCTCTTGCCGGGCGTGAAGAAACTGTACCTGATCAAGGGTCAGCCGGGAACCGGTCGGTCTACGCTAGTGGAGAGGATCGCCCTGGCCGCTCATCACAAAGGGCTGCGTACTGAGGTCTACCACTGCGCGTTTGAGCCGAAGAAGGTGGACCTGGTGGTGATCCCAGAGGTTAAGACGGCGGTCTTGAAAGATGTCCCCGAAGTCGTCTTCGACCCGGCCACGGTGCCGGGACTGAGGATCACCATCCACAACCTGGACGCTCACATCAAGCGGGCAGTGCTGGAACAGTATGCGGTCGAACTGATGGCTGCCAAGGCCCGGTTTGCTGATGCCCTAAAACGAGCGATCCGTTACATCCGGGACGCCAAGCTGACCCACGACTACCTGGAGGGTTTCTACGTCCCGGCTATGGACTTCGCAGCCATCGACCGCAAGCGCGTTGAAATCACCAAGCGCATTCTGGACTATCCCGCCGAGGCTGAACAGTTGCGCATCAAACAGACGGCGTCTGGAGTTTGAGTTATTAGGTTTTGGTGCCGTACAAACACTCCGGAACCGCTCTCCTGCTTCCGGAGTGTCATATTATGGGCCTGTCCGCCATACTCAGTCTACCGGCACAACTCGCCAACGCTAATTATTGACCCATCCCTGGAGAAGATAACTCAAATAGAAGCATTAAGGAGTGTCAGTGTTGGAGTTTGGACAACTATCCGATGGTGCCCGGTTCGGAATCATCCTGCTCGCCCTCTGGAGTATCTTCTGGAAGGGCGTTGCTCTGTGGTTCTCGGCCCGGAGTAACCAAGTCTACTGGTTCGTGGCCCTGCTACTGCTTCAAACCGTAGGCATTCTGGAGATTGTGTACATGATCTTCTTCCGCAAAAGAGATGACTGGAGACACGGATACGGTCACCGGTGATGAGGGAATAGTCAATTTTACAAAGTAAGCCTTGGCCCGCGCCCGCAGGCTGATTATCGAGAGCCCGATGTGGTCGCTCAGAAAGCTTGATTCTTTTCAACTAATTGATGAAGCAAAAAAGGAAAGACAACCCATGCTGTCCAATTAATAAGCGTTAGCGAATTTGAGTAAATGGTTTGGTGTTTGTATGCGCATATTCTTGGTGACTTTGCTTTGTGCATTGATAATTATTGGGTTCAACGGAACCGCCTCAAGCGCCGGAGAACCCGAGTACACCCGTCTGCTGGCAGAACTGCAGGCCGAAATGCCCGGTGCTGCAGGAACGTACGGTCTGTACCTTATCGACAGGAACAGCGGTAAGCATTTGGGCATTAACAAGGAGGAAGTCTTTCACGCCGCCAGCACGGTGAAAGTTCCGATTAACCTGTACTTGGCTCACAAGTTTGTGAGTGGGGAAATTGACCCGTCCGGTTACCTGACATACGAAGCGGCTCACTACGAGGGTGGGACCGGCTACCTACATACCCACTCCTTCGGCACTCGTTATCAGGTCGGCCGCCTGTCCCGGGATTCCATCGTATACAGTGACAACGTGGCGACAAATATCCTCCTGTCCAAGCTCGGCCGGAGTCAGGTAAAGGATTTTATGCGCTCTCTCGGCGCGGAAGCGGTGGATGATAGACGGAACATAACCTCACCCAAAGACATGGCGCTCGTGATGGAGGCACTCGTTCTATTTGCGGACGAGTACCCCACGGAAGGCGGGTTGCTATTAGAATACATGCGGAGATCGACTTTCCGGGACGGCATTCCCAGTGCGGTCCCGCCTACCGTTCCCGTAGCCAATAAGATCGGCTTCTGGCCGGATAGCGGCACCTATAACGACGTGGCTTACGTGGAACATCTCCTCCGTCCTTATATCCTGGCGATTTATAGCGCGGGCACCCCGGGCAAAGAGGCCGCTTACCAACGCATCCGCCGGTTAACGAACATTGTCCATTCCTATCAGGATCATCCCGACCGGGTGGTGAACCTGATCTGGAACGGGGGAAGCCCAGTACCGGCCGAACAACCTGTACTTCGTCGGTCCGTCCAGGTAGAGGTTCCGATACGCGCCCTCTGCAGCGCCGTGCCCGAGTTGAATCTGCACTGGAATCCGGAAACACGCGAGATCACAATAAGCTCCACGCAGACCGGCAAAGCAACATCACTAGCGGTCAATGGTGATACAGGTTCGATTGTTAACGGCAGGTTCTACGCTCCCATGCGCCGGCTCCTGGAGAATCTCGGATACCTAGTGGAATGGTCGGCCAATGACTTCACAATCACAGTCACCGGACCGATAAACACCCCGCCGGATGGTGATCAGGACACAGCAGCTGATGTACAAGAACGCGAGGTGGATAGCCATAGCGCCCATAGCATTACCCGATAGCCTAAAGTAGGCATCCTTTTCCTTACACGTACCACCCTTGCAGGAGTTTCTTCACGCTGACAGAAGTAGTATCAAAAGCAAACCAGTAGGAATGCTGGGGGTCTGTCTATTGGGAAAGCGTTTGCTGCAAGGGTTAACACTGCCCCTAGGGGTTGTTCTCCTCTGGTGGGCCGCCACTGAAGCCGCTCTGGTCAACACCACCATTCTGCCCGGCCCGGGTGAGGTCTTCCTAGCCGTTGCCGACCTAGTCGGCGACGGGCGTCTCTGGGGACACCTGGACATCAGCCTGCGCCGGGTCATCGGCGGTTTTGCCCTGGCCCTTCTGTTTGGACTACCTGTGGGTCTCGCGGTCGGTTACTGTTCACGGGTACGTGAGTTCCTGGCCCCTTTCCTGCACTTCCTGCGGCAGATTCCACCGATTGCCTGGATTCCGGTGTTCATCCTATGGCTGGGCATAGATGAAATGTCCAAGCTGGCCGTCATCGCCTACGCCGCTTTCTTTCCGGTATTTTTGAACACGGCGGCCGGTGTGGGAAGCATCAGCCAAGGCTACCTGCAAATGGGACGAATGCTGGATTTCAAGTGGGTCGAGAGCTTCCGGCACATTATCTGGCCCGCGGCCCTGCCTTCGATCGTGGCCGGACTCCGCCTGGGAATGGGCAACAGCTGGCGGGCTCTGGTGGTGGCGGAGATGATTGCCGCCTCAAACGGTCTGGGATTCTTAATCGTGGACTCCCGGCAGCGAGTGGATACCCCTGAGATGTACGCCGGAATTCTGGTGATCGGCACGGTGGGTCTGATCCTGGATTATTTGCTCGTCGGTCTGGAAGCGAGGTTGCTGGTTTGGCAGGACAGGTAATGTTAATGGCACAGGAGACCGGCATGCGCTGGCAGGGAGTCACCGTGGACTATCCGCTGCGCCGCCTGCGCGCCGTTCAGGACATCAGCCTGGAGGTATCCGGCGGTGAAGTGCTGGCTGTGATGGGGCCGAGCGGTTGCGGCAAGAGCACTCTCCTCAAAACGGCGGCCG
>Ga0180017_100534_pt1 | contig 12174 bp, 15 predicted proteins | sample KR46_S_MetaG_FD_129674 | JGI IMG/M metagenome (GOLD analysis project Ga0180017, IMG submission 129674) | Groundwater microbial communities from the Olkiluoto Island deep subsurface site, Finland - KR46_S_MetaG | ecosystem: Environmental > Aquatic > Deep subsurface > Groundwater | place: Finland...
AGAAAACTTAGGCTTAGGCCACATACACGCATATACCAAACGATCAGTCTATAAAAAAGCCTATCTAAACGTACTTTTACTAGGACTACTAATCTCCCACGGCCAAAACGAAATCCAAGAAATTTACAAGCTCAAAAAATTCACCTAAAACAGACACCCTGTTATATTATAATATGGATGCCTTAACCCATAGATATATGGGGAGTGCAAATATAATAATAGAAAGTTTATTAAAGAAAATATATATCTAACTTTTAGTAACTATTTTTTATAAAATATCCTATTAATGAATAGAATATACATATCCTGAGGGTAATTAATGTTAGGCAATCTCGGAAAAAATTTAACCAAAACCATGAAAAAGCTGGCTGGAATGTCCATTGTGGATGAAGAAGTGGTTAAAGAAGTTATAAAAGAAATCCAGAGGGCTTTAATCCAATCTGATGTCAATATTAAACTTGTATTTAAATTATCTAAATCCATAGAAGAAAGGGCTTTAAAAGAAGAGCCACCAAAAGGAATAACCCCTAAAGAACATATAATTACCATTGTATACGAAGAAATGGTAAATCTGCTTGGTGAGAAGGCTCAAGAAGTAGAAATAGATCAGAAACCATATAAAATTCTATTTTTAGGACTTCAGGGCAGTGGTAAAACTACTACCATAGGTAAACTGACCAGGTATCTTCAAAAAAAAGGTTTTCACCCGTCAGTTGTTTGTACCGACACCTGGAGGCCTGCTGCATTTGAACAGCTAAAACAATTAACCCAGGAAATGAATGTGCCTCTTTATGGAGATCCTGAAAATAAAGATGCTCTGGATCTGGCCAAAAAAGGTTTAAAGCTATTTAAAAAACATGATATAGTTATATTTGATACTGCGGGACGACATAAAGATGAGAAAGATCTCTTACATGAAATGGAAGAGATTTCTTCGGTGGTGGACCCCACAGAAGCTATACTGGTTATAGATGGTACTATTGGTCAGCAGGCCAAAGACCAGGCCCGAGCTTTTTCCCAGGCCACCAGAGTAGGTTCCATTATAGTTACCAAGTTGGATGGTTCGGCCAAAGGAGGTGGAGCTCTTTCAGCTGTGTCTGAAATAGGGGCCCCTATTAAATTCATTGGAACTGGAGAGAGGGTGGATGATTTTGAAATTTTTGATCCTGAAAGATTTATTTCCCGTCTTTTAGGAATGGGTGATATAAAAACTCTGATGGAAAAAGCCGAGGAAGTGGCGGAAGAAGAAAAAGTTGCAGAAACCATGGACGCCATGCTATCTGGTAAATTTACCTTGAAGGATATGCATACCCAATTTGAGATGATGGGTAAAATGGGACCCATGCAGCAGGTGATGAATATGATGCCGGGAGTGGGAAAATTACCTAAAAACGCATCTCAAATTACTGAAGAAAAGATTGGAAAATATAAAATCATTATGAGTTCCATGACCCATTATGAAATGGAACACCCGGAAGTTATCAAACAGTCCCGGATAAAACGAATTGCCCGGGGTTCTGGAATGAAAAATGAAGATATAAAAGAACTGCTCAAATATTATAATGTTACTAAAAAGGCCATGAAAGGTTTTGGGCGTAGAAAGATGGGTGGGCCTATGGGTCAGCTAATGCGCCAGTTCATGCGCTAAAAAAATTAGATTATTTGATTACTGTTTTTATGTTAAATTAAGGCCTTCCGATACTAATTAAGATTAAGGTAGATTGAAAATGGATTCTAAATTACAAAAAGCTTTAAAAATAATGGAAATAACAAAGGGCAATATATGTGATCACTGCCTGGGCCGTAAATTTTCTAATGATATAGAAGGTCCGGGAAATCCCTTAAGAGGTGAAAAAATAAGGAAAATAATTCTCCAGGAAGATATCACTGTTAGTAAAGATTCTAAATGTGCCGTATGTAATGACCTCTTTTTTAATATAAATGAAGAACTAGTGAAGAATATTGCACAAAAAATTAAGGACCTCCGTCTGGAATTTGATGGCTTTGTGGTAGGTAGTAAACTGGTAAAAGAAGTGGTGGAAAGGGACCAGTCCTTAAGCCAGAAAATGGAATTGGAAGTAGAAAGCATAAAAAAAGAAGTGAATCGTGAACTGGGTAAACTTCTGGAAAAAGGTTTGCATAAAGAGGCAGATTTTGATAATCCGCACCTGGTGATTATGGTGGACTTTAAAAAGGAAACTCCGTCGGTTAGAATACAGATAAATCCTTTATTTTTAGAAGGGCGGTATCGGAAACTGATTCGGGGGATCCCCCAGACTAAATGGCCCTGTAGAAAGTGCAAAGGTCGAGGATGTGAAGAATGTGGTTTCACAGGGAAAATGTATACTGAGTCGGTGGAAGAACTCATCTCCCCCAGGGTATTAGAAATTACCCAGGGTCGTAGTTCAAAATTCCATGGAGCAGGAAGAGAAGATATTGATGTGAGGATGTTAGGAACAGGCCGTCCCTTTGTTCTGGAGATAAAAGAACCCCGCCATAGAACCATAGACCTGAAAAAACTAACCCTTGAAATAAATCAAGAAGCTGGAGGTAAGGTAGAGGTTTTGCAATTGAAATACTCTGAAAAAGCCAGAAAAGCCAGTATCAAAACTTCGTCTCCAGATACTTTCAAGACCTATCAGGCCCAGGTGGAATTAGAAGAGCCATTCCATGCTGAAAAATTAGAAAAACTGCAGTCAATGAATATCATAAATCAACGCACCCCCCTCAGGGTATCCCATCGACGTGCAGATAAAGTTAGGATTAGGGAAATTAAAAGTATTAAGGCAAAAATAATTAGCCCCCAACATATCGAATTAATAATTAAAGGCCAGGGGGGTCTTTATATTAAAGAATTAATTTCTGGAGACAATGAAAGGACTTCTCCCAATATAAGTGAAGTTTTAGGTACACCTGCTCGTTGTGTACAGCTGGACGTACTGGAAGTTCAGGGATGAATTCATAAATATACTTAAAGAGTGGGGGAAATATATATTAATACCAATCAATAATATGAATTTCTAATAGGTTTGATGGCCCATTAATTTTGTCATCCGAATTTTCTCTAAAAATTGTTATTAATACTGCATTTCAAAAGAGAGGATATAACCTATTTAAATTGATAAATTATGAATTATATTTATATTTACCGGCCAGAAGGCCATTATGGAGGTTAAAAAAATGAGAAGATCAAGAGGTTCTAGAAGTAAAACAAGATATAAACTTCAAAAAACTAATAGGGCGGGAAGAACAAATCCCATAACTAAAAAAATCCAGAGATTTGCTGAAAATGATATGGTTCATATTATAATCGACCCCAGTATCCACAAAGGACAACCTCATCCCAGATTCCATGGAATGACCGGTAGAGTAGTGGAAGGCAGAGGAAGAGCATATATTGTTGCCTTAAATGACGGTAACAAAGCTAAACAGGTTATAGTACGTCCAGAACACTTGAAAATACAAGAGTGATCCCATGATAGGGAAAAAGATCCTGGAAACAGACCCAATTTCCATTACTGAGATAAAAGAGACTCTGGAAGATTTTGCAAGAGAACATGAGCTTAATTATGAACAGAATCTCACCCTGGATCATGTAATAAAGTTCTCTAAGCTGGAACTGGAAGAAACTCAAAAGTTAATTGGGGAACTGGAAGAACTGGTTAAAAAGAAATATGCAATTCGAATAGCAGATATGCTACCTCAGGATCTAGCAGATTTAAGATTACTTTTTGCCAAGGAAAGGATGCCAATTAAGAATGAGGATATGGAAGAAATATTAAAAATAGTGGATAAATACAGATTATAGTATTTATTCCCTTAAATTACTGAATTTTCACTAAAAAATTGATTCTGCTAATTAAAAGACTTATGGTTAGTGATTGGATGGAAGATTACGCAATTATCCTCGACTACCTGCCACTGGGCTATATCCAGGAAGGTATGTTTAACTTTAAAAGAAAGCCTGTAGCCCAGGCCATTGGTAAAGAAGAATTTACTTTACTGGAGTTGACTCCTCAAGAGGAAGTGGATATTGAAATACACCAGAAGGTGTACATTGGTCCTGGGAAAAGGGATGAAATCTCCAGGGTAAGTCGCAGACTAAACTACGACGATTTGACTGCCACTGCCCGGGTGGAACTCAAATATGTCATAGAAGAAATTATAAAGGCTAAAGAGGATAAATTTGTCCAGTTTTTTAATGAAGCCGGACCAGTAAGTACCAGGCTTAACCAGCTGGAACTTTTACCAGGAATAGGTAAAAAGCACATGTGGGATATCATAAAAGCAAGGAAAGAAAAACCCTTTGAAAGTTTTGAAGATATAAAAAACAGGGTTCCCATGCTTTCAGATCCAGTTAAAATACTGGTAAAAAGAGTTCTACTAGAACTGGATGCGGATAAAGATAAACGGGGCAAGAAAAAATATATTTTATTCACCCGGCCCCCTGCCCGCCGAAGATAAATATATTTTATTTTTTTTTTAAATTAATTTTTCAGGAGAAATAGTTTTGGGGGACTGGAAAAACATAGATAAAGTTTCTCTGGCCCAGGAAACCAAAGAAGTTTTAAAAACTCATGGTATTACTTTAAATCGTCGTTTAGGTCAAAATTATTTGATTGATGATTTTAAACGTAAAAAGATAATTGGATTTGCTGATTTATCTCCACAGGATACTGTGCTGGAGATAGGTCCTGGAATTGGAACTTTAACCATCCCCATATCTTTTAAAGTCCATAAACTGGTGGCTATTGAGCAGGACCCCTGTATTGCCCATATTTTAAAAAAGAGATTGGAGGAATTCGGATCAGGTAATGTGGAGGTGATAACAGGAGACGCTTTGAAAATTGATTTTCCTGTATTCAATAAAATTGTATCTAATTTACCCTACCAGATATCATCCCCCATTACCTTCAAATTGTTAGAACATAACTTTGATCAGGGAATATTGATGTATCAGAAAGAATTTGCTGAGCGTATGAATGCCCCGGTGGGTAGTAAACATTATTCCCGTTTATCAGTAATGCTTCACTTTAAAGCAACAGTGGAACTGCTGGATAAGGTATCACCCCAATCATTTATCCCTCCTCCCCGGGTAGACTCCACAGTAGTGAGACTGGTTCCTAAAAAAGATAGAAAAATTGATAATTTTTTTACTCGAGTCTGTCGAGCACTTTTCCAGCACCGTCGGAAAAAGGCAGCAAAATCTCTTTTAGAATCATTTCATGAAATAGGTGACCTGGATAAAAAAGAAGCCAGATTAATAATCCAAAAACTTAATCCAGTTTTAAAAGAAGAAAGGGTATTTAAACTCACTCCTCAACAGATTTTAGATATATCAAATAATTTAAAGCATTTATTGAAGCAATAAAGAAATTTAAAAATTATATGATAACTTGACATATAATTGCCCATTAAGATTTTTAGAATTTAAAGAGGCATATATTGATAAAATGATGGAATATAACGGATTAAAAATTGAAAGCTGTGACCGGGTCTATGCCCCTTCAGAAGACACTTTACTATTAGCTGAGAATTTGAAATCTCGCCCTGATGATTATGTGCTGGAGATAGGTACTGGAACTGGTTTTATAGCTTTAGCAGCATCTTTGAAAACTAAAAAAGTGGTGGCTACGGATATAAACCCCTATGCAGTAAATTGTGCCCGGGAAAATTTGAAAATAAATAATATTCCCAATATGGAAGTAAGGCCGGGGGACCTTTTTAAGCCGGTTAAAGGGGAAAAATTCGATCTCATAATATTCAATACTCCTTATCTACCCAGTAGCGAGGATGAAATCATAGGAGATGAGTTGGATGCTGCATGGAATGGTGGAATAGATGGCCGAAAAGTCATCGATGCTTTTCTGGATGAGTTAAAGGACTACCTTTGTAAAAAAGGAAGAATTCAACTGGTACAAAGTTCACTATCAGATAATAAAAAGACCCTGGAAAAATTGGAAAACATGGGATTTGAATCAGAAATAACTGCCATGGAGCGGTTCTTTTTTGAAGAAGTAGTGGTTATTAGTGCTGAATTAAAATAATCTCTGATTAAAATAAATTATTTATTTTTTAACATATATTATTTGATGATAAAAATTAAGCAGGTAACCCAACTTGCTGAAAAGGGAGAAGGATTTAGAATACTGGTGGATAGAACCTGGCCCCCGCAGCTTCCTAAAGAAAGTATTAAAGTTGACTGCGGGTATGAAGATTGAGCACCCAATGAAGGCCCTGATATCTGGTTGTCCAAAAAAAGACAAAAATGGGATGAATTTAAGGAAAAACACCACCAGGAATTAAAAGATAAAAAGAAATTAATAGATCATGTTAAGTTTTTAGAAAGGGTTAAAAAAAATTTAACCGGGGTTTAACAGCTCTAAAGAATAAATAAAGACTTTGAAAGATTTTCTGGATGCAAAAAGCAGGACTATTCTACAGGTCCTGGGAAGGGTACCTGGCAGTTAGTTATTCTTTATTAATGCTTTTCATTTCTTTCAAAGCCTCTTCATTATCTGGTGCGATTTTAATAACTTCTTGCAGAGATTTTTTTGCATTTTCCAGCATATTTAATTCTTTATAAACATTGGATAGATTGAGATAAGCTGCAACATAGTCTGGAGATGATTTTATAGCTTTTTTGAAGGATGTAATTGCTTCTTTACTTTTCCCCAGGCTGGAAAGTACACAACCCTTGTAATTCCAGGCCTCGGGAGAATCTGGGTTTTGAATTAACGCCTCTTCAAAATAGGTAAGGGCATCTTCAGGAAGATCCATGAAAAACAGTACATTGGCTTTATAAAGTAATGCTTTAAAATTTTCTGGATCTTTTTCTAAAAATTTGTCCAGATATTCCAGTGCCGCAGGATAGTTACCACTGTCTGCCAGGGTGGTTCCCATATTATAAATGGCAGAGGAGTAATCCGGATCGATATTCAGGACCTGTTGAAAAGAATCCAGAGCCTTTTCATCATTTTTTAAAATACTGTAAATAACTCCTTTATCATTCCAGGCCTCCTTAAATTCCGAATTAAGTAGGATAGCTTGATTTAAACTTTGTAATGCTAATTCAAATTCTCCTGAATAAAAATGGCAGCTGGCAATATAGAAGTAGGCCCATTCATTGGGCTCTATATCCAGCACTTTTTGGAAAAATAGGTTAGCGGCCTGATAGTCCTGTAAATGATAAAAGGTTAATGCTTTACCATAAAGTCCATGCGGAGTTATTTTAATATTTAATGAACTATCAAAAGATTTTAATGCTTCCTGGAGATCCCCCATATTTCCATATGCATATCCCATTTCATTATGCGCCTTGTAGCAATCAGGATCTATTTCCAATGCTTTTTGAAAAAGAGTTAAAGCCTCGGAGTATTCCTCTTTTTTTTGAGATTTGATTCCCTGCTGGTAAAATGTTCTTGCTTTCAATTTATCTCCTTTGAGGGTTTTACGGTAAATTTCATTAAAAATAAGATTTAGTTTTATCAATGGGACTGTTTAAGCACTGCTTCAGGCACCATATTCTGAAAGCATCTCCATTTGATCCCGGGCTTCTTCATTTCCAGGATCAAGTTCCTGAACTTTTTCCAGCAAATCCAGGGCATGTTGTAGTTTACCCAACTCATGGTACACTTGAGCCAAATTTAGATGAGCAGGAACATGTTCCGGGCTAATTTTGATTGCTTGTTTAAGTGATTCCATAGCTTCGTGATTTTGACCTAAACTGAACTGAGCATAACCCAGATAATTCCATAGCTCTCCCTGATTTTTGTCCTGTATTAAAGCTTCTTTAAAGTATTCTATAGATTCTTCTATTTTATCCAGATAATATAATGCGTTTCCTTTGTAAAAAAGGGCCTTGAAGTGTTTTTCATCCTGATCCAGTACCTGATCCAGGTAGGGTAGAGCATCTTCATAATTACCACTATCAACCAGTGTGGCCCCCAGATTATAAATGGCAGGAAGATAATTTTCATCTATTCTTAAGGACTGTTCAAAGCATTCCTGAGCATAGTCATGTTCATCCAGAATACTGTGAGCTACTCCCATATCATTCCATGCCTCTATAAAGTCGTTATCTATGGATATAGATATGTTAAAAGAATGTATGGCCTCTTCCGGGTCATCATCCAGTAGCTGGCAACTTGCCAGGTAGTACCATATGTCTTCATTTTCACCCATTTCCAAAGCCTGTAAAAATGCTTCAACCGCATTTTCATACTTATCCATAAAAAATAAAGACATTCCTTTACCAAAAAATGCAGGAAAAGTATTTTCTATCTCTAATGCATTTTCAAATGATTTTAAAGACTCTTCATATTTCTCAAGGGTGCCCAAAAGATATCCCATTTCCAGATGGGCTTCCATGCAGTGCGGATTTGCTTCTACTGCTTCTCGATAATAATTTAATGCTTCTGGATACTTTCTCTCTATTAAAAGTTCGCTTCCCTTTAAATAAAGCTTTTTTGCCTGATTAACCGTCAAAATATTGCTCCTAATAAATTATAAATTGGATTTAAAAAATTAGTTTAAACCAATACTATGTTCTTCCCTCAATAAAAAGTAATTGCTGGAGGAATATTGAGATTGAATATATTAACTAAGTCAATTTTTCCAACCGCTTTTTAGTCTCAGAATCATCTACTTGTAACTGGTGAGCCTTCTGAAAACATTTTAGTGCTTTTTCATTATCTCCTTCACCTAAAAAGATTTCTCCTTTATAAAAATAAGGTAAGTAGAAATCTGGATCCCTTTCAATGGCTTTATCTACACAGTTTAAAGCTTCTTCCATGGAGGATATATGATAAAGAGAGTATCCTAATTTACACCAGGACTGTAAATCATCAGGATTAGTTTTAAGATGTTTTTTAAAGTATTTAGCCGAATTTTCATAGTCTTCCAGCCCAAAGTAATTATAAGCCCTTCCATAGTAAGTTAAATCCTCTTCAAAGCCCTTTTTCAAAGCCAGATCAAAGTAAGAATTAGATTCTTCAAAGATTTCTAAATCTGAAAGAAGACTGGCTTTAAGATAGTAAAGTGAATCATATTCCGGGTATTTCTCCAGCATCTGATTAATAAATACCAGTGAATCATTTAAAGATTTAAGTTCAGTGATAGAAAAAGATTTATAGGCCATTGCATTTTCAAAAGCCGGATCAATTTCTAATGCTTTTTCAAAAAATTCCAGGGCTTTTTCATATTCTTCATCATCAAAGTAATCCAGGCCTTTATCAAAGTAATCCCATTTTATTTGTTGGTTCATATTTTTTCCTCATGTTTAGAGGCTGTCCAATAATTATTTCTTTTTGTTGTTAGTGTTTGTTTTGATATATGAGAATTTCTATTTACTTATTTTTTTTAAGATGTGGTTAAGTATATTTTCTTTTTATAAGTTTGTTACCTGTTTTTTTCTATCGGTTATGATGTTGTTTTAGTTTTTTTATCTTTTTTACCTCCATTTTTGGGTTATTTTTAGATAGCTCACGCTATACGGCCTTGTTTTTTTAGGGTGCGTAGTTGGAATAGATCGAAGTTGAAGCAGGAGTACATGTTTTTAACGTTTACGTGTTTGATCATGGTGAGAAGAGTGTATTTGACTTTGAATACTGTTTTGAGAACTGCGTATGGTCGTTCACCAGGTGATCTTTTACGTGATATTCTTTTGTTGCGTCTTTTATCATGTATTGTGAGTGGATGGCCTCTTACTGCGCGTTTCATGCCTGCATCAAAGCCCGCGCATTCTGCACCGAAATATCCTTTGTCCTGGTAATTAATTTCACCCTTTTTGGTGAGGTCTATTTGACTGTCATGGACCGATGCAGTGGTTGTTTCGTAATTTCTTATTAACTGATACTTAATATCCATTTTTGTGTGCAATTTATAGCCAAATGATGATTTGTTACCTTTTTTTGCCCAGGTTCCTTCTTTGTCTCGGCGGGTTTTTGCCTCTGGACCACGGGGTTCGTTGGCTTTTTTATGACCGGGATCGCTGGTTATGAAGCTGGCATCCTGCATAACACCTTTTTTAACTTCTAAACCTTTACTTTCAATTTGTCGTTGTAATTCGTCCCATATTTCTCTGTCTTTGCCTGTTTCTGCTATTCGTTCTCTGAAAGTCCAGACCGTGCAACGGTCTGGGATATCATCTGGGAATCCTAAAAAGTTTCTAAATGAGATTCGGTCGATGACTTGGCGTTCTAGCTCTGAATCAGACAAACCATACCATTTTGCAAGATCATGGCCTTCATCATGACGATCACATCATTATTAGGCCTACCGCCCTTTTTTGTCTTATTACTATACATATCAGCAATTATTGGCCTAAAAACCTCCCAATTAATCAATGGTTCTATCTCAACTAAACTATCACCAAGCTCTTCAAGACGCGCATACTCTTTCTCCAGAATATATCCGTTAAACGACTTCATAATTATTCTATTGACATAATGCCATATAAATCTTCTTAATTTGTAATTTTAAAAGATTTCTGCAGGATTTAAATTCTCAAAAACATTAATAAAAACATTAATAAGATCACAGAACAAAAAGTTAATAGAAATTCTCTAATGGTTTTCCAACTTACAATAAAAACCCCTAATTAATGGGCATTATGGGATATACTTCTAAATGGAACGAAAAACCAACTTAAATAATACCATGGAAGGTGGGATTGTGGCTGAAGAATACGATTTTTTGCCAAGTATAGATTATAAGCTTTTTGAGTATATGCAAGAGGGAGTAACAATTTATGACTTGGTTTACGGTGAATCTGGAGAAATAGTGGATCTTATAATCAAATATACAAATCTCGCAGCAGACAAGCAGAGAAAGTCTTTGAAGAAGGGTTTAACAGAAAGTGTTACAGAAGCTTATGGGTATGAAGCTGTGGCTTTCGATTTAAAAAAAGCTAATGAGGTAGTATCTACTAGAAAAGGGACAATATATGAGACTTATTTTGCCCCTTTGGATAAGCATTTTTTAATTACGGCATTTTTACCAAAAAAGGACTTATACATAACACTAACAACCGATATAACAAAACAAAAAAAAGCAGAGGAAGAATTGCAAATAGAGCGGCAGAAACTTTTGGACATAATAGAGTTTCTCCCTGACGCCACATTTGTAATAGATGAAAACAAGAAAGTAATAGCATGGAATAAAGCCATTGAAGAAATAACTGGAGTGCCTAAAGAACAAATTTTAGGTAAGGGTAATTATGAATATTCAATACCTTTATATGGCGTTAGGCGACCTATTTTAGTTGATTTAATCTTTTCAGAAGACAAAGAGATAGAAGATAAATATAGTTATGTGAAAAGGGAAGGAAATACCCTATTTGCTGAAGTTTTTATGGAAAATCTTTTTGGTGGAAAAGGAGCTTACGTATTTAAAAAAGCGTCTCCACTTTATAACACTGAAGGAGATCTTGTTGGTGCTATTGAAACAATTCATGATATCAGCTATCAGAAAAAAGCAGAGGAAGAACTTTAGAGAATTTCTATAACATTCATTTGCTGATTGTTAATAATAATTTTCAATCTTTTATGATTTTTAATAAATGGTTTCATCGTCTTTTTAAGGATATAAACCGTTTAAAAACTTTAATTTATAGTATTAATTATCAGGGTGTCTGTTTTAAGTGAATTTTTCCATGGCGTAGATTTCTTTGATTTCGTTTTGGCCGTAGGATATTAGTATTCCTAGTAAAAGTACATTTAGATATGCTTTTTTATAGACTGATCGTTTGGTATATGCGTGTATATGGCCTAAGCCTAAGTTTCCTTTTAGGAATTGGAATACTTTTTCAATTTTTCCATCTTGTTCAGCGAAAATCCTCCCATTTGGGAAGTAATTGGAATAATCGTTCTCTTAGTTTCTTATATATTGCTCCTAACTTATTTCTATGGTCAAAATAATCTAATGGATTGGTTATTTTGTCTTTTAACACTTTTAAGGTTGGTTTTTTTTCTTGGAATATTAAAGGAACTATTTTATATTTGTTTATCCCGATCAAGTAATTATATGCACTGTAAAATCCTCTATCTGCAATCACCAGTTGTCCTTTTCTTTAGTAATCTTCTTCTTTTTAGTTCGAACATTATTTCATCAAATATTTTCGCGTCATTCGGTGAACCAGGATGAATTAGTATTGCGAGTGGTCTTAATGTTTCA
>Ga0180017_100538_pt1 | contig 12097 bp, 15 predicted proteins | sample KR46_S_MetaG_FD_129674 | JGI IMG/M metagenome (GOLD analysis project Ga0180017, IMG submission 129674) | Groundwater microbial communities from the Olkiluoto Island deep subsurface site, Finland - KR46_S_MetaG | ecosystem: Environmental > Aquatic > Deep subsurface > Groundwater | place: Finland...
ACTAAATTTATGAGGTTGTTATCAATTTGGCAGCTGGTTTGGATTTCAGGGTTTTCCCTTTCCATTTCCCTCAACTTATAAAATATATTGGTTAAAGAAGTATTATTAAAAAAACCATTTTCATTATCTGGTTTTGAGGATATTAAAGTTATGTTTATAGTATTGTTATTAATTGCCACGTTATAATTAATAGCATTAAGATATATCCCATCAGAAAGCCTTAAAAGCAATTTGATATATTTTATGGGGAGCTGGCTTTTACTAATAATTTCTTTAATTTTGTCATTTTCCCGGCACTGTTCCAGGTCTATTTCCACAAGGATCACCACTTTTACTATAGTGCCTAATGGCATATAAAAATAGTTAATATGGATAGCCCCTAAAATCTTAAGCATGAATGAGGATGATAGATCCCATAGATTATTAAAAAAACAGATTTTAATTTTAAATCGACACCTGCCTAAAAGGAGAAAAACACTCCATTTATTATTGGCCGAAGACAAACCTCATGTTGTGGGATCAGATGGAACCCGGCACAGGTTTAAAAAAGATGAAATTAATTTATTAAATAAAATCTTAAATGAATCTGAGGCTAAAAAACTAAAACTACCCGTATATGTGGAAATACAGTCTGTGAATTCTGGGGCTAAAATTTCAGGCAGATTAGAAACAGAGATTGTATGTAAAATTTTAAATATTGAAGAATGCAGTGATCCTTTGTTCATATATAGGGATGATTTAAAAAATCTGAGGAAACTACTTCCCTCCACTACCCAGTACATCTTTTTACTAAAATAAATAATTTACAGACTTATTTTAAATAGGAAGGTGCAGTATAAAGTTATAATAAATTTCTAATGATATTTAAAAGTGGATAAATCTATCTAATCTTAAAAATAAATTTTAATTAATCATCTGGTGATAATATGAGCAAAGATCCTATAAAGGAATACTTAAAAGATCCTGACAGAAGGGCAAAGGCCTTTTTGGCTTTATCTGCAGCCATGGTTTTAACTACCATACTCATTGTGATTGGCACAATTGTCTTTATTTTACTGGCCCTGGGCATAATTTAATATTTAAATTCCTTCAATTTACTTTCAACATGGGAAGCAGTTCTATCAATTTTTTCCAGGCAATTAAACAGGTTTTCACTGGAGAAGATAAGAGTAACTACTGGTTGCCCTGGTTCTATAATGGTATTTTCTAGAGGTAGATCAAAAACTCCTTCGTATCTCAAATTTCCTACTAAAGATCTTTTTTTTGCAAATAAAATCTTTTTTATGGCATATTTTTTAGGAGAAGGAAGGGATAATAATTCACCTTCACATGCTCTGATATGTGCATCCATCATATTTATTCCTAAAACAGCTTCTGCACATTCAAAAGTTCCATGTAATCTTGGATTGACTTCAATGAGATAAATATCGTCCTTATCAATTACCATATCTACTCCATTAGAACCTGTGAGGTTCAATTCATCTACAACTGCCTGGGCTACTTTTTTAAAAACTGAATCCTCACCAGGATAAGGTGCAATATTGCCTCCATAAATGAAATCCGGCAATGCGGGATTTTCGTCAGCATACAATTGTTTACTACTAAGAATTGCCTGTGACTCATTACCGGTAGATAGTACCGATGTTGAAACGTTTTCTCCAGAAATAAATTCTTGTAATAGGAATTCAGATTCAGGGCACGATTCAAAATTATTATTTTTTAATTTTTCTATCCCGTATCCTCCAGAACCCTGCACTGGTTTTTTAATAAATTTTTTTTCTGGAAACTGAGCTGCAATTTCCTGTGCTTCAGCAATTTCTGATAAATGGTAGGTAGCAGGAAACTTGAATTTATTTTTCAATTTCTGGTATAGTTTATATTTGTTCTCCACATTTTCCACTTTTTTATTTCCAATTATTTTGGATGGAGGGAACTTTTCAGGCACAGCACCGGTATAGCTTATAATGTGGTCCACTTCATCTATATATGGTGATGATAATTCCATCAGCAGTGGGGGATCAAAGGATTCTTCAAATTTACCACAGGAATTATAAGGCTTTTGCTTCAAGATACAATTTTTATGATGCCATCCATTAAAATCCATGGTACAAAAGTAGCTGGTAGAATATATTTCGTATCCTAATTGATATGCAGAATGGGCCAGAGGTCGGGTGTTAACTCCCACAATAAGCAGCTTTTCCATTTTAGAACCTTTTGACTGATTATTTTGTTAAGAATAAGAACATTTTTAATTATATAATAATTTTAGATTATAATTTTGTGAAAATTAAAATAAGTAATAAGTCAAATTCATATTTTTTACAATAAAATAAAAATAGAGATAGTCCCGAGCGGAGTCGAACCGCCGTCGCCGGGTCCAAAGCCCAGCAGGATTACCACTACCCCACGGGACTATTCAGGTTTTTGGTATAAATTACCTGCTTAAATGAGGCAATCTAAACGTTTAACTGATATACTATTTAAAGTTATCGGCCAGTATTCTATTCTAGTCAGAACACATAATCAGGGGTTTTTATCCCCTACTTAAATGGCTTGAAACTTACCTGTTTAACTTCAAAATTCTTTTTTTACTTTTATTTGTTATATAAGGTTTTTAAATATAAAATAAGCAGAGAATAATGAAATCATCATGAAATGATTTCATCATAACTGGTTTACTTCAAATTTTTCATCAACCCACAGCCCAATTACCTCCAGGGATGGTACCAACATTTTCAAAACTCCCACTGATAGTAAAACTTGTTTTTTATGTAATTCTTCACTCACGGGATTACCAGCACAGTCATGATGACCAACCACAAAAACATGGCGGGAACCATGTTGATTGGTGGAAATATTCAACTTTTTTAAAAATCCAGTGTCATATTTCTCAAACGATAAAAGCCCCACCATACCAGGCTCAGTAATCATGTCCACGTATTCTACCGGATATTTATCTTTTATCCAGTTTATCACTGGAAGCTGGGTGCGTCCATCCATACAATTTAAACATGTGGCAAAATTATTTTCCATCCAGTTCACCCCCAATATCAGCTATTATTTCTTTAAGTGGAGGTAAGTCTTTAAACCATACCCGGCCGGTGATTTCATTGGTACAGGAACAATACAATTTTGAAATTAAATCTTTAATTTTGGGGGGTAAAGATTCGGGATTAAGTGCACATATATTTCTCCACTGAGCCCTATTTTTTTCTTTAGCTTCTTCAGTTGCTGCATGCCAGCTTGATCCCCGGTAGTGTATCCTGGTTATTTCTTTACTTACAGGCAAACCATTAAATGTAAAACGGCACTCATCAAGAGTACCCATAACATCCACCAAGATTAACTCTCTTTGAGAGTTATAACCAACTTCTATTTTACCATCCTCATTTATAATCCCTATTTTTGAGAATTCAGAGGTTATAACTTCATTAACTACGTTCAGGGCATCCTTTAATTCTTCTGTTTCTTCTGTATTAAGTCCTGAAATTGACCGGGCTTCATCCCATGTAATGTATCTATCAGTTACCTCCAGTTTGGTGGAAACATCCAGAACAGGTTTTTCGAGTTTTTCATCTGGTGAAGGTAGTTTATCAAGTCCTAAATCTTCTAACTCTATTTCTCCTCTATTTAACCTTCCAAATACACTACTTCCTTCGGGTATGTAGTTCCTGTATATCAATTCTAGAGGTATTAAAAAATTTCCTTTGAGGTTCTGATAAGCGGAGTAATCATAGCCTTCAGGGCCTAAGGGAGGTTCAAGCACATTCAGTAATTTAATTTCCATTACACTGGATGGGTTTTCCAGTTGGGATAATTTTTTTGCTTTTCCATCTTCTACCAGGCCCATGTAATGTGTTTTGTATCCCATGTCCTCTAATTTTTCAAAAAAGTAAGCTCCAAGTATAGCTATAGCTTCTCCTTTATGAGGTATGAGATCGGGCATTTCGCCCCAATCAAAAATAGAGTATCTATCTGAGAATTTAAATCTTCCAATTCCTTCTTGCTTGTCGTTTGGTTTTTTTAGTACTTTTAAGTCTTTTACACTACCCATGGTTTAACTCCTTAAATTTCAATGGTGAGTAGGGTGGTCTCACCTATTCTTAATGATTAATAATGATTAGTATTCATGTTCTTTTATACTTAACGACTTATTTAATAATAAAGCAGAATAATATTATTATCAAGAATATTCATGAAAATATAAATTCAAAGAACTTAAAAAAATTTATATTAGGTTATTTTACCAGAAATAAAGAATAAGCCACAGGAGTATAATTATGTATAAAAAAGATGAGAAAGATCTGGTGGAGAACCTGAATTCTAATAGGGAAGTTATTTCACAATTTGTAATTTCCAATAAAGAAATAAAAAGAGCAAAAACCGGAAAAAAATACCTTCAACTTACTTTATCTGACAAAACTGGTCAAATTGCAGGGAGGCTTTTTCCAGATAAAAATATAGATGAAATATCTGATTCTATTAAATCTGGCAGCATATACCGGGTTATGGGGAAAGTAAGCGAATTCCCACGAAATTCTGGAAACTTCAGTGCAATAATTAATAATTTCAAGGAACTTGAACCAGAAGAATATGATTTAAATGATTATATACAAACTTCCAGCAAGAATAAAGATTTGATGCTTCTGGAAATTTACAGTACCATTAAAAGTCTGGAAAATAAATCACTGAAGGAATTACTGAAGTCCTTTTTCTGTGATGAGGAATTCACATCCAAATTCAGTATCTATCCTTCGGCCCAGTACTATCATCACAATTTCAAGGGAGGCCTACTAGAACATACGGTGGGGGTTCTGGAAATCTGCAAAACTACCTGTCAGATTTTCCCGGAGCTTGACCCGGATCTTCTGTTTACCGGGGCCATCCTGCATGATATCGGTAAGATGGAAACTTATGATTATGACTTCCTGTCTATAAGTTACTCCCGTCGGGGAGATCTACTGGACCATTTATTCATAACAGCGGAAATGGTTAAAGAGAAAATTAATAAATTAGACATGGATGAAGAACTGGCAAACCAGGTTCTACATCTTATATTAAGCCACCATGGCGAGGTAAAAAATGGATGGGGATCTCCGGTAAATCCTAAAATTCCTGAAGCAGTGGCCCTTCACCATGCAGATAACCTGGATGCTAAAGTAAAGGGAATGTTGCAGCATAGATAGCTAATTTTAAGCTGCATCATTAAAAGAGGATATAATAACCCTAGGTTACCATTAAATCCAGTTTAATATCATGAATTTAAATGAATTAAAAAAACAGATTATACTTAAATGTCAGGAAATGAATATTTCCCTGGTTGGTTTTGCCCCGGTTGAAAGATGGGAAAAACAATCAAAAGATCTTCCTAATCAATTTGAGGAATGGATACCTGAAGAATTCTGGCCACAATCTATTTATCCCGAGTGCAAAACAGTGATAGTTATTGGACTATCATTACCTGTGCCTATTATAGACACCGCCCCTTCTATATACTACCATGAACTATATAAAACAGTCAATAACCTTCTGGATATAAGGGCTTATGAACTGGCAAAATTTATCACCGAAAAAGGATATCCCTCTATTTCTCTCCCTCGGGACGGGTATGGGGACATTGAAGTACTTTTAAAAAAACCTCTGGCATTTTTTTCCCACAAACACGCCGCATATCTGGCTGGCTTAGGTTCATTCGGTTTAAGTAATGTCCTGCTTACTCCTGAATACGGTCCACGGGTTAGATTCAATTCCATATTCACTTCTGCCCCTCTCGAACCATCTCCTTTAAACTCAAATGATTTATGTACCAGGTGCCTGGAATGTTTTAAACAATGTCCTGCAAATTCCATACCTCCTGAAAACTTGAAAAACGAATTTTTTCCAGATATAATTGATAAAAAATCATGTGCCCTTCGCAGCAAAAGCCTCAGAAAAGAGTACCGCTCTCCCTGTGGAATATGTATTAAAGTCTGTCCAGTGGGAACAGATAGAATTGATTTCAAAAGAGATTCAAATACCTGTATTGCAGAAGATAAATATAAAAAAGCCAGGGATCACATTCAACGTTATGGTAGTAAATTATAATACCAAAAAATCACCATAACTGGTGATTATTTTTAAACCTTTAATTTTAAGACTTAAAACTTTGTTTTGAACTCATTCATATATGGGCTCACCAGTATCAATATTCCAGCTTTGAACTCCCAGCACCTTTCCAGTATATGCATCCACTCTAACATTACCCACTATAGTTCCAGGGGCATGTTGTGCTTCGGCAATAGTTATCATAGGAACATAATATACTCCACTTTTTAATGAAGGATTACCTGCCCTCAAATTATTAAAATTAGAGCTAGAAGACATATAATTCGCTGCTATTGATTGGGCCTTTGAAGCGGATATCATATTTTTCTGACTTTCTTCAGTATTGGCGGTGTCTGGACTGTTGTTATTAGTGGTGTTATTGGTCTGGTTAATAGTGTTATTATTAAAAATAGGGTTTGAATCTTGAATTAATAAGTAAGCCACTAAAGATCCTAAAATCAGCACGATTAATACCAGCAATATTATTATATTTCGGGTATTCAACTTAAACCCTCCCTATATTATTATGTTTTAAGTAGTGGTTAAATATTAGTATATTCTAAAAAAGCGGTGCTAATATTTCAAAATTGCATTTAAAAAAATAATAGGGGACTTTTTTGTAATTTACTAATGTTCCAGATGATAAATTAAAAATCCCAGAGTAAATCCCAGTACGCTAAAGACTATAAAGGCTTTAAGGGAGGATTCAATAACTGACCATAGATTAAAACCATTTATAACTATGCCCCATACAAAAAATACTCCTCCACCCAGGGCTCCTAATAATATACCTATACTCAGAGCATAAAACAAACGGTTTTTCAAAAAAATCTTCTCCTTAAACATTATTATCTTTTTTCAAAAGCTTTTTTTATTTTTTGCAGTGTTTGAGGTATAGGGATCATCTGTGGGCATATATTATTACATTTACCACATGCTTCCATTTCTTTACATTGAGAAGCACGCTGGTTTTCTTTTAAAAGTCCATGGTAATGTGTTTTTATTCCATTGTCGTCATCAAACATTTTATAAGTGTTATAAATATTAAAATTTTTAGGAATGTCCACCCCTTCGGGACAGGGCATGCAGTAACCACAGGAAGTACAATCAATGACTATTTTTTCCCGGTAACTTCTCCTAACTTCTTTTATTATTTCATAATCATTTTTAGTCAATGAACTGGCCTGAGCTTTTGATGCCAGTTTCATATTTTCCTGTACCTGACTAAAACTGGACATTCCACTTAATACCACATTTGTTTCAGGATAATCCCAAACATATTGCAAAGCCCATTCCACCGGTTTTTTTGGTTCATCAGCCATTTCCCATATTTCCATAATATCTTCAGGAATATTACGAGTTAAACATCCTCCCCGCAGAGGTTCCATGATTATGGTACCTAATCCCTGGGAAGCGGCATATCTTAAACCTTCTCTGCCGGCCTGGTAATTTTCATCCATGAAATTAAATTGTATTTGACACACATCCCAGGAGTAAGAATCTAATATTTCTAAAAAAATGTCAAATTCATCATGAAATGAAAAACCGGTATAATTAATTTTACCCTCTGCTACAGCAGAGTCTAAAAAATCCAGTACATTAAATTTCATTAAATTTTTCCAGTAATCCTTATTCAGGGAATGGAGAAGATAAAAATCAATTTTATCAACTTTAAGGTTTTCCATCTGACGTTTTAAATAATAATCCATGTCTTCTGGCCTATTTATGAGCCAGGTGGGTAGTTTAGTGGATATATATACCTTTTTTTTCAGTTCAGGATATCTTTCAAAAAAATTTCCCAGAAATATTTCGCTCTGACCATCATGGTAAGGAAAAGCAGTGTCGATATAATTTAATCCATTTTCAATGGCAAATTTAAGCATTGATGATGATTTATCCTGATCAATAGCACCATTACCATCAAGAGGCAATCTCATTACTCCAAATCCTAATATCGATACATTTATTCCAGTAGAACCTAATTTTCTATAAAGCACTTATTCCACCTGGTATTTTTAGGGATCACTTTATTTAAAGATAAAACTAGCATTTTTTTAGTTCATATAAAAATTACGAAAATCAACGTAGTTTTTATTTAGAATAACCTTTATTTTTAATCCACTAATCTAACTTTTATTATTCGTCTAAATTTTAGATTAAACCTATTTATGTAGATTACAAAACTCAATCCATAAACAAAAACCGCATATTTCCTTTAGATTAGTTAAATCAAGCCTATTTGATAGTAATTTTATGATATGCTCATAAGTATTAATATCGTTTTCTTCAAGGCCCAGATAGTCAGGAGTTTTAAGATCCATTTTTTTAACTTTATCTTCAGCACAGGGGGATTGTTTACAGGTGTTTTCAATATTGTGGGGGCAGCAATAACAAATATCATCAGTACTACTAATCACTTTTAACATGGATTGGGGATTATTTTTTAGAAAATTAACTATTTTATCCATATTTTTAACAAATCCCGGACTATAACCTTTTCCCTGAAAGCCCTGGATGCAAAGCAAATGGTGAGCTCTGATATTTAATATATCAGAAAACTCTTCCAAATCTTTCTTCATGGAATTAAAATTCTTCTTTGGGAACAATTACTTTTGTAAAAGCAGATGCTCCCACAATTTTTATTAGATCACCTACAACAAAAGGTAACAATCCCATGGCCAGTAAATTCCATATTTCAGGGGTGGTTCCGGTGTTGGTGTACATCCAGGCAGCCAGTACCAGTAACCCGGGGACATAAATCAGGATGAAACTGGCAAATGTCATTAATCCCAGCATAGGTACGAAGTTTCGGGATTTAATATATTTATCTGCAAAATGCCCTAAAAATAAAGCGGCCAGTATGAATCCAATTAGATATCCTCCGGTGGCTCCCAGAATCGTTTCATATCCTCCAGTCATTCCTGCAAACCAGGGCACTCCTATAATCCCCAGAGCCACGTAAAAAAGCTGGCTTAACCCTCCCCAGTATTTTCCCAGCATGATTCCTGAAATCAAAACTGCGAAGGTCTGAGCAGTAATAGGTACTGGTGTCCAGGGCAATGGAATTACCAGTTGGGCCATAACTCCAGTTATACAGGCCATGAAAAATGCCATAACTGTTTTATTGGCCATAGTTTGGTGTGTTCTCCATTTAAAAAGATCGTAACGCTTTTTATAATAATTATTTAGAGTTATATTCATAAGCAACTCCTCCCTACTTATCAAATGGTATAAACAGAAACCTATCATATTCTACATATTTATTAAATCTTAAAAATTTGAAGAAATATTTAACTCCTTAATTAAATAGGTTAAATTGATATAAAAGAGTTTAGTTATAAACTGCTTTAAGTACGAAACTTAATACTAATAGTATTAATACACAAAATTTTTTTATCGAGGCCTTTGAAACATAATAATATAACTTAAATTTTAAAGAACCATCAATCGCCCATGATGATCAAAAATAGTTTAAGGTTACAACATATCTGATGTTTTAATTAAAATCCTTATTTGAATTAAATCCTTATCTTAAATTAATACATATTCTTAACTTTATCCACATAAAGATCGATTTTGAATTTTCGTCTTAATCCGTTATCATTCATATATCTAACTTTTCCAAAGATTTCCCTTTCTTTCCAGGCCCGGGCATGTTTACCAAAACACCAGGCTACACCGGTAAAACCATTGGGATCCCTACCATCAATCTCATATTTGTCATTGAGATATAAAGCCACATCATATGCTTTACGGGGATCATCAACCCACTCTAAAATCTTTTTACCCCAGTACATTCCTCATGTAACCATGCATCTTACCGGTGATAACCATTTCTTTTTGGGCTGCATTCCAGTATGGATCATGGGTAAGGGCATTCTCCAGCTCCTCCAGGGAATATTCATATTCACGGGGATCATTGCGATGTTCCAGGAGGGTTTTTTTAGCCCAGTCAGGCAAACAATCAAATTTATCATAATCTGGATTATAATAAACCATATTCATGCTTAGCTCTCGTCTAATAATCAATTCTTCCAGATATGCATCGCTTCCGGCGCCAGCTCTTTTAGAAACTTTCAATGCAAGATAGAGTGGTGAAATATGTCCAAAATGGAGATAGGGGCTCATATCAGATAAAAAATTTTCAGTGGGATTATTCCTCAAATCAGCAAAATGATTCAATTTATTTTTTAAAAATGATTCAAAAAGTGCAATACCATTAGAGGTACCACCGGTAAAAATAGAGGACGGAACTGATTTATCCACCTTAAGTTTTTTGAGTATAACGTCCGGATTACTTATATCCACCGAATCAAAATCAAAGTCCATCGAGCTTTTATAAACTTTCCTTTCTTTTAAGGGCACCATAAAAAATTTCAGTACCTTGTGGATTTTACGGCGCAGGGTACCAGCGGAATATTCCTCTTTAGGGAATGCAGTTTCCAGAGGTACCACTACATTACTTTCTATTTGAATTAGGGGAACTTCAATATTATTGGCCACTTCTTCCTGCCACTGACGTTGTATATTTAAATAACCCTGATCTGTAATGGCTAATGAGGCTCCTTCAGATATTTCCAGTGCTCCTTTCTCTGGAGATTTATTCCAGACCACCATCTGGATATTTCTTTCACGTAATGATTTTTGTGTGTCTTTTAATCCTTCCACTAAGAACTGGTAATGGCGGTGGTTGGTTTCAGGAAAATCAGGGGTTAATCCAAAAAAACATAAAAGAGGTAAATCCATTTGATGGGACTTTTCCAGGGCAAATTCCAGAGCATGATTGTAATGGCTTCGAGGAGAAGACTGCATCCAGTAAAGTATGTAATCTCCTTTAACTGCAGGTTTTTCATTTAAATGTTTAATTCTATCCTCTTGGATCAATTTAAACAACCCTAATATTCATATCTTTAACGATAAATGGTAGTAACTGGTATTAATTCTACAGGATATGGCTCAAAAAAGGTTTGATGCCTTAGATAATCATCTTCAAAGCGTATAATCCATGATTTTAGTAGGTTAAGACACACCAATAGGGGCATAACACCCTGGCGATATTTTTCAAGAGCATCTAAAAAGAAAGCTTTTTCTTCTGCATTTAATTGCTTGGAGAAGTGACCTAAAGCATGCATGAGAACATTAATATTGGAAGGGGCTTCAATTGGATTTCTTAATGCATCATAAATCATTTTTTCATATTCAGAATATAAAACTTCAGTTTCATTATCTTTTTTTTCTCCAATCATTCTTCCCATTTTTCGAACCAATTCCTGGTTGTAGGCCATTAAGAGGTATTTATTGTGACTTTGGAAATCAACTAAATCAGAAAATCTCTTATTTTTTTTTATTTCTCTAAATCGGGAGAGCGTATAAAGTTTAATAAGAAAATCTTCCCTCAATTTAAGATTTCTAAGTCTACCTTCGTCTTCTATGGCCAGTTCAGGGAACTTATTCAACACATCTCCTCCAAAAAATCCCTGTCCATCAGTACGTGGACGGCCTTCTACTTCGGGATATATTTTAATATTATTCATTCCGCAAGATGGGGAGCGATTTTTAAGAATAAAACCATCAAAATCAGCTAAGGGGCTTAAAAAATTTTCAGTAAATTCTTCCATATCCTCTGTAACATCTTTTCCAGTGGCGGGCTGGATTAAATGCAATTTTTTATTCTTTTCTATGATACGAATAGGTTTTCTGGGGACTCCCAATCCTATCTCCATTTCAGGACAAACAGTTTTAAATTCGACATAATCTCCCAACTGTTTAACAAAAGGACTACCAATAAGTGAACCATCGTATCTACAGTGATCATGTTCAATACATCGACTTAAAATAAGTTTAGGGTTGGGAAATTTTTCCATACTATCTCTCCAGAGTTTTTATATTTAGAGACTGTAAAGTTTATGGGTGTTGAGGGTTTGCGAAAAAAAATTTGAAAATTTTATTTTCTAGATCCTCTGACCCCATAATTCAAAATTAAAGAGGTTAAATATAAGTATTAAGTGAGAGT
>Ga0180017_100540_pt1 | contig 12070 bp, 8 predicted proteins | sample KR46_S_MetaG_FD_129674 | JGI IMG/M metagenome (GOLD analysis project Ga0180017, IMG submission 129674) | Groundwater microbial communities from the Olkiluoto Island deep subsurface site, Finland - KR46_S_MetaG | ecosystem: Environmental > Aquatic > Deep subsurface > Groundwater | place: Finland...
AAAAAAAACAGATTTGTTGAATACAATACCAAGATAATGGAGGAATCTGAATTTTAAGTCTACAAAGACTTTAAAACTTCACGGCATCTTATAGATATTTATGGTGTTCTACCTACAGTGCTGGGGGATTTTGGAGTAGTAGTGTCCTGTAAAAACTATGATGAAAAGTGGAATGTAGGTTTAGACATCTTAAAAGAAATGGAAATGGTGGCAAAGACATTAAAAGCTTCTAAAGTAGTAATTGTCACCACTTCTGCTTACAGTTCCCAGGCTGTAAATTATGCCGCCCGTAGAAATATTAAGCTTATTGATAGGGATGGTTTATTGAAACTGGCCCAGAAATTCTCTAAAAGATCACCAGAAATAATGGCCGAAGAAGAGGAATATGGTGAGGAAGAATATGAAGGAGCTGAAATTTCATATAACCCTCCAGAATCTTCCAGAAGTTCTTTTTTCCACAGTGATTCTAAAGGATCCCTCAATAGAAAACGTGACCAGTTTAAAACTGATTGGTGGCCCCTTATACAGGGTATACTCAGTAACACTATTGTCTTAATTTTACTGGTAATTGGGCTTTCCTATCTACTGGCCAATTTAATAGGGTATTTCATAACAGTAAATAGCAGCACTTTGGGTATAATCAAAATAGTGCTCAGTGTAGTTTTATCTTATGGACTGGTATTGTTACTGGATAGAAAAGGGGCCTTGGTACTGGTTAAAGGAACCACTGTATTTTTTGTATCATTGCTGGCTTTGATAATTCAAATTATCTTCCTGTAAAAAGGAGACATTTATGAGCCATATATTCTTTTTTAAAATTAAATAGAATTTATAATCTAATTTTATGGAAAAATAATTTTTAATCTTAGAATAAATGGGCCGGACGAGATTCGAACTCGTGATCACCTCGGTGTGAGCGAGGTATCATACCCCTAGACCACCGGCCCCTGGTGAGTTATAGTATTTATTTTTTTATGGTTAAAAGTTTCCTTACCATAAAAGAGGTTAACCCTATAACCATGTTCTAATAATTTCTTCCAGGAAGGGATAGTGAATAAAAAATGATAAAGGATGACATTGATTTTTATTACTTCTCAGGAACCGGTAACACCTATCTGGTGGTGCATAAGATGAGGGAAGTTTGGGAAAAGCATGGCTTAAAAGTTAATTTATTTCCCCTGGAAAATTCAAATCCAGAGAAGATAAATCTAAAAAATGTAATTGGTCTTGGTTTTCCTGTTGCAGAACAATCAACCTACAATTTTGTATGGGATTTTATTAAGAGGCTTCCTGAATCTCAAGGCACAGATATATTTATGGTGGATACTCTGGGAAGCTTTTCAGGAGGAATTGTAGGACCATTAAAAAAATTACTTACCGGGAAAGGATACCATCCCCTGGGGGCCTGTGAGATTATCATGCCCTCCAATATATTCTACATAGCCCCGGAGAAAGTCTGCCAGGATAAAATTGAAAAGGGTCTCTTAAAAGCAGAACATTATGCCCTGCGTCTTTTAAAAGGAACTGCAAAATGGGGAAGAATACCTCTTATTAGTGATGCCATGTACCTGGCTTCCTGCTTTGGCCTGGCCCTTACCCGCAGTAGAATAAATCAAAAACTACTGCCCCTAACCACCTCTCAGGAGTTGTGTCAAAAATGCAGGATATGTGTTAAATTATGTCCGGTGGGTAACCGGAAAATAGAAAAAAATGAATATCCTCAACAAGGCCTTAAATGTGAATACTGTTTAAGGTGTGCCTCTTTTTGCCCATGTAAAGCTATAAATTGTCCTTTTAATTATAAGGGAAAAACTTACAAGGCCGTGGAAGCTCGTGTATTTTTAGAACAAAAATAAGGTTTAAATTAATTAATTTAAAAAAATGAGATAAATGGGCCGGACGAGATTCGAACTCGTGATCACCTCGTTGTAAGCGAGGTATCATACCCCTAGACCACCGGCCCCTCGCGTACATCACACTTTGCACCCCTATCTATATAAACTTTTCCAAAAAGCCCCCCGTAAAAATAAGATAATTTTACTTAAATTAGAATAAATTTCTTATACCCCGGGGTGGTGATGGTTTGAATATCAGGATAAATTTTCAGTTTTTGGGGGGAGTAGGTGCTGCTAAAGAAAAATAGTTGAATATATTTAAAAACTGGTACCAACAATCTAATTTAGATAATGATAAAAAATTTACAATAAGCTTATACTGAGGGTTTTATTATGGCCTGGGATAAAAATGGAAAAATTTGGTTTAATGGAGAGCTAGTAGATTGGAAAAATGCAAATATACATGTTCTATCACATGTGGTTCATTATGGTTCCAGTGTATTTGAAGGAATACGCTGCTACCACAATAAACAGGGTTCAGCAGTTTTCCGTCTTGCGGAGCATGTAGAAAGATTATTTGATTCTGCCCGGATCTACCGTATGGAAATTTCTTATACTCCCGCTGAAATATCTCAGGCAATCCAGGAGACCATTAAAACCAATGGTTTAAAGGAGTGCTATATCCGTCCGGTGGTATTTAGAGGTCAGGGAGAATTAGGAGTTAACCCTTTAAATAGTCCTCTGGAAGTGGTGATTGCTGCCTGGAAATGGGGCAGTTACCTGGGACAGGAAGCAGTTGAAGTAGGAGTGGATGTGGGTGTTTCCACCTGGAGGCGTATGGCTCCCGATACACTGCCCAATATGGCTAAAGCAGGGGCCAACTACATGAATTCTCAGCTGGTTAAAATGGAAGCACTGGAAAATGGATATGATGAAGGAATATTACTGGACTACCAGGGTATGATTAGTGAGGGTAGTGGTGAAAATATATTTTTAATAAAAGATGAGGTTATCTACACTCCGCCACTTGCTTCTTCTCTTTTAAAGGGTATAACCCGTGATTCGGTGATTACTCTGGCCAGGGAAATGGATTTAGAAGTAAGGGAAGAGCAAATGCCCCGGGAAATGTTATATGTGGCTGATGAAATTTTCTTAACTGGTACTGCAGCAGAAGTAACCCCTATAAGGTCTGTGGATAGAATAAATGTAGGTTCTGGTGGGAGAGGACCTGTTACAGAGAAGTTGCAGCAGGCTTTCTTCCAGATACTCCGTGCTGAAGTGGATGATCGTTGGGGATGGTTGACTTACCTGGATTGATTATAAGTTATAAGTTGTAAGAGATAAGTTATAACTTATAACTTATAACAAAAATTTATATGCTAAACCTGACAACCTGATATTTCAGAAAAAAACTTAATTTTAAATTTTTATTCAATTAATGGTGATTTAATGGATATTATACAGGCAATAATTATTGGAATAGTGCAGGGAATAACAGAATTTCTCCCTATAAGCAGTTCAGCTCATTTAGTATTTATAACAAATATATTAGGAGTCCAGGAATCACTGGCCTTTGATACCATGCTGCATCTAGCCAGTCTGGTGGCAGTGGTGAGCTATTTCCGTAAGGACCTTTTACATATGGTCCGATCTTTCTTATTCAGCTTAAAGGACCTGCCCAGGGGTGAATTTAAAAAAGGAATTCAGGAAGATCCATTTAAAAGACTGACCTGGCTTATACTCTTTGGTACCATACCGGCGGGATTAATGGGACTATTATTTAAAGACTTCTTTGAATCTTTATTTACTAATTTACTGGCTGTAGGATTTTTTTTAATAGTAACTGGTTTGCTAATATGGGTTTCAGAGAGAATCAGTACCGGGGATATATCAGTAAAAGATATGGGATTAAAAACTTCACTGATAATAGGTATTGCCCAGGGATTTGCTATTGCTCCAGGGATTTCCCGATCCGGTGCCACCATATCCGCGGGCCTATTTTTAGGCTTAGAAAGAGAATTAGCAGCCCGTTACAGTTTTTTGCTATCTATACCCATTATCATAGCTGCCGGGCTAATACAGGTACGGGAAATTGGTTCAGTTTGGGATTATAATGCCTCGGCTTTTATTGCCGGATTTATTGCCTCGGCAGTGGCAGCCTATCTAGCTATAAAATTATTGTTAAAAATAATTAAAGAAAGAAGTTTAATGATGTTCGCCTATTACTGCTGGATAGTAGGACTCTTGACCATAATATTTAGCATCATATATTAACTAAAAAAAATTATTTCTTTTTTTAGAATTAAGTACATCGCAAATAAGCCCTCCATTAATATTTTCTTTTATCAATGGAAATTGCTGGTTATAATCGATTTTTTTAAAGCTTACATTTTTTGGTCTAAAAATCCATTTCACGTAGTTTTCTGACTCTTTCCTCGGTGGGGGGATGAGTAGAAAAAAGATTACTGACGGTTTTAGATCCCACTGCAGGATTTATAATATAAATGCCATTAAGAGCTGTGTTTTCAATTTTACTTTTGGGTTTTTGCATGGTACTGATTTTTTCCAGGGCACTGGCCAATCCCTCCGGGTATCCGGTGAGATCCGCTCCAGTAGCATCTGCCAGGAACTCCCGTTTCCGGGAGATTGCAAATTTAAGCAGTTGTGCAAATATAGGAGCCAGGACAATTAGAACCAGGGTAAGAATTAAAAAGATTATCCCTGCCGAGCCTCCGCGATCCCTTCCTCGAAATAAACCTCCATAAGCTGAGTAACGGGCCATATACCCTAAAAATACAATGGTCCCTACTAGAACAACTGCTACTGTAGCAAGTAGAACATCATAATTTCTTATGTGTGCCATCTCATGAGCTATAACCCCTTCCAGCTCCAAACGGTCTAATCTTTCCATTAAACCCGTGGTAACTGTTATACTGGCATTTTCAGGATTACGGCCCGCGGCAAAAGCATTGGGCACATCGGTGTCTATCATATATAACTTGGGCAGGGGAAGACCTGCAGCTATACTCAAACCTTCTACGGTATTATAAAGATAAGGTTCTTCCTCTTTGGATACCTCCCGTGCACCGGCCATACTGGTAATCACACTTTGTCCTCCATAGTAGCTCACCACCAGAGCCAGGGCAAAAATAATACCTGCAATAAAAAGGCCCAGGAAAATGGAATTAAAGTATAAACCAATTGTATATCCTATTATACCAATCAAAAAAGCGTAAAAACAAAAGAAAAGATAGGTCCATCTTTTATTAGCTGCGATACTTTTATAAATGGGATCCATTATTCATCACCATCATATTTTACCTGGGGAACTTCCCGTACGTTTTCAGATTCAACTTCAAAAAATTCTCTAATTTGGAATCGGAAAAACTGGGCAATCAGGTTAGTTGGAAACTGTTGAATGGCATTATTTAAATCCAGAACAGTCCGGTTATAGCGTTGTCGGGCATAAGCTATTTTATTTTCTATTCCCACCAGTTCTTCCTGGAGTAATAAGAAATTCTGGTTAGCTTTAAGGTCAGGATAATTTTCTGCCACGGCAAAAATAGATTTAAGGGCTTCTGTTGCAATATTATCTGCTCCTGCGTTTTCATGTATAGTGGAAGCATTCATCCAGTCACTTCTAGCCCGGGTAACAGTTTCCAAAAGTTCACGTTCGTGCTTCATATACCCTTTAACTGTACTCACCAGATTGGGAACCAGGTCAAAACGCTTTTGTAAAAGGGTGTCAATATTTGAATAAGCAGTATCAACCATGTTCCGCGTTTTTATAAGGCGGTTATAGCTATAGATTAAGTAAACAATAATTAAGATTAATATTCCAAGTATAATATACAAAATGTCCATTTTTCCACCGGTAAAAGTTAAATAATTACTATTCTTTTTTCATATTAATCAAAAATTAGTTGTTATTGGTTTAAGTATTTTTTTAATAAGGATAATTAAGCCTTGTAAATTTTTTATGCCCCGGTATTGGTCCCCTGTGAATTCATTTCCTCCTGAAAAAAAATGAAAAAGTGAATCCAGGTATAAGTATGCTGAAAGTTAATTTAATGGGTTTAGTTATACAATCAACTAAAAAATTTTATCACATACATCCTCAATTTTCAACCTCATATCATCAATAGAAACTTCTTGAAGCAGGGCAGCCATCATTGCTCCGCCTGCACCTACTCCCTCTTTTACAGAGCCATCCAGGTAACTTTTTAGCCCTGGAACTGATGATTTTTCAAATTCAGGATCAACTGCAAAAATGGGAATATCATCAATTTGACGGGTTATATTATTAATGTCTGCTGATTCATCTTCTGCAACAAAAATAGTTGTTGCAATGCATAGCTTAGAAAAGTCAAATTCAGGTTCAATGCCTTTAATAACAGAACACACTGCAGTCATCTGGGTACCCCCAGCAAGGGTAACCGGTATTGTTGAACCTATCGACATCCCTGCTACAGCTGCAATCATGGGATCTCCCACGATTTCAACCGCCTGGAGGGCATCTTCCACGATTTCTCCTTTATCATATCCTGCAGCTTTAAGTCCTTCCTGTATAACATCATATTTTAAATGATGGGGATTTTCAGGCATACTCCCACTTACCTTCTCCTTTGCATCATATCCTAACGCAGTTAAAACCCCTAAAGCCGTGGTGGTACCTGCAGGAGTACTTTCTCCAATTACAAGATGATTGGTTAATTTGGATAAAGTTTTTCCCATCATAACTCCTTTTTCAAATATTTCTTTTGCATTTACAACCGCTTTTCCAGTTCGTACATCTTCTCCTGGTTTATTGCCCAGTTTAATATAAGGCATGTCTGGTTTTATTCTGGCACCGGCATCGGCAACAATTATAGGAATATCTGAAAGTTCCAGGGCGGCCTTGGTAATTACTGCCGGGGTAGGTGCCGCTTGACCTTTTATAATAGTCTGGGGGATTTCAGGAAGACAAAGTGGTTTACCATGTACAATTAACTCCACATCTGCTGCAGGAGTGTATTCCGTTAATTCTGGTGTTGCACCAGCTCCGGTTATTCCCGGTATGTGGGAGGTGGCGGTGGTGGCAATGGCACATAGAAATAGTGTTTTTTTATTTTGTAATTGGGATAGGAAATCAGTTTTACCATAGTTAGTTAATCCATCATACATAATCATCACCATTAGCTAAATTAATATGAGATTAACTTACTACCCCTATATGCTTTTTTTTATGAAATGTTTAGGGATAAAGATTATAAAAAAATGTATTAAAAAACCGGGCTTAGTTTATTTAAAAAAAAAGAAAAAAGGGTAAATTAGTTTTTTTATAGTAGTGCTGGTAGTCTTACAACCTCTACTCCAATATTGTTACGGTTCATGGTAAACCGGTATCGGGCCAGAGCAGCTCGAGCCTGATTACCTGGTACATTGGCCACCACATAGTTTTGCACATATGAGGGCACACCAGAAGATCCCCAGGTATTGGTCACACTAACTGTCCGGGCAGTTGAAGCCGTATTGTAGATGAACTGATCGGTACTGATACGGGTACCCACCGCAAACGTTCCCACATTGTAGGAAATAGATTTACGAGGGTTCAAGTAGAACTCGTACTTATTGAAGATTGCCGGTGCCCCGCAGGGGCGATAAACCGTCACATAGTAGATACCATGAATCCGGGCACTGCCATTATTCTTCACATTTAAAGTGAAGGTCTTATTAGCAGGCACAGAAACACTTTCACTGTCACTGTTGTTAGCCTGGTTCCAATCATATTGATCAGCCGCGGTTTTAGTAGCAGTGTTAGTGATGGTTTGGCCTGATGAAGCAGCAGTAGCGTTGGTTACAATGGTTAAGGTTGCAGATTCTCCATTGAGGAGAGTGCCTACCAACCATACTCCACCTACAAAGTTCCCCTGTGACGGAGTCACAGAAACCACATTTAGTAAGGCTGGTGGAATATCAGTAACCTGTACCCCGGTTGCATCATTGGGACCGTTATTGGTCACGGTAACAGTCCAGGTGAAGTTTTCACAAACCAGAGGATTGTTCATATTCACCGTTTTGGTCACCCCAATATCCGCTGATGGTGGCACGGTAATGGTAGCAGAGTCGCTATCATTGGCTGGATTAGGGTCGTACTCATTTTCCGCGGTTTTAGTAGCGGTGTTGGTAATGGTGGTATTGGCCATGGTAACCTGGGTAATTATGGTTAAAGTGGCAGAAGCACCATTAGTTAGAGTGCCTACATTCCATACTCCAGTCATAGCATTAAAAGTCCCCTGTGACGGAGTCACAGACAGTACATTCAAGCCTGCTGGTGGAATATCCGTAATCTGTACGCCAGTTGCCGTGTCCGGTCCGTTGTTGGTTGCAGTTACCGTCCAGGTAACGTTTTGCAGGTAGTTAGGAGTTGTATTGTTGACTGTTTTAGTTACAGCAACATCCGCAGCTTTCACATAAACCGTAGCACTATCTGAAGCAGGGCTGGGATCATATTGATCTAGGGCCGTTACGGTGATGGTGTTGGTCTGGTTGGTTCCAGCTGCAGAAGCCTGGGCAGTAGTATCAATAACCAGAGTGGCTATTTGACCGACTAAAAGTGATGGAATACTCCATACTCCAGTCATACCATCAAAGGAACCCACAGAAGGAGTCACACTGTTGATGGTAAAACCAGCCGGAGGAACATCAGTTAATTCAATGTTGGTGGCATTAGCCGGGCCGTTATTAGTTAAAGTAACCGTCCATATGACGGTATCGCCCACATTCACACTGGTATGGTCAGCAGTTTTTGTCACTGATAAATCACTAACAGGTAATTGAAGGGTTACGCTACTATGATTGTTTTCAGGGAATGGGTCGTACTCATCACCGCTTATATCGGCCGTATTGGTCACATTAGTTCCCATGGCTGGTTCAACCACTGCAAAGATGATTAACTGAGCAGCTTCTAAAACATTAAGGTCACCAATAGTCCAGATTCCACTATTTACATTATAGGAACCTTTAGTAACACTTCCTGCAAAGAAGGTTAAACCGGCCGGCAAGAGATCATTAATCACCACATTGGTGGCATTATCTGGTCCAGCATTCACTACGGTAATGAAAAATTGAACTGGCTGTCCAATGCTTGGCGTAGTAGTACTGGCTGTTTTACTAACCAGTAAGTCCGCAGCAGCAGCTACATCCACACTGGCCGTGCTTGAGTCATTGGTTTCGTCCCATTCATACTCATCCACACTTATAAGATAAGCGGTGTTATTTAGAGTAGTGTTGGAAGCGGTTATGAGAGTGGTTATGTACATGTAAGCTGTTTCATCCACTGAGAGAGTATCAATAACCCAGTTAACACCAAATGCACCTTTAGTTACCACCAGATTAGTAATGGTTAACCCCGCATCCGGGATATCTCCAATAACTATATTGTTGGCAACATCAGGTCCATTGTTAGTTACACTAACTGTCCACAGTACAGTATCCAGGTAATTAGGAGTGGGATTATCCACCGTCTTATTAACCTCGATATCCACTGCTGGTGGCACATTGATGGTGGCATTGGATATGTTGTTGGCCATGTTCCAATCATATTCATCGGCGATTACCTCGGCGAAGTTTATGATGGTGGTGTTGCTGGTCACGATACGGTAGTAGAAGTTTCCTATAATATAAGCCCCGGATGGTACTGTTCCCACATTCCAGATTCCGGTAAGGGGATCAAAGGTACCCTGGGCCACATTATGGCTCACATATTCCAGTCCAGCCGGGAAGAAATCAGTAAGTACCACATTATTGGCCGTATCTGGTCCATTATTTATTACATCTATCCAGAACCATAGTACATCGTTATAGTTTCTACTTACCTCTTTAGCTCCTGTTACAGATTTAAATACTCCAATATCTGCTGCTGGTGGCACGGTTAAGGTAATGGTGGAAGAGTCGTTGGATGAATCCGGGTCATATACGTCGTTGGTATTGGGTATTCTACTGGCGGTGTTGTTCATGGTAGTATTGGATTGGGTTACACGAGCCTGTACATATAAATATACAGTTTCACCAGGTAAGAGGTCATCAGCAAAGTTTCTGAATCTAACCACATCACCAGCTACATTCAGGTCCCATACCAAAGGTACACTGGCCCAGGCATTTACAAAGGTCATGCCGGCAGGTAAGAAGTCTCTGATACGAAGAGCATTTGGTCCTCCTGGTGCAGCATCTGGTCCATTGTTGGTCACTTCAATGGTGAAGGTCACAATATCCCAGTAATTAGGTGTGTAATTATCTGCAGTTTTAACCACTGCAATATCAGCAGCTGGTGGAACATTCACTGAAGCAGTGTCCTGGTTATTGGTGGTGTCGTTGTCATAGGTTTCAGCACCCACATAAACCGTGTTATTTAACACTCCAGTAGCATTAATTAGAGTGGTTATGTTTAAAGTAGCAGTGGCACCATTAGCCAGATTTCCTACAAACCAGGTGGTTCCAAATAAACTACCCTGGGATACTACCGCATCCAGGATTACCAGTCCTGAGCTTGGTACATCTAGTACTACCACATCTTCTGCTGTGTCCGATCCATTGTTGGTTACAGTTACCGTCCAGATTACAGAATCCCAGTAATTGGGTGTGGTGTTATTCACGGTTTTGGTTATGGCCACATCAGCCACCGGTACATATATTGCCTGGGCAACAAAGTCCGGTCCTTCCCCATACTCATTTTGTGCCATTTTAGTAGCCACATTAGTGGTTACGGTTCCGGCAATAGCAGAAGTTACTTCAGTTACCGCGGTTAAAGTGGCGTTTGCTCCGCTGGCCAGGAAAGGAATACTCCAATCGCCAGTCATAGCATCGTAAGTTCCAGTAGATAAAACCAGACTTTGAACATTCAAACCAGCAGGTATTACATCATTGATGATGATTCCTGTGGCATTGTCCGGTCCGGTGTTGGTATAGGTTACTATCCAGGTAATCAGGTCGCCCACATTAGGTGTAACATCATTTACCGTTTTAGTCAGGGTCCAGTCTGCCTGTGGTATATAGAAGTCCACTGAAGACTGATCATTGGTAGTGTTCCAATCATAGGGACTGGAAGCGGTTTTAGTAGCAGTATTGGTAAAGGTGTTTCCTGCATCCGCGGTGTTGTTTAGTAGTATATCCAGATACACTAATCCGTAGTCACCTGCATTTATATTAGCAAAGAAGATAGTCCAGGTGTTGGTAACATCGTCAAAAGTTAAACTTGCGGATGTAAAGTCATCTGGTAAGCGTATCCAGTCCTGGTATACAAATAAGTTATCACCAGGGTTAGTGCCTATATCAATAGGTAGTAAATCCACCACCGTTATGCCGGTAGCAGGGTCTGGTCCATTATTGAATACTTTTATATAGAATCTAAGAATATCTCCAATATTGGGTTGATCGTTGTCCACCCATTTTTCCACACCCACATCTGCCGCCGGTGGTACTTCCATGGTCACAGAAGCCATATCATTGGCAGGATTGGGATCATCCCCTAAGGGACTGGGTAGTGGTAGTTGTTTGGCTGCAATATTGGTTACGTTTCCTGAGTCCATTACCAGTGCCTGTATATTCAAGGTAGCAGTAGCTCCATTGGCAAAATTATCTATAATCCACAGTCCATTTGAGGGATCATAGGTACCCTGAGTAGCAGTATGGCTCACATACTCAAATCCATTACTCTCCTTACTCATATAGTCCTGTATAACTACTTGAGAAGCTTCATCTGGTCCATAATTAGTGGCAGTAATGGCAAAATCAACAGAATCTCCCACATTAGGGATAGTATCATTCACCATCTTTTCAACCCCAATGTCACTTGTTGCCGAAACTGAACCAGCCAGCACAAGGACTAAAAAAAGTGTAGCAGTAATGATCGCTAGCCGTTTATGCATATCTTTTTTCACATTATCACCTCCCATGTAATTTTGGATATGCACTGCAATTATATATCATAAGATATACTAAAACATTTCTATTTTTTTAGGAATAATACCGGATTTATCTAAATACTCTCTTAAAAAAGGTGAAAAATTAAATAATGTCTAAAATAGCTTTCAGGAAAAATATGCATTTTATATAATAGAATTAAACAATATAACATAATATTAATCAAAATTATTATTAAATAAGTAAGATATGGGCTTTTTTTAAGATAATCTTACTGTAAAATAATAATTAAAGAGGTAGATTGCAAGTGTAAAAGTTGAAAATTAGTTATGGTA